>Ga0172369_10006060_pt1 | contig 14579 bp, 27 predicted proteins | sample LakKiv25m_FD_114539 | JGI IMG/M metagenome (GOLD analysis project Ga0172369, IMG submission 114539) | Freshwater microbial communities from Kabuno Bay, South-Kivu, Congo - kab_022012_11.25m | ecosystem: Environmental > Aquatic > Freshwater > Lake | place: Democratic Republic of the Congo...
AGGCAGGGCTACAAATTCTCCCGCCGTTGAAACGCCAGAATAGGAATTAGCCATGATTCCTCCACTCCCCTACTGTGGCGCTTTACGCGCCGTTAACAGTCGCCTTCGCCTTCTCCAGCAACTGCGCGCGGATCTTCTTGTACTCCGCATCGTTCAACTTGGCAACATCCATGCGACTACGGCCGTCAAGTCCCGACATGGAGGCGGAAGGTGAGCGAGGACCAGGAACCGAGCCAGCAAACTCCTTGCGAAGCTTCTCCTCGGTAGCCTTTTCTGCGGCTTCACGAATCTCCTTCTCTCTGCCCTGTGCTGCGGCTATCGAGGCGTCGATCTCCTGAGCGTTCTTTCCAGTAACAAGCTCGGTTAGCTTGATGCCGGACTCACGAATCTTCTGCTCCCGATACCTTGCAAGCTCGGCCTCAGCCACACGCTGCGCTCCAGCGTCTGCCACCGCGTCGATCTGCTTCTTCAGAGTGACCTCACGCTCCTTGGCGGCCTTAACCTCAGCCTCAAGAACAGCCATCTGCTTCTTGACGGCCTCGGTTTCAGTGGCCTCCCCAGCCTTAACCTTGAGATCATCAACCTGCTTTTGGAGCGCCGCCTTTTCCTCGGCGAGCTTCTTCTGCTCGCTTTCAAAGGACTTCTGCTTCTCCTCTAGCTTGGCCCTCTCCTCCGCAGCGACCTTAGCGGCGTGCTCCTTCTCAGCGGCGGCCTTCTTGGCCTCTTCGAGATTCTTGTAAAGCTTCTCCTTCTCTTCCTTCCGAGCCTTCTCGATAGCGGCTTCAAGCTGCTCTTTGGAGAAGGACTCCGACGCCCCGTTGCCTGTCGTATTTGTAGGGGTGGGATCTGGCATGGTTAATTTAGCCTTTCTTTCAGCCTTTGTCGTTTAGCACTTACACCAGACGCGGAGACGACGGAGCGCGACGAGTGCTCTCACCCGTCTTGTTCGGCGTCTTCGGGGCACCCGTCTTCTGGATCGCCTTCTTCCCCGGAGCCGCCGGGGTGGAGAACACAACCGAGTCGCCGCGATCCTTGGTCGTCGGCTCGGAGCCCGCCTTCACGGCGGGGGATGCAGTCTGGGCCATGATTCCCTCCTTGATGATGGTACGCCCTACAAGACAACCCTAGTAGAATTCCCGCACCTGTCAAGAACTTCCAGCGAATAAGATATCCAGGTTTGTAAAGAAGTCTACACGCCTTCGGCAGAACGAGACCTAGACTCTCCCTGCGCATTAGGCTCAGGTGTGGCGGGACTGGAATTACCGCCACGGTTTTCCTGCTCCTTTCTGGGCATCTGCTCACCGTTAGGGCCTATGGCGGCCTGCGGCTTGGTCATCTGAACCAGCTTGGCCTCCATCTCAGCATCCTTGTCAGCCTCCTGAAGAATCTTCTCCGCTTGACGCTGTGAGAAACCATCCTCTTCCAAAACCTGCCTTCTTGACGCGATGCGGTTTTTCAGCCGCCGCTCTACTTGCTGTAGTCGTAGTGACTCGTCCCTTGGTAGAGGATCGGGAAACACAATCTCTGTGCGATACTTGGCTGCGGTAATTTTGCGAAACTCTTTATGGAACTTGTCGTCCTTCAAGTCTGTGTACTTCAGCATGAGCCGGTTGATCAACCTCAGCCCCTCGCCATAGGTCTGAATCTTGTCGTTACGCCGCCATAGCAAGGGTAGGAAGTGCATAGCCAGCGCCACACCAGACATATTGGCCGCCGTCCCAGACGAGTCTGCCATCAGCGCATCCTTTGGCAAATCCGCTAGCTCAAGGAGGGAACTACGAATAAGCTCCATGTACCCCTTGGACAGGGCCATGTCCCCCTTAAGCTCAAGGTTCTCTACTCTGGCGTCAGGGTTCTCAATACCCCACATACGATTGGCGCCCTTTTCCACAGCCGAGAGCTTCATGCCATAGAGAAGAGTAATTGGCGAGCCGTGGTAGTTGACCACATCCGAGATATCCGTGGCCTTCTCATTGAACTCCCGCTGGATTGTGATCAGCGCGTCGATATCCGACTCGCCATACTCCTCTCCAGCTATGGGATAGTTGGCGATGTGCACAACCGGGATCTCGCCGAATAGGTTGGGCTCTTCACTTTTGATGCCCTTGCCGTCGTCGTTGTAAATCGTGTGCTTCTCCCTAGTCCACGTTTCTACACGAATGGCGGTCTTCTTGGCCGGTAGCCCCGTAATCTTATCTACCTGCCCAGCGTCTACAAAGTATGGGTAGACGATAGTGACCGCCTCCATCCTCTTACGGTCCACGCCATAAGGACCGCCGTATGTGGGGAACACAAACTGCGAGGGCAACACGTCAACTCTGGCATACGGGTCTTCAATGGGGTCGTTTGCTTCCCAGGAGACGAAGCAGAATACGTCACCCGTGATGCCTCCAATTTGCCCCGCCTCTAGGCAAAAGCGCCCGATTCGGTTTCTACGCCAAGTCTCCTCCAGCATAGAGCGAACGAACTCTCTGGCCGTAGACTCGTCTTCCGGGGTGTCGGGCAAGTCTGGAACAACAACCTTGAAGCCCTTGCCAAGAAAAAATGAAATGTGCCGCTGGACAATCTTCTTCAGATAGTTGATCGTCACAAACGGGTCATCCTCCCCTCTGGCGTAGTCCCACTGATTACCTTTGTAAAAATTCCAGTTACGCTGGTAACGAGTGAGTCTTACAGCATGCTGAATCTCTAGCTGTGAGGCGATGGAGTTGGCGTCCGTCGCCTGAAACATCTGAGAGATTAGCCGGAAGGGATTCTGCATGTTGGTTAGCTCTTATAGCCAGCCTGCCGGGGATCTCTGGTACGCCCGTTCTCGGTTTGCTGCTTGGCCGGGTCTTCTACCTTGAGGGGGAAGCCCTCGGCGTCCGTCTCGACAATGAGCGTTTCCCGTCTGGCGAGTGCCCTGGCCGCCGAATCCAGGCCATCCATATTCCCCATGACCGGCACCTTCTTGGCTCCCTCGGTGAAGGCCGCCTTCACCCTGGCTTGAGACTCCTGCTGGCGAGCCACGATGTCGGCTTGGAATTCCGCAGGCGTAAGGTACTTCTTCATGGGCCGCTGTTCGCGCCGAGGGAGACCACGCCCACCGACGTTTTGTGCCACTCTGTCAGCCATCTATGCCTCCCCACTTTGCTTTACGAGAAACGTGTTCGCGCTTCCATCCCAGCGCGCGCAATTCTCGCACCACCTCACGTCTCACACTAGCAGAAACCATGGCCCGAATCCACCCCGCAACGTCTTCTGGTGATTGACTTTTCAACGATCCTACGGCCAGAGCACCTCTGACCCTGAGAGTGGTGCAGGCCGCCAGGACAGCGATGGTGTCGATCTCAAGCCTAGCGTCCACGAAGACCTCTAGCCATGCGACCCCAGATGGTATTTTCGTCTGGCGGCGGGGCCTTTTCAATGGTAGTCACACACTTTCCGTAAACGGCCATCTGGAGGGGGCGCTCTTTATACTGGAGTTGGAAAGCATGCAAGTCTAGGGCGGTGAACACATAGCGTAGCCCAGATGGGTGCGAGAGCACAAACACCAGTCTAGGGTTCTTGTCGTTGGTCTTGGGGTATGACTTCATCTACGTCCGATCCCCTTTGGAAACTGCCGTCTGTTTACCACTGTATCACGGAACCACGATCTTGAGCGTTTAAGCGTATCGGCCATAGCGCGGCGAGTCATGAATGGAGAATCCCCCACTTCTATCTTGGAAGAGTACCGCTGATTTACGAGGTTACACAGCATCATCAAGCTGTCAGGATAGTCGTCGTGGGGCCGCTCTGTCTTAGAGCTGGAAGACTTCGGAGCCTGAATGACCATGTACTTACCGCGCCAGTCCTTCTCAAGCTCTATCATCTGCTTGAAGAAACGCTGCCATTTCTGAAGCTTCTGTGCCCCAGGCCCAGCCGGATAGGTCAGGCGCTTCTCTCTGATCTCCTGATAGAGCATGGTGTAGCCGTCATGCTTAGACCTATCGGAAAATAGGAACGCCTTGGTGTCTATGTCATACTCTTCCAAGAAGGAGTGCAGACGATCATAGATCGGCTCGCCCTTTCCGGTGGAGTCCACCATCACCACGCCGATACGGTAGTTCTGTAGGAAGTCCACTATCTTTGGATACTGCGCCTCGTGATCATCGCCCTGAAGCTCCAGCCAATTCTGAATGTGGGTGTAGTAGCGTGTCTCATCGCCGAATTGCTGAGGGTTATCCCACCACACCTTGGCCACCGTGACAATGGTGGAGTTGGCTCGGCCTACGTCAATGGCCGCCACTTGATTCTCAGTCGAACGATCCGACGTGGATGTGTAATCGGAACGATCAAAGGAGGTGGTTACTTTGTCGCCCCCACGGATGATCTTCTTGGACAGGTGATCGCGCTGCTTGATGCCGGCCTCTTCGAGAATCTCCGGGGCCATGTATGTCCCACGTTCCAGAATCCAGTGAAGCCGGTAGGACATACGGTACTCGTCGGAGTCAAACCCCAGGCGCTCTTTGTCCTTTTCTATGTACAGAGCGTAACGGGCGTTGTACTTGGCACAGTTATCACCGTCTGATTCAAAATGTGTCTGTACTCTCTCTGGGTTAGCTACGCCAAGAGCCGGCAGTTCACGATTCCGTTTTCTTCCACGCTCAGTAGCCTCGTAGAAATCAGAGCGGTGTGTCGTACAAGTGCCGGTCTTAACGAGTGTAGCCAGCGTGGCCGCGCCCATAGGGTGCACGCTTTTTTTAACTTTGATGTCGTCTATATCCTGAGCTTCGTCGAGAATGAGCAAATGATAGGTCTTTGACTCGATATTAGAGCCGGGAGCACAGGAGTGCGACTGTATAAACGAACCGTTCTGTATGGTGAGGTTGTGCTTGCCTCTTGGAATGTCAATATCAATGTCAGGATCGGCTAGCACTTCCCGCATCTGTACGCTTCTTAGATTGGCAGACATACGCGATGCAAGCGTGCGCACTTGCTCATACTGCGGAGCGAAGATGCCCACCCATAAGCCCTTGGCAAACTTTGTTATGCGGGAGTCCTCGCACAGATGAGGCATAGTTGCCAATCTGGGAAGGAGGACGCAACAAGGAATGACCACAAACGCCACAGTTTCGGTTTTCCCGCTCTGTCTGGAGTACAGTGCTGTTATCTCTTCGCCATCTTCTGATAGCAAGGAGTAGATGATTCTCTTGGCGAAGCCTTCTTGATAGGGGTAGAGCTTTACGCCGGTAGCGACCTCGCAAAACTGATAAACCTTCAGCGTGAGATCCCAGATTTCGTCGTCGCTGAGAACGTAAGTCTGCCGAAGTCTCGCTAGAGCTTGTTGAGCGGCCTCTGAGGTGGCAGCGAGCTGGTAGTCACTCATGGAACTTATGCGAAATCAACCATTCACCGTCTTTATTCATGGTGGCTGCATCCCATCCGTTGCCGGTGGTTGCAACGAACCTTGCCGCGATTTCCACGGCCTCAGTGGCATCTTTACCGCAGTACATGGCCGCCAAGGCGCACTCTGAGCCAGAGCCCCAGGCCGCGTGGCTGTCTTCGATGTCCTGCCGAGAAGGGTAGCTGTCGTAGTAATAGACCACCGGGGTCCAGCCATAGGAATGCTGCACGGCCTGCGCAACGATCAAGCGTGCCCAGTCGTCTTTGTCCTGCTGGCAGGCTGGGAAGTCCTCCTTTTTGGCGCCACTTTCAAACCAGTCCATCATCAACTGGCCGCACTCCACAAATCCCGTGTAAGCCATGACCACGTTGGCGCCAGCCACGGTGGCGACGCGAAACTTGGTGCCACTTCGGTAGTGCTCGCCAGCAACGATGCGCCGATCAACTGCCAGCGTTCTGCCATCCCAGGCCACCGTTGTCATTGGTTCTTCCACCACTTGTGTACTGAGGGAGCCGCAAAGCCCGCCACCACACCCAGCGCGCAGATGACAACCAGTAGCCAGCCGACCCAGGTGGGAAGGTAGTCAGCCATGGTTACTCCTGAAGACGAGTGTACGCATGTCCTCCAGGTGCGCCCGCAGTGCGCCGAGTTCTCCGCTGGAGCCCAGTTGGGTGGGCCTGAGACCGGCCTCGCACAGCGCGTCTAGCAGCGCCTGGGCCTCTGTCACCGTCAGCGCCATGAACGGAGGAGCAGCTTCTTCCTCTGTCACCCGCCGCATCGTCGGCGGTTCCGCGACGCAGTAGGAGCCATCCGCGTTGGCCACCGCGATGTGCAGGTTGTAGACGTTCCTGAAGAGGGCAGGATCTCGCGCCACGTAGAACCGCGTAGCCAGCTTGATAGGGAGAGTCATGCGTGTCTCACTTATGGCGCCTCGGGCGGCGCTTGTCCGTAGGACAACCTTATCCAAGTCGGCACCTACCGTCAAGTAAGTAGAACGTCAGAATTCCATGTTTGTAAAGAAGTCTCACGCGGGTTCCCCGGCGGGTTCGTTCCGCCTGCTTACGGTGGGGTTCGGTAGCAGAGTGGGTCTAAGTCCATTGGGCCATGCGTGGGTCTAAGTCCACAAACCTAAGAGTGGGTCTAAGTCCAAACTTGTTGTAGGACAAATCTCCAAACATAAGACTCCCCCAAAACCAAAACTTTGTTTGAAGTTCTCCAAACATAAAAAGTCCCCAAAACCAAAACTTTGTTTGAGGGGGGTAGTCCGGGGTCCGCAGTGGGTCGGGTTTTGGGATCGGTCAGTGTATAGGGTATTGTTAGATCGTTGTCTAAGGGGTCAAAGAATAGTCAAGGAAGGTCAAGAAGGGTCGGTAAGGTCTAGGTCAAGGGAAAGGTGTAGGATCTCCCCCTTAATCTTAGTCTCTTGAAAGTATTCCATAGTCGAGGGGTCGAAGTCTAGTCGGATGGTTTTCCTCTCCCTGTCTGGAAAATCAGGATTGAGAATCATAGTCAGGTAAATGTGGTTGGGTAAATATGTCATGTTATTCCTCGGTTTCAATCGGGGTCCGTTCGGTCGTGGTGTATCCCTTGTATCGTTCCGGAATTCCTCCAGTCGAGGGATAGTTATAGATCGTCCGATAGGTGTCAGTCCCATAGAATTCGTTTCCCTTAATCTTTTTCCCGTTGTTCAAGATCCTATCAGTCGTCCCCGATATCTCGATAATCTCGTATCCCTCAGTCCCGGTCAGGATCTTGTCATTGTTCCTGTTGATTGGGGTTTCATCTTTCCTATCTTTCCGTGTCTTGATCAATCCCATAATCCGGGGAGGATCATTCTTGAAGTATCGATTCCCCGTTCCGAAAATTTCCTTCGTCTCCTCGATGAATTCCTTGTGTCCAAGGAATTCAGAATTGGGGTTGAAGATCATGGTAATGATCTTGATCTTAATGGGGGTTTCAAAGATCCGGATTTGCCCGAATTCCCTTTTGTAGATGTTGGGGTTTCCCGTTTCGTCAAATCCTTCTGTAATCCTGATGGTCAAGGTCCCGTCCGGGTTAAATCCGTGAATCTTGCCCTTGTCTATCTCATTCATGATCATGATTATTCCCCCTCCCTGATAATGAGGTTAAAGTAATAAGTGTTCTGGTTGTTGTGAAATCTCCAGTATCCCAAATCGATGTGGTGCCCGAAAAAACCCCAGTGTTTCTTGATCAAGAGAATAGGATCGTTGTGGAAAATGTGGGTAATGATCGGGTCCATAGTCTCAGGATCGATGAAAGTGATTCTTCGCCCTCTTATCCAGTTGATCCTCTCCTGGTCTAAGTTAGTCAGTCTCTCCAGGTCAATCCCCCGTCCCCAGTGAATCGGTATCATGATCCATCCCCCTTGTGTTGCCCCAGGTCATTCCTGAGGGTATCTGAATTCTAGGTCCGGCCCCGTATGGTGTCAAAGGTTTTTCCTGTATGTAAGGAAATCAAGAGGTTAAGGGTCAGGATCTATATCGATCGGTCTAGATCCCCGTCCAGCCCCGTCGTAAATTCTGTAGATAGTGATCAAGGTGCCCGGTAAAAGTGATCAAGGTGATCAAAATCCCGCCCGATCGTTTGAAGTGTCGTTTTTGTCATGTCAGTTTGTCATTTTGTCAAAAGTGTATCAGTTCGTTTCATGGATTCCCTAGTAGGGAGTGATATTCCTATTCCCGAATACCTAGTCCGAAATGGGTATCCGAGCGGGGCAGATCGAATGAGAATGCACAGGCTGTTGTCCACTACATTCGTTCGCCGAGGCCGCGCCGAGGCTAGGCAAGTGCAACACTGAGAAAGCGGGCATGGCCGGAACAAATCGTGATGAGTAGGAACGGATGTTGTGGGGTGTTTGGTTCTACGGATTAGGGATGGTAGGTGATGATAAATGAGCGATCATCGAAGCAAATGTCCCAGCAGAGTGCCCCCGTTCCGTCCGAGTATTGCTCGCAGTTGTTGAAGGTTCCGTGGTGAGACAGATACGAAGTGGGGATCTCGGAATCCGGCAAATCTTCCGTCTCCTGCGGAAAGCCGGCGATGTCCAGGTGGTCTCGGAAGATGTACACACAGGGGGACCACAATTCCCCCTCCTTCACGATGTCCAGGCGGGGGTCATCCTCTCCGTGATTCCAGGCGCGAATTCTCAGGGTTCCCATAGCAGATCCTCCTATCCTTCCGTCCTTTTGGAAGGCATCTCATTGTATCATAGATACTCCTGTTTGTCAATAAGTGCGCGTCGATTTCTAGCCGCCGTTTTCCGGGTGGCCGAAGTAGGCGGCGCGCTCAGCCGATGCCCAACCCAGACTCCGCTCCCACCGCCGCGTCCGCGAGACGAGTCGAGTGAGAAGAGCCGGGCTGTTGTCCACTACATTCGTTTGGGCTGAGGCCGAACCTGAAGAGCGGCTAGAAGTAGGAGCGCCAGTTGGTGGGGTGCTTGTAGATGAAGAGGCCGAACCCCAGTGCCGCGATTCCCAGAAGTATCAAGGCTATCGTGGTGTCACTGGTCATCATGCCACCGTCATGGGGCAGGCCCAAACGAACACCCCCTGCAAACGTAGCTCCCGCAGTAGCGCCCGTGCCTCGTGCAAATCCAGAAACTCCCCGTAGCACTCGTCGGTTTCAGAGTCCAGCACCTTGAATAAGCTTGTAGTAATCATACTGTCCTCCTATAGGTAAAGGGCGACCGAGTCCATCCCGGCCGCCTTTTCCCGCCTAGTACCACTCGGTAATGGTCTCCGACTCCTCCTCCCAGGCGTCCGCGTCGATCCAGACCCAGAGGGGCCGGCTCTCGGTGCAGCCGTCCTCGTCCGTGTAGTGGTCGCGCATCTCCTGCCAGCGAGGGTCATCCCAGCGCGCGGTGAAGTCACACACCACCACCCGGTTGGGGCAGTAGAGGAGCCCCGAGCCAGTAGCCTCGGCCTTCATGTGGAGACCGCAGCGGGGGCACTGGAACACGCGAGTCATCGGCGTGATGAAGTCCATGGCTTCCTCCTAGTCCATCAGGTATTCGCGGTAACGCCAGTTGTGTGCGGCTTCCATGGGCTCCAGGAAGTCGTACTCCTCAATCAGGTCCGGGTCAACCGGCTCCCCCGTGCCGCGTTCTTCGTGCATCCCGAAGAACTCCTCGTTCTCCTCCTCGAAGGCTTCCGCGATCTCCGTCTCGGTCCAGCACTCATCCGTCCGGGTCCAGTCTTTGTGCGCCATTCTCTCCTCCGAGAACGTCCATTGTTCCCATGTCTAGATTCTCTCATAGGTACTAAGAGAAGTAAAGAAATACTTGTGTTTGTAAGGGTCTCCGCGTCGATTCCTGAAACCGCTGTTTCAGGTGCGATGCCCAGCCGATGCCCAGCCGAGACCGAACATATACAAGGCGAGAAAGCCGGGCAGAGTGAGTGAGAATGGGGCAGCCATTGTCCACTACATCCATACCTATCTCTTGTGAGGGTAAGGGCGGCCGAGTCCATCCGGCCGCCCTTTTCCCGTCTATCCCTTATACCAAGCGTCCATCTTGGCCCTTGTCTCGTCCTCAGTGCGGCCGATGAGCTGGCTCAGCTTCATCCTGGAGCGCCCGTTCTTGTAGAGCAGCGTCTCCCCGGAGTACCGCGTTTCCCTCCTCGAAAATTCCACGGTCTCCCCGTCGTTGTCCTCTCCCACGACCAAGAAGGTGTGGCCCGTCCAAGTTTTACCGCTCATACGGTTCCTCTTGGCCACGGCGAAGATGTAGATGTCCTTCCAGAAGCCCAAACCGAAGAACCCCGTCTTCCCCATCACCCGGGCGAGGTTCTTCCGGGTCGCCTTGGAGAGGCGGCCCTCCCCCTCCTTAAAACGCAGCATCTCTCCCTCTCCTTCGATCCTCAGCCGGCCGTTCCTGTATTCCATTCTCTCCTCCAGGGGCGTCCATTGCCCCATGATTCAATTCTCTCATAGGTGCTAAGAGAAGTAAAGAAATACTTGTGTTTGTAAGGGTCTAAGCGTCGATTCCTGAAGCCACCTTTCCCAATGCCATGCCGGGAAACCGGGAGGCCGAAGCCCAACCGATGCCGAGCATCTACTTGACTAGAGAACTAAACGTAGAGAGTGAGAAGAGCACCGCTATTGTCCACTACATTCGTTTGAGGCGAAAAGCTAAAGCAGAGAGAGTTTACCCGCAGAAGTCGGAGAGCCAATCACCCTCGTTCTCGTTGCAAAAGGTGTACCACCACTGCTTGGCCTTCCGGGTGGTGCAGATGTCGCAGCAGGTCACCGCGCCCCTCTTGTTCACGAGTCCGTGCACGTTCAGGTAGCTACGGAGGGAGTCTCCCTGCGGCCCGGTCAGGCACCCAAAACACACGGGGATTCGGATGAATTTCACGCGTTTCTCCTCTTCCCGGCTCAGGGTAAGTCCACACTTAGCACAGGTCTTGTGAGTATCCATGCGGTCCTCCTATCGGGAGTCCATTTCCCGATTTCCTGCATAGGAGTATATCATAGTTACTTGTGTTTGTCAATAAGAAACTAGGAGGGATCGGGCTCGGCCCTGAAGACGAGCTTGAAGGCTTCGGTGTGAAGCTCCATGTGGCCATCCGGGTAGGCTCTCCAGGCCGCGTTTTTGGGGACGTGGGAGATGGGCCAGTGGCAGAGGGGCTCACACTCAACCACGTACACCCACTTCTTCCCCAAGAAGCGGCGGATCTCGAAGTAGGCCACCTCAGACACGCAGATGGTGTTGCGTGTCACCGGAGGCCGCCCATCGAAGGCGATCTTGGTTACGGTGATGAGCATCACTTACCTCCGTACTTGTCCCACAAGACGAGGACCGTGTTGATGTAGAGCAACGAGAATCCGACGGCGAACAAGAGGTCGATGTACCAGTGCATGCTAGTACCCCAGCAGCGGGTCAATCAACTCGTTGATGACCTTGTGGTACGCCTCGTTGCTGTCATTGAAGCCGTTCGTGAGCCGCGTCGTCGCAGCGCCCCGCTCATCCGAGGTGGCCCCGGACTTCCCCACCACATCAGAGTAGGCGGCGTAGCACTTGATTAGGCGAATCTGGTGGTCACGCCGAGCGTTAGCGATCTCCCTGGCGAGTTCTTGTGCTGTCATGCTACTCCTCCTTGGTGTGGGGAGTGGGCTCAGTGCCCACTCCCCGGTTTCACACTAGTTCTTCGGGGCCTCGCGCATCCCGAAGGCCATCTCCCTGGGGGTCGGCGGGCGGGAGAGCAACAGGTGCCCCGCCCGGTCGTGCCCCCTCACCGTCCGCGGATTCACCCCCTTCAGAGTGTTGTCCACCGTGAACGTCTTCTCCTCGGGGATCTCCTCCAGCACCGTGATCTGGTGTTCCAACCACAGGTCCATCGCATCCTCCTATCGGGAATCCGTTTCCCGATTGTTACAAGAGTATCATATCATAGTTACTTGTGTTTGTCAAGAAGAGAACGTCGATTCCTGGGCCTCCGTTCCCGCTCCGCCGAAGCTCAACTGAGACTGGCGCAGGAGGCCGAGGCCCAGCCGAGGCCAAACTTCCGCAGAAAGACGTGACTAGTAGTGTGAGAAGGAGGAGGCTATTGTCCACTACACGATTTGTGGGCTGAGGCCGAACCGGAAGGCTTACTGAAGAGCCGCCGTGAGGATGGCGGGTAGGCTACACCAGGGAGAAGTCGCCGAAGCCGGCCGCGATCATGTCGTCCAGCATCTGGTCGCACTGCTTGGCCATGTACGCCTTCTTGACGTTGTAGGCCGGGACGCCCTTGCTGTCCTTGCCGCCGTCCTTCAGCAGCCCGGCCGCCACCAACTCGGCATGGTTCTTGATGGTGTAGCCGCGCTCCTCGTTGTTCATGACCATGATCTTGACCTGCGGGGTCAGCTTGGACTCGGACATGGGAACCTCCTCGTGTACCAGTCGTCTTGACTGGCGGGTTGGGCACTCACACCACAGCCCATCCTCGCTTCTTCAAGGCGAGGACAGGAGAAAGGTGGGGAGGGCCAACACCCGGCCCTCCCCGGTCAGCGAACTACTTGCCCTCGGTCCCGGTGGCCGCCTGCTCCGTCTTGGGGGCCGGCTCCTTGTAGGTGCCCAGGAACTTGGCCGCCGCGTTCTTGTCCTCGGCCAGGATGCTGCCGTCCTCCAGGTTCCGGCGGCAGGTGCCCTTCAACTCGAAGGCCATGATCCCCTGGTGGTTGGCGTAGAGCTTGCCGTTCAGCGCATCGGGCCGGGTGGCGCTGTCCACGTTGCACAGCACCATCAACCGGGGCGGGCTGGTCCTGAACGTGCGAAAGGCGTACCCGATGGCGTTGGCCTTCACCACCCGGAACGCCTTGTGCCCGCAACCGCTCGCCGTCCCGGTCGGGTCGTACACGAACTGCACGATGTCCACCGGCTTGGCCTTGTCGTACCACACAGCATCCACCAGGAGCCGGTGGCTCACCTTGGGGTCGCCCTCCGGCGTGAACGCCTCGTGGATGCGGGTGTCGAACTGGGTGGGCCGCTCCTGGATCAACGGGGTCACGGGCTTCTCCTCCTTGGCGGGCGGGGTGGCGGCCGTCTCGTCCTTGATCTCCGTGGGGGCCGGCTCCTTGGCCGCGTTCTCCGTGACGGCCAGTGCGGGGTTCAGCACCGTCTCCTCCTTGGGCACCGAGTTCCCGTTCTTCTTTCCCATGACTCACACCTCCATCTTGGAATCAAGGTCCAACGGTCCATCCGTTGGTCCCCTCATCCTACATCAAGGAATATATCATGATGCTCAGGTAAAGTCAATGAAAAACTGTGTTTGTAAGGGTCTGAGCCTCGTTTTTCCTCCAAGCTAAGACTTTTTGCCCGTGCCCACCTACCCGCCCCTCCGCAAATCGTGGTCACAGGGCATCCTAGAAGGTCACTTGTAACCCATTGAAAACACAGCGGATTTACTGCTACGGGCGGAAACTCTGCCAAAGCTCTGCTGTCAAAAGTGAGAAAAAGCTCAAAACAGGCGCTCGATGAGAATGGATGGCTGTTGTCCACTACGTGCCCTTTGCTGAGAGGCCAAAGCCGCAGCCCATTGATTTTATTGAGCATTTTCTGGCATGGCCCACGGCGTACCCTCCCAATTGACCCTGAAAGGCGGGGTGGAGCCATCCTCCGTGCCGTACCTCAAGAAGAGGCGAATGGCACTCCGAATCTCCCGCCGCGAAACCTTGTAGGGCTCGGGGTAGATAAACTCCTCTCTGTAGGACAGCGCGCCATTAGGAGGCACAACGTCGTAAATGGTCAGCCTCCAGTGCGCTTTCATACGAGGGCGCCAGAGCTTCACGACTACATACTTGGTTGTGAACGTCTGCTCCATGGCTGTTACACTCCCAGGCCGCCCTCAAGCTCGGCCTTGATGTCAAGGTGATAGCACTCCTCCCACCGCTTAGCCACCGCCTTGAAAAGCGGGTGCTTGAGAATGGCCCGCACCACCTCGTCTCTCTGCTCAGTGTCCCACGGTAAGTCCGGCCACCAGTCATAGAAGAAGTCATACGGAGTCTCATAGAGAGGAGACAGCCCTGCCTCGATGGCCAGCGCCAGGTGAAAGAACCCCCACGCTGTCGTGAACGGCTTCTCCCCGTGCACCTGAAGAGCCTCACGAATGTAGCCCCGCAACGTGGAGTATGCCTCTCTGTAGAGCGCGTGCGTTCTCTCCACAGAGCCGTGTTTCTCTGCATGCTTGTGAGCCATCTTGAATGCGTCAATGACACGCTGTTTGTGAATCATTCCTCACCTATCCACCAAGATGGCCGTACCAAGCCCGGCCGTTATACAGACGATCAACACCGCACCGCTGTGCGTGCTACCGTACGCCAGCAACCCTCCCATAATGGCTGTGAAGATAGTGGCCGCTGATACCTGCTTTCTGACTCTCCGTGTCATCGGTCCCTCCGATGTGACTTCATTGTCATCTATATAGTATCATAGATGCTCTTGATAGTCAAGAAATAACTATGTTTGTAAGGTTCTCCACCGCACCACAGAAAACTGGGTTTGTAAGGAAGCTTAGGCCGAAGCCCAATTCCTGCCTAACTGGTGCTGGGCCGCCACTGTAGCCGAGACCCAACCAAGGCGAGGTACGATAACGGGATGAGAACGGGAAACTGTTGTCCACTACATAATCTAGGCCGTGCCGAGGCTCGGCTGACGCTTAACCGTGTTTGTAAGGGAGTGCCTAGACTTGATACTTAACCGTGTTTGTAAGGAATG
>Ga0172369_10006065_pt1 | contig 14570 bp, 15 predicted proteins | sample LakKiv25m_FD_114539 | JGI IMG/M metagenome (GOLD analysis project Ga0172369, IMG submission 114539) | Freshwater microbial communities from Kabuno Bay, South-Kivu, Congo - kab_022012_11.25m | ecosystem: Environmental > Aquatic > Freshwater > Lake | place: Democratic Republic of the Congo...
CGGTTTCACGGCTATACTCCTTTCCTCGGTTTGGTTTACCATCTGACCAGCTGGTTTCAAATCGAGAAAGAGTATAGCCTTTTAATTTGGGCTTAGCTACTTTCTACAATATAGCAAGCTCTGCGGTAAACTGAAAGGAAAAAATATGGCTGAACGTATTGACGCGCGGGGGCTTTCGTGCCCGCAGCCGGTTTTGCTGACGCGCAATAAAATGGCTGAGGCGGGCAGCGGCACGATTGAGGTGCTTGCTGACAGCGCTGCCGCGCGTGACAACATCTCCCGATTGGCAAAAGATCAGGGCTGGAGCATAAGCGTGGAAGAGCGGGAAAACGAATTTCTCCTTACCCTCGCCAGGCCATAGGAGACCGGCGCGTGTCCATACTGAAGAAACTCTTCCGCACCGGGGAGCAGCAGCCTGCAGAGCCACCCGGCTTGCCGGCCGTATGGCCAGGCTCACCCCTGCCCCATTAAAGCAGCTTGTCACCGTATCCTGAGCTAAGCCGGAAACTTTACTTTGCATTCACCGCGGTTCTCTGTTATTTTTTAATGAATATTACAACAGAAAGGTGCTCGCGTGGATTTACGACAGCTTGAGGTGTTCTGCAAAGTAGTGAAGCTGAAAAGTTTTTCCCGCGCTGCGGAAGCGATTTTTCTTACCCAGCCGACCGTGAGCCAGCATGTCAGCGCGCTGGAAAGCTTTTTTGATCTGCCGCTTCTTGACCGCATGGGCAAGCAGATACAGCCCACCCGTGCCGGAGAACTGCTCTACCAGTACGCGCAGGAGATCCTGCACCTCAAGGAAAAAGCCTGCCAGAGCCTCAGCCACTATGCCGGGAAAAAATCCGGGCACCTGCGCATGGGGGCGAGCACCATACCGGGGGAGTATATCCTTCCCGCCCTTATCGGCGCATTTAAAGAGCGCTTCCCCGAAATAACCGTGACGCTCTCCATCGCTGATACCCGCCAGATTGCTGATGCGGTCACGGCAGGGCTGATTGAGCTGGGTGTTGTGGGCGCCAGAATAAAATCAGAGCAGCTCACCTATCAAACGCTGGTAGAGGACAGAATCGTGCTCGCAGCCTCGCGGAAAAGCGCGCTCTGGACCAGAGCCTTCATCCTGCCCGCAGAGCTTCTGCATATACCCCTTATCCAGAGGGAGGACGGATCGGGGACGCGCATTGCCATAGAGAAAGCGTTTGCCGCGCGGAAGGTTGATTATCGCGGCCTCACGGTTATCGCTGAGATGGGGAGCACCGAGGCAGTAAAGCAGGCAATACTTGCCGGCATCGGCGTCTCGTTTCTCTCGGATCGGGCGATTGTCACAGAAAAAGAATACGGCCTGCTTAGGGAAGTGCCGGTTCGGGGCATTGACATCCGGCGCAGCTTCTACAGCGTTCTTCACCGGAAGAAGACCCCGTCACCGATCTGCAAAGAATTTAAATCATTTCTTGCAAAGCGCGGAAAGGACTAATAAACCAGAGACATAAAGGATATATTGGCTGATAGCTGACAGCTGATCCTGAAAGAATTCTGGAAGCAAAGCGCTGTCGGTTTAAAAAATATAAATATAATCTGAAACTCATGAAATCAGAAGAAGGTTTTTTATCACCAGCGTGAGTTCCTGAGTTCCAAATTTAAACTTTTACAAAAAATGCATTAACAGGAGGAAATAATGGCTGAGATAACACTACGCGGAACTACCATTCACACCTGCGGCACACTTCCGGCGGTCGGTTCGCCGGCGCCTGATTTTGTTTTGACAAAAACCGATCTCGCGGATGTTTCGCTTAAGGATTTCACCGGTAAAAAAATTGTGCTGAATATATTCCCCAGCATCGACACGCCCGTGTGCGCTACAGCAGTGCGGACATTCAATGCCGAAGCCGGCAAGCTCGCAAACACCGCGGTGCTCTGCGTGTCGGTTGACCTGCCGTTCGCGCTCAAGCGCTTTTGCGGTGCGGAGGGACTGGAGCAGGTAATCCCGGCAGCAGAGCTGCGCCGGCGCAAATTCGGCGAAGATTACGGCGTGCGGATTGTGGACGGCCCGCTGGCAGGCCTGTTTTCGCGGGCAGTGGTGATAATTGATGCGCAGGGGAAGGTGCTGTATACGGAACAGGTCCCCGAGATCGGCCAGGAGCCTGATTATGCGGCAGCATTAAAGGCGCTCAAATAAAAAGCAGGCTGTTGAAAAACACCCATCTGCTTCGTTTTGCTTATTCTTTGTCATTGCGACGTACGTTAAAAGTACGCCTCATTCCTCAGAATTTCGCACGCCTTGCATCTGGATGTTTTTGACCAGCCTGGGGAAAAATTTTTCTCGGCAACCTGCTACTCCGCATTATCTGGTTTTGCCGGCAACGGGAAGGGTATGCGGTGCATAGAGCTTTCGAAGGTGGCCGTGGTTACGGCGTGCACGTCAGGAGCATTTTCCTCAGAGGCTGCCTGAGGGGGAGCATTATACTGCCCGGCAGCAGTAACGACGACTGTTTTACCTGCTTTCAGGTCTTCGTTGACGCTGGCGAGCGTTCTGTTCATGAATGCAAGCATGCTCGATACACCCTTTCGTGCGCTCACTGATACGCGGTTGTTCGTCCAAGACACTGCTCACCTCTTCAGGGCTTTATAAAAGAGGTTTTTGAAAATGCCCGCGGCTGAATAAAATGATAACACATTTTGCGGGCAGACGGCAACACACCTGCCGCACCCCATGCACTCTATGGTGCGCACCTCACCCTTCTCCCTGACCAGCCGCGCAACCGGTATCCCCATATCACAAACCTGGTCACATTTCCCGCAGGCAATACATTCTTCTTTTGTTGCCTTGATTCGGTACATCCCGGCAACGCTCAATACTCCCCAGAGCGCGGCAAACGGGCACAGCACGCGGCAGAAGTTCCGGTTGCCGGTAAGCGGTATCAAGAGAAAGCTCGCGTAATAGCAGTAGGTTATAAAATCATAATAGAATTTTCCCGCGCGGTTATAGGCAGTGCCAGCGTCAATAATCATGAGGCAAAGATACACGACAAGAAGTGACAGACTCAGCCATTTTAAATGCCTGAGCTTCCACCACAGTCCGTTTCTGGGCGTTTTGTCCCGGAACGGATAGCCGATTGTTTCCCGCGCCGTGACGCACGGGCAGCACCAGCCGCAGTCAACCCGCTTGCCGAACAGCAGCACGATCCCCATGTAGCTGAAAAAGGTAAGCGACCCGATGGTGTGAATCGCCGGAAAGCTTCCCCACTCGCCCCCCAGGATGGGGACCTTGACCTTGAAGGCCAGCGGGATAATCAGCCAGAAGAGCACAAAGGTTGAGAGGATAACTATGATCCGCACTTTTTGATACGAATCTTTTTCATTATCAATCCGCCACAGCCCGAAAAAAATGAGCAGCGCTGCCCCGGCATAGCCGGCCGGGTTGTAGTTAATCTTGAAGAAAAAGAGCTCTATAACAACATAGGCAACCAGGCTGACCATGGCAAGTATCTTTATCAGCTTTTCGGAGGACAATGCCTGTGAATGATTATTGAGAGACATAGAAAAGAAGCTTGTGGATAAGCAAAAGGGCAGTTCCGCGTCATGCACCGGTGCCGAACTGCTCCCCGCTTATAAGTACTGAATAACCTATTTTAAAATAGTCACCTTGACTTTAATCAGCTTGCCCTCGCCGGGCAGAATATCCATCCGCGGGTAATAGCGTCCGGCATATACATTTCGCGGGTCATCGGGGAAGTTTTCGTAATCATAAATTCCACCATCAGCAAACCAGGTGTCTTCGTTTGCCCGTGCATTGCTGCTGATACCGACAACACAGGCATACAAACAAAAGATGCATCCTGAGTTCCAGTTGAGGCTTGAATCTTCAGTGCCGCCAATGTGGGACTCGATACCCACCTGCGTAAAAGCTGCGGGATCGGGCTGATATTCAGAAGCCTTTTCTTCAAAGATTTCATCAAAAGCGTAAAATTTATCTGCGCCTTCCCAACTCACACTGTAAACCAGTTTCTGCCCGTTAGGAAATTTGCTCCTCCAGTCATCCATAGTACCGAAATTAATACCATCTGACATATTACCGTCCGGGCTTGCACCAAGATAGGTTAATAACTCCTGAAAGCAAAAAGGAGCCATATTTACCCACAGGAGCCCGTTATTATGCAGGCCGCCATGTTTGTATATGATTCCATGATGGGTGCCTCGGGTTGAAACATTCTGAAAATTGGAATTATTGGTATACCCGCTCATTATAAAAGATCCTTCAGACACATCAACCGACTCCACGCCGTCATAGTACGGTCTGGTGAGGTCGTTGTATTTTCCGCTCCATGAGGAATAATCTCCGTTGAGATACAAAACATTTTTGTATCCCACACTTTGCGCAAGCCGCGCCGCCTCCTTGCCGTCGGCTGCTGCAGCCCCGTAAAATACGATCCGGGAGTTCTCATAGGTGCTTGAAAAATCATTCACCAGCTGGTTGATCAGCAGGTGCGCCAGCCAGGAGTTTGCTATGCCGGTAGCAGCAGTCGGGCTCACCTCATCATAACCATTGGTATAGAGCGGCTGATCATTCTGAGAAATCATTGATAACGGCACGGTGAGCGCATCCTGTATGTGCCCCGCAATAAAATCACTGCTGTCCCGCACATCCACCACCAGCAGCCGCTCTTCATTATCAGGTGCCGTGTCTCCGGCCAAGATGGCCTGCTGCAGTTCTTCCATGCTCATGGATTGCGTGCAGGCAGTGAGCGCGCACGCGAGCAGCACGAGTAAAATAAAACTACCGATTCTTTGTGCCTGGGTCCCTGTTCCGTTTCTGTAATGCATAGTAGCCTCCTGTAAATAGATTTTCATTTCCCCTATTTTATGAGTGAAGACAGCTAAAGATGCAAATTGGTAATTTCTATATCCCGGCTGCAGAACATAGGGATTATCAATTTGACTGTACTTATGAAGCGGGGAGTATAATAGCCTGCGTCACAAAAAAACACTCTGCCGGTTTCGGGAGCCGGGCTCCCCGCGGACTGCAAACCCGTTGAGTGCACTGAGCAAGCGTGCGGTTCGGTTCGACTCCGAACCCGGTTTTTCCTCAAATACATAAAAAACATTAGATTAATGAAAGCTCTGGAGAGTGACATCAAACTATTCATATAGAAAAGGCGGTGATACTGAATGAGGCATACTAAAAGTCTTTTACCTCTGGCCCTTATACTGGCGGCTGCCTGGCTTATGCCGTGGCGCGCTGAAGCGCAGCAGCCGCCGCCGGCAGTTCCGATGATGCCGCCGCCCGCTGCAAAATAGCAATAAACACTGCGAGTACATTGTGGTCAAAGTAAAAAAGCCGTGCGGCCGGTATAGGGAGCCGGGCTCCCCGCGGACTGCAAACCCGTTGCGTGCACTGAGCAAGTGTGCTGTTCGGTTCGACTCCGAACCCGGCCTTCTCCCGAATATGCATAAGGGACATTCATGAAAGCTCTGGAGCGTACCATCAAACTGGTTTTATACGGGTGCATCGTTTGTGCACTCTTCCTGTCCTCACCATTGGCCGCGCATGCGCAGACAACTGACAGCCTGTTTAATGTCAGCGTCATTCTGCCCGGCATGACGCAGAGTATTGATATACGCCAGGCAGCGCTCTTTCCCCTCGGGTGTCCGCAGTTTTTTATTGCGGTCCTGGGAAAGGGAACGCTCGGCATCTCCCTGAAAAAAGATGATGTGGCCGGGGACCTGATATTCATGACCGGCGTTGCCACTTCAAGCGCAGGTACGGTTCCCATTTACCGGCTTGGCGTATCAAAGGGCATGATAGATCAGATTATTGAAATCGGCGACAGCGACCAGCCGTACGGATTTGTCTGGATTTACTGCGGGGTTGCCTACTCCGGCAGTATCCCGGTCTTTGCCTCCCAGCTGCGGCTGTCCCTGGCTCCGTAACAATATTTTTTTGCCGACAGAGTAAAACTAAAACAACGCGGTGACAAAGAAAGGAGAATGGAAGTATGAAGAAAATCACGAATGGATTATGGTGTCTGCTGCTTGTGACGATGGTCGCGCTGCTGGCAACAGGCTGCGTGCAGGACAGCACGAGCTATCCGAATGCCAGCCTGCTTATTACAGGGGACCAGCTGGAGGAGCTCATAAGCTCACAGACCACAAACATGGTAATCATTGACGCCCGCGATTACGGCAATGCCTCGCAAAAGGTTCCCGGCTCCATCAATCTGCGCTGGAAAGAGTTTGTAAACAGCTCGGTAAACCTAAAATCCGTGGCGGAACTGGAGAAGCTGCTTGGCGCGGCAGGGCTCTCACGGGATAAAAAAATCATCATCTATGACAATGCCATGCACTCCTGGGGCTCGGCAGGCCGCATGTTCTGGATGCTGGAGTATCTGGGCTGCGATGATGTGCATATCCTGGACGGCGGCTGGGACAAGTGGATGGAAGAGGGACGACCCACCGAGGACATGTATGCCATGGAGCTTGAGGCTGCGACCTTTACCGCCAGCGTGCAAAGCGACCGGCTGGCAACAAAGGAGCATATATCCTCCCGGCTGCACGATGCGGACTTTGCGGTGATTGATTCTCGCACATTCCAGGAATATAACGGCTGGACGCTCTATGGCGAGCCCCGCAACGGCCATATTCCGGGGGCGGTTAATATCAGCTATGAGAGCTTTTTCAATCCTGACTCAACAATCCTTGGCTATGAGGAGCTTAAAAGCCTCCTGGAAGGAAATGGCATTACCACGGACAAGGAAGTGACCTCAAACTGCACGGTCGGCATCCGCAGCGGGTTTGTCTATTTTGCTCTGCGCTTGATGGGTTACAGCCGCTGCTCAAATTATGACGGCTCCATCATCGACTGGGGCGCTGATGCAGCTCTTTCCATGGACAAGATGGAAAACTACCAGTCCCTGGTATATCCGGCCTGGGTTGCCGCCCTTATCAGCGGAGACAATCCGCCGACCTATCAGGACAAAGGTTATGTCATCGTCGAGACCTCCTGGACGCCGGAATATACAACAGATCCCACTGACTATTCGATTGGCCATATACCGGGCGCCATCTTCATGGATACCTACGATATTGAAAACGGCCCGAGCCGCGAGCCCATGTATGACAGCGCCCATGACTCAAATGTGAAGCCCATTCCTGATCTGCAGAATCTGCTCGGCGGAATTGGCATCTCGGCGGACAAAACCGTGGTGGTCTACGGAAACGATATCATGAGCTGCGGTCGGGTCGCCTGGGCGCTGCTGTATGCGGGAGTAAACGACGTGCGCGTGCTGAATGGCGGCTATGACGCCTGGATTAAATACGGCGGAGGAACAGAAGGTACGGTAAACACCCTGCCAGCGGTCGAGTTTGGCGAAACTGAGGGCAGGCCTGATCTTTTTGCCACCATGGAGCAGGTGAAGTCTGTGGTTGAGGGCAGCAGCACGGGCATCACGATTACTGATGACCGCTCGTGGGATGAATATATCGGTGCCTCCAACTCCTATTATGGCTATTTTGATGAGAAAGGCAGAATCCCTCAGGCCAAGTGGATCGGCGACTGGACTGAACTCGTCGGCAGCGATATTAATACGGTGCAGAGCATGGGTATTGTGAAGAAAAACTGGGCAGCCGCCGGGTTTTCGCCGGATAAGAAGATGTATTTCTACTGCGGCACGGGCTGGCGTTCAGGCCTCTATACATACTATGCATATCTTCTCGGCTGGCCTGCGGCAAATTATGGCGGCGGCTGGTATGAGTGGAGCACAAACCCGGATAACCCGCGGGAGACCGGCGAGCCAAAGTAATACTGCTGATATAACCCTGCAGACATTTAAAACGTGGGGGCGGGTATCAAAGAAAAAAGGGAGGCTTAGCGCCTCCCTTTTTCTTTGCAGCATTTCAAGGGTTGTCATTACATGCCTGCCTGATAATAATATTGATCTTCACGCAATACCTGCCCTGTATGTTTTCATAAGAAAATATTCTTTACTTCAATACATTATTAACGGTATCCTGCTGTAGAAGCATTGTCTCGGATTCCAAAAGCATTCGGCAGTTCTGGATAAGCGGGAATGAAATAGCAGGATACCGGAAAATCCATGAAACTGGTAAAAATCATCTCCGGAGGTCAGACCGGCGCTGACCGGGCAGCCCTTGATGCGGCGATTGCTTCAGGAATGGACCATGGCGGAGCAGTCCCGCAGGGAAGAAAAACTGAAAACGGACCGCTTGCCGCGAAGTACCGGAAGATGACGGAACTGCAATCGCCCCAGTATGCAGTGAGGACAAAGCAGAATGTTCTCACTGCTGATGGAACGCTTATCTTTACCTATGGCAACCCATCCGGCGGCACCGGATTAACCGTCAGGCTGGCACAGCAGCATGACAAGCCGTTTTTAGTGATTGATTTAGAAATGGAAACCGCAGTTTCAGCTGCAGCGCTCATAACAGCATGGCTTAAGAATATGCGCCCGGCGGTTCTTAATGTTGCCGGACCACGGGAATCAGAGCATCCCGGCACCTGTCAAACAGTATTTATTATATTACAGAAGGTGTTGTCGCGAAAACGCGGCAGGTAAAATCCGGGGCTGTGTGCCGGCGGTTAAAATCTGATTGTTATTGGCTGCGGTTTTTGCTACTAACTGGTTGTTGAAAAAGTGCTAATCCCTCAGGTCCGCAGGTAAATGTTCAAAAGGGGGCAGGCAGTGCTTTCCAAGACCTTCAGCAGTTCAATTCTCGGCATTGATGCCTATCTGGTAGAAGTGGAGGTTGACATCAGTCCGGGTCTGCCCTACTTTTCAACGGTGGGGCTGCCGGACGGCGCGGTCAAAGAAAGCAAGGACCGGGTCAAGTCAGCCATTAAGAACATGGGGTATGACTTCCCTGCAACCAGGATCACGGTCAACCTCGCGCCCGCTGATATTAAGAAAGAGGGCTCTGCCTTTGACCTGCCCATTGCCGTCGGCATCCTGTCCGCGCAGGATCATCTCAATAAGGAAGTGCTCGGCACGTATGTGCTCATCGGGGAGCTGTCTCTTGACGGCCGGGTGAAGCCGGTGCGGGGCGTGCTGCCGGTTGCAGTTGCCTGCAGGGAAAAGGGGCTGAGCGGCATCATCCTGCCGCGGGATAACGAGCGGGAGGCCGCCATAGTCGAGGGGATTGATGCCATCGGCATTGAGACGCTCTCGCAGGTGGTGGAGTTTGTAAACGGCAGGCTGGAGATCAAGCCGGCGCGGGTGAACCTTGACGAGCTGTTCAGCGCGCATCAGGACTACGGCATTGATTTTTCAGACGTGAAAGGACAAGCGCATGCCAAGCGCGCCATTGAGGTCGCGGCTGCCGGCGGCCACAACCTGCTCATGGTCGGCCCGCCGGGCGCAGGAAAAACCATGCTCGCCAAACGCATCCCGACGATCCTGCCGCGGCTCACTTTTGACGAGGCCATTGAGACGACCAAGATTCACAGCGTGGCAGGACTTCTTGGCCACGGCTCGCCGCTCATTGTCCACCGGCCGTTCCGCTCCCCTCACCACACCATGTCCGATGCCGGACTTATCGGCGGCGGCACTATTCCGCGGCCCGGCGAGGTGAGCATTTCCCACAACGGGGTGCTGTTTCTGGATGAGCTGCCGGAGTTCAAGAAGAATGCGCTGGAAGTGATGCGGCAGCCGCTCGAGGACGGCAGGGTGACCATCTCCCGCGCGGCAACTTCCATCACCTATCCCTCCCGGTTCATGCTGGTCGCGGCCATGAACCCCTGCCCCTGCGGCTATTTCTCCGACCCCCAGCATGAATGCACCTGTACCGCGCCCCTGATTCAGCGCTATCGCGCAAAAATCTCCGGTCCCCTTCTTGACCGCATCGACATCCACGTGGAAGTGCCCGCGCTGAAATTCCAGGAACTCTCTCGGGACAGCGCGGCAGAGCCTTCCGCTGCGATACAGAAGCGGGTAAGCCATGCCCGCGCCATCCAGCAGAAGCGCTTCAGCCGCATGAAAATTCACTGCAACGCGCAGATGAGCTCACGCCACCTGAAAAGTTTCTGCCAGGTGGATGAGGCGTCAAAGCGCCTCCTTGAAACCGCGCTTGACCGGCTGGGCCTGTCAGCGCGCGCTTACACCCGCATCCTGAAAGTCAGCCGCACCATCGCCGACCTCGAGGGCGTAGAGAATATCCAGTCTTCCCATATTTCAGAAGCCATCCAGTACCGCAGCCTCGATAGGCAGTTCAGGTTTTAAAAGTGCCACCTGCTTGATTTACAAAATTGGCACGATAGATTATAATGATCTAAAGAAAGTATGCTTAGATTGGCAAATAGGGAGAATTTAACATGACCAAACTGCAAATTCAAACTGACGCAAAAGACGGTGTAATAGGAATTATTCAGTCTGCAATTGCGGCAGAAATAAAACGGCTCGAAATTGGCTTACATAAGACAAACAAAAATATTGAGAAGCTTGAAAAAAAATACAAGGTATCCTCTGCCAAATTTCAAAAGCAGCTTACTGCAGAAGATATGGAACATGGTGATCAGGAATATATTGAATGGGCCGGTGAACTGAAAATCAGAAAAAAAATAATGACGGACCTGAAAAAAATAAAAAATATAAAATATGTTACTCACTGAGTATCTATCTGAGCTGGTAAAAATTATTGATGAATACTCTAAAACAAACTTGATTATCAGCTCAGAAATAAAAAATGATTTTAGAACAGACCGGATTGGCATTATAAGAGGCAATCTTGTATTTGCCGATCAATCAATCCTCTATTTCACCGAATATCTTGACCTCAGATACCGGATCGAGAAACTTTCCTTCTCCTACCATTATCAGAAAAAAGCCGGGTCGCTGATCTTTAGATATGACAATGCGCGGCACAAACCAAAGCTTGCCTTTGAAAACCACAAGCATACAGCCGATGGGAAAATAACTGAAGCCGGCATTCCTTCATTAACTGATGTTCTTGAAGAAGTGATGGATTATCTTTTATGAGTCAGCCGCACCATCGCCGACCTCGAGGGCGTAGAGAATATCCAGTCTTCCCATATATCAAAAACAGAAGTTGATAATGCCGGATTTAATATATGGAGAGCAGAGGGTTTCCAAAAAGTAAATAAAAGCATGATTCCCGCTGAAGGTTCACCTATCATGGGTGCAGATTATGATTTTTTTGATAAATGGGTAATGAATGGGAAACTGTATTATTATCTGGTTGAAGATATAGACACCAATGGTATAAGCACTTTCCATGGTCCAGTGAAAGCGACACCGAGATGGATTTATGGGTTGGGAGATAAAAAATGAATGACGAATTACCCTCTGAAATTGTAGAAGCATTAAATTTGCTACAAGAATACGAGGGGTCTCTGAGCGGGCCGTTGAAATCCAAAAATGTTAAAGAAGCATTTGTAATATTAAATGATTATTTACAGGAAAACCCTGAGTCGCAATATAAACCCCGTATAATTAATATTAAAAAATCTTATGCGAAGGTTATTTTAAGGGAAACAAACAATATTAAACATCTTGCAAAAGACGTTTTTGTTGATTATTTCTTATTTGCCATCACACCTCTTGTAGAAGATGATGACACTGTAGATATTTTTAAGAGTTCACTGCCTATCATTTTCCCTTGAAAGGAGCGGCAGATTTTGGGAAGCAGAAATATAAATTGCGAGATACCTGTTGCGCTGGTTTGTTAGTGTTAGCTCTTTAGTGCAGTATCCGGATGGTTTTATGGGGCAGGGAAATAGGCAGGATATCAAGGGAACACGCTATACGAGGCAGGGGGGAGCAATGCCACCGCTTTTTTCTTAATATGAATACAAAAGTTTCGGTAAAATAAACAGGCTCCGTATGAAAGACATATCCCTTACATATTTTCACCCTAACTGCCTGGTTAGAGCCTCCGGGCTTTTTTATTGTCACGCATTTAAAAAGGGATTTGCTGTTTAACCTAAACCCCCGCGTTCCTATTGTAAGCTTTTGTTGTAAACGCCCCATACCTGCTCTATAATGAAAATAGAATATGCCGTATATTTTTTCAGGAGAAAGTAATTATGAAAGAATTAGACCGCATAACTATAAATCCCGAAGTCTGCCTTGGTCAGCCAACCAAAGCGGGGAATGAGGATAACGGTTTCAGTTATACTCAAACAAATCGCCAGCGGCATGACCACAAAAGAGCTTTTAAGCGATTACCCGGAGCTTGAGGAGGAAGACATAATTCAGGCCCTGCATTATGCAGCCTGGCTTTCTTCTGAAAAGATGAGAGTCTTGCCTGCAAAAGGAGTTGCGAGTGCCTGACATTGCATTTCTCGCAGATATGCCCCCCCTATGCGCCCCTTATTCCTTTTATTGACTTGCCGCTTGATTTGGTATAGCCTACAGGTAAATCGATAATTAATTATTCCCTATGCCCGAGCTATCTCACAATTTCAAGGCACCAGCGCCCTGCCTGGAAGATTTTCCCGCTGATATCAGACCCTGGCTTATTCCCGACTATACTGGAGACGTGGTTTATGAATGCATTGCCTGCGGCTCAAGCTTTGGCATCGACCAGTTCCTTTATACCTGTCCCGAGTGCCGGAGCCTGCTCGGGCTGCGCAACCGGGATTTTGACAGCCTGAAAAAGATACCGGGAGCGCTGTGGCGGAAGATCTTTGATTACCGGAAGCTGCTTCGCACGGAAAGCCTGCAGGGAATTTTTCTGTTCAAGGAGATTCTCTTTCCCACTATTCCGCTGCAGGACATCATTTACCTGGGAGAGGGGCACACTGCCCTGGTGCGGGCAAATAATCAGTTGAGCGAGCTGGCCGGCCTTGATTTCTTTGTAAAAAATGACGGATTTAATCCGTCGGCGAGCTTTAAAGACCGCGGTATGGCAAGCGCCGTAAGCTTTATAAATTACTCCATCAGGACCCGGGGACTGAAAGAGGTGCTCGGCATCTGCGCCTCAACCGGCGACACTTCGGCGGCTGCAGCGCTTTACCTGAGCTACCTTGACAAGCAGGTGGTGAAGTCAGTGGTGCTCCTGCCCCAGGGCAGGGTTACGCCCCAGCAGCTCTCGCAGCCGCTGGGCAGCGGCGCGCTGGTGATCGAGATTCCCGGCGTGTTTGACGACTGCATGAAAATAGTGGAGGAGCTTGCGGAAAACTACCAGGTCTGCCTGCTCAATTCCAAGAACCCGGCCCGCATCATGGGCCAGAAATCTTATGCCTATGAAATTGCCCAGCAGCTGTGCTATAATACCAAAAACCTCATGGTGGTGGTGCCCATAGGCAATGCCGGCAATGTCACCGCCATCATGGAGGGTTTTCTTGACCTGTATAATTTAAATATTATCCCGGAGCTGCCCTGCATCCTCGGTGTCCAGAGCACGCATGCCAATCCGGTAGCGCAGTGGAGGAAAAGCGGCAGCTACCAGCCGATGAAGGTGCAGCCGAGCGTTGCCCAGGCCGCCATGATCGGCGACCCGGTTTCATTCCCCAAGGTGCGCAAACTGGTTCAGGACCATTTTCGGGAACAGTTCATGGCTGTCGCGGTGGAGGAACAGCAGATTATCGAGGGCATGCTGCAAGCAAATCGCTATGGCCACGTGGTCTGTACCCAGGGCGGGGAATCCATAGCCGGGCTGAAGCAGGCAGTATCTCTCGGGCTGGTGAAAAAGGGCCAGACCGTGGTGGTTGACTCAACGTCCCACCAGCTCAAATTTTCCGATTTCCAGCAGCTCTATTTTGACAATGCCTTTCCTCCGGCCTATGAAATAACGCCGCGCGAGCAGTATATAAACAAGCCCGTCGTGCTTGATGCCTGTGCAGAAGGGATTGCACAGTTTTTAAAACTGAAGAAGAAGTAGCAGGACTAACAGGCCCAACAAACAACACACACAAAGGAAAGGGGACCATGAACATTTTCGTAGGTAATTTAGCAACAGGGGTAACTGAAGACGATCTGCGTCAGGAATTTGAAGGTTTTGGCAAAGTTGCTTCAGCACGAATCATCAAGGACAAGTTCAGCGGCCAGTCGCGCGGTTTTGGTTTTGTGGAAATGCCTGAACTCGCTGAAGCCAAGGCAGCCCTTGAGGGGCTGAACGGAAAAGACTTCAAGGGCCGCAACCTGACCGTCAATGAAGCGCGTCCCCAGGCAGACCGGCCCCGCGGCGGCGGTGGCGGCGGCGGCAGGCGCAGCTTTGGCGGCGGCGGAGACCGGGGCGATCGTGGTGGAGACCGCGGCGGCAGAGGCGGCGGCGGGCGCCGCAGCTGGTAAGCTGTCCGGGGTCATAGTAAACATAACGGTAACAATATATTCTCCGCCGGCTGGTGCCGGCACTATGCGGAGCGGCCGGCGGAGAATTATTATTAATGCCATTGTTTGAAACATGCGCTGTTTTAACAATGGCGTTTTTATTAAATCAGCTTACAGCGTTCAGCAAACAGCTATCAGAAAAAACTAGCAAAAGATATTTGAAATTTTATTGTCAGGCTTCTGGTTCATTTGTTCGGGCTAAGTGCTCGCTGGAACAATTTGTGTTTTTGCCGGAATCTGTGCTCGCACCGCCCGTAACTGCTTTCACCAGAA
>Ga0172369_10006068_pt1 | contig 14568 bp, 8 predicted proteins | sample LakKiv25m_FD_114539 | JGI IMG/M metagenome (GOLD analysis project Ga0172369, IMG submission 114539) | Freshwater microbial communities from Kabuno Bay, South-Kivu, Congo - kab_022012_11.25m | ecosystem: Environmental > Aquatic > Freshwater > Lake | place: Democratic Republic of the Congo...
GTCTTCCCTCTTCAAGTTTTTAATTGATTCTTCCGTACTGTTGAATTTGGTGAGCGGATGATCTTCAAATAATTGATTGAACATATAATAGAAAGCTTTTAACGAAGTTTTTTTCAATCTATCGCGCGCGGAGATGAGTTCTCTCGGACGAACTTTCTCAATATCTTCTTGCGTTAAAGCCGGTTCGGTAACCATATCATATCCAACCTTCATCATCTCATCTGCATTTTCTACAAGTGAATTTCCTTGAAAGAAAAAACTTTTATAACTGCCGCTGGTAGAAAATGAAAAAGGAACGAACGCCATTCTTTCCGATAATTGTTCGTAGTTAAGATTTTTTGTTCCGCGATTCATCACATTACTTAAAAAGGATGAGATGCCCGGTTTATCATCTTCGAGCGCTTCCGGAATAATTCCGGTTTCAAATAATCCAACAATTGATACGGTCGGAATTAAATGATTTTCCATCGTGTGGATGGTGATGCCGTTTTTTAACTTCATCGTTTTGATCATCGGCTCGATCGGTTTTGGTTTGATAACTTCATCTGAATTCGTGGTGAGAAAATCGTTCATCAATGCAAGCGCATCCATCGGAGGCTGAAAATAAAAAGCATCCTGTGATAATTCAAATTTGTTTTCCTGGTCAGTTGAATTTTCATCGTCATCGTTTGATGCCGGTTTTGTTCGTTTTTTAGTCGCACCTTCCTTTGGATACGAATATCCGATAGTAACTTGTTCCGGGTTGAAATACTTCGTCATCACTTTCTGAATATCTTCTTTGGTAACCGAAAGAACTCGGCTGTCGTATTCACTAAAAAAATCCCAGCCGAAATACGCTTCATACCGGCTAATGCGCGTTCCGATATCGGCATTTTTAATATAACTTGTTGCTTGTCCGAACTTATACCGGTTTTTAACTTTTTGCAATTCATGATCTTCAACAAGAGCAGTTTGCATATTTTTTATTTCTTCCCAAACGACATCTTCCGCTTTGTTTACAAGGCTATCGGCTTTTACGCTAACGCTAATTTGAAAAAGCGGCGGGTCTTTTGCCATACCAAAACCGCCTGCCGCCATTGTTGATATTTGATCCGTTTCTACTAATCGTTTGTACAATCGGGCATCGCGACTTTTTTCACATAAAATCATTGCAGCTAATTTTAGCGCTGCCGCATCGGAATCTTGATACGTCGGTACATGAAACGCCATTCTAAATGACGGCTGTGTAATATCTGCATGATAGAGAGCGAAAGTTTTTCTAACTTTTTGCGCTTCTTCAGATGACCATACTTGTGGAACTTCCGGACCCGATGGAATATGTTCATAATATTTTTTTACGGTTTCAAGAATTTTCTCCGTTTCAAAATCACCAATTAACACGAGGAAAGAATTGTTCGGAGTATAAAATGTTTTGTAATATTTGAAAGCGTCTTCCCGAGAGATATGGCTTAAATCGCTGGGCCAGCCGATAATTGGGTTTTGATTCGGATGAGAATTATATGCGATTGAGTTCATCGATTCTTGAAGAATTCCGTTTGCCTGACTTTCAGTCCGCATTCTTCTTTCCTGTTTAATTACTTCAATCTCGGATTTAAATTCTTTCGGATCAAACACACAATTTTGCATACGGTCGGATTCAATCTCGAAAGCGACATTAATTTTATTTGCCGGAAGATATTCGTAATAACTGGTCATATCGTTCATGGTGAAGGCGTTAAACACTCCGCTGTTTTTGGTGATGGTTTTTGACGCTTCACCTTTTCCATATTTCGGCGTTCCTTTAAACATCAAATGTTCAACCACGTGAGAAATACCGGTGATACCGAGCGACTCATCTCTGGAACCAACGCGGTAAGTTAATTGATGATAGATGAGCGGAGCGATATGCCGCTCCATCGTTAGCACCGTCATTCCATTTTTAAGAGAGTGGCGATAGACTTTTCCTTCTTCATATTTTTTATCATTTTCACTAAATCCTATTGTGGTAAATAGCAACGTTAGCAATAATATCCGGGTTAGTTTTTTTACCATGATATATTTCATTTTGTGAACCTTTATACGTTATTTTTTTTATTACTTATGATTTTCATTCGGATACTTTTTTTGTCTTTCACCGGATTCCTTTACCAACACAATTTTTTCATCCAAAGAGAGTTCTCTATAAGCAGGAAGATCATTTGTGTTTGCGAGAATCCATGCAGAGATAAAGCCAAGTTTCGAAACGTTTTCAACTTTAGCGAAATCTATTTTATCAATTTTGTCATTCGGTGTATGATAATCATCATGCAAGCCGCCAAAGAAAAAAAGCGAGGGAACTTTTTTGCGGATAAAAGGACCTTGATCGCTTGCGAAGGTGAAGAGACCAACGTTATAGAGAACTTCAAATCCTACTTCTTTATTTGCTTCTTCCACAATCTTTTTCATATCGCTTGAATAAAAGATGCCGCCTGCCCAAACAAGCTTCGGATCATTTCGGCTAATCATATCAAGGTTAACCATCGCAACGGTCTTTTCAATATTTTTCAAAGGATTTTGATACGCGTAATAACGTGAGCCAAGCATCCCCATTTCTTCGGCGTTAAAGGCGATGAAAACAATGCTTCGTTTTGGTTTGCATTTCATAAATGCTTCCGCCACTTCCATCATTCCCGAAGTACCCGATGCATTATCATCCGCACCGTTATGAATTTTGCCGACATCTTTTATATTCATTGCGCCATACTTGCCAACACCAACATGATCGAAATGAGCGCCGACAACAACATACTCGTTCTTCATAACCGGATCACTTCCTTCAATAAAACCGACAACATTTTCGGAAGGCAGTAAATTATTCTCAAAACTAATGTTCACATTTACACTTTTATTTTTCAACTCACGAGAAATTGATTTTAACGTTTTTTCAACTCGCTGTAATTTGCTGCTAAGATCATCGGAAGATTCCGATAGCAATTCATTGAGAATTGTATTATTAATGTAGATGAGAGGAATAGTTTCTTTACCTTTTAATTCCGGCAACGTGTATTCACTTCTCGAAAAAGAATTGTACAGCGGTTCGGCAGATACGGCAAACGGAGTTGAAGCTTTCAGAGGATTTTTAGCTACCAGTACAGCGAGCGCTCCTTTTTCCATTGCCACGGCCGCCTTCTTCTTGGTATTGAAAGATATAGTGCCTTTTTTATTTTTGTTAAAGATACTCGCTGAGTCCTCTTCCTGCGGAAAGCCTTCGATCATTAAAACAATTTTATTATTTACATCAAGTTTTTTTCCGGTGTTTGATTTATAATCGCTGTACCGTTTGCTACTGTCTTCAACACCGTAACCGACAAAAACCACATCAGCAGTAATAGAAAGATTTTGATGTTTTTTGTAATCGATAATAAAATCATTTCTGTACTCAAACAGCAATTCTTTTCTGCTTGAACCGTAAGTTGAAATAATATTTAACGAATTATTCGATTTAAGTTTTGTTTCAAGAATAAAGAATTTTTGAAAATATTTATCGTAGTAGCCCGGTTCATGTTCAACTGCTTTTTTTACAAGTGAAGAATTATCATCATCCTCAGGCTTTTCGATGAATCGTTTCCCCGATTTGTCGTCAATTGGTTTTAAACCCAATTCATAAAAACGGTGAGCGATAAAGCGGGCAGCAGAAAGATTTTCATCGCTATTTGCAGCTCTTCCCTTTAGACTATCATCGGCTAAAACTGAAATAAAATTTTTCAGATCGGTTTTATTGATGTATTCCAATCCCTTTTCGTAACCTTGCGGAATTTGAGCAATCGCGTTTTGCGATATAATACTGAATAAAACTAACTGAAAATATGTTTTGAAATTATTGTTCATTTACTTCTTTTCAATTCGATTTATTTAATGAAAATCATTTTTTTTGAACGAATCGAACCATCAACTTTTAAAGTATAAAAGTAAACGCCTCCGCTTAATCTACCGGCTTCAAACGTTTGTGAATAATCTCCTGCCGGTCGATGCGCGTTAATTAATTTTGCAACATTCTTACCGAGTACGTCATAAACATCCAGCGATACCGCGGCATCTTTTTCAAGTTTATATTGTATAACCGTAGTTGGGTTAAAAGGATTCGGATAATTTTGTTCGAGCGAAAATCCATCAACTAAAGAATTGTTTTCTGATTTTATATCAGACCAAATTCGATTGGTAAAAATGCCGCTGTTTGCGCCTCCAAACCAGGCATTGCCATCCGGATCGACAACCGCCGAATAAAGCGTTCCTTCAAAGACATTTGCATTTGCAGTATAAATGTCAGTCCATGAATTACCGGCATCTGTGGTTTGCCATGCTTCTTTTGCTCCAACCGCATAACCAAGACTTTGATCTTTAAAAGCAACAGAGTTTAATTGATTTGCAGAAGCTGTTTGAATATTATTCCAAGTTGCGCCAGCATCATTGCTTTTCATAATGAAATTAACTCCGACGGCAACGGCTTCACTATCATTTATGAACTTTACCGAGTAGATGTTTGGTGTGCCCGAGACATTATTGATGATAGGAGTTAACCATGTGGAACCGCCATCGTTTGTATAACGAACCTTTAAACTTAATCCTACAACAATACCATGATTCTCATCGGCAAAATCAACAGCGCGCCAGTCCTTTGACGTTAAGTTTTGTTGATTTGACCAGGAAGCGCCGCCATCTGTTGTTTTATAAATGATGTCGGTGTTTGCAGCGATTTTACCTACAACAAATCCTAAATTTTGATTTACGAAATGAACACCATAACTTGTGGCAGTTGCAGTTGTAGTGTCATTAATAATTTTCACCCAACTTTTTCCGCCGTCGGTTGTTTTGGCAACCATCTGGAAACTGCACGCAGCAAATCCAAGATTTTCATCCAAAAATTGAATTGCTTGAATATTTAAAGTCGAAAAACCAATCGTTAAAAATCCACCTTTCCAGGTTTCGCCGCCGTCGGTTGTTTTGTGAAGAACACCGTCAAATCCGGCAGCGTACCCAATTTTTGAAGTAGGAAAATTTAGACTATAGATTGTTCCGCTTGGTATTGGCGTTAGAAGCTGCCAGGTATCACCATAATCAGATGAATAGGCTAACAATCCGCTGCTCCCGGAAAGCCAGACTTTATTTCCGATACTCGATATACCATACAATGTTGGTCCAAACGGCGCAGCAATAGGAATCCAATTTTGTCCCGCATCCGTTGTACGAACAACAACACTGCCTCGTGAAGCTCCGCCGATCGCAATTCCGTTGTTAGCATCTTTGAATGAAACATTCCATAAATTATCGTACGTTCTATTTGCCTGAAGCTGGGTAAGGTAAGTCCATGATACTCCGGCATTTGTAGTTTTTAAATGAATACTTGGTTGAGCGCCGACCGTTGAACCCCAGCCAACAATGTATGCCTCAGTTGCGCTAACCATAAAAATGTTTCTTAAATCTGAACGGGTGTAAGTAAATCCTCCCAATGCAGGAGTAGGCGCTTGAGTCCAAGTTGTTCCATCTGACGTGTAATAAATTGTTGCAGCATCTTTACCACAAGCCATTCCTTTGTTGGGTGAAAAGAAACTCATTTTGTTCATTGGTTTTGTTGTAGTCAGGTTAATATTCCACGTTTCGCCGCCGTCTGTTGTGCTTAAAATCCAGCCGACGCTTGCACTTGAAGCGAGCATCCATCCTTTCAGATTATCTGAAAAATAAATTGAATAGATAGTTGCGGGCACCGTTGGAATTGCCGAAATGGAATCTGCTTTCCATGATGTTCCTCCATTTGTAGTTGATAACAGCGTACTATTTTCACCGCTCACAAATCCAATTTGATCTGTTAGAAAACAGATTGCATTTAAATCGTTAGTTGTATTGCTTCGTTGTTCATGCCAGGTTTGTCCGGCATCGATGCTTTTATAAATGGAGCCTGCTAAACCAACTACCCAGCCCGTTGTTTCGTTAACGAAGCGAATTTCATTAAACGAAGGATATGAGTTACTATTTACTTTTTGAAATGAGGTGGATTGCGCAAAAGTAAACACAACTGAAATACACGAGAGTAAAAAAAGTTGTACAAATTTTTTCATAACTTTCTCCAATAATATTTTCGATACTTTTTATCAAAATGAATAAAGCTTTGTCGTTAAAAAACAGCCGATTCTCGAACGGGAAACACTTCCATTTTTAGGCGCGTACGAATTGTAAATAATGCTCAAGTCAACATCAAACGAGTTGTAGAATTTTATTCCGCATCCGAATGTTACTAAGTGATACTGGACATTCTCACCGCCGCCCAGCATATCTTTTTCGATCATTCCGAAATTATAACCTGCGCGCAAAAACGAATTATCAAATAACTTGTATTCGCTTCCAACTTTAATCTGATGATTGTTCGATTTTATTTTTGTGGTTCTTGAATCAATATATTTTGAGGAATCAGCATTCACCAAGCCAAATTCGTATTCCGCCGAAACAAGAAGACCATCAATGGGATAGTATGAACTGCCAACACCAAATGTTAATTGATTTACGCTCCATTTCCACAAAAGCAGATCACGAGCCGGATTTTTTGACCAACTGCTTCTTCGATGATATTCAATCGAGCCACCGATCAGCCATTCCGGTGTGAACGAATATCTTCCCTTCAGCAGTAAATTATATTTCTGAAAATCAGCATATCCTTCGCTATACTCTTCAAACGATTGTGTAGAAGTGGAAAAAGGCACCAAAACATTTTCTTTTTGATTTGACAAATCGGCATGTAAACCGAATTCACAGTTTGCAGTAGGAGTGTAATAAACCTGGGCGCCAATCCCCTTTTCTTTTTTTCTGATTGTTTGGGTTACAACAGAAGACCGTTTTTTTATCGAAAAAGTTTCACCGCGGAAATAAAATATTTCTACTTCAGTTAATTCTTCACTTGCCGATTCGATTTTTTCCTGTTCATCGGATAATATTCCGGTTAGTCCAAATGCCAATTCATTAGAACATTTGTAAGCAAGTCCTACGGTTCCACCAACTTCACGATATAAAATAGAAGCCCGCGAGTAAACGTTTTTTAGTCCGTCGAGGATACGGTAGTTTGCGCTTGCACCTAAGTACAGCGATGGAAGCAGCTCATAACTGTACATAAATTTTATTGAAGGACCGTTGTATCTAAAATTACCTTTATTCGTATCAGCCATAAAAAAAGCTTCACCGGCATAGGTATCATATTTTAAACTTCGCGGTAAGTCTCTCCGGAGTTCGTACGAATAGTCTGTTTCACCCAGAAACGTTCCATCTGTTCCCAAGGTTTTTATTCCGCGAAATCCTAAAGAATAATTTTTCGTTGATGACGGGTCATAGAATCTTTTATAATCTCCTTTTTGATGAGCGAAGCTTGGAAGAATTTTTAACCATGTTTCTGTTTCATCTAAATATAGCCATGCGGGATTATTTCCTAAATCGTATGGATCAAAAGAATAATCAACATCTTTGATGGAGTACGATACTCCGCCCATAGCTCTTGTTCTACTTTCTTGCGGATGAATAACGTTCGCACAAGAAATCAACAAGACAAAAAAGAAAATTATTTTTTTGACAGACATGTAGTTACTCCAGATATTTGTCAATATTTTTTACAAGAGAAACTGCTATAAAACCAAATACACCGGTGATGAGTACAAGTAGAAGATCAAACCAGCCTTTCTGTAATGAGATTTGCCGTTTACGCAAAATGACGAAAGTGATGCTTGCAAAGATGATGCTTCCGATTAAAGCGTTGCTGCCGGAAAATTGAAAATAGAAATTTGAATATGAGCTGTTCTCATCATTTAGTTTTAAAGTGAATGGGAAAAGATATGACGCCGCAATTCCGGCACGTAATTCGGAATTATTTTTCCATGTCTGCTTGTACGTATCAACCACTCTATACTTTCTATCGGTAACAACCGTGCGGATAGATTGTGAATTGACTAAAGAAACGGTTCTGTAGAATTGATCGCCCATCAAAGCAAAAACATCTTTAGTGATGTCATAATCTTTTAGCGGTAATTTAATCAGCTTATAGTTATCATAACTGATAAAGTAAACGTCTCCTTGTCTCGTTATCATCAAGCCGTAAAATTCCATTAACGGCATTTCCATAATTTTCATGTAGGCAACATCTAATGAATCGGGAATATTTGTATTCACGCAAAACGGTTTTCCTTTAACCATTTTGATGTGGAATAAATTATTTTTGGCGTCAAGAACAAAGTAGCCTTCATCAAATGCTTTTTTGGTTGTTGGATTACCGGCAATTAGTTTTGCCGGAAACGCGAACTTCTTAACACCCAAATAGGTTGAAAAACAAGCGCTCTTCTTTTCATCGATTTTGTTTGTAGCACAGTCGATAAATTCAAACCGGTTGGTAATTCTGAAGAAATCATCCGGCATTTCTAAACGCACTCTCCCCGATTTGGATTCCAGCATCGGGAATAACTGAATTGTTTTAAAATCAATTTCATCCGGATTGATTTTCAGCATGATATTGTTGATTCGTATTTTATCCATCAGCAACGGTTCGCCGTTAAGTGAATCCGGCAGTTTATTATCAAGCACCAATTGACGGTAGTTCAATAACGGCATTAATTCTTCGAACTGATCACGGTCATAGTGTTTCCCCTTTTCATCTACATAATACAACTCGTTAATATTTTGTCCTCGGATAAGAAAATCTTTTTTAACCGGACTGAAGTAAACCATGGGGTTGCGAATATTTTTTTCGAATTTCATCCAATAGTATTTCGGGAGATAAATGGAAGCGACAAAAACAATTAAGAGCAAATAAATAATTCTGGAAGTTTTAATTAGCATTATTTTATTCCTCTTTTAAAATGATAACCCGAATATGAAATGAGTAGAGCCGCAACAACGCTTGTGATAATAAAAAAGAGCGTTAATTGAATGTGAGGATTACCGGATGAATAAAATAAATCAATAAACCCGAGCGCAACCGGAATCAAAATCAATCTTCGCGTCCAGACCGGCTCAAGTATTATTGCCGAAGTTAAAAAGTATGCAGCTATTCCACCCAGCAGCCAAAGCGCTAAACTATTGAGTGCAAAACGAACTACTTCCACCGGGAAATAAATCCCGATGATTATCCAAAGCAAAATTGTGATGATGAGAAACAGCAGTACAAGTAACAGTAATCCAACGCTTATCATCTGAAATAAAAGTTTGTTTTCTTCTACCGGAAGATGTAAAGTAAGTTTCAAGCGTGAGAGATTCATCTCCGGTGAAAATTGTACAATTGCTACGATTATTCCGCTTAACAACGGCGTATAACGGATATCTGTAAAAAATGGCATCCCCAACAAAATTACGTTTCCCCAGAAACCGACTGCAGTCATAAATTCAACATAATAAGCTAAATCTAATGCGATGTATGTAAGCACCAACAAACTGAGTATTGTTAAACCGAAAACCGCCCATCTTACTTTTAACCATTCTTTATAAAATAAAGCTGAATACATTTTGGGCTCCTAATACTTTCCTGTAATACCGATAAAAGCATCTTCCAGCGTCATGGGAATTTCTTCTACGGTAGAACTATTAATACTCAGTGAATTTAGATATGCTTCTATTTCCGGCTTACCGGCAAAGGAATAAATAGTTGCTTTGTCTTTTAATACTTCAAAGTTTCTAACAACCTCGTTCTTAGAGAATTTAATTGAAGGATTATCAAGATGAAATTTGTACTGCTTAAAAGTCTGCCGGAATTCAGTTATCGGCATGGCAACTAACACAGAGCGATAATCAATGATGAGGCAATCATCAAGAAAGTTTTCCAAATCTTGAATGATATGAGAAGTGATGAAAATAGTTTTTGCTTCGGCTTTGGCATACTCAATTAAATAATCAAGAAACAGTCGCCGATAACCGGCATCAAGACCCATGGAGTAATCATCAAGAATTAAGAGGTCCGGGTCTTGTGCCAGAATTAAACCAAGCGCTACTTGCGATCTTTGTCCGCAAGACATTTTAGAAAGTTTCTGATCTTCCGTTACTTCAAGTTTTGCCATCAATTCGTAGTAGGGTTCTTTTTTCCATTTTGGATAAAAAGCAGAGTAGAATTTTTCAATTTGCTTAATCGACATAAAACTATATTGAATATGTCCTTCAATTAAAAATCCTACTCTTGCTTTTGTTTGAGGTGGCAACTTGTAAGAGTTTTCACCGAACATAAGGCATTGTCCGCTTGTCGGTTTTAGAAAACCATTTAAAATATTTATAGTGGTTGTTTTACCGGTGCCGTTTTTACCAAGCAATCCGAATATTCGTCCGCTTTTAATTTCAAAATTGAAATCTTCAAACACTAATTTTTTTCCGTAGGAGTGAGTAAGATTTTTAACTTCAACAACATTTTCCATTAGATTTTATTTCTCATCGTTTGTTAAAAATTATTGATAACCGGGAGTCGGTTTCGGAATTATCTCCCAATCCAGAGTGCCGTCGTTACTATCTGAACCGGCTTCACGCCTTTGGATTGATTGTCCGCCGTATTTTGGAGGACTAAGCACAAAACCTCTATCCACTCTGTTGTCTAACGTTTTTGCACTTGAAAATGAAGACTGATATTCAACTCCATCAAGAATGGTAGAGATGTCGATACCGTCAATCCAAACAGAATCAACACCGGAAGCAATTACGATTACATCGCTGGAAAGACTGATCATAAAGTCAACCGTTGATTCTGATTTTATATTTAACAGATTCGGTACATTCGGATTATCAATATCATTTGCAGAATACTGATTATAAAATTCCCAATTTGCGTTGGTGAGATCGATACTTGTTGAAACGGTATTTTTATGATTTACCGCATCTTGCGCCATCACTAAAAATGTTTTTGGGTAAAAAGGATAGTTGTGTTCTCCCGGACGCCCCGGCACTTTATAAATGTACGTTACTCCGTCAATATCGCCGTCGTCTCCTTCATCCGCACCGGGACCTTTGCCGCCGTCGTTATTACCCGAAACGCGCATCACGATCATTCCATCAATATATTTTATGCTGTCGGTAGCATTATAGAGTTCGATGAATTGATCATAAAAATAGAAGATGTTATTCACAGGTCCGCTGGCGTAAATTTCATTAATTGAAATTCCCGTACTTGAAATTGGTTTGGCAATAAGCGTATCGCTAAATATTTTACCGGAGTTAATTTCCTCATCACGAATACTACCCACCAATAAAATATTTGCGATTGAAGGATGCGGCAGCCGAACGGATATATTATACTTTGATGACGGCAATCCGCTTAATTTGAATTTTCCTTCGCTATCGGTTTGACGTATCAAGATTCCATATTCTGATGAAAGAATAACTTTTGCATTTACTAACGGCGCATATTTTCTTTCAGTCTCCACCGTTGAAGAATCCCAAATCGCTGTCAATTCAATCGTTGCATCGCCGTCAACTGAAGCCGGCGGAGCTTCGGCACAACCGTTAAGAAGAATAATGATGTTAATAAGAAGCAATACAACGTTATACTTCATACTTTTGGGTAATATGTTGTTCGTATTTCTTCTCATCACTTAAAAAATCCCGGAGTTGGAAAAGGAATTATTTCCCAATCAAGTGAAGAATCATTTGTATCGCCGCCCGGCTCTCTTCGCTGCATCGATTGTCCGCTGTACTTTGCCGGACTTAGCGCCACACCTCTATCAACTCGAGTATCTAACGTCTTCATCAGTGTAATACTCGATTGATATTCAAATCCGTCGATGATGGAAGAAATATCGATTCCATTCGTCCAGTCCGTATCTGTACCGGATGCAATAACGATAACGTCATCAGTAAGACCGATGAGAAAATCTACCGTTCTATCCGAACGGATATTAATTAAATTTTTTACGTTTGGATTATCAAGATCATTTGCCGAGTATTGATTGTAAAATTCCCAATCCGCATTGCTTAAATCAATACTATTTGAAACCGTACTTTTGTGATTAATACCGTCTGATGCTAAAACTTGATAGGTTTTAGGTAAGAAAGGATAATTCTTTTCGCCTGGCTGTCCGGGGAATTTGAAAATGTATGTTATCCCATCAATGTCACCGTCATCATCTTCATCTGCCCCGGCACCTTTACCGGCGCTGTTTGCAGAGACGCGCATTACAATCATTCCATCAAGATATTTAACACTGTCGCTCGCATTATAAAGCTCAATAAATTGATCAAATAAAAAAAAGATGCTGTTCACCGGACCGCAAGCGTACACTTCGTTAATTGCAATTCCACTAGAGGAAATTGGTTTAGCAATTATTGTATCACTAAATTGAACACCGGAAATGATCTGAACATCACGCAAACTTCCCACTAATAAAATAGTTGGATCAGCCGGGTGCTGCATTCTTATGGAGATATTATAAGTTGCGGATGGAAGTCCGCTGAGACTCAGCATACCGGCATCGTCAGTCCATCTGATCAACATTCCATATTCAGACGACAGAATTGCTTTAGCATTTCTAAGCGGTAAAGTTACGGTTGATTGATCTGCGAGAGTTGAATCCCACAACGCAGCAATTTCTATCTTTGCATTTCCATCAACACCAACCGGCGGCTTTTCTGTGCAACTGTTCAGCAGAAATAAAAATATTAATATGGAGAAAATGAATTTCACTACTTATTCTTTATTAAAAAATTTATCAACAATAAAACTGAACTCAAGTCCGTACGTAAGCGGAGGATTTCTTCTCTCCTGCATTGTGTTGGTAGTATTATAATAATATGTTCTGATCGCCGGGTCATCTAAAAAGTTATTTACATAAAAAGAAATTTCACCGCCGTCAAATAACGATTTACTCACGTTAATGTTAAACAACCATTTGTTCGGTTTCCGTTTAAGTTCTCTATCAAAAATGTAACTTGCTAATTGAGTAGCATTTAATTTTGAAACATCTTGCGGCGCGTAGTCCGAATTTTCAGATCGTTCCCATGCAAGTTGTTCTGCGCGCAGTGTAACCCATAACCCGAGCGAAACAAGTGTGTATTTAACGTAATAATTTATTTGAAATCTATCGCTCCATTTGGTAGAAGGCGTGTAAGTCCAGCCAAGCGCCGAATCAATTGGAATATTTGCGGGGTGATAGTTGGGATACTGCCCAAGCGCAGTATCCGGTGAGGCGCTAAAATAAAATCCGCCTCTTCCCGATTTCAAATAATTATATGAACCAACTATCTGAAATTCCATATTCAACGGTTTTATTTTTGTAGTTTTAACCGAGAATTCAAGTCCTTTCGTTTCTGTCCATCCAAGGTTTTGCCGTAACGAGTAGTAATCCGTATAATACACATACGTAACGTTATTATATTTTGTAGAAAAGAAAACCGGCACTGATTGCGATTCCGGCTCGTTCACTCTTTTTTTATAATAAGCTGAAAATGAAGTACCGATGATATTTGAAAATTTCTGATCGTATGAAATTTCAAATTGCTTTTCACGGTAACCTTTTAAGTCCGGTACTCGTTTATCATATCGAAAATATGAAATTGTACTATCGTGAGGATTCCGCCATTTTATAACGCTTTCCGGTGGATAGATACTGCTCATCGGAGGTGATTTTGATGTTACTCCGGCGCTTACACGCAATTGGTTTGAGCCGGAAAAATAAATCATTAAACTTATGCGCGGATTGAAGTATGTTCCTTGATGCGATTCTACTATATCGCCTTTTCCCAATAATCCTTTTAAATTGAATTTGTAAGGGCGGTACATTTCATAACGGCAGCCGAGCATCAAATTATAATCAAAGAAATAGTTGCCGGTCATTCTATCTTCAGCGTAAAAATTGATGAGGAATTGTCCCGGAATATCATCGAAGCTGTATGGTCTCGTTCCCGATTCAATTCCATAATAACTGAACAACGTATCGAACATAACTCCCTGCCCGGTGTTCGCATTGTATTGGGGATCGGTTCCAATTAAAAATTTGTGAATAACATCTCCGGTATAAAAAACATTATTCCATTCAATCCGGGCGCCTGTTGTCCATTCAATTCCTTTTGTTTCAACTTTGCCAAGATAAGTGGAAATGGTATCTCCAGTCGGCAGAATGCGAAGATCGGATTGTTTAAGCTGAGATTTCATTGTATTCTCGCGTCGCATTGTTACAAAAGCATTATACTCCAACGACGAAACTAATTCTTCCGGTTTATATTTTCCCCAAACGGTATAGCCTAAGAGAAATCCTCTGTTATAATTTTTTGTTTTTTGAGCGTCTCCTTTCGGCTGCTCCTCATCAAAGGTTTTTTGAAAGTTGAATTTGTTATTCATCGAAAGAGATTCATTTAAAAAGTTTGATGAAAAGACGGTTTGTCCGGTAACTCTAAGGAATTCATCTCCAGTCAATCTAATGTTTCTTTCACTTTGCGCTACGTTCAGATTGTAACTTAAACCATTCTCACCAAGTAAATATCCGCCGCCTAAATTTCCTTCGCGTGTATCGGGATTATTTTTCAATTTTAAGCGGGTGGGCGATGCACCTATTTTTGTTTGGACATTGATTACTCCGGCAGAAACATCTCCGTAGCGGACGGAGGGAAGTCCGGTGA
>Ga0172369_10006076_pt1 | contig 14555 bp, 18 predicted proteins | sample LakKiv25m_FD_114539 | JGI IMG/M metagenome (GOLD analysis project Ga0172369, IMG submission 114539) | Freshwater microbial communities from Kabuno Bay, South-Kivu, Congo - kab_022012_11.25m | ecosystem: Environmental > Aquatic > Freshwater > Lake | place: Democratic Republic of the Congo...
GCTTAAAGACTACCTCCTAGGGCTTATTATCTTTTTCGCTCCTACCCAACTGGGTCTTCATTTCTGGCCTGACAGCGCCCTTGTCTACGGTGTCCGCGTCGACTATCTCGCCCCCACAATCTACTTTCTCGACTTACTCGTTCTTAGTTATCTTGCAATTCAGTTCCGAACCTTGCGAAAGCGAGTGTTCGGAACTTTTGCGCCCATAAAATTAATAGCCTCAAGCATTCTCCCAATTCTCCTCACAAATCTTTTATATTCCCAAAACCCGCTAGCCACCCTCTCTTGGTCTCTCCACCTCTTATTATATTTATCATTCCTTGCGACTCTGTACTCTCAGTTCCGAACCTTGCGTGATTATAGGCAAGTGTTCGGAACTTTTGCGATTCATATCCTCCTCTTATCTCTCCTTTTCCAACTCTCCCTCGCCACCGCCCAGGTTGTCCTCGGCCACTCAGTGGGCGGATTAATGTACTTCCTCGGCGAAAGAACTGTGTCTGTGGGTCAGCCTGCGGTCGCTCTTGCGACATTTATGGGTCACGTCGTACTCCGCGCCTACGGCACCTTTTCTCATCCCAACATCCTCGCTGGCTGGCTCGTGATAGTTTGTTTAATAATTCTACGGTTGGTCGGACTGCAACTCCCAAGCTCCATCAATCAACGCGCCGTCAGAGGGTCTGACCTGCTAAGGAAATCCTGGCCATCAGCCAAGATGTTTAGTCGAGCGTTAGCGAGACCAGGTCAGACCCTATTGGTTCCCATGGTGGTTGGCTTGACTGCAATTGGCCTCTTCCTCACTCAGTCCCGCTCCGCCACCCTCGCCTTCTTCGGTCTCGTTATCCCCCTCTGCATAATTCCAAAAACAAAGTTACGAACCTTGTTTGTCTACTTTCTTCTTCTTGGCGCCGCCGCAACCCTTGTCACTGGATTTCTCTCCCCCCCACGTTCCGACCTCTCCATCTCTGAGCGCCTCTCCCTTCAAGGATCATCCTTGAAGGTCATCTCCAACTTCCCCATCTTTGGCACCGGCGCTCAAGCCAGTATCTCCACATACCCAATCGTTTCTCCCACCGTTCGTCTCCTCCAGCCCGACCACAATTCCTTCACCCTCCTTCTCTCCTGGTTCGGCATTATTGGTATTCTCGCCCTGCTCCCACAGTTCCGAACCTTGCGAAAGCGAGTGTTCGGAACTTTTGCGATTCCCCTCCTTCCCCTCCTTCTCCTCGACCACTATCTTCTAACCTCCCCCCAGGGTCTATTTATCGCCTGTCTCTATTTTGTTGTTGCGGTAAACTACTCTCATGCTCAAAAAAATTGCGAGTAATACTGTCGCTCAACTTGTTGCCAAATTTTTTGGTGCCGGCCTCACTCTCCTAACTACCTATTTTACGATTCGTATTGCTGGCCTCGACCTCTACGGCGACTTGACCAAAATCCTCGTCCTCGTTGCCGTTGGTATGACTGCCATCGACTTTGGCCTCAACGCCGAGGCCATTAGGAGTAGTCATACTCAAAAAGACATTACCACTAATCTGCAAAGCGCGATTCTCGCTCGCCTTTTCCTCTCTGTCATGGCCGTCATTGCTCTCAATTTCGTGATCTTTTTTCTCCCCGGTGGTTACTCTCCCGAGGTGAAAAACATTTTTTGGCTAGGTAGCCTTGCAATTATTTTCCAGGGCATCTACACCTCAGGCAATGTTTATTTCCAATACCACCTCCAGTACTGGCGCTCCACCATCAGCGTTGTTGTTGGAACTCTCTTCGGCACACTCCTTACTCTGTTTTATCTCTACTCTTCCCCCACCCTTCCCCACCTCATCCTTGCCACCACTCTCGGCTACTTCCTCATGGCCATTTCCACAATGGCTCTCTTGCCCCTAGAGTTCCGATCCTTGCGCGATTATAGGCGAGTGATCGGAACTTTGCGCCTGATTGTCCCACTTCTCCATCGTTCCCTCCCCCTCGGCTCTATTCTCATCCTCTCCGTCCTCGCCAGCAAAATCGACACTGTTCTTCTGGGGATATTTCGTAGTTCGGGTGAGGTTGGTCAGTATGGTTTCGCCTACCGCATTTTTGATGTTATTTTAGTTCTCCCTGCCTTCGCCATGAATGCCATCTATCCAATCATAATTCGCGCTCGCAATGACGCCACCCACCTTATTCGCCGCACCACAGCAACCCTCGGGGTTATTAGTATCTTTGTTGCAATATTGGTCTGGTTTTTGGCTCCGTATATTGATTACCTAAAGCCAGGGATGAATATCTCAATAACCTCTCTCCGCTATTTACTCTTATCCCTCCCCTTCTTCTACGTTACCTCCCCCCTCATGTGGTCACTTATTAGCCAAAAGCGTGACCGCCAAGTAATTTTGACTTACGCCCTCGCTCTTATCTTTAACACAGTTATTAATTTGACATTCACTCCCACTTTTGGTGCACCAGCCGCCGCCCTAACAACCGGCGCAACCGAAGTCTTAATCTTCTTCTCTCTGTTATACTTCTCTCGTATATGAAATTACTCTTACAAACCGATGGTGGTTCTCGTGGCAATCCTGGTCCTGCCGCCTATGGCTATGTTATTTACGACCAATCCAAACCTGATGCGGAGATAATACTGGAAAAATGCGGTAATTATATCGGTATCGAAACCAACAATATCGCAGAATATCAGGGACTCATTGCTGGTGTCAAATGGGTCATCACTAACTACCCTGAAGCAGATCTCACAATCAAAATGGACTCACTCTTAATCGTCAATCAGGTAAAAGGCCTCTACAAAGTCAAAAGTCCTGGTCTGTTTCCCAAATATCAAGAGGTGAGGGGACTACTATCCCAATTGAAGTCATGGTCGATCTCTCATACCTACCGTGAGGGCAATTCTCTAGCAGACTCCCTTGTCAACGCCGCCCTCGATTCACATCGATAATTCGTAGGGGCGGGGTCTTCCCGCCCGCAATTCGTAGGGGCGGGGTCTTCCCGCCCGCAATTCGTAGGGGCGGGGTCTTCCCGCCCGCAATTCGTAGGGGCGGGGTCTTCCCGCCCACAATTCGTAGGGGCGGATTATCATCCGCCCGCAATTCATAGGTGCGGGGTCTTCCCGCCCGCAATTCGTAGGGGCGGGGTCTTCCCGCCCACAATTCGTAGGGGCGGATTATCATCCGCCCACAATTCGTAGGGGCGGATTATCATCCGCCCACAATTATAAGTTCTCCATTTTCGTTCCCAAATTTCGTAATAACACCCTCCTTTCTCGGCATAACAAAACGTGGAAAAAAAGTAAGAACAGAAAAAGAGGGAAAAAAGGTAAGAACAAACCAAGACACAAATACCAAAAATAAAGTAAGAACAAATAGGGTGGGGGGAGAGTAGTATAAATATAGGTCTCAAAATTGTAACCATGTACCATGTATCACGTACCATGTACAATTGATCTATGCCCAATCCTCATTACGCCGTCGAAACGGTACTTTCTGGAGTTGCAATCATTGCCGAAGATCAGAAGTTGGCCCAAAAATTTGCGACCGAACTCAGCAAGCGCTCTCTAGAGCCAACTATTCTGACCATTGATAATCCGGAGCTCCCAAATAATACCGAGATCGAACAATATTTAATATTTCTCACTCCCAAGCTAGCCAACTATCTCTTCGGCGAGGGTAGGGGAGCGCTAAATCAGATCTGTTCCTCTAATCTCAAAACTTTCATTCTTCAAAGCTACTCCAACAACTTTCCCCTTGCTTTCCCCGACAATAGCTATCGAATAACTCTAGGAGAATATCTTGGTCTTGATAATGAAGGCTCTCCCTTTCTTAATCAACTTTTCTCGTCAATTACTCAAGATCATCGCCTAATTTTATCTGGTACCGGGATCGAACAATATGCCCTTATGAACGAGCCCCAAGTGCTCGACGCCGTGAGTAATATTATTGCTTCCTCTCATCTCACCAATCACTTTTCGCTTTACAACCCCAACACCATCTCCCTCAATAATCTCGCTCACAATCTTATTCAAACGCTCCCATACTCTGTTGCAATTTCTTATGGCGACGGCCTTACTCCGCCTCCCATCTCACCCACTGATCAGTCCTGGGTAGGGGAGACCGACCCCACTCTTGCTCTCGCAACTCAGGCGCTCGCCGAATACAAAATTGAGCCCTCCGTCTCAGCTCCTCCCAAACCCTCGCAACCCCCAACCATCGTTGTCGAAAAGCCGCCCATCCGACCCACTGATCCAGCCGAACCGCCGAACCGCCGAACCGCCGACCACCTGACTCCGCTAAAGCCCTCTCGTCGCCCCCTCTCTACCCTCGAATTTGTCCCTGCCTCGCCTCGCCGGAGCCTTGGCGGAGGCGGGCTTCACAACTCTTTAATTAATAGTCTTAGAGGCAAAGGCCTCCGCATTATTGCCCGCGGCCTTCTTCTTGGCTTAATTCTCTATCTCGGTACTCTTGTCTTGGCGGGTGGTATTAGTTATCTAACCCTTCGCAGTCTCTACTCTCAAATTTCTCAAAACAATTTTTCTGGGCTCAATACTTCGCGCCCCGCCACAATCGCAGGCAAATATCTTGAGGCCAACGCGGTTGTCTTTGGGCTCAAAGAGGGGGCGTTCCTTCTTGATGCCTACAACCAAACCCTCGTTCTTGGGTCTACGCTCTCCCAGCTCAACGACAACCTTCGTGGCATTGCCAATTATGTCTTTACCGACAGTGGCGACAACATCGCCAGCAATATCAGCTCTTCTCGACTTCTCTCCGAGGATCTTTATCAGCAGATTTCACTTCTTGACGGCACGCTTCCTACTACCACCCCCGAGCTACTATCGCGCTACGACGATTATTATCAAAAACTCAAAACCAATCTCACTACCGTCAAGAAAAATATCTTAATCGGCAAAGCGGCGCTTAGTATTATGCCCGACTTTCTTGGGCTAGGTGGTCGTGCCAAATATGCCATTCTTTTCCAAAATAATATGGAATTAAGAGCGACCGGCGGCTTTATTGGTAGTTTTGCTCTGATGTCCTTCGAAAATGGCAAACTTTATGACCTCCCGCTCTATGATGTCTACTCGGCTGATGGCCAACTCAAGGGCCACGTTGAGCCTCCTACACCTATCAAAGAAATCTTAGGTGAGGCCAACTGGTACTTACGCGACAGCAACTTCGATCCCGATTTCCCGACTAGTGCCAGACGGGCAGAATGGTTTATCAAAAAAACTATGAATCAAGACGTCGCCGGAACCATTGGGGTGAATCTCGAAACCCTCAAAGCCCTCCTAACTGCCACCGGCCCTCTAACGCTCGCCGACTATAACGAAACAGTTAACGCTAGCAATCTCTACGAGCGAGCCCAGTTTCATGCCGAAGTCAACTTTTTCCCGGGCAGCACTGCAAAAAAGGAGTTTCTCGGTGCCGTCTCCGACTCCCTCTTTGCGAAACTCAAAACCGGCGATTCTGGAGTTTTGGTTAAGGCCCTTCTTGCTCTCGCCCAGTCTCTCGAGCAAAACGATCTTCAAGTTAGCGCTCTCAACTCCAGCAGCGAACACGTCCTTCAAACCCTTGGTTGGAATGGTGAGGTGGCGAGCAAGCCCTGTGTCACCACTCCCTGCTACGAAGATTATTTCTATCAGGTTGATAGTAATTTTGGCGTTAACAAAGCCAATTTCTATATCAGCAAATCCACCAATCTTGAGTTAACCATCGGAAAAGATGGTAATCTCACCCACCTTGCCAAAACTATCTGGAAAAATCAGGCTACGAGCAATGCCTGGCCAGCCGGCACCTACAAAAACTACACTCGCACCTACCTCCCAACCCACTCGTCAATTGCCAGCATTCAAGTTGGAGACAAAATCCTAAGTAGCAAAGAATACACCACCACCATCGAACATGACAAATTGGTTGTTGCCTATTTAGTCTCTGTGCCAGTAGGGGAGTCAGTTACCGCAACAGTCACTTACCAATCATCTACCCCCCTAATCTCTGGCACCCACTACACCCTCTACCACCAAAAGCAATCTGGAGTCAAAGCAAGCGACTCAATAAAAATCTCACTTGCCTATCCTCTCTTTTACAAACCCACCCAGATCTCTCCCGCCGGCAACGTCCTCCCTCAACAACTTGTTTTTGAGTTTCCTTCCGACACAGATCATCGCATTTCCGTCCAATTCTGACTCGTAGGGGCGAGTCGTGACTCGCCCGTGATATAATTCACCCATAATTCATGATCTAAAAGGAGCCCCATGTCCAACTACGAGCTTAAATCACAAATTCGCACTATTACTGGCCGCAAGGTCAAAGCCCTCCGCAAGCAAGGCATTGTTCCTGCCAACGTTTTTGGCAAAAACAAACCCAGCACTTCAATCCAAGCCGAGCTCAAGCCCCTGCTCGCAGTTCTCAAAGCCGCTGGCGAGACTGGTCTTATTAACCTGGCCATTGAAGGCGAGAAGAAGGTAAGGCCAGTCCTTGTCGCAGCCTACGCCCAAAATCCCATAACCGGCGATCTTTTGCACGTGGATTTTCACGAGGTTGACCTCACTCAAAAGACGACCGCCATGGTTCAAATTAAGGTTGTTGGCGAATCCGAGGCAGTCAAAGCTGGTAATGTTCTAGTATTACAAAAGAACGAAATCGAAGTTGAGGCTCTTCCTGCCGATCTACCCGAGCATCTCGAAGTTGATATCTCTACTCTTACCGAGGTTGGTAGTACCATTCATGCCAAAGATATTAAAGTCGACCACACCAAAATTACTCTTATGGTTGATCTCGAAGAAGTGGTGGCGACCGTCCAAGAGCCAGCCAAAGAAGAGGTTGTCGCGGCCCCCGCTGAGTCTAGCGAAGCCCCAGCTCCTGCGGAAGGCGAGTCCAAGCCAGCCGAACCCGAAGCCAAGAAATCAGAATAATATGTAGGGGCGAGTCGTGACTCGCCCGTCTTGTGTTCTCCAGGGTCTTTCCCCGTAAGTCCCGTAGGGGCGAATTATTATTCGCCCTCAAACATCTCATTGTTCGGGTCGAGTATCCTCGCTTGTTCCCAATATTCTCTCGCGATGTCCCCGTAGGGGCGGGGTTTTTCCCGCCCGTCCTGTTTGTTCCCTAGTTCCGAACCTATGCGTAGCGAGTGTTCGGAACTTTCTGTCTTCTCCAATTCCCCGTACAACCGCGCCAATTCCACCATAATATCCCGATGTCCCGGGTATTGTGTTAACAATTCCTCTGTCTCAATAATTTTGTTTTCTACCACTCGCTCTGGGTAAACCAGACTCTCAATCTCCGTCTCCGCCCCCAACACCGATTGGTGTACATTGGTGTACATTTGAGATTGGTGTACATTAAACAATTCTCTTGCAGTCTCATAGTCTCCCACCTTTGCCACTCTTATCACAAGCTCTCGCTCACTTCTTGCTCCCACCGTACTATATCTAGCGTTCACCATCGAGGCCAACAAGCTCACAAGCACTACTCCCACCCCGACATATGACCAGGGTAGGGGATTGCGCCCGACCAACTTCCAAGTATACTGCTCCAAACTTTCCCAAAAACTTGCTGGCTTATTCATCATCTTGAGTATAACTCATCTCTTTTCCGCCATTTTCCACAAAATCTCAAACATCTGTAGCTCTGTCCTGGCAATTTGGGGGTTATGAATCTCTACCCCAAAATATTCTCCCTGGTAATGGTAGTAATATGCAAACACCTCGCCATAAATATACGTGTCATGCTTAATCTCTAGTATCTTTGGATCTATCCTTCGGTGCTCAAACACCTTAGCATAACTCTTTCCCAATTTTGTATAACCATAATCACCACTTGGGTCATTAGTAATTTCTCTTGATTTTGCCCCAGACTCCATATTCTTTGCTCGTAATTGCTCCGCGAAACCTCGTCCGACGCTCGTATTCCACTCTTCGTAGCCTACTCCCGCGTAGTCGTTCCCACTCGCAACCACATTCCACAGCATTTGTTGTAGCCCCCTTCTTCCCTGATAGTACTTAACTTCACTTGTTGTCTCTCTCGTCCGTTCTCTCCCCAACTCTTCAACTAGTGTGGGGATAGTCTTCCGTAGCTCCTCCACTCGAATTTCCTCGCTCGCCAAGCACTGCGTGAGCCCCTCTGGCCTGGCAGTGTACCGGCTGGTCTTATCTCCCATGATGTTTGTGACAAGTGACCGCTCTCGCATCTCCTCCAAATATCGGTATAACGACGTGCGATTGAGCTTTGTTATCCGCGCTAGTTGCAGGGGTGTCACCCCCGAACCCGTAATTAGTGCTTGGTATATTAACGCATGTTTGGGAGTGAGCCCAATTTGTCGCATTACCTTAACCAAAGATATGTTCATCATCCTGAACAACAGTTTAACATATTGGCAATATTAAGATATTATCTGTGGATAAATATGTTGATAACTCTAAACATTTGGGGATAACTATGATTAAAAACCATATGTTAAAATTACAAAATATGAACAAATCGCTCCTTGGCCTTGGTTCTTTACTCACTGCGGGAGCAATCTTTGGCTCATTTGCCTTTGTCGGCCTCTTCCTCGTCCTCCCCGCCGGTATCCACCTCTCATACCAAATCAAAAACTCATGATCCTAGGTTCTCTTGACAAACTCATTCTCATTCCATATAGTGTACATATATGTACACCAAAAGAAATACTAATAAGCTCAAATCACTCTTCTCTATCGATAAGCGCATCTTTCGCGCCAGCGAACTTGCTCTACTTTGGGGTATCACCAACCAAAACACTCTCAAAATTACCCTGGCACGATCAGTAAAAAGGGGAGTATTCTTTCGACTTAAGCGGGGATTATACTCAACAGTCACTCCATCCCAACTCGATCCCTACGAGTACGGCTGCGCTATGTCAGGGCCACTCTCCTACGTCTCTACCGAAACTATTCTTAGTCAGGTAGGCGCCATTAATCAACTCCCCAACAAAATTACACTATTTGGGCAAAAGTCTTTCGAGTTCTCTCTTGGCGATCAGCATTACCTATGTCGTTATCTCCATCCTCATTATTTAAGCAATCGTAATGGCGTTATCGACAGTCCTCGTTCTAGCCATGCCACCCCGCCTCGTGCGCTATATGATCTTTATCACATCTCTCCCAAGTATTATGTAGATAATCCTCAGCTAATAAAAGGTAATATGGAGGTAAATGTTTATGCTCATTCCTAATCCAAGTGACATGCGTCACAAAGCCAATATGTTCAAGCTACTAAGCGCAATTCTCAAAAACAAGACCTTTGCCAGCAAACTTTATTTCAAAGGAGGTACTTGCGCTGCTCTTCGTGGAATTCTTCCTCGTTTTTCCATCGATCTCGATTTTGATTTGCTCGACAAATCGTTAATCCCAACCCTTCGCCCCCAATTCGCCAAAATGGTGTCTCGGCTCGGATTTACCCTGAAAGATCAAAGTCAGCACGCATTGCAGTTTTTTCTCAAGTATGACGCTCCCGACAAAGCGCGCAACACCCTCAAACTCGAGATTTCGGACTTGGTGTCACCCAACAATGAGTACGAGATTGTTAATCTCCATGAGTTAAATCTAGTCTGCCAGACCCAGACGATCTCCACCATGGTTGCCAACAAATTAGTAGCTTCACTTGGTAGATTAGAACGCAATGGCCATGTCTCTGGTCGCGACTTTTTTGATTTACGCGAGTTTATGCTTGCCGGCCTTCCTATTAACTACGCAGTAGTAGAGGAGCGGACAGGACAGAATTACAACAGTTATCTCACTCAACTACTCAAATACGTTAAAACTGAACTTAATCCTGGTCAACTTTATCAAGACCTTAATCCTCTTTTGCCACCACACAACTTTAAGCACGCCGTGGACCAAATTATCCCCGACTTAACTCTTCTTCTTAAAGACGAACTCGCCCGCTCGCAACAATCCCAAGCAACCTAATCCATCCTCCCCACCAAATAAGAGGTGAAAAGTAATATAATCACCTAATGTCTTATCTCATTTTGTCGCTCCTGGCACTCATGTTCTTCGTTGCCTATGATCTCGCCGGACGCTACCTAGCTACTCGTTCCAAAAATCCCCAAGCCTTTGCCATTATCTACAACCTAGCCGTGACACTCATGGCTCCACTCTTATTCCTTTTCGACTCAACTCTTCCTGGGGAAATTACACCCAGGGTAATTCTTATCACCATTATTGGCCTCGTTGTCTGGGGGCTTTTTGGTCGCTTTGAATACTTTGCGAAAAAACACACCGAAGTATCGACTCTCACTATCGTTACCAAGCTCGATATTATTCTCAACTTTATCTTGGTCTTAATCTTTCTTCAAGAAACACCCACTCTTCCCAAATATATTGGCATGGGGTTGATTATTCTTGCCAATTTAGTACTCTTTTGGGGTCAATCACTTAGAGTTGTCATTCAAGACAAAGGGATAAAATATAGTCTGCTAATTGCTATTCTCCTAGCCTTTGGCTGGTTATTTGATACGATTAATGTTCGTTTTTGGGGAGTTGCCGCTTTCTCCTCCTTTTCTTTCCTTTCCCCAGTCCTGGCAAGTAGCTTCTTTCCCAGAATCAAGCTTCATGAGTTAAAAACAGAGCTTACTCTCAACCCGCTCTGGCAAATTTTTGTCATGGGCTTTTTCAATCTTGCCGGCTACGCTCTCATGCTCAAAGCGCTAACTCTTGGTCCCGCCAGTACTGTTATGCCCGTTGTTACCTCAACCTCTCCTTTTGTTGTTGTACTAGGACTTCTCTTCTTAGGTGAAAAGGATAATCTCTTCCGCAAGCTTCTTGCTGCCGGACTCGCAGTAATTGCTATCTACCTCATGCGTTAAGCCAATCTCGCCAGCTTCTTATCAAAAGTTAACAACTTCGCCTTTTTCTCTCTAGCCAGCCACAGGTAGCTCGCGTCATACACCGATAAATCAGTAGTTATCGCTAATTTCATTGCCGCAGCCAGGTCAACATCCTGATATTCAATCTTCCAACTTTGCCATTCTTTAATCAGCTCTAAACCTACATTTTGACTGATTCTTTTCCTTACGTTTGCCATTTTTATCGCATTAACAACCTCATATCGTAGTAGGGTAGGGGCAATCATTTTCTCCTTTGGTAATTCACACATTTTTTCGTCTGGGAACAATATATCCAAAACATAACTCGCATCAATTACGACCGCTCTACTCTTCATATTTCCGTCCCGCAATAATCCATTCTCTGATCTCCTCTTTCGTTACCTTGACTCCCTTAGTCAACTTCCTTATCCTAGCTAGCGACGCCGCGAACGAATCGGTTGTAGGCTTAATCTTGTATGTTTTTCTCACGGCATGTCTTATTAGCTCACCCATGGTTTTGCTATGCTCCTTCGATAAGGCCTGGAGCACTCCATAATCTTCTTGAGATAGTAGTACATTCGTTCTTTGAGTTAACATAACTGCAAAGTAACATGTTACCTATTTATTGTCAACCGCCAATGTTACAATATTCCCATGGAAGATTCTTTTGCCAAAGTATTTGAGAACAAAAGTAGAGTTATGTGCATCTTTGCCCACCCAGACGATGCCGAAATCTACTGTGGTGGCACCATTGCGAGGTTAATAGAGGAGGGGAAAAAGGTCAAACTAGTTAAAATGACGACTGGCAACAAAGGCTCTCGCTCCGAATCAATCTCAGAGTCAGATCTTGCCCTCCTTCGCGAAACCGAAGATCAACAAGCCCTCCTTACTCTGGGGCTAACTCCTATCGACAGCGTTAACCTTAATCTTGGTGATGGACAAGTCGAAAACAATCTTGCGACTATTGAGCTCCTCGCCAAAGAAATTCGTACTTTTAAGCCCGACCTAATTATCACTCACAACTCCGAGAATACTCTGATTCGCGATCTTGATGGGGGTTACTACGTCAATCACCGCGACCACCGGCATACTGCCATCTCTGCCGTGGATGCCGCCTATCCCTATAGTCGCGACAATCTCTTTTTTCCTGATCAAATCAAAACTGGTTTAACCGGTCACACTTGTGCCGAGTTTCTCTTCGTCGACTCTTGGGGGCACCAGGATTCTGTCTACATTGAAGTTACCGCTCAAGCTGACAAGCGTACTCAGGCCATCGCTTGTCACAAATCACAATACCCAATGGATAAAGCCCAGGATTCTACCGACTACTTTGCCCCCGATCAAAGTGGTCATCGCTACGAACAATTCCGCTATGTCATCGCCGATTAATATAAAATGGCTGAGATCAGCCATTAAGAGCAATCTCACTACACGCCTCTCTACAACCCAGATAGATAGTCTTCAACAAATTCCAGAAAAAGTAATTATTCAACTTGTCAACGAGATAGAACAATCAATCTTAATCTACAACAATTTAACAAACACATCTTTGTATGTAAACTGTCAGCACCTCAAAAACCTAACAAGCAAACTTCCCCCATACGCAGTTGTATTACATACATTAACATCAGATAAAAAACTATTTGAGCTAGTCTTTAATGAGCTTAGTAATTCAACTTACTTTCACGATGTTTATAAAATTTCTGATCCCAATCACCTTCTCTCCAACATAATGACCCTAATCTATCGCGGGTACATGCTTCACACTTATCCAGAGCTACGTGTTAAAGGCGCCCAGATAAGTTCGGTTCTCGAAGAAATGTCAGCATTGCGTTATCTATCTGGCAACGACTCTCTTCACTTTCAGGCCACCAGACACTGGATTCTTGATTGGGAGAATGAGGGGTTTTCTGAGCATTTAGCAATGGCTATTACTACATATCACGCTTGAGTACCCATCCCCGCCCCAAAATTAATACCACTCCAAGCGCATTAATAAATAAAATATATGCCGGGAATGCCGTCGCTCCCAGCGAGTAAGTGGTCAGGGACAACAAGCTAAATGTACTGGATATTACGTCCGACATATAAAACTTCCACTCTTCTGTCTCTGGGTACTGCCAGGTCTTTGCAATCGTTGGCACAAATCCAATAAAGTCAGTGACAATCGACATTAAGAGTCCCAGCAGGGGGTTATTTGTTGTTTTCCAGACCACTAGCGACGCTATGGTTAGCACTAGGACTATTTGGTCTAGCCTACCCCACCCTCCAATTCCTTTCCTGATGGACAAAAGTAAGATTACAAAACTCCCCAATAGCTGTGCCACCGCAATATAAATCCCATTTTTGTCTCCCTGCGAAAATAATGTCCCCACAAACAATAAGCTCAGTAAAAAGATAAGGAGTCTCGTCATCCGCTGTGGGCGGAAGCTCCCCCAGATCACGCTTGATATCCCTATTAAAGGGGAGATAAACCCGACTATGATTGATAGTGTCAAAAATATTTCTTTCATTCCGCTATTCTGCCATCGTTCTGTTATAATTCAATCTGATGTCCGAAAATGTAGACACTATTACTTCACTCTTTTCTCAATTTGGCTTAACCGATCAAGAGAGTCAAATATATCTGGCTATCCTTGGGGGTAGGGGAGATACCGCTCTTGCAATTTCTCGCGAAATTGGCCTTGCTCGTACCAAGGTGTATCGTCTCTTGGACAATCTCCTTGCTCAAAAATTAGTTGTCACCAGGGTAGGGGAGCGAGGCATGCGCTTTGTCGCCACCCCTCCCGATCAACTCGACTTTCTTCTCTTCGACCGTCAGCATGAACTTGATAAACTTCGCGCCATCCTCCCCACTCTTCAATCTCAGCTCTCCTCACTTAGAGGATCAACCCCTAAGTCCCAAGTCCTTTATTACCATGGGGTTGATGGTCTCAAACAGGTCACCTACAACTCGCTCCGTGCCAAGGGTGAGCTCCTTACCTACGAGCTCGAGACCCTTAACTCTTTTATGGACAAAGCCGAAGCCGAAAAGCTCCGTGCGCGCTTTGTCGAGAACAAGATTCATATTCGAACGTTGACCAATACCACCCACCTCGATCCCTGGACCAATGTCACCGAGATGGTTAAGCACTATTGGGAGATCCGCCATCTTGATCCCGCTGGCAATCCCTTCCAGTTCGAAATTTTAATCTATAACGATGTCTACTGTATGTACCGCTATACCGGGGACGATATTTTTTGTGTCGAAATCCACTCTGCCGAACTTGCCGCTATGCAACGCCAGATTTTCCATTATCTCTGGTCCCTCGCCAAACCTCTCAAAATCCTCGACGACCACGGAGCAGCCACAATATCTGATAAGCTATAATATTCTCAAATGAGCACTACCGCTGTTGCAGTTAGCGCTACATATCATAATCAACAAAGGCTTGAAAGAGAAATATTATTTACCATGCCCTCTTCCCCAGCCCCCAACCAAGAAAGCATTCTCAAGCACTTGGAAGAAATTGGTCAGAGTGACATTATCGCCCTTCTCTCATTCACAGTTTTAAAAATCGATTCCTAATTCCACCACCAACTAAACAAACCCTAGTATCTCCGGCACTTCTTTTACCCTATCATCTTTCCCAAAGTGACCACGCGACCCAACATCAACCGCCTTCCCGTCCACCCTCGCCGCCACTTCGTGCGCAATAAACTTGGTTACATATGGGTCATTGTCAGAAATCAAAAACACCCATTCC
>Ga0172369_10006078_pt1 | contig 14549 bp, 10 predicted proteins | sample LakKiv25m_FD_114539 | JGI IMG/M metagenome (GOLD analysis project Ga0172369, IMG submission 114539) | Freshwater microbial communities from Kabuno Bay, South-Kivu, Congo - kab_022012_11.25m | ecosystem: Environmental > Aquatic > Freshwater > Lake | place: Democratic Republic of the Congo...
CAGCCTCAACGGCACGTTCGTGCAGATCACGGAGCGCGAGACCGAGCTCGAGTCGGGCGATGAGATCCTGGTCGGCCGCGAGCTGTTCCGCTTCGAGGTCCAGTGACAGCGCGGCCGGTCCTGTGCGCGCTCGTCTGCACCGCCCTGTGCGCGGCGTGCGGAGGTGACGATGGACCGGCGGTCGCGTCGTGGGAAGGCTACCGCATGCACGCCCTCCCGCCGAGCGGCGAGACGAGCGTCGAGGCCTTCGCGCTGCCCCCGCACGATGCCATCGCCGCGGTCTTGTACAACCACGATCCGGATCTCGTGCTCATCGGCCTGACGAGCGGCGCGAGCGTGTCCTGGTGGCTCGGCACGATCTCCACGCGCACGCTCGAGCGCTTCTGCGACGATACGGGCGTCAAGGGTCCCATGCCGCTGATGAACGGCCTCAACAGCGGCGCCTTCCATCGCGACGGGCAGAGCCTCGTCTTCTTCGGCGACAAGCAGCGCCACGCCTGCACCCCGGGCACGCCGGACGAGGCCGGTACGCGCCAGGTCACGGCGCTCGGCTTGGCCTTTCCGTTGAGCCAGGCCACGCTCGGAACGCTCGTCGCCGACGACAAGGGCCTGCTCGTCGTCAACCCGATCCAAGGCGATCGCGCATGGCGACTGACGTGGAACGGCGCGGTCGAGGACATCGTGGGGACGGAGGGCGTGGGCTACGCCGTGGCGAACGAGGAGCGCACGGCCCTGTTGCTGGGCTCCTCGATGGTCAGCGGCGGCAAGACGACGTGGACCTTCGAGCGCCTCGATGCCGGCGCGACGACAACGACCGTCCTGGCCCAGGTCGACATGGGCCCGTGCAGTTCGTCGCAGCCGCTCGTCCTGACCGAACACGGCGTCGTCGTGCGGGCCAATCAGTGCCCCGGCGCCGAGCCCTTCACGGCGCGCGCGTTCGCCCAGGGCAAGGACGTGGCGTTCTACTCGGCTGCGTCGCAGCCGGCGTTCATCGAGACGAGCGGCGCCGGCGCGGTGGTCGGCGGCGTGCGCGTGGACCTCGGGACCGGCAAGACCACGAAGCTCGTGTCGGTACTGGCAGGCAGTCACGTCGAAGCGACGGAGAGCGGCCACACCTACACGTTCTCGGGCGCGTTCGACACGCTCTCGGCCACGGTCGGCACGGTCGCGACCTTCCCCGAAGGCGCGATCGGTTCGTTCCAGCTCAGCTTCTCCGACATGCACGTCACGCCCAGCCCGGATGCGGCTCAGGAGGGTATCGAGCAGGAGCGGCAGGTCCTCGCGCTCGACGACGGATCGTGCGTGATCTGGCGTGACGCGCCCGCTGCCCCGCTCGGCTGGGACGAAAAGAAGGAGACCGACACCCTCGCGGTGGCGCCCGGAACGGTGCGGCGCTTCGTCGGGCACGGCTTCGTGTCCTGGACGCGCTGCGGCGAGGCGAAGGGCGTGTTCCTCGCGCGCGAGCTCGGCGGCTTCGCGCTGGCGATCCCGGACGCCGTGGGCACGGGCCGCACGCTGCGCCATGACGCGCCGGTCCTCGTGGCGCTGCACGGCAAGAAGCGAGCAGCGACCGATCCCAAGCAGGCCGGCTGGCAACGCGAGTACACGCCGCTCCATTCCGCCTGGACGATGTCTGCGCAGGGTCAGCCGCGCGCCCTCTTCCACCTCGCAGAGCGCTATTTTTTGCGCCCCTTCGGCCTCTCGCGCTTTTTCATCGAGCGCGACGGAAAGCTGTTCCTCGTCAACCCATGAGGTCCTGGATGAAGATGCCATCCGCGTCGCTGCGCGTACTGTCCCTGTTCGCCGCGATGGTGCTCGGCGCCTGCGCTCAGGACGTGGGCCTCATCGATCGCACGCAGCCGGGCGCGATCAACAAGGCGGTCTTCGAGGGCGAGTGGTACGTGCAGCGCACGGTCGTGGATGCGCCCTACAACGTGGGTTACACGTTCATCGGCGAGCAGGACGAGCTCGAACGCGTGCGCTTCGAACTCACCGAGACGCACCTCGTCGGGTGGCGCAGCTACGACTTCATCGCAGGCACCGATCTCGACAAGTCCAAGCGCGCGCAGCCGGGATCGAAGGCCCACGGCGCGCCGGTCGTCGCCTACGAGATCGTCAAGCACTTCGACGTCAAGCGCGAGTATGCCGCCTCGACCGGCGAGCAGACGAACGTGCTCGTGGAGAACGAGCTCGATCGCCCCTGGTACGAGCGGGAGTTCGTGCGCGTCGACTGGTCGAAGAACCTCGCGCGCAACTTCATGTTCACGCTCGACACGATCCAGACGGAGCCAGTCCAGTACGCCGTCACCGACCCGTCGCACCCGGACGCGATGATCTTCGGGTCGCGCGAGGGAGATCCGCGCAAGGCCGAACCGACCTGGAAGGACACCACGAACCCCACCGAGATTCGCGACCTCGCTTCCGTCGACTACTTCGACGTCACGGGGCAGATCTTCGCCACGCCCGAGGCCTACCTCTTCGAGGACGGCACGACCGCGCCCGTGTGCTGGTTCTACCTGAACGAGGACTGCCAGCCCGCCGTCATCACCGTGCGCACCGCGTTCCAGCGCATCGATCCGAATGACGACTATGAGCCGATGGACTACCCCGATAACGCCCTCGCGCGCGACGAAAAGGGCAAGATCATCCAGGTCAAGACCTACTCGGACGGCAAGATGCAGCGCACCGACGAAGGCTCGCCCGTGCGCATCCCCTGGTTCGACAAGTTCGGCTACTTCCGCGCCGAGCGCTACGCGTACGTCGACGGCTACGGCGAGCTGGAGAGCGCGCGGCAGCTCCTCATCGCGCGCTTCAACCTGTGGCGCCGCAGCAAGGGCGACGATGGCAAGGCCATCCCCTATGCGCAACGGGAAGTGCGGCCCATCGTGTACTACACGGGTCCGGGCTTCCCCGACGATCTGTACGACGGCGCGGAGAAGGTCGTCCGCGAGTGGAACGGCGCGTTCAAGGAGACCGTCGCCGCGCTGCAAGGCAAGACCGACAAGGCCGTGCCCGATGTCTTCGTGCTGCGCAAGAACACGCTCGCGGTCGACGCGCAGGGCAAGCTCGTCTCGCGCGGCCAACGCCTCGGCGACCTGCGATACTCGCTGCTGAACTGGGCGGGCAAGCCCACGCGCGCAGGACTTCTCGGGTACGGTCCCGCGTCGACCGATCCGCTCACGGGCCAGATCGTGCAGGCCACCGCGAACGTGTACGGGCCGCCGATCGAGCACTTCGCCACCGACGGGCGCGACATTGTGCGCCTCATCAACGGCGAGCTGGACGTCGAGGCGTACGGCCTCGGCGCCGCGGCGGAGGCGGCCGTACAAGAGATGAAGGCCGCCGCGAGCAAGCCCGTGCAGGCCGCACTCACGATGGGTGACGCGCGCGCGTTCGCGAAGGCGCACACGAGCCGTGACAAGCAGAAGGCCGTGCACGCAATGAAGGCGAAGATGAAGGGGCGCGAGAACTGGCCCGCCGCGCGTATGAACCAGCTCGAGGACACGCTCATCGAGGACCTGCTCATCAACCGCGACATCGCCGTGGCGTTCGGCGCGAAGACCGACGTGGCGCAGTGGAAGGACCTCGCGCCCGGCTCGCCGATCCCGGCCCTGACCGACGCGCAGAAGAGCCGACTCTCGCCGCGCGGTTGGGCGAGCCCGGCCTCCCGCACGCGGGCGAAGATGCGCGAGCGCTGGCTCTACAAGCACCACATCACGCACGCGGCGTTTGCCGACGACGCGGTGCAGGGACTCGCGAGCGAGCTGTCGAACAAGACCGGCGACGAGGCGTACGAGATCCTGCGCGCGGCCGTGTTCAACTCCACCGCGGAGCACGAGATCGGACATACGCTCGGCCTGCGACACAACTTCGACGCGTCCACCGATGCGCTCAATTTCCATCCTGAGTACTGGAAGTTGCGAGGTGCGACACCGAAGCCGCTCGAACCTCAGACGGCCGATCAGATCGCCGGCAAGATGCGCGAATATCAGTACTCGTCGATCATGGACTACGGCGCGAAGTTCAACTCCGACATCCAGGGGCTCGGGCCCTACGATCGCGCGGCGATCAAGTTCGGCTACGGCAAGCTCGTCGAGGTCTTCGACTTCGGCGGCGCAGATCCGGCCGATCCGATCGTGCGCTGGGTCACCGACAAGGGGGCCTACGCCGACGCGCACAGGCTAGGCATCGGCGGCGCGCTGCGCACCGTGCGGCACTACACCGACATCCCGAAGATGCTCGGCGGCCTCGACAAGATCGGCGCGCGCAAGACCATCCCCTACGATCAGATCATCGATCAGCTCACGGCGAAGGGATCGGACGACAAGAAGCAGGTCGAGGCCACGCTGTGGGAGGTGCCCTACCGCTTCTGCTCGGACGAGTACCTCGACGGCAACTCGACCTGCTACGCGTGGGACCAGGGCGCGGACCCCTTCGAGATCGTCAAGCACGCCCTCGACACGTGGCGTCATTACTACGTCGCGCAGGCCTTCCGGCGAGACCGCGTCAACTTCGAGGAGGGGGCGTACTACGAGCGCGTGTGGTCGCGCTACTTCCTGCCGGTCGCGCTCCAGTACCAGAACTGGCTCTTCGACATGTGGGACCCCGACCGGCCCGACACGAACCCCGGCTACATCTGGTGGACGCTCACGGCCGACAAGGACACGGCCGAGTTCTTCGGCCTCGCGCCCGACAGCGCATGGGAACAGGAGGGCCCGGGCGGTGTGGCGACCGCGGCGGTCAAGTACGGCATCAACGCCCTCGCGGAGGTGCTCGCCACGCCGGAACCTGGACTGTATTGCCTGGATGAAGAGACGAGCCGCTACTACAACTACGGCCCCTACGTGAAGGGCGTCAAGACGTGCCCGAAGCCGCTCGGATGCAGCTCCCAGGCCAATTGCGTGGACCTGGCGATCCCGCTCGGAACGGGGCGCTACGCCTACACGGAGTACGACAACGCGACCGGCTACTACTTCTACGAGCGGCTGCGCCACATCGGCACGTTCTACGACAAGCTCGCCGCGCTCGAGGTGCTCACCGATCCGACGACGTATTTTATCGGCGTGGATACGACGCTCGACGTGCGCAACTACATCCTGAGCATGTACATTTACTTCCCCAAGGAGCTCAACCGCCTCTTCGGCGCGCTCGCCGGCGATCGCCTCGAGGACTACGCGGGCGTCGGAAAGGGCGGCGCCTACGTCCCGCGCGACTTCTTCGGCGACGGCTCGGACACGAAAGATCTCAAGCCCGTGCCGACCGCGGGCGCGTTCATGATCCAGAACTACGCGCTGCTCTTCGGGATGGCGTGGCTCAACGCCGACTGGGATCAGACCTTCAACGACTCGATGAAGATCTGGCTCGAAGGCGCGGGCGAGGCGTTCACGCCGGCCGGCAAGCCCGAGGACGTCGTGAGCTTCACCAACCCGCTCAACAACCGGACCTACAAGGCGTCGCGTCTGCCCGACAAGACGATCTACAGCGGCGGCGCGGAGCTGCTCGTGGACGCCGGCAAGGCGGCGAAGGTGTGGCAGGCCGATCCGACGAACGTCAAGCAGTGGGCGCTGACCGACGTCGTCTCGATCATCGAGGTCGTGCGCGGGTTCTACGATCTGTTTGGGTATGCGTTGTTTTAGGGTGTCACTGGAGCGGCACGTTCTGCGCCGCCACGACCCGGCCCTCGAAGAAGACCGCGACCTCCGCCTTCGTCGCGCGTCCGGCGGCGACCCGCAGCGTCAGGTCGACGACCTCGTCCTCCGTCGCGGCGAGGCGATGGCCGTTGAGGCGCAGAAAGACGAGCGCCGCAGCCAATCCGACCCGCTTGTTTCCATCGACGAAGGCGTGGTTCGACACGATGTGGAAGAGGTAGGCGGCAGCCTGCGTTGCGACGCTTCCGTGGAGCAGCTCCCCCGCAAACGAGGCCTGAGGCAGCCCGAGCGCCGACTGGAGCAGGCCGACGTCCCGCAGCCCGTGAGCGCCGCCGTAGCGCTGCACCTGCCGCCCGTGGATCGCGAGCACGTCGTCGAGCGCGAGGAACAGCGTCGCCCGCCTCACTCGGCGAGCCTCCGGAACGCTCCGCCGAACTCGGCGTCGAGCTCGTCCATCACGGCGCCGAGTCGGGCCGCGTGAGCCGCGCTGCGGCGGGGCGAAACGATGATCACGTTGCCGTCCGTCGACACCTCGAGCGTCGTCCTCTCGTCGATCCCGACCTTTTCGAGCAGCGGTTTGTCGAGCACGAGCGCGAGGCTGTTGCCGGTCCGCGTGAGCTTCTTCTGCATGAGCACCTCGTACGTACAGTGTAGGGGGCGCGTTCGTACGATGCAAGGCGGGCTTTGCGCCAGACTCCGGATCTTCTGACCTGCACCCACCCAAGTCCCTGTCATTGCTGCCCACTGGCTTGGACACGGCGCGGACCGAATCCAGTCCGGTCTTCGTGCAGGAGCGAGGCGGCCGGGGCGATGTGGGCGTCTCCCCTTCGCGCGCGGGGCGCGCGTCGAAGGTCGTTCAAGTCGAGCGTCGAGCGCCGTCCCTCTTGAGCGTCGAGATCGTAGGTCCAGCCCGGAGATCCCCAACCATGAACCCCACCACATCCCGCCACAGAGCCTCGAAGTGGTGCCTGCGAAAATCCGACCCCGTCACCACCCAGTCCACGTGCGGCGGCTCGTGCGTGCGATCGTCGAAGAAGCCGATGACGTCGAGGTGATCGGCCTGCGCGACGTGGATGACCTCACCCCATAGCTGAGAGAGCGTCGGCGCCACGCCGTCGTTGGCGGTCGAGTCGGGGACGCGTCCGAAGGCCTTCACGAGCATCTCGGTCTGCTGCTTGTTGGGCGGAGCGAGGCGCTCGCGGGGCATGCGCGACGTGACCAGGTACAGCGCCTGGTAGAGCGCGTGCGTGGCCTGCGCGTAGGGATCGAGGCCCGCCGCGATGGTCGAGCCGAGGCCCGGAGCGCGCGCCGCCGCGACGACCGAGCCGTAACGCACGCCCGGCCTGTCGCGCGCCGTCGTGTTGAAGAGGTCGAGGCCGTCGGGCGTGAGCTGCGGGATGAGGGCCTGATCGTGGCTCACGTCGCCGAAGAAGCGCTCCAGCGTGCGGCGGCGATCCTCCGTGAAGTCGCCGAGCAGCTGCGCGAAGAGCTGATCGACGACGTTGTCTTGCAGGCCCACCGAGTCGTCGAGCCGCGTGAATATCGCGCCGAGCTTGAGCAGCACGGCGAGCGGCAGGCGGCCGAAGCGCAGCACGTAGATGGTCGCGAGCGAGAGGAGCTCCAGCACGCGCTGCCCGAGCATCGTCGCGAAGAAGGTCGCCACCGGCGTGCCGCGGTGCGGCGTGCTGACTGTGACGACGGTGCGCACCCGCGACGCGATCGGCTCGACGTCGAGATCTTCGCGCAGCACGACGCCCGGCGTGGCGAGCAGGCGCGCGTCGAGGCCGCCGCTCGAGTGGCCCACGAGGTGGATCGGATCCCCGGGGCCTGAGGTCTGCGTGATCGCGTCGAGCAGGTAGGTCGCGCGGCGGCGAAACGACGCGGTCGGACGCGTGGCGATCGGCTCGACGACGGCGCGCACGCCACAATCCGCCAGCAACGAGGTCACCTCGTCCCGCACGTGGGCGAAGTAGGCGAGGTCGCCGAGCGTGGAGAAGCCGAAGAAGCCCGGGATGAGGTAGACGCGGTGCGTGGGCGGGTTGGCGCGCGCGGCGCGGCGGCGTCTGTTGCGGGGGTGAGGAGGGCTGGCTCGGTCGCTCATGGGGCCTCGTATCGACGCTCGATGCGACCGGACGCTAGCGCGAGGCGCCCGTGCCGGCAACGAAAACGCGGTCTTCGCACTTCCAAATGGGTCGCGATCTCGCATCGGACCCGCGGACCGGCTAGGATGGGGGTCCGAGCTGGAGTTCCGTCGATGCCATCCGCCCGTCTGCCCCGCCTGCGCACCCTGCCTGCGTTCGTGGCCCTCAGCTTCGCAGCCGCCGTCGGCCTCGCGGGTCCGGAGCGCGCCGGCGCTGCGCCCGCGTGCAAACACGACACGAAGTGGTCCCGCCGCTTCCACGCCGAGGTCTCGACCGGCCCGCTTGACCGCTTCTTCATCGAGGTCAGCGGCGCCGAGGTGAGCGCCCGGCTCGGCCTCGACACCGGCGTCGGCCCGGCCCGCGTCAGCGTCCGCAGCGCCATCGCCTTCGAAGGCACCGTCCGCCCCAATGGCGCCCTCTACACCACGGGCCGCGCGATCGAGACCCTCGACACGATGGTCCGCATCCTCCCCGGCTGGCCGCTCACGGACGTCCGCGCGGCAAGCGGCAAGCCCGTGGCCGACATCCTGATGGCACCCGGCATCCGCGCCACCGGCGTGCCCGTGGCCTGCGAGGACCTCTCTGTCGAGGCCCCGGAGGCGCCGCGCGTCCTGGCCATCCCGATCCCGAAGAGCGGCGACATCTTCGTGCCGCGCGCCAGCGTGCTCACGCTCCGATCGCGCGTGACCGAGGGCATGTCGCTCGCGCTCGAGACGGCCGATCCGGAGGACCTCCTGATGGTGCGCGACGGCGGGCGCGACAAGTTCCTGCACCTGGCCGTGTCCCTGCCGGGCGGCGCGAGGATCTCGGGGTGGGCGCGCTCGACCGATATCCGGCAGGTCTTCGATCTGCAAGGCGGCCACGCCATCGGCGGGATGGGCGGCCCCGTGGAGGGCTGCGGCAACTACGAGGAGCCCACGCGTACACCCTACGTGGGCCCCGCCGTGGTCGCCAACGGCATGAGCGTGCACGCGAGCCCCGACGGCCCCGCGTGGGGCAAGGTGCGCGATGGCAACGGCTGGAAGGTGGCCTACGACGCGTCGAGGCCCTGGACGCGTGTGCTCGCGGTCCCCAACCTGCGCAGCTACCCGCGGTGCGGCGAGGCATCGGAGCACATCTGGGTGCCGACCGGCGCCGTCACCTTGCCGAAGCCCGACGCGCCCTGAGCCACGCGCCGACGCAGGCTCCCGGTCGAGCCTCTGGAATACGCCCGGCGTCGTGAGAAATTCCCCACCTCGTGGGCAACTTTTCGCGATCCGTCCACAGGTGATCCGCGCCGCCGCTTCCCCAAGCGCATGAGATCCGTCGCTTCACGCGGCACGGCTCGCATTGGCATGGCCTGTGCTTGGGATCGGAGACGTGAATGAGGCGGATCACTCGGGGCATCGCGGCGCGCACCCGGGCGGTCTCAGGGGTGTTGCGCCGCCAAGCGGAGGAGGGCGTCATGGTGCCATGGTCGCGGCAGCTGTGGTCGATCGTGCTCGAGGGGAGGCCAGCGGACGAAGAGCCCCTCGGGTTCAGCCGAGCCCGGCAGGCCGTGGACGCCCTCCTCCGGCACCTCGACCCGGACCGGATCGTGCCGGTGCTCGCGCGCGTGCGGCCCCTGCCTTGGGAGCGCGAGTTCCTGGACATCCCGGTCGAGCGCATCGTCGTGGAGCCGCTCGATCGCGGCTCTGCGGCCCGGCTCCTGCTCGCGCTGACGCACGTGCAGCGGCAGGATCCCGAGGCCATCGTGCTGGTGGTGGACGCCGCGCGCGCCTCCGAGCTGGTCCATGAGCACTTCGGCCACGCGCTCTCGCAGGCCGCTGTGACGACGCAGTGGCTGGGCGAGCGGCTGATCCTCATCGGTGAGACGCCCGAGAGCGCCGATCCCTGCGAGCGCTTCATTCTGAGCGCGAAGCCCGACTCGTCCGGTCCCGAGTCGGTCACCCGCTACGTCCGCGCGCGCACGCCCTGCGAGGCCGCGTCGCTCGTGCTGCGTGGCGCGCTGCGGGACACGCACCTGGTCGCTGGCGGGGTCAACGCGTTGCTCGCCCTGTACGCGCGGCGCCATCCGGATCTGGTCGTGCGCTTCATCGAGCACCTCGCACCCCGCTTCCTGTGCCGGCCGTGGGCGCACGAGTACCTCTTCCTGGGCCTGCCCGAGCTGGACTTCCACGACGATGTGTTGACCGACGCGCTCGACCTCGTGCACGTGGTCACGCTGCCGGAGCTCGGGCCGAGCGACGAGACCATCGCGCACACGGACTTCGAGGCCGATTGGCGCACCCGGGGGCTGCGCACGCAGGAGCCGTTGGAGTTCGCCGCGGCTTGACGCCCGGGCATGCACCGCGTCGGTTGCGCGCGCGAGCGGTTGCGCGCGCGAGATCGGGCAGCCCGCTCGCGCTAGCGGCTAGCCGAGCGAGAAGCTCTCGAGGATCGTGTAGATGGGACCGCGGGGCGTGAGCTGGCTGCGGTACAGCATCATGGAGCCGATGCGAAAGGGGGCTGACTCGAACGCGAAGCCGGCGAGCTTGCCGTCGACGTCTCGGATGCGCCCGCCGCGTCGCGCCCGCCCGATCGTGAGGTGCGCGGAGAAGGGGCGCTGCTCCGCCTCGACGCCGAAGCCCTGCGCTGCCGTTTCCACGGCGTTCGCCAGGGTCGCGAGCGCGCCGCTGTCCTCCAAGCCGAGCCAGAGCACCGCCGGCGATCGCATGGAGGGGAAGCCGCCGAGGCCGGTGATGCGCGCCTCGAGCGGCCTGCCCTCGCGCGCGACGCGCCAGAAGGTGCGGACCAGCTCCGGGACCCGCTCGGGTGGAAAGGACCCGAGGAATTTCAGCGTCGCATGGAGGTTCTCGCGCGGTGTCCAGTTGACGTCCGGGATGGTCTCCCGCAGCTTCCGGATCAGGCCGTCGCACGCGCCGGTCACCTCGGGCGGCGGTTGAACGCCGACGAAGAGGCGCAGGGGCCGCGGCCCCGAATCCCCGACGACGGGCCCTCCCGCGGGGCCCGCGGCGCCGTGCCAAGGTGGATCGTGGTAGGGTGGCGCACCCGTCATGCCTCGATGCTGGCGATCCGGGCGCGCGCTGTCAACTTCACGAGAGGACGGAACAATGCGGCAAGACGCCAGTCAGAAAGTCCTGTCGGTGCTCGGGGACCTGCGCGCCGCGGCCGAGCGCGTCGATGTGCCAGGCCTCGCGCGGGAGCTCGTGCGGCTGCTCAACGGCGGCGTGCCGCCCGAGCCGATCGTGCTCATGGCCGCGCGCTGGGGCGCGGAGCGAGGCTGCGAGCGGGCCGATCTCGCGCTGCCGGGGGTGGCGGACTGCGCGCGGGCGCTCTTCGACTTCGAGGGGCCGAGCCGCGCCATCCCGCTCGCGCAGGCCTGGTCGCTCGTTTCGGAGCTCTGCGCCGGCGCACCCGCGCGGCCGCCCATGACGCCGGAGCCGGTCGACGCGCGCGATCCCGACGGGCTCGAGGCGCGGCTTGGTGAGGCGATAGGCGCGTCGCAAGGCGATACGGCAGAGGCCCTGGCGCTCGGGGCCTACGACGCGAAGCTCCCTGCCGAGGCACTGTGGCGCCTCCTGATGCGCCTCGCCGCGCGACACCCCGCGGCGCAGGGGGGGCCGATCGTGGAGGGGCTCAAGCTCCATCAGCTCCGCTGCCTCGCCGGCGACGGCGCGACGCGCGTGCTCCTGCCTGCGTTCGCGCGTCGGATCGCGCTCGGAGAGCGGGCGTACGGCCTACCCCACCTGCGCGAGCACGCCGCCCGCATGGGAGCGCTCGACGGGCGCCTCGCCGAGCTCTACGCCGCGGCGGATCCCGCGCGTGCTGCGACCTTCGACGAGGCGAAGTTCCGCGCCCACCTCGTCGACGGCGCTCCGGAGGAGGCCTTCAAGGCTATGTTGCTCGGCGCGAAGGCGGGCGTGCCGCGCGCTCTGCTGGCCCGATCGCTCGTGCTCGCCGCGTCCGAGCGGGTGCTCCGCTTCGACCCCGCGCACGACGCGAACCCGCACGTGCAGGAAGGCTGGCTCGACGTCACGCGCGCGTTGCGTTTCGTCTCCGCCGTGCGGGCCCTGCGGACGCTGCTGCCCGAGCCGAGCTGGCTGCGGCTGCTTTTTGACGGCGCGCGTCTGGTCTCGTCGCTCAAGGTCCTCGATCTGCCGCCCGCCGCGCGCCTCGCGCTGCCCGAGCCGGAGCCGATCCGGCGCACGTGGGACCACGGACCGGAGGTCACGCGCATCACGCAGCGCCTGCTCGCGCGCGACTTCAAGGGCGCGTTGGCGCTCGTGCGCGGCTACTTCATGATGATGCTGCCCGAGCAGCCGCTCGCACGCGGGCTCGTCGGGGCCGCGATGATGGACGTGCGCGGTAGCGCGCTTCACCAGATGGAGGCGCTGGCGACGCTGAGCGCGGCCGTCGACGAGTTCGAGGCGATGGGCACGAGCCCGCTGCGTGAGCTGCCGCTGGCGTCCGCCTTCCGCTTCCTGACGGCATCGGTGCGGGAGCGCGACGTCTACCAGCGCACCCTCGAAGCCATCGACCTCGAGACCGCCGGTCGCCGCCCTCGGTCGCTGACTACCTGAACTTCCAGCGGAATTGGCCTGGTGATTTTCGATTGACAGCGGGATTTCGGCCTGTCAACCTCCGCGCCGTTCCGCGGCCCCTCAGTGTGGGTTTGTGCCGCGCTCTTGGAGCATGTCATGCGAATTCTGGCTCACGTCGTCGTCACCGTGGTGGCGCTTGCCTTGGTGGCGAGCCCCGCGTGCAAGAAGAAGGAAGCTGCCGCGCCCGCCACCGAGCAGGCCGCGTCCGCCAAGGCCGGGGACAAGGGTCCCGAAAAGGTGGGTGACAAGGCCGCCGCGAAGGCCCCAGAGGCCACGGCCGCCACGCCCGCGGCGCCCGCCGCCCCCTCGATGCCAGGCGCAGAGGTCGCGATCGAGCTGCCCGAGACCGTGGTGGCGTACGGCGCCATCTCGAGTTGGGACGCGCTGTTCAACGCAGGCGAGACGATCGCCGCCCGCCTCGCGGTCCAGCTTCCGCCCGTCCCGCCACGCGACATGCTGCTCCAGCAGCTGACGGCCGGCGCGACCACGATCGGCATCTCGACCTTGAATTGGTTCGACAAGGGCAAGCCCGTCCGCTTCTTCTTCCAGGACGACAACCCCAAGGACCCCCAGGGCGGCCTGGTCGTCATGCTCCCCGCGACCAGCAAGGACGCGGTCGTCGGCGCCATCCCCGCGGCCAAGAAGGACGGCGAGGATCGCCTGATCCTGCCGGCCGCCGGCAAGGAGATCTACATCGACTTCCTGCCCGGCTACGCCGTCGTCACGACCGAGAAGGACCGCTTCGGCAAGGTCAAGGCCTTCGCCTCGGGCGCGTTCTCGACGATCACGCTGCCCGGCATCGTCTACGTCGGCGCGAGCGTGTCCAACACCGCCAAGGTCCACGCCGCCGAGATCGAGAAGATCATCGCGACCCTGGAGAAGGGCGAGCCGCTCGTCCCGGGCATGAAGCTGCCGCGCGAGATGCAGGCCCAGGCGAAGTTCTACGCCGTGCTCGCTCGGCGCCTCGTGGCCGAGCTCGATCGCTTCGAGGCCTTCGTGGCCGGCGACGCGGACAACGTGAAGCTCGCCTTCCGTGTCAAGGCCAAGGCCGGCACGCAGATGGAGAAGTCGCTTGGCTCTGGCTTGGGCCGCTCGCCCATCGAGATCGCGAAGCTGCTGCCCGCGACCGCGTACGCCGTGATGGCCGCGAACCAGGATCCGGCGGTCGCCGTCGCGCAGATAGACGAGAGCTACAAGCTGCTGGTCGACGTGCTCGCGCTGCCGGAGGCGGAGCGCGAGAAGTTCAAGGCCGACTTCAAGGCCCTCGTCGAGGGGCAGACGGGCGAGTCCGCGTTCGCGTTCTTCAAGGACGGCGACGCCGCGCTCGGGGCTGCGGCACTCGTCGGCGCCAAGGATCCCAAGGCCTCGCTCGAGACGTTTGCGCGCTTTGTCGGCAAGGTCATGGTCGCGGTCATGGATCAGGCCGAGGCCCGCAAGAAGAGCGCCGGCGCGGCTCCAGCCGGCAAGGGCGGCAAGCGCGCGAAGGCGGCCCCGGCGGCGGCGGCCGGCGCGCAGGATCCCATGATGGTCGAGTTCAAGAAGGGGCTCGCCCAGGGCTCGCTCAAGCCCTTCTTCGAGGGCCTCAAGACGAAGGTCGCCCCGATGGGCATCACGATCTCGACCTCCACGACCAACGAGGGCGGCGCGGCGTGCGACACGATCGACTTGGCCGTGGACTGGTCGAAGATGGGCCCGCAAGGCGAGATGGGCAAGGCGACGATCGGCTCGAAGGTCAGCCTCGCGGCCTGCGCGCTGCCCAAGCACGTCTACTTCGGCGCCGGCCCCGGCGCGGTCGAGAACGCGCGCAAGATCGCGGCTGGCACGGCGGGCGGCCTCACGGAGCAGGCGCCCTTCAAGGAGACGCTCACGCGCGGCGCGCCGAGACCGTCGGTCGTGTTCTACGCGAACATAGGCCTCGGCTACGCGGCCTTCAAGCCCGTGCTCGACAAGCAGCCCGCCACCGCGAAGTGGGCCGACGCCTTCCCGGCCGACCGAGCGATCGCCGTGACCTTCGGCCTCGCCGGGTCAACGGGCGAGCTGAGCTTCGACGTCCCGGTCGCGCTCGTGGCCGGGATCAAGAAGGCGGCCATGCCCTCCGCGCCGGCAGGCGCCGCAGCCCCGGCCACCCCCGCGCCCGCGCCCGTCGCGCCGGCGGCACCGAAGGCGCCCTGAGAGGG
>Ga0172369_10006081_pt1 | contig 14542 bp, 8 predicted proteins | sample LakKiv25m_FD_114539 | JGI IMG/M metagenome (GOLD analysis project Ga0172369, IMG submission 114539) | Freshwater microbial communities from Kabuno Bay, South-Kivu, Congo - kab_022012_11.25m | ecosystem: Environmental > Aquatic > Freshwater > Lake | place: Democratic Republic of the Congo...
CACCCGACGCAGGGGTGCTGCGCGACGCGGGTGGCGGCGTGCGGCTGACGGGCGAAAGCGTAACGATGGACGACGGGGCTTCTGCTCCTCCCGCCAAGTGTGTCAACTTGATAGGCATGGAACCATCCATGCCTATCCGCTGGAGGGACAGCCGGGCACGCAAGTGCCCCGGTCGCCTGTCGCCGCGCGGAATTCCCGGTACCGGCCGCATGAACCGCGCCCGCCACCCGGGCACCGACGTGCCCGGCTTCGGGCCAAGTGCGTCAACCGGATCGATGGAACCATCCGGCGTGCCATGCAGCACCGCAGCCGGCGGTGCAGTACTGCACCGCCGGCACCGCTGTCGGCCCTCCCCGGGATGCGTCCATTCCGCCCCTCCCACCGCCGAAACCCCGCCCTCGGCCTTGCGGGCCGACCGCGAGTCGAGTCTTCTCCACTCCGTCCGGACCGTCGTGGCGGCAAGGAGCCGCCGCTCCCGCCGACCGGACCCCTTCGGCGGCGGTGATCGACTTTCCGGTTGATGTCGGCGCCCAGGCGGACCGGCGCGACCTTGCCGTGGCTCCGCGGCAGTGGTACAGGCTTGCGGGACATCGCACCGGAGGCGGAGCATGAGCTGCCACGCACGGGTATTCCGCTCGCTTGCGGCAACGCTGGCGCTGGGCGCTGCATGCCGCGGAGACCCCGACGACGCGCGCGCCGAGTTCGCGAGCCACCGGGGGGCCGCGGTGCTCGACGCCTCGGCCTATCCCACGCTCCAGGCCGCCGTGGACGCCGCGGCCGCGGGCGACGTCGTGTCGGTGCCCGCCGGCGACTACCCCCAGGGCCTCGTGCGGCTCAAGGACGGCGTCGAAATCCGCGGCGCCGGCCCGGCGTCGACCACGCTGCACGGAGGCTTCCTCTTCGACGGCGCCTTCCGCGGCGGACCCGGTGTCGTCGTCGCGGGCTTCCGCATCACCGGCGTCGGATCGCCCGCGGCCCTGGACGCCGGAATCCAGATCCTCCGCGGCAGCGCCGTCGTGCGCGGCAACGTGGTGGAGGACCACGGCGGCCACGGCATCGCCCTGACGCGCGGCGCCTCGGGCTCCGTCGAGGGCAACGTCGTGCGCCGCAACGCCATCGGCGTGAGCACCTCCGAGGTCGGCGGTCCGGTGCGCATCGTCGACAACGTCGTCGCCTTCAACGCCTCCGCGGGCGTGAAGGCCTTCTTCGGCGGCGCACCCGACATCCTGCACAACACGGCGGTGGGCAACGGTTTCCGCTCCACGCCGGGCGGCGGCGGGTCGGGCATCGCGGTCGGCTCCGACCACGGCACCGTCCACAACAACGTCGTCGTCTCGAACAACGGCGGGCTCGGAATCATGGTGTCCGGCCCGACCGCCTCGCACAACCTCGTGTGGGGCAACGCCGTCGACTACCCGCGCGGCGGGCCGGGTCCGGGCGACCTCGCGCTCGACCCGCTCTTCGCCGACGCCGCCGGCGGCGACTTCCGCCTGCGCGCGGGCTCGCCCGCCGTCGACGCAGGGACCTCCGCACACTCCACGGCAGCGGACTTGGAGGGCAGGGCCCGCCCGCAGGGCGCCGCGCCGGACCTCGGAGCCTTCGAGTATGCCGCGCCGGTCGCCGTACAGGTGCTCGTCATCAGCGAGGTGATGGCCAATCCCATCGACGAGGACCGGGGCGAGTTCGTGGAGCTCTACAACGCCGGCCCCGCGGAGGTGGATCTCGCCGGTCTGCGCCTGTCCGACGGCGACGCCGTGGACGTGATCGCGCAATACGCGGGCGGCACGACGACGATGGCGCCCGGCGCGTACGCGGTCGTCGTCGATCCCCAGTACCCGGGCGTCTACGCGATTGCGCCAGGCGTCACGACGGTCACGGTGGGCAACGCGACGCTCGGCAACGGCCTTTCCACCCGCGATCCCGTGACGCTGTACGAGGCCGACGGCACCACCGTGCTTGCCACGTATGCGAACCCGTTCGACCCCGGCAACGGCGTGTCGGCCGAGCGCGTGGACCTGGCCGGACGCGACGTGCGCACCAACTGGCGCGCGTCCCCGTGCATGCACTCGGCGGGCCGCGCCAACTGCGCACCGGCCACGTTCTCGGCGGGGCTGGTCATCTCCGAGGTCATGAACAACCCCCTGGACGAGCAGCGGGGCGAGTTCGTCGAGCTCTACAACGGCACGGAAGGCCCGCTCGACGCGGCCGGCATGCGCCTGTCGGACGGCGACGCGACGGACGCCGTGGCCGGCTGGGCCGGGGGCGCGACCCTCGTGCCTGCCGGGAGCTACGCCGTCGTGCTGGATCCGGACTGGCCTGCGGACCGCATCGCGCTGGAGGTGGACCCTTCGGCCGTGCTGCTGACGGTCGCCGACGGCACGCTCGGCAGCGGTCTCGCCGTCGACGACCCCATCGCGCTGCTGGACGCCTCGGGCGCCGTCGCGGACACGTACACGCGCAACCTGCGGGTCGCCGACGGCCGCTCGGTGGAGAAGATTTCGCTGTCGCTGGGCGACACCGCCGGCAACTGGGTGCAGTCGCCGTGCGCCTCCGGGTCGTCGCCGGGCCGCCTCAACTGCGTTTCGTCGGCGAGCACCGGGGCGCGCAAGCCCCTGGTCATCACCGAGGTCATGACGAACCCTCTGGACGAGGACCGCGGCGAGTTCGTCGAGCTGCTCAACCGCGGCACCGATCCGGTGGACGCCGCCGGCCTCATCCTGAGCGACGGCGACGCGGTGGACGCGCTCGTCGGGTGGCAGGGCGGACCGACCGTCGTCCCGCCGGGCGGCTACGCAATTATCCTCGATGCAGAGTATGCCGCCGGCTACGACCTCCCGGAGACGGCGGTGAAGCTCGCGACGGGCGACACCACGCTGGGCAGCGGACTGGCGCTGGACGACGAGCTGCGGCTGTACGAACCCAACGGCGTCGTGGTGGTCGACACGTTCCGCTTCCCGTTCAACCCGGGCAACGGGCGCAGCGCCGAGCGCGTCGACGTGCGCGCGTTCGACACGGCGGCCAACTGGAAGGCCTCGACGTGCGCGACCGGCGCCTCGCCCGGGCGCGACAACTGCGCCGCCGCGCCCGCCGGACTGCCCAAGACGCTGCGCATCACCGAGGTGATGGCGAACCAGGCCGGTGCGGAGGCGGGCGGCGCCGGGGAGTTCGTGGAGATTCTCAACGCGGGCGAGCGCACCGTGGATCTGGCGGGCATGCGGCTGGAGATCGGGCCGGAGGGAGGGACCACGGCGCGCGACACGCTGGCGGCGCGCGCCGGAGCACCGACGCTGCTGGCTCCGGGCGCCTTCGCGGTGGTGCTCGACCCCCAGTACGACGAGCGCTACCGGTTCCCGGCCGGCACGGTGCTCGCGACCGTCGGCGATGCCTCGCTGGGCGCGTCGGGACTGGCCACGAACCACGCCGTCGCCCTCTACGACGCGGACGGGATCACGCTGCTGGATCGTTTCCGGCACCCCTCCGACCCCGGCGACGGCGTGTCGCTGCACCGCATCGCCGCGACGGGGCCCGACGACGCCTCGAACTGGGCCGCCACCGCGTGCGGCGCCTCGCCGGGCAGCGCCTCGTGCCCCGCCGCCCCCGACGCGGTCACGTACACGTCGTTCTGGGTCGACCGCTACGGCGACGAGTCGGGCATCTACTGGTACCAGGGCATCGGGTGGCCCGACTGGCACGACCCCATCTGCGAGTTCCTCATCGTGTGCGACGGGCCGTACAACCGCTACGCGTACCGCGACAACTTCCCGGCTCCGGCCGCGTTCGACTTCCGCAACCCCTACGCCGGGCACACGGTGGTGTTCCAGGAGCGCGCCGGTCCCACCGACGACTGCGGAGGCGTCGCCGGCAACTGCACGGCCGCGACCTTCGGCGTGGCGCCCGGGGCGCAGACGCGCGTGCCGGCGTCCTCGCTCGGGTACTACTTCGCGCGCACCGACGGCCCGTCGCTCAACACGCTGGACTGGTTCGGCGGCGACGAGAACCTGTACTGGTCGATTCCGCCGGACGGGATTCTGGCTCCGTTCTCGGTGGAGGTGCCGGCGCCATGACGGCGAAAGGACGCAGGCCGGCAACCGGATGCGGCGCGGCGGCCGCGATCGTCGCGGTCGCGGCGATCGCGTGTGCCATGTCATGCACTTCCTCGCCGGGCGCACCGGACGCGGTCCGTCCCGTCGACGCAGGATCTGCCGGCGACGCACGCACGGCGCCGGACGCGGGCGCCGACGCGGGTGCGGCCGACGCCGGCCCGGTCGCGGACGGCGGGTCTGCGGCGGACGGCGGCGACGGGCGCAGCGCCTACTACGGAAGCGTCGTCTTCAACGAGATCCTGACGGACGGCACGGCCGAGGGCGATCCCAACGGCGACGGGGACGCGGACCCGGTGGAGGACCAGTTCGTCGAGCTGGTGAGCGTGTCGGCGTCATCCGTCCCGATGGGAGGCTTCCGGCTCGTCGAGAGGGATCTCGCCTCGGTGCCGCGTCACACGTTCGAGGCGGGATTCGTGCTTGCACCGGGTCGGGCGGTGGTGGTCTTCGGCGGAGGCGACGCTCCGGCGGCGAGCGCGTCGGCGACCTACTTCGCGGCCAACGCCGCGGATCCCGGCATTCCGTGGGGTCTGCACCTGTCGCTGCCCTCCGACTCTGTGGAACTCCAGGACGACGCCGGGAGGCTCGTGGCGCGCTTCTGCTACGGCGGCACGGGCGAGTGCGTCGTCGAGCCGGCCGCGGATCAGTCGCTGACCCGCTCGCCCGACGTGTCGGGGGAATGGACCGCGCACACCTCGGCGGCGGGTGGCACCGCCGGGGCGGCTTTCAGTCCGGGCACGAAGGCGGATGGAAGCCCGTTCCCCTGATCGACCGCGCCTGCGGACGGACGGGGAATCGTCGACGCCCCGGCTCGTCCGGACGGTGGCCTGACCCGCGCCGAAAAAGTGTGCGAACCTCGACGGCGCCGGCCGGACATCGAGACACGGGGTGACGGCGTCGCGCAGTGCGTGGGCGGCCACGGCGGCCGTTCCAGAAAACCCCAGTCGATTCGGGCGCTTGCAGAAGAAGTTCGGCCGATCGGTACATGTTCGGTGAGTCGGGCACCGACCGCTCGCGACGGACGGGCGTCCCGTGGTTCGGCAGGCTCACCATGAGCGACGCGCCGCGAGCACCGCCTTGCTCGAACAGAACCCGACAGGCGCGGCGCACGACGGGCACGCCCATCCCACCGACTCCGTCCGCCGATGCGCCCATGCCTGTCCGGTCGACGCCTCCAGCATGCTCCGCACGGCGGCGAGAGCTCTCCGGCTGCGGGTCGCCTCCCGGTCCGCCCTCCGGCGCGACGGCCGCGCCAGGGCGCCCGAAGCGCGCGAGGAGGCGACCCGGGGGCCGCCTCCTCGCTAACGCACCCGGGGACCCGCCGGCTCAGGCCTTCTGGGCCATCGTCAGAATCGCCTTGATCTGCTTGTACTTCAGCCCCGGAGCCTTGCGGGTCGAGGAGTCGTCGTTGGGGCTGAGCGGCGACCAGTAGAAGGGCGGGTGGTTGGTCTTGCTCGAGCCGATCCATTCGCCGCCGACGACCTTGCCCGCGGAGTCGAGCTCGAGAATGAACTCGTAGGTGCCGCCGCTGGAGCGCAGCTCCGGACGGCCGCGCGGGGGGCTGGCCTCGACCGCCCAGTTCAGCTCCATCACGACGTGGCGGAAGCCCTTGGCGGCGGTGTTCCACTTGTAGGAGGTCTCCTCCGGCCCGCCGACCAGCTTCGCGGCCTCGACAGCGGTCTTGTTGTCCCACCGGGTGAGCTTGTACGCGTAGGCCGGCTGGTTCCAGACCTCGGCGTTGTTGACGGCGTTGAGCGCGAAGGCGCGCTTGGCCTTGCCGATGAAGTTCGTCGCGGTCAGGAACAGGGAGCCCGCGTTCTGGCGGCAGTTGGTCTGGATGACGCGCCCGTCGGCATCCAGGCGGAAGTCGTCGGTGTCGGTGTCGCAGCGGGCGCCGATGAACTTGGACGGGGCGACGTTGTAGATCTCCGCCAGCAGGCCCGTCAGGTCGCCCGTCTCGAACCTCGTGCAGGGCGAGTTCGCGGCGCCCGCCTCCGCGGCGGTGCAGGCCTTCAGGTAGGTCTTGCTGCCGCGCTTGACGATCTTGACGGTCACGGCCTTGACGGGCGCCTTCTCCATGATGGCGGAGGCGGTCCAGCCGGGGCAGATGCCGAACCAGCTCTGCACGTTGCTCACCCGGCTGCCGTGGTGGTCCTTGATCCACTCGATGTTGGCCCGCGTCTCCTCCTCGGTCAGGTAGAGCCGCCCGTACTTCTCCATCGGCGACGGTTCGCCCGAGCCCTGCCAGCGGTGGTGGATGCCGTCGCGGATGAACGGCCAGTAGTCGCTGGACCACGGCAGGCGCGCGGCGGGCACCTGCACCGTGCGGTTGAAGCCGTAGCCCTTGAGCGTCTCGGCGCGGGTCTCGAGCGTCCCGACGAGGTTGCGCGGGTTGTCGGCCGGGGCGATGGAGTCCTCCTTGCCGCTCGGGCCGTCGATGTCGACGAGTTCCTCGTCCGCGACGAGATCCTCTTCGGTCGCCGGACCGCAGCCGGCCGCCGGCAGCACCAGCGCCGCGGCGAGAAGGAGGAACGGTGTCGACCTCATGGGGGCCTCCGATGGGGCGGCAAGCGCCCCGCCGCGTCCGTCTCCGGACAGACGCGGACACCTCCGGGAAGCGGGCGTCGTCGGCAAACGGAGCCCCGCTCCCGGAACCGATGAAGGCAAGCACTTTCGACGCACGGCGTCAACCGGAACCGGCGGGCCCGGGTCCGCCGCCCCCCGGTTTTCGGCTGCGGGCCGCAGGGCGCAGGCAGGAGCCCGGCACGGAATCGCCGGGATCCGAACAGCGCGCCATCTCCCTGCGTCGGCAGGCGGCCCGGTCCCGCGCGCGGCGGCCTACCCGTCGCCCTGCCGGAAGCGGAAGCGCGCCCGGCCCACCTCCAGGACGTCGCCGTCGCGCAGGGGCGCCACGCGCACGCGCTCGCCGTTGACGCGCACGGTCGCGAACCACCCCGCCCGCCGCACCCAGAACTCGCCGTCGGCGCTGCGCTCGACGATCGCCGCCTCGCGGCGGCCCGCGAGCGCCGTGCGCACCCGGGCCCGCGGCCCCGTGCCCACCGTGGTGCGCGCCGAGCCGAGCGCGTGGACGACGCAGCGCGCGCCGTCGGACTCCTCGACGAGGCGGGGGCCGACGGGGCGCGCCTTCTCGGGCTCCTCGACGGGAGCAGGCCGCGTCTCCGGCGCGAACGCATCCGCACGCGCCGCCATGGTCTTGCGCGCCAGCTCGAGCCCGCCGCCGGCGGCCGCCCCGTCGCGTCCGTCGCGGCCCGTCGCGGAACCGCCGCGATCCGGCGCGTCGGGCACGTACTCGAGGCTGCCCAGTCGGAACCGCAGCAGGTAGGGGCCGATTCCGATCTCGTCGCCGTCGCGCAGGGGGCGGCGCTGCGCGCGCTCGCCGTTGACGAAGGTCCCGTTGCCGGTCTGCAGGTCGTTGACGACCCACTGGCCTTCGCAGGGCAGCAGCGACGCGTGGTGGCGGCTCACGAGCGGGTCCAGGAGCACCACGTCGGCGTGCGGGTCGCGCCCCAGCAGCGCCCCGCGCGGCTGCACCTCCACCTCGGCGAGCTTGCGGCCCTGCTTGTACACCAGGACGGCGGGCATTCGGTCCCCCGTGCGGCGCCTCGTGCGACGGGGATGCGATTGTACTCCGGGGAAGGAGGAAGGATGAAGGATGAAGGCCCCCCGCGACCGGTTCCGGCATCGTGCCCGTGCCCGAGCCCGTGCCCGTGCCCGTGCCCCTGCCTCGGCCCGACGGACGAACGAACCGACACCACAGCGAGGGCGGCGCCCGCGTTCAGCTTTCATCCTTCCTCCTTCATCCTTCTCGGGTATGGTCCGCCGCCCCGGGTCCCCGCCCGGTCATGGGGAGCTTCCCCGGAACGGACGGCATGGATTCCCCGCACGGTTTCGCAGGTCTCGGTCTCTCCACCGCCGCGCTGGAATCGCTGGATCGCGCAGGCTACGAACACCCGACCCCGGTCCAGCAGCGCGCCATCCCGCCGGCGCTCCAGGGGCTCGACGTCGTCGGCTGCGCCGCGACGGGCACCGGCAAGACCGCGGCCTTCGTGCTGCCCGTCGTGGAGCGCCTCCAGGGACGCCGCGGCACGCGCGCGCTCGTGCTGGCGCCCACGCGCGAGCTGGCGCTGCAGATCGCCCAGCACGTGGAGATGTTCGGCAGGGGCCGGGGCGTGCGCGGCGCGGTCGTCATGGGCGGCGTGGGCATGGAGCCCCAGGTGCGCGCGCTGCGCGACGGCCACGAGGTCGTCGTGGCGACGCCGGGGCGGCTGGTCGACCACCTCGACCGCGGCACCGCCCGGCTCGACGGCATCGAGATTCTGGTGCTGGACGAGGCCGACCGGATGCTGGACATGGGCTTCCGGCCGCAACTGGAGCGCGTCCTTGCGCGCCTGCCCTCGAAGCGCCAGACGATGCTCTTCTCGGCCACGATGGCGGGCGAGGTCGCCGAGTTCGCGCGGCGCCACCTGCACTCGCCGGTGCGGGTCGAGGTCGCGCGCAGCGGCACGGTCGCCGAGAAGGCGCAGCAGCGGGTGTTCCACTTGGCGCAGGTCGAGAAGGCCGCGCTGCTGCTGGCGCTGCTCGCCGAGGACGAGGCGAGCACGCTCGTCTTCACCCGCACGAAGCGGCGTGCCGACAACCTCTGCCGCATCCTGTCCCGCGCCGGCCACGACGCCGAGCGCATCCACGCCAATCGGTCGCAGAACCAGCGGCGCCATGCGCTGGAAAGCTTCCGCACGGGCTTCCACCGCATCCTGGTCGCGACGGACATCGCATCGCGCGGGCTCGACGTCGAGGACATCGGGCACGTCGTGAACTTCGACCTGCCCCACGTCCCGGAGGACTACGTGCACCGCGTGGGCCGCACCGCGCGCGCCTCGGCGTCGGGACGCGCCTCGGCCTTCTGCTCGCCCGAGGAGCGGCCGCTGCTCGCCGACATCGAGAAGCTCACGCGCGCGCCGGTGCCGGTGGCGGAGGTGCCGCGCGAATCGCCCGTGTTCCAGGAGGAAGCGAAGCGCCGCGAGAAATTGCCGATGCCCGTGCGCCGTCCCGACCCGCGCCCCGCCCTGCGCGCCGCGGCAAGGGCCGGAGGGCCGCGCTCGCACGCGGAGCCTCCGCGTGCCGCGCCCCGCGGCAAGGGCGGGACGCATCGGGCCCATGCGGCCGGCGGTCGCCCGCAGCAGTCGCCGGGAAAGGCGTCGAAGCCCCGGCCGCAGGGACGTCCGTCGACCCATCCGCCGGCGTCCGGCGGGCGCAGTGCCGTGCGGCTCGGAAGCTGGGGCGGTCGCAGGCGGCGCTGAGGATCGGCGCGCACCTCCGACGGGCTGCCGCGGCCGTCCGGAGCGGATGCGGGCCGGAAGATCGCGCCGCCTTCGCCGGGGCCCGGCACCACTGAACAGAAACATCGAGAATTGATGTCTTTTGTTCAGTGTACATCGATGGGATAATCGTGCGCAGTTTCCCCTTTTTTCGAGGGATTCTCGATCACGGCGGCGCCGGTCGGAACCGTCACCCATGTCCCCGGGTGTGCACCGACCCAACCGTTTCGAATGGAATGACCGTCCGCGGCGTCCGGCCGTGGCCTGCTGCCATGCATGTCCGGCTGTCACGCTTGCGCACCGGTCCCTCGACTCCGGGTGCAGGAGAAGCCGTGCGCCCGTCGCCCGGGACGAACGGGATGGCCCGGGTGCGTCTGCCTGACAGGCAGGCTTCCCTGCACTCGGTTTTTCCCGCCGTTCCGGCGCACGCGATGCCGCGCGGGCGGGCAGGCAGGCGACGCCCCCGCGAGCGGGAAATGTCCGCAGTCCGGCGCATGGCGCCGCCGGCGGGCGCTCCGCGGCCGCCGGCCGTGCCGGCGTCCCCGTTTGCTGGTACAACGGCAGCGGCATCGGCGGGCGCCGAGCCGGAGAACGCGTGGACGCCAAGGTCGCCCGGGACATCCCCGAGGAAAAAAAGAAGCTCTACTTCAGCGCGAGCGACCTGTGCCTCACGCTGCGGCGCGTCATAGACTCGCGCAAACTCTACGCCCGCGGCCACCCGGCGCTCATGGGCATGGTCGGGGAGCTGAACCGGCGCCTCGCCGCGCACGTCGCGGAGCACGGCGCGCTCACGCTCTTCCTTTCGTCCCTCGCGCTGCTCCTGGAGGGCCGCCCGGTGCTCCAGGCCGAGCGGCGCGAGGACTCCATCTCGCACGGCCCCTATCTGGACGGCGTGCGCACCATCACGTTCGAGCGCGACCTTGGCCTGGACGACACCGCCACGCTCATCGAGGTCTGGTGCGCGAGCCTCTACGGCAGCACCGACTCCAGCCAGACGTTTCCGACGCGCCTGTGGGAGGCGGGCCTGCGCGGGGTGCGCACCACGTCGCTGGACACGCTGGTGGAGGGCGGCGACATCGACGCGGCGGTCGCGGAAATCCGCACCGGACGCGCGCCGCTGCGCGCCGGAGCGCCCGCGTCCAAGGCGCTGGTGGACGGGGTGAAGCCCATCGAGCTGGACATCGGCGCGCGCCTGCCCGATCAGCCCCAGCGCATCTCGCTGCAGGAGATCGGCGCGGAGGATCTCAAGCGTCTCGCGTCCACCGTGCCCATGGAGCGGCGCGACGGGGCCTGGCGCACGACCGTGGGCCTGGCGGCGCTCGCCCCGCTGGCCGGCGAGGGCGAGCTGCCCAAGCTGCAGAAGGCGGTGCAGTCGCTGTTCGGGTCCATCGTGCGCGACGGCTCGCTGCAGGAGGCCGCCGACCTCGCGCACGAGCTGGGCGAGGCCGCGCGCGCCGAGGACGCCCCGCCGGGCCGGCGCGAGTACCTGCCCGGGATGCTCGAGGCGCTCGACTCGCCGGAGATTCTGGGCGTCGCCCTGTCCGCGCTGCAGGAGCCCGAGCGCGCCGACGCCGCGGTGGCGCTCTTGCGCGAGATGCCCACGCGCGCGGCCGAGCCGCTGCTGGAGGAACTCGCCCAGCCGCACGACCCGCACATGCGCCGCCGGCTCGTGAGCGTCATCATCGAGCTGGCGCCCACGCGGGAAATGCTGGAAAAGCGCGTGACGAGCGCCGAGCCTTCCATGGTCCTGGACGTGCTGGAGGTGGCTCGCGCGCTTGCGCCCGCGGACGCCGCGGCGGTGCGGCTGACGGCCCTGAAGCACGCCTCGGGGGCGGTGCGCAAGGCGGCGCTGGACTCCTTCGGGGCGGCGAACGTGGCCGAGAACGCGGCGGTGCTGCGTCCGCTGGTGCGCGACCCCGAGCCCGCCGTGGGGCGGGCGGCGCTGGACCTGCTGGTGCGGGCCAGGGACCCGGAGGCTGCCGGGATGATCGGCGAAGTGCTGGCGCGCCGCGGCACGGACCCGGACGAGCAGCGCCGGCTGCTCATGGCGCTGGGCACTCTGGGCGGCGACGTCGCGTGCCTGCTGCTGCGCCGTCGCTTCCGCTCCGAGCGCGCGGCGGACCTGCGCGCCGCGTGCGCGCTGGCGCTGGCGCAGGCCGGCGACGAGTATTCGCGGCCGCTGCTCGAGTCCACGTCGCGCCGCTGGTTCGTCTCGCGCACGGTCAAGGACGCCTGCCGCGAGGCGCTGCGCCGTCTCGAGCGGCGCCGCACCGGCCGCGCCGCCGCGGAGGGCGCCTGATGGCCGAAGAGGACCGGGGCCAGCTCGGACGCGGCTTCGTCGTGCGCCTGTCGCACCTGCTCAAGCTGGCGAGCATCCACCAGCTCACCAACGAGGCGCTGCGCCAGCCGGTGACGGTGCTCTTGGAGTTCATGAACGACCGGCTCTCTCGCGGCGATGCCCTGGTGCTCGCCAACCACGAGGGCAGCTTCTTCCTCAACCACGAGCCCGTCCGCCTGGACAACGCGACCTGGGAGAGCGCCGAGCAGCTCCGCGCCCTGCTCACGCGTCTGGGCGTCGGCGAAATCGGCTTCGTCGAGCCCCTGACCGAGTCGGATCTGCGCGTGTTCCTGGCCGGGTACCAGAAGGCGCTGGGGGCCCCGCCGGGGGAGATCCTCAAGCTCGCGCTGCCGCGCGTGAAGCTGCGCGTGCTGGACAACGCAGGCACGAACAAGCTGCTCGTCGACAAGACGGCGCGGCTGCTGCACTCGTACGCGCAGCTTCTCGTGGTGCTCGACCAGACGCTGCCGGCGCTGGACGCGGGCCGCAACCCCGAGTTCGCCCGGGCGCGCCGCGCGCTCCAGATCCTCGTGGACGCCTCCACGGGCATGGAGCCGCTGCTCGTGGCGACCTCGCAGCTTCCGCGCCCGTCCAACGGGGTCACGCTGCACCTGGCGGCCTCTGCGACGCTCGCGCTGCTTCTGGGCATGCGCCTGAAGCTGCCGCGCGCGGTGCTCGTGGAGACGGCCATGGCCGCCGCGTTCCACGACCTGGCGCGCGGGCGCCCGGGGCAGCCGCAGCACCTGCCGCCGGACCAGGCCCTTGCGCGCATCCCCGTGGACTCCATGGTGCCGCTGGCCCAGTGGAGCGGCATGGAGACGGTGCTCAAGTGCGCGGCCGTTGCCTACGAGCACGGCCTGCCGCTCGACGCGCCGTCCGGGGCGCCCGCCGGCATGTCGAGGCTGGTGGCGGTCGCCTGCGCCTGGGATCTGCTGCGCCACCCGCCGCCGCCGCGCTCGGGGCTGGCGCCGCCGCAGGCCCTGGCCGTGGTGGGCTCGTGCGCGGGCGGGCGCTTCGACCCCTGGGCGGTGCGCCTGCTCGCCAGCGTGTGCGGCGCCTATCCGCCCGGCACGCTCGTGAGTCTCAACAACGGCCAGCTCGCCATGGTCGTGGACAAGCCCGATCCCGCCGATCCCGTGCGCGTGCGCGTGCGCCTGCTGCCGCGCGCCCAGCCGACGCCGGCCGACCTCATCGTCGACCTGGGCGACCCGGCACAGAACCGGCAGCGGCTCGCCATCGCCGGGGTCGTCGACGCGCGCAAGGCCGGCGTCAACATCATGGACTGCATGTTCTTCAGCGAGGGGCTGGAAACGTAGAGCCGCAGCAGCGGCGTGCGGCCGTCGTCGTGGCCGTCGCCGTCGCCGTTGCCGGCTTTTTCCGGCCGCGGGCGACTCGGACTCGAGCGCGGGTGCGGTGTCCGAGGACCTTCTCGGCGACGGCGACATCAACGGCGACGGCCACGGCGACGGTTGCGCAATCGTGCGGGAACGATGCCGCCGACGCTGCGCCCCGGCGGTCCCCGGACGCACCGCGGCCCCGGCGCCCGAAGGGCACCGGGGCCGCCTGCAATCCGCAACCCCGCTGCTACGGGGTCGCCGCCTTCTTGTTCTTCTTGTCCAGCGCCAGTCGGCCGGCCTCGATGAGCTCGCGCACCTTGCGCCCGCCCTTGCGGCCGATCTCCTGGTAGAAGCCAAGACCGCGCGTGGCCTTGACCTTCTCGCCGCCCTTCTTGCCGCCGATGAGTCCGCCCTTGCGGCCGGCCTCGGCCACGGTCATCGAGCCGGTCGTCCCACGTCCCGCCTTCGACTTCGCCATCTCGTCTGCTCCCTCGGGGGCGCCCTGCGCCCCGACTGCGATGCGCGCCGCGCTCCGGAAACCGCCGGGCCATCCCGGCGGCAGGGCCAGCGGCGCTTTGCTGGGCAGACGCCCGGTCGGGGCGCTGCCGAATCACAATAGGTAGTTTGTCCTGGCGCGCGGGCGGTTGTCAAGTCCTTATTCGGGGAGTGCCTTGGAGGGCTTCCGGCGCACCGCAGCGCCGGGGGGGAAGACGCGACATCCTGCCCCGCACGCGTGCGCGCCCCGGTCGCCGCCCTGCGACAGCGTACGCCTGTGTCCGTGCTGTCGCCGCCGGGGGGCGGAGGGGGCCCGGACCTTTCTGAGACAGTATCTCAATCGGGACGCGCTGGTTCGGAAAACAGAGGCGAATCGAAGCACCCAGCCCTCGTCTGCGCGCGCCACCGCCGGCCCGGCGGCGCGCCCCGACCGCTTCCGGGGCCCGGGCATCGCCGGGGCCGGAGTGCGGCAGCGCCCGGGGCTTCGCCGGAAATCGGGGCCTGCGGCGAACTGCCCCGGCCGCAGCCGCAGACCGGCGCCGCCGATCCGGCGGCGGCAGCGCCCCGGCGCGGCGTCGGCCGAACCGGGCGCGAAGAGCCCGCCCCCGGGCGGAAACCCGTCCGGGTGCCCGCACGCCCGCTCCCCGGGGGCATCGTGAAGGATGATGAAGGATGGCCCCGGAGGGGCACGCACCCCGCCCCGGAACGGGCACCCCGATCCCTTGCCGCCCCCGCGGACTGCTGCCGTCCGGCCGCGGGCTCCTTTCGGCGTTGCGGACCTGCGGCCGACGCTGCCGTGGCGGCTGCGGCGAGGGGCGCGAGTTTGATGCGATTCTCCCCACCGTAGAAATATTCTACTATTGAAATAAAACCGAGGATGGGGTGTCCTCCGCGTGGACCAACAGAGCCCGGTCGCGGGCGCGACCGGCGGAGGGC
>Ga0172369_10006084_pt1 | contig 14530 bp, 10 predicted proteins | sample LakKiv25m_FD_114539 | JGI IMG/M metagenome (GOLD analysis project Ga0172369, IMG submission 114539) | Freshwater microbial communities from Kabuno Bay, South-Kivu, Congo - kab_022012_11.25m | ecosystem: Environmental > Aquatic > Freshwater > Lake | place: Democratic Republic of the Congo...
CGGCGGTTACTACGTCATTCAAGGCGCGTTCACCATCGGCACCATCGTCGCCTTCGGTTCTTATCTCGGTCAACTTTACGGCACACTTCAAGGGTTGGCTGGCGCGCCGGTTGATTTCAGCACGAGCATGGTCAGTTTCGAGCGCGTCTTTGAAGTCATTGATCTGCCGCAGGATATCATCGAACAACCGGATGCGCTTGCCCTCGGCCATTCAAAAGGCGAACTCATTTTTGATAACGTCACTTTCAATTACAAACTGGACGATACCAAACTATTGAAAGACGTCAAACGCTACGGGAAGATGGAAGACGTGGGCGCAGTCTTGTCTTTAACGGAAAAACCGACCACGGACGATGGACGACAGACGACGGCCAAGGGGCAGAATGGTCAATCGTCTGTGGTCAATGGTCGGGACGAAAGAAGCGGCGCTTCATCCAACGAGGAAGCGGACTCCACATCCCAAGCCCGCGAGGTCGCTTTGGAAGGAATCTCCTTTAAGGCCGCCTCGGGAAAGCTGGTCGCGTTAGTCGGCCCATCCGGCGCTGGCAAAACCACGCTGACGTATCTCATCCCTAGATTATATGATCCGACTGGCGGCGTTATTCGCATTGACGGTCATGATCTGCGCAGCGTCACGCTCGATTCGCTTTCCGCGCAGATCGGCATGGTGACGCAGGAGAACTACCTGTTCCACGATACCATCCGCACGAATTTGATCTACGCCAAACCCGACGCAACGCAAGCCGAGATCGAAGCCGCGGCCAAAGCGGCCAACATCCACAACTTCATCGTTGACCTGTCCGACGGCTACGACACGATTGTCGGCGAGCGCGGCTACCGTCTGAGCGGCGGCGAGAAACAACGCATCGCACTGGCACGCGTGATCCTGAAAGACCCGCGCATTCTGGTCTTGGACGAAGCCACGAGTTCTCTCGATAGCGAATCTGAATCACTGATCCAGGAAGCGTTGAAGCGCGTCATGGCCGGACGGACGAGCATCGTCATCGCGCATCGCCTGTCCACGATTCTCGCAGCGGATTTAATTCTGGTTATGGATCGCGGCAGGATCGTCGAACGTGGCACTCATGATGAGTTACTTGCGACGGGAGGGTTATATAGTCAGTTGTATGAAACGCAATTTAGAGGGGAGAGAGTTTGACCACAGACAAAATAGATGAAACCACGTGCTCGCAGGGCGGGGGGAGGCAGAGTACTCATACAACACTTTATGGCGCGCACGTCCACAAGTAGATCGGATGATCGGCCCATGGGTAATCACTGGAAGAAAAACCAGTGTTTACCTGTGAACTTTCGGGGAGGAAGACGAACCACAGATCCGTTAATTCCAGGGCAGCAGGAATATCAAAACGCAACCAGGCATCCACAGCCTGTCCTTGAACCATACCCGGCGTTAAAGCCATGTAATCCGTATGACCCTGGCGATGTCCATAGGTTGACTTGAATTCAGTCTTGCCATTGAGTACGCTAAAATGCTCGGGCGCTGGCAAGTCCTGCTCGTGCTGACTGATATTCTTAAGGGTAATGTGAATCCAGAGAAATTTTTTGCCCGCTGGAGGCTCTCTGGTGGAACCATATTCTGTTAGAAAGTCGGTTGTGATCTCAGCCTGACTCATCACCACTTGGAGATCGTTATAAATAATCATTTGGCCGGGGGAAACAGGTGTGGGCAATTCGTTGTTTTTTACCACAGCTTGTGGAGTTGCTGATAGCGCAGGCGTGAGAACAGAGGGTCCGCTTGCAGAATTGCAGGCGGTGCAGATCAACAGTCCAAGCAAACTACTCAACAGAAGCATCAATATCTTTTTCATATCAAATCACTGGCTTTCAGCCCGATTCCCTAAACCAACAAAGACGCTCGGAGTGCACGAAATCGGTAAAAATATTATAGCATTAGCAAATTATCAAATTCCTGGCATGAACACGTGCTCGCGAGCGGAAAATTTACAGCCACAAATTGATGATCGCGGCTTCGTTGCTTTTGACTTCCATCGCTTCGCCATTATCTACAAGGATGGATCGGCCATCCGTGCGCAAATCCCACAGCGAGCCGCGCAGGAAAATGCTCATTCCAGACTTTGCCCCGGCTTGATGGATTCGTCCCGCCAGCGCGTACTTATGCCAGCCTTGACCTTCGGTGAGTCGGCCCACGTCGGTTTTATTTACATCTTCGGGCGCGGACGCTCCGGTGTAGCCCTGCCAGGGTTTGTCCCACACACCGCTCTCAGGAATGTATGAGGGTACAGCTATCAAGTCCACGTTTTGCGATTTCAACTTTTTATATGGTTCGGGATACCATGAGTCCGCGCAGACCAGCACACCTAATCTGCCAGCGGGAGTCTCAAAGGTCGGAAAAAGCTCATTCGTCGGCGCGGCCGCTATAAAGTCAAGTTCTGAGGCGATGGGAAAAAGTTTGCAGGCCAGGTTTGGATAAGCGGATCCGTCCGGTTTGTAAACAGCCGATACGTTATAAAGCGGTCCTTTGCCAGCCGCAATGATTCCGTTTCGTACTTCCGGCGCGGGAAGCAAGATCGAACCGGCAACTATCGTGGCGGAATATTTTTTTGCCAGCGCGGAAAAAGTTGAATGATATAGAGCCGCCATGCTCCTGGCTTTGAGGCGGAAGAGGCTCGCGGCAATCTTATCTTTTTCTTTTGCAGAAGGCAGAGTGAGGGCGAGTCGCGAAATGTGGCGGAGCGCAAGCGCACGCATGGCGTTGTTAAGATTTTTGGCATCATACACTTGCGGACCTTCGCCCGCAATAACCAGCCACGCGCCGATGTATTCCGGCCAGATAATGATGGTGCGTTTGTTGATCCAGCCTTTTTGATCTGCGGATTCCAAATAGCTGTTTAATTTCGCGAAGAACGCCTCGCCTGAGACGTAATCGGCCGTCGTCATGAACGGCTGAATGCCCAGCAGGTTGCCGCGTTGATTCTTATGCCCCCATTCGATCATTTCCACGGAATGCAATTCATTATTCATTTTCTCCATCAAGCGCAGGCGAAATAATTTTCAAGATTCGCAGCCTTTGCACTCTTAGCGGTAAAAAGAAGAAATGACATGGCGGCCAAGCATGTGCCCGATCTTTTTTCTCGTTTGTCATGGTACACCAAATTACCCAGCACTTCAAGGTATTATATAATCGTCAGAGGTTATAATTGGCGCAATGATCGAACTCAGCATCCCTGGACGCGGCAGCTTGCGGCTTGAACATCTTGTGACCGATGTCAATGGCACGCTGGCAATTGATGGCGTTCTGATGGACGGCCTTGCCAAACGCATCGCATCCGTCCGTGACCGGTTGAGGGTTCACCTGCTCACCGCCGACACACACGGACGGCAGGCCGTGATCGATCAGCAGCTCAACCTCGTCGCAACACGTTTGATCGAAGGCAATGAACAGGAACAAAAGCGCGCCTTTGTTGAAAAACTCGGTGCAGATCATGTCCTCGCCATCGGTCAGGGTGCGAACGATGCGTCCATGCTCAAGACCGCCGCGCTTGGAATTTGTGTCATGTCCGCCGAGGGCGCGGCGGTTGAAACAATTCTCGCCGCAGACCTTGTCCTCCCAAATATATTCAGCGCATTCGACCTGCTCGATAAACCCATCCGTATCATCGCGAGTCTCCGCAAATGACCAACCCCGATCCCAACTTTCCATCGCAGGAACCACGCCTCCCGCACGAACCCGTCCCGCCACGCTTCCGCCGACGTCGCCGCGGCCAGCTCATCATCCCGACCGATGCGGCAGGCCGCGCCGGCCTGCTTCAATCACTGGCCAAGCGCGCCTATCCATCCTATGAGTTATTCGTCTTCGCCGTCCTGTGCGGAGCCATCCTCGGCCTCGGTTATATTCTTGATTCGCAAGCCTTGTTGGTCTTCGGCATTTTGCTCGCCCCGCTGATGACTCCCTGGATCGGCCTGCTGCTGGCGGCCATCACCGGCTCTATGCGTTTCTTCTTCGAGACCTTCATGGCTTTGCTCATCAGCGCTACGCTGGTATTTCTGATCGGCATGCTGGCAGGCTTCGCGGTGCGCGCCTTCCTGCCACGCACGCTTAACGAGGCATTTATTCACAGCAGTCTGTGGTGGCCGGATCTGATCGTCCTGGCGTTGGCTGCCATCATTCTCACGCTTTCCTTTGTGCGCTCAGAAGAAAAACCGGTTCTGCCCAGTGTGATGCTGGCCTATGAATTATTCGTGCCGCTCAGCACGGGCGGCTTCGGCCTTGGCGGCGGCGTCGGACACATTTGGCCGAACGGCTTGCAAGTTTTCATCGTGCACTTTGCGTGGGCCAGCTTGTTTGGACTGCTGACGCTGGTCGCTTTGCGATTCCTGCCGACCAATTTTCAAGGATTCGCTCTCACGGCGGGGACGGTGTTCATCCTGGTTGTGGTGCTCCTATTTCAAATGAGTGGGGGCAATTGGACTCCGGCCTCCACGCTGCAAACCAACCCTGCACCGCTTCCCACTTTGACCACGAACCTGTCACCCGCATCGGGGCCGAACTCTCAACTCCAGCCTTCGTCTACGCCCCTGATCGAAACGGTGACTCCCACTGAGACTCTCCAAGTCACGCCCGTGCCGCTTACGCTCGAGGTGACTCTGCCCCCCAGCGAGTCGCCGACTATGACCCTCACCATCGAACCGACTCCCGTCTACGCGCGCATCATGTCCGATCAAGGCGGCGTGTTCCTGCGTGCGTCACCCAACGGAAAATATATCGACATCCTTGATAACTACACCTTTGTCCAGGTGTTGCCGGATACACAGGAACTCAGTGGCTGGATGTGGGCGCATGTGATCGCAGTCAAGAACGGTGTCAAATTGGAAGGCTGGATCATACAGCTCGCTCTACAAGTGGCAACGCCCGCCCCCAACTGGCAGCCATCCGACACACCAACAATCACTGCAACACCATAAATTTTGGTAGGGGCGAGGCGTTGCCTCGCCCCTACAATTTCATTTGGAGAATTAAATGCCCATTCACTTTGGAACTGACGGCTGGCGCGCCGTCATCTCAGATAGCTTTACCTTCGACAATCTCCGCATTGTTGCGCAGGCCATCGCCGACGCGGTCGCGTCCGATCACTGGGACAAATCCGGCAGAGGCGGCACAAAGCCCGACCCCAAAAAAATAGTCGTCGGCTACGACACCCGCTTCCTATCCGATAGATTTGCGGGCGAGCTCGCACGCGTGCTGGCCGCCAACGGATTCATCGTTCAACTAGCCCAGTCTGATTCACCGACCCCAACCATTTCATTCGCAGTCAAAAATCAACACGCCATCGCGGGTGTGATGATCACGGCCTCACACAACGCGCCGCGTTATAACGGCGTCAAACTCAAAGCATCCTACGGCGGCTCGGCCCTGCCTGAACAATGCCGCCGCGTCGAAGTCTACATCAACGACAACGAAGAGCAGGCGCGCGGACCGAACTTGATGGACTTCAAGAAAGCGCGCGCGGCAGGGTTGATCCAGAGATTCAATCCACTGCCCGCTTACTTCGACCATCTGCGCACGTTGATCAACAGCGATATCATCGCAGACAACCCGCAACGTTTCGTGGTAGACGCCATGTATGGGTCAGGCCGCGGTGTGATCAAGGCCTTCCTGCAAGGCACAGGCTGTGACATTGCCGAGATCCGCGGCGAGATGAATCCCGGCTTCGGTGGAATCCATCCCGAACCAATCGCAAAGAATCTGGGTGCGTTGGCATCCGCCATCAGTTCGGGTATGGGCAATTTCGGAGTCGTGACCGATGGCGACGCAGACCGCATTGGCGCCATGGACGAACGCGGTACATTCGTTGATCCGCATAAGATCATGGCGCTGTCGCTCAAGTATCTGGTCGAGCAACGCGGCATGAGCGGCGCAGTCGTGCGGACAGTGTCCACGACGCGCATGATCGATCGTCTCGCAAAAAAATATAGCTTGAAAGTTTACGAAACGCCGGTGGGCTTCAACCACATCGCGGATTATATGATGCAGGAAGATGTGCTGATCGGCGGCGAAGAATCGGGCGGCATCTCATTCAAGGGACATATCCCCGAAGGCGACGGTCCCATCATGGGCCTCTTGCTGGTGGAGATGATCGCGGCCGCAAAGAAACCATTGGGCGTGTTGGTGAACGATCTGCTCGAGGAAGTGGGTCCCGCTTTATATGAGCGCGTCGACCTGCGCCTCAGCCGGCCCGTTGCCAAAGCCAAGATAACCGAGTTCATTACCAGGCAAGCCCCGAAGGAAATCGGCGGCCAGGCCGTACAAGAAGTCAGTCAGCGCGACGGCGTGAAATACATCATGGCCGATGACTCGTGGCTGCTCATCCGCCCATCGGGAACAGAACCGGTCTTGAGAGTTTATGCCGAGGGCCGGACGAAAGAGATGGTCAAGGCATTGATGGCTTATGGTCAGAAGGTCGCGGAGAGTGTGGTGTAGTGCTATCTCAACGCTTGCGAGGAACTGACTCCCAGCCACTCATAAATGTGAGTGGTCGCCTTTGACTGGTTGAGGGTGTAAAAGTGGATGCCCTTGACATTATTGTCCAGCAGGTCAAGCGCCTGCGCTGTGGCCCAATGGATGCCCACCTTTTCGGCGTATTCCTCGTTCTCGGCACGTCCCATAGCACGCAATAACTTGGATGGAAAAACCGTCCCGCCGGAGAGTTCGGCCATGCGACGCATGGATTTCTGGCTGGTGACGGGCATCAGTCCTGCCAGGATCGGCACCTTGATCCCAGCCAGGATACAGCGCTCACGAAAATCCAGAAAATAATGATTGTCAAAAAATAACTGGGTGCAGATGAAGTCCGCGCCCGCGTCCACTTTGGCTTTGAGATACTCCATCTCTTTCAGGCGGTTAGGCGTTTCAGGATGACCTTCGGGATAGCCCGCCACCCCAATGCCCAGCATGGGAAAATTCTTTTTGATATACGCCACCATCTCGGTGGCGTTTTTAAATCCATCCACGGCAGGTACGAAGGGTCCACTGCCGCGCGGTGCATCCCCGCGCAGGGCCATGATATTGTGGATTCCATTGGCAGTGTAAGTCTCCAAAATGGCGTGGATCTCGGGAATGGAGGAGCCGACGCAGGTCAAGTGACTGACAACGGTCAGATCGGTTTCCTGTTGCAGACGGATCACCAAATTATGGGTCAACTGGCGGGTGGAGCCACCGGCACCATACGTCACGCTGACGTAAGAGGGTGCGAGCGGCGTTAATTGCTCGATCGACTTTCGCAGGGTCTCCGCCGACTCAGGCGTGCTGGGCGGAAAGAACTCGAAGCTGAAGGTGGTATCGTGCGCTTGAAAAATTTGCTGGATGTGCATGATCGTCCTCCTTTGGATAACAGAACGGGACAGCAGATAATCTGTTGTCCCGTTCGATTATAAATCTATTATTTACTTGCGTCGCCAGTGCGACTCTTAATCGTCGCGCCAGGAAGATCACCGCGATCAGCGCCATGCCCATGAAGACCAAACCGGGTGCGTTGTATTCGTCCGTGAAGCCGGTGCCGGCCAATGCGGTGGAGGTCGGCACGTAAGTGTGTTGGGCCAGCGCGGCCTGAGTCAAAGCCGCGCCAATGGTGGCCGTTACCAGCTCCTGTGTGCTTGGGATGCAAAAAGCAGGCTGGTGATTTCATACCGATTCAACGGCAGCTCATTGCAACGACCGGGAAGCTTACTTAAGAATCGGTAATGCTTGAAGATAATCGTAAAAGCGTCATCGCCGAACACATCAAACTCCGACCCTTCGACACTCCCTTCGGTCGCAGGGCAACGCCTCATCATGCAACCGATAAAATTGCCTTATCTCTCCCGCGCGCATATCGGCATATAGGATGATCGGCGGCGAACAGCAGTCTAAATCGCCTGTCCTTTGAACTGGCTGACGTACAAATTATGATAAAACCCGTGTGAATCAAGCAGTGTTGATACCCGCTATAAACCGGACATCCAAATTCGTAATGCTTTGGATCTTTTGTCCATTCTTTAGTCTTGTTTCATCAACCACTCCAGCATAGCCTGAACACTGCCTGTGGCCATGGCGATACTGGTATCCGCCGCGCCATAATAGATGCGTATGGTGTCACCGTCAGCCGCAAGGGTATAACCACACGGGAAGACAACTTTGTCCACATCCCCATGCTGCTCGTATGGTTCTTTAGGACCAAATACCCACTCGTCGCCGCGTTTCAAGCAGCGCTCCGGTTCATTTAAATCAAATAGAGCAAGACCTAATCGGTAAATAACACCAGCCGCGTTTTGCTTTACACCATGATAAATCACCAGCCAGCCCTCTGAAGTCTCAATCGGAGGAGCAGAGAGACCGATTTTATTCGCATCCCACCAGCCGCCGAAGCGCGCTTCCAGAATTTTCTTATGCCCATCCCAGTCGCGCAGGTCCGAAGAGTAGGATATCCACATATGCGCGCTGATGGGACCAACTGGACGATGGATCAAGGCCCAACGACCATTGATCCTGCGCGGTAAGAGCGCGGCATCTTTATCTTCCGGCTGCATGATCACGCCGTAGCGCTCGAAGGAGTGAAAATCTTTTGTGAGCGCCAGCGCCACACCCGGCCCCCCCCTTTGCATACGCGGTATAAATGATAGCATACTGGCCCAATTCTGGAACATAGGTAATGCGCGGATCTTCTATGCCCCACAGTTCATCGGGGTAATGTTCCGGGTCGGCCATAAAAGTAGGCTTTGAGTCGATCTCCCACTTATCGATGCCATTCGCAGAGCGCGCGGCGCATAAATGGGAATGACCGCGTTGATCCTCCACACGGCATAACAGCAAAGTGGTACCGTCAGCCAGTAAAGTAGCGCCAGGATTAAATACGCTGTTGACTTGATATGGCCAGTTTGCGGCTGTCAGAATCGGGTTGTGTTTGTGCCGTTGAAATAGATCCGAGTGATGATTGTTCATTGTGAGTATGCTCATTAGGTTGGCCAACATTTTCCGCTAATCTTAATTCTAGAAGTGACTGGAGAAAGGCAAGCGTGGATTCTGCGCCTTGATTCTCGTTCGGCCGATCAGGATGCAAACCATCACGACAACCACCCGTCGTCGGGTCGTAGACCGGGAGGTGCAAGTCGTTGCGGCCGAGAAACCACTCGAAGGCGCGCCGTACTTCTTGATGCCACTTTTTATCCCCGGTGATACGATGAGCTTCTCGTTTGGCTGGCAATGAAGCAAAACCCTCAGTTTTTTGCGGGCGTCTTGCAAAACATAACTGTTGCCAAATCGCTCGATAGCGTCAGCGATGATAGGTTCAGGAATTGAGAAGCTGGAAACCAAGAAAACTCAATTTACATATCTTGAGCGACCTGTAAGACATTATTCTTCGACACTTGCGGAGACTATGATTTTCCTTTATCCTTGTATACGGAAGGGCCCATTACATGACCGAACTCATTTGGGATGGAAAATACGATAAAGATGGCAAACGCGTTGCCCCGTTGCGCGTCTCGTTGCCGTTTCAAACCGTAGAGACGATAAACGAATCAACCATTGAGCGCCAGCGCATGTTGGACTTGTTTAGCGCGGGACGCGACCCCGAATGGCGTAATCGGTTGATTTGGGGCGATAAGAAATATGTTTTGCCTTCCCTGCTCGATGAGTTCGCCGGCAAAGTGAATTTGATTTACATTGACCCGCCATTCAACGTGGGCGCAGATTTCTCTTTCACTGCCACAATTGCAGACCATCCTGACACAGAAGAGGATGAAGAAACAGAATTTATTAAGCAACCAAGCGCCATTGAGCAAAAAGCTTACCGTGATACTTGGGGACGTGGAATGGATTCGTATCTTCAATGGTTTTACGAGTCAGTGGTTGTACTCAAAGAATTGCTTACTGAAAACGGGAGCTTATATGTTCATCTTGATTGGCATATAGGTTCATATGCTAAATGTGTTCTTGATGAAGTATTCGGGAGTAACAATTATAGAAACTCTATTTGCTGGCAAAAAATTCGCGCCGTAAAACATCAGAGTATAAGCTTTGGCAATGTTCAGGACATAATTTTTTTCTATTCAAAGTCTGACGCGATGAATTTTATTCCCCAATACAGAGAACATACCGAGGAATACAACGCAAGATTTGACCAAGTAGACGAAGAAAGAAAGCGCTACCAATTAGTTAGCCTTGTTCAAAAAGGTGAAGGGCCAGCTCGAAAATTCGGTAAAAAAGTTCTTACACCTCCACCAGGAATGCACTGGATTTGGTCTCAAGAAAGAATTGATGAAGCAATGGCTAATGGGTTGATTGAATTTACTTCTACTGGCAACCCAAGAAAAAGACAATACTTTGACGACACTTCTAAAGAACAAGTTGATGACATTTGGACAGATATTGCGCCTGTGAATTCACAAGCAATCGAAAGAACAGACTATCCTACTCAAAAGCCAGAAGCTTTGCTTGAACGAATTCTCAAAGCATCATCAAATGAAGATGATTTAGTCTTAGATTGCTTCTGTGGTTCAGGCACAACCGCTGCTGTTGCTGAGAAACTCAACCGCCGTTGGATTACATGCGATTTAGGTCGCTTCTCTATTCATACCACACGCAAACGTTTGCTTGCTATTGAAGGTATCAAACCATTTGTTGTTCAAAATCTTGGCAAGTATGAACGTCAAGCATGGATTGAGACTCAATTTGAGGATAAGAAAAACGCACAAAAGAAATATCGCGAGTTCATTCTTGACTTGTATCATGCGCGACCCTTGAATCAATACACATGGTTGCATGGTGTCAGAGGCGGTCGCATGGTTCATGTCGGCTCGGTGGATGCGCCCGTCACAACCGGCGACCTTGCCAACATCGCCGCCGAATTCAAGAAAGCCATTGGCACAGGCAAGGACGCGCCTAAATCAAACGGCGTGGATATTCTCGGCTGGGACTTCGCTTTTGAAATGAACGAAGTTGCCAAACAACAAGCTGCGCAAGCCAATTTGGATGTCCGCTTCTTTCCCATCCCGCGCGATGTGATGGATAAGCGCGCCGTCGAACAGGGCGACATAAAATTCTTTGAACTCGCCGCGCTGAAGGTGGATGTCATTGCGAGGAACGCAGCGACGAAGCAATCCCCTGACAAAGTGGAGATTGCTTCGGACAAAGACCGTCCTCGCAATGACAAGACGGTAACTCTTACGCTCAAAGATTTTGTCATCCCGCCTGATGATGTCCCCGAAGAAGTTCAAAAGGCAATCAAGCACTGGTCGCAATGGGTGGATTATTGGGCGGTGGATTGGGATTTCAAAGGCGATACGTTCCATAACCAGTGGCAAACCTACCGCACGCGCAAAGAGCCGGACTTGAAACTCTCGGCGCAACATAATTATGAAAAGGCGGGTGAATATATGATCGTCGTGAAAGTCATTGATATATTGGGTAACGATACAACCAAGACAGTCAAAATCAAAGTGGGGTAAACATGCCGCGTAAGAAAAAAGTAATATCAAAAGCTCAAACTTCTTTCATCGAGCCAACGCCCAAGACCGCGCCGTGCGTCCCGCAAATCCGCCGCGCGGTCGAGGAATGGCGAGCCAAAGGTTACGAGGGAGTCAGCAATACCACGCGCATTCTGCTCAATTATTGGTTTGAGACTGACCACCGTCTGCCCAATGGAGTCCCGTTCAAATATCACCGCGCGCAACGTGAAGCAATCGAGACTCTGATTTATCTTTATGAAGTGGCGAACATCCGCCGCCATAAAGACTTGATTGAAAACTATGCCGGCTCGGATAAAAATCTGCGCCTGCTTCAATTCGATGAGTTCGCACGCTATTGCATCAAGATGGCAACGGGCAGCGGCAAAACAAAAGTCATGGCGCTGGCAATTGCGTGGCAATATTTCAACGCGGTTGCCGAAGCCCGCGACGATTTTGCACGAACCTTTTTGCTCTTCGCTCCGAACGTCATTGTGTTCGAGCGTCTGCGACTCGATTTTGCGGGCGGTCGAATCTTTCGCACCGATCCGATTATTCCCAACGAATTAAAAACATATTGGGATTTTGATTTCTACATGCGCGGCGACGCGGAGCGCGCTCATTCGCTAGGCGCGTTATATCTCACCAATATTCAACAATTCTACGAACGACCGAATAACAACAATGAAGATGAGCCGGAGGAAATGACCGCGGTCTTGGGGTCGAAGCCGCCGGCGCAAAATCTGGAAATCGAAGACTTCGACAAACGCATCTTTGCGCGCGGCGGGTCTACGATGGTAATCAATGACGAAGCCCATCACACCCACGATGAAGACAGCGAATGGAATAACGTCATCCGCCGCTTGAATGATGGACTCACGCATCTCACCTCGACCTCGGGCTTGCTCGCCGCTCAATTGGATTTCACCGCCACCCCGCGCTATTCCAAAGGCGCGCTCTTTACCTGGACGATCTACGATTACCCATTGAAGCAAGCCATCGAAGATGGAATCGTCAAGCGACCAATCAAAGGGATCACGCACGGGATACAAGAAGCGAAGTCTACCGTCACAAGCACACGCTTCAAGGCTTATCTGACGGCTGGAGTCGAACGCTGGAAAGAATACGTCGAGCAATTAGCACCGCTCAAGAAAAAACCGATTCTGTTTGTCATGATGAATGACACGCATGAAGCCGATGATGTAGGCGACTATCTGCAAAAGAAATATCCCTCTGAGTTTGGCGGGGATAAACTACTAATCATTCACACGAAAAAAACGGGCGAAATCGCGGACAAGGATGTTGAGAAAGCCCGCAGAGTCGCGCGTGAAGTGGACCAGCCCCAAAGCCCAGTCAATGCCATTGTCAGCGTGCTCATGCTACGCGAGGGTTGGGATGTACAAAACGTGACGGTCGTTGTTGGTTTGCGTCCCTACACTTCAAAAGCAAATATCCTGCCAGAGCAAACCATCGGTAGGGGCTTGCGTCTCATGTTCCGCGAACTAGCCAGCGACTACGTCGAGCGCGTGGATGTTATCGGCAACAAGGCCTTTATTGAATTTGTCGAGGATTTGGAACGCGAGGAAGAAATCGCTTTTGGTACATTCGAGATTGGGAAAGACAAGTTGGTTATCAACACCATCATGCCCGACCCGAACAAAGCCGATAAAGACATTACTTTGCCTGTTCTAAGTCCGCTCCTAGCGCGCAAGAAGACCCTCGCCGAAGAAATCGCTTCGCTCGATGTCATGTCTTTTGTTTGCCCTATCTTGCCGCGCAAAGCCGGCGACAAGGCAGAGCAGACTTTCCAATACGAAGGCTACGATTTGCTCACGCTTCAAAAGATGGTTGAGCGGACGTATAAGCTGCCAGAGATTCAAACATCGCAGGAAGCGGTGTCTTATTACGCCAAGCAAATCGCGCAAGAGGTCAAACTGCCATCACAATTCGCCGCGCTCGTTCCAAAGGTTCAAGAGTTCTTGAGAAATAAAGCCTTTGGCGAGTCTGTGAATTTGGATGATCCCGCGACGGTCAAGGTGCTCAACACTAACGTCGCGCAATATGTCACAGTCCAAACCTTTGGCAAAGCCTTGCGCCCGTTGGTTGTGGAAGAAATGGAACCACAACTTTTGAGTGAAGGTCGAAAACTTTCTGAGACTCCGCCATTCCCTTATTCGCGTCAAACATTGCCAGCCAATAAAACAATTTTCAATCTTGTCGCCGCTGGCAATGAATTTGAATTGAATTTCGCCAAATTCCTCCAAGATGCACCCGATGTTGATCGCTTTGCAAAGCTACCGGAACAATTCGGCTTTGCAATCGAATACACCGACTCAAAGAATAATCTGCGCTACTACGAGCCTGATTTTGTTGCAGTTACAACCGATAAAAAGCATTATTTGGTCGAGACAAAAGGCCGCGAAGATGTAGATGTCGCAAATAAAGACCGAGCTGGAATTCTCTGGTGCGAAAATGCCACGAGATTGACTGGAATAAGTTGGAAATTTATCAAAATCCCGCAAAAGGAATTTGAACAGCTTCAACCCGACGAATTTGCGGACGTAAAGATTTTTCGGGGTGAACTTGAATAAGTTCATTTAGAACCGGAGGCTCCAAGTGTCCTCATATGATGAATATTGGATAGGTCAAGACATTGACTACGCTAGGTTATGGAATGACTTCGACGACGGTATCGGATACATCGAAAAATACAATTCGCGGCCAGCACATTTGTTGAGGCTAACTTTTGAACGGTTTCCGGCTAATCTGCCCCTATTTAATCACGAAGCCATCTATAAAACAATAAAGGGGACTTATCATGATCTGTAGATTCAACTGGTAAGTGCAACTTTGAAGGTCGATGAAAGAGGCAAGCTGGAGTAGGATAGTGCTTTCTTCAACGACCAAGTCAAAGGAGCATTATGAGGCCCTATCACAAGCTTACCCGAGAACAAAGATACCGGATTTATGCACTTATGAAAACCAGCTGTTCGTCCACGGAGATTGCAGAAGTGATTGGAGCGGATAAATCCACAGTAGGCCGCGAGTTGAAACGCAACAGTGGGCAACG
>Ga0172369_10006087_pt1 | contig 14526 bp, 14 predicted proteins | sample LakKiv25m_FD_114539 | JGI IMG/M metagenome (GOLD analysis project Ga0172369, IMG submission 114539) | Freshwater microbial communities from Kabuno Bay, South-Kivu, Congo - kab_022012_11.25m | ecosystem: Environmental > Aquatic > Freshwater > Lake | place: Democratic Republic of the Congo...
ACCATCGGCCGGTACACAAAGAATTCGTTGCGGGATGACGATCCCCCATTTGCCGCTGCACCATAACCAGTCCACCAGGATATCGGCGACTTTTTGGTTGTTGATCTCATCGGCATGCCAGCGATCCCAGTAACATTTTTTTAATACCAACAGAGCATCATCGGGTGTCAATAGCCTGATATCATCAATATCGATATCTCTATCACCGTCTTTATCGTACCCGACTTGCCGCCAGGTGGAGAGGGTTATACCGCGGTTGGTTGGTCCTCCGTGATCGATCGGATCGTTTGAAAAAAGCCCTTCACTTAGGAACAGCTTTGTTGCGAGGTGATTGATGTTTGCCATATTTAAAATAGTGAAATGGTGAAATAGCGAAGTAGCGAAAATTCAATATTAAAAAATCAGGCCATGGATTGCTGATTTACTATGTGTTTGGGTTGATCTTGAGAATAGTATCCCTGACATACAGAAGCCCAAGGATTGTGGGGAAAAAGGCAGAAAACTCACCAAGGGTGATGATCCGCATAAATAGCAGTACGACTGCCATGACCAAAAGAATGAGTCCAAGGACAGTTGTTTTCCAATTGTTTAAGATTCGTTCTTTCATATTATTTAGTTTTTCTCAGGTAAATCTGGATTTCGTCAATGCGTTTGAGGATTTCCTTTGTATCGGATTTGATGTCGGACCTTATGATGTCGAAGTTCCTGGTGTTATCGGTCTTATGTAAAAGGAGGTCCTGTTTAAGGTTGGTAATCTCCACATTCAATTCGGCCAATCGGATTTCCATATGCACCCAAATGGAGATGATTGCCAGCAGGAATGTAAACAGACTAATTGCCTGTGGAAGCGATAGACCTAATATGTGTGATTTCATTGTCATTTTTCAAAAGTTTTCAATGACCGGGTTTTGGGAAAAAAGATGTCCCGGATCCTTTGACCAGGGACATCTCCGAATCAACAGTTATTGTACTACACTTCCTGCATCACATCCATGTTGGAATTTGATGATCCCTTGAGGATTGCCACCAGAGGCGACCTGGGAATAATCGATGGTAAGCACATGCAATGCGGTCATATCGCCAACCCATTCGACCGGGGCGGTAATGGTGAATGATCCGGCATTACGAACAACAACATCAGGATACAGCTTTACCTTATTGGTGCTACAGTTGATCAGAATGAAGGTAAGCGGTGTCTGCATTTCATCGGGATCATTTGAGTTCGGTTCCCAGCTTACTTCTATTTCCTGGTTCGGGAGAGCCGTTAACTCTACCGAAGAAATGGTACTTCCTTCGAATTCGCTAAAAACAACCTTCGTGTGATCCAGAACCGGTGGATACCCGTTAAAGGCGTTCTTCAAGTTGATGCTGACAATTCTGTTGAATGGCGACATCTTTTTGAGGGTGCTGCCATACACAGAATTGATCAGGAGTAACACCTGACGAACCAGGTTAACGATGGTCAAAAATTTTAACCGTTGGGTGGCCTGGGCAGGTGTGTTAGGATTTCTCATTCCAGCAGGTTTGGTGCGCATGGTATTCTGACCAAACTGTTTGGAAAATACGGCAGTTCCGAACTTGTTCCGGGTTCTGCCTGTGATTGGATTTTGAACAATTGCCATGGTGATGAGTTTTAGGTTTGTAATAATTTAAGTGGACTTGGTACGGACTTGATACAGTTTTCATACAGTCCGAATGGGCACAAAGATACCATCAGGAACAGGAAAATATATCATAATACATTGATTATGTTTGTATTATGGATGTTTTTTCAGTCCTTTGCTTTGTATTACTATTGGAAAAGGGTGATGGAAATAATTATTTCGAGAGATGCAGATGGAAATTATCAACAGGGAATTGCTGTGACAATAAAATGAAACTCCATACTGTTGGGTGGAGGTTTTTTTCCGAAGAAATTAATGCTTTTTTCTTTTGTGATTACAACTTGCTTTACTGTTTCCCTCACTGTTGTACGAGGATGTTTGTCAGCATATTTCTTGGTGGTGTATTGACCATTGTCGGCACGACGGTAATTATGCTTTTTTTTGATTATGGCCATGGCTTTGGTTTTTAAGACTTGATGATTGATTAATCCTGACAAAGATAAGCTGGTTCATCTCGATTTATTCGGAATCGAATGATATGTAGATGTTTATGCGCCAAATTGCATTGAATAGAACATCATCTTCATTCCCATGGAAAGAGGAAAATCTATTAAGTGTGGATTTGGGTACGCCTGGGCAAGGCGAAGAATGAGCCTTGATCAAGGGGTACCCTGGAAGCATTGTATTCCGGAAAAAGTTTGTTCGCCAACCTGTACCGGAGGCAGGGGACTGTTTTGGTGTTCCTTAACTTACCGTGGGTTTCCCTGCCGAAGGTAGTGGTTGGCGTTGGTGGATGATAGCATTTCATAGGCATAGATAAAGTGGACGCTCCATACAGTACAACCGCTCCTTTCCTCCTTAAAGTGCAGGAAAGACCATTTCATTGGAATCTTTTCTTTTTCTTGTGCGGAATTCTTTTATTCTTCTGAAACTATTAAATATAAATTGACTGAGCACAATCGTACCAGGAAGGAAAATCTGCAGCGAAAATAACGCAGGAAAATATGCGTTAATTTTATAGATGACGGATAGTTGTCGCATCATTCCGGAAACGATGAAAGCGGGTTTCCCAGCAAGCACAAACCCGGGCGTCATGGAAAAGAGGACTCTACATCCCGAAGATCCTGAAACTAATGTCTCCGAGGTAAAGAAGATACTTATAAATGACCCATAACTAAACTAACGTTAATGGAAACCAATGCTAGTAATTCCAAAGCCGGATTCTGGCGAAGGATCGCTGCCGGATGGATCGATGCATTCATCATCTTCGTCATAACTAACCTCATAATCGAATTCTTAGCACTCCTGCATTTCAGGATCTCATTTGGAACCCTTTTCGTGGTCATCGGGGCGGTTTATTCCTATTTCCTGCTATCCCGGTTCAGGCAAACTCCCGGCAAGATGATCATGAAAGTCTTTATTTCAGATGGATGCGGAGAGTCCATAAGCAAACGGAACATCGTTTTGCGCGAAGTCTTCGGGAAATGGGGAGTAACACTTGCACTGCCAATGATGCTGGCCCTTATCTTAGCCGGAAAGATGTATCTCCCAACTTTCACCGACATCATATTTCTTATTCTCTCTATTGTTTTCTGCCTGATCTGGTATTTGTTCACCCGACAGATGTGGTACGACCGTATGGCCGGTTTGACAGCTGAATATCATCCTCAGTCAAAAAAATCAAGAACAGCGCTTATAGTTCTGGTGATAGCCGCTTTGATCGGGGGTGGAATGGTTTTTGCCCAGTACAAGGTGCTGCATCGCATCCCCTGCAGGCTGGCCCTTTACCGCAACATCAATTCGATCAAACCATACGTCAGGTTCCTCAAAAAGCAAAAGACATCCCCAGTCGATTATGTCATCGGACTTTTCGACAAATACGACGTGGTCGTGCTCTGCGAAAGGGCACACCCTGAAATAACACAGTACGATTTCATCTTTAATATTGTTAAGGATCCCCGTTTCATCAATAAAGCCGGGACGGTGTTCACCGAGATCGGACAGAAAGGGATGCAGGAATACATGGATAATTTTATGAACACCGACAGCCTTTCAAACAGTCAGATCAAAGAGCATATACTTCAGATTACCAGGAATGAAGCAGTTCACCCGGCCTGGACCAGCTACAACTGGTTTCAATATATTGAACGGCTTTACAAACTGAACCGGACCCTACCACCTGAAAAAAGAGTAAGGCATTATTTTACCGATGCCCCGGTGGACTGGTATGCCATAAGAAACCAGAAGGATTACACCGAGTATCAACATAAATATGTGTGGCACCGCGACAGTCTGATGGCTCAGACTGTGATAGAAGTAATGAAGGGCCAGAATACAACGGAAAGCACTCATAAGAAATGCCTTGTGATAATGAATTACAGGCATGCGTTCGACCTTACCGACAGGGATACCAATGTGGCCAGGGGTAATACTTTCGAATACATAAAAGATGCTTTCGGTGACAGGGCAGCCAATGTGATGATCAACACCAGGGTGATTACCATTTACCCGCCCGCAGGCGGCTTATGGGAGGAGGCTTTTGAGAAAACAGGTAACAAACCGGCAGGATTCGACTTCAGGGGTTCCCCTTTCGGAGCAGACAATTTCGATATGTTTCCCTGGGATATTGCCCTGAGACGCATCTTCGGTTCCCGTTCTCCTTCGGCAGAAGGGCTTCTCAGGTACCGGGATGTGTTCACAGGCTTTGTGTTCATCAATCCCCCGGAGGATTTATACTGGCAGCAGTCCACACCCGGATATTTCGACGGATTTGAGAATGAGTACATCAGGAGATGTGGTTGTGTCAAAGCTGAATATGAGGAGGCTGCAAAGCAGGAAATGGCTGCCCTTAAAGCCAGTGGGGACGAACCCGCAGTCAAATACGCAGAATTCCAGTCCGAAACGCTGATTTCACTGTTCCTTTACTGCTTCTTCGGGATTGGGCTGATAACAGGACTGATTACATTTGCTTTTCAGAAAGCCCAGGGCAAAGGATAATATGAAGTCACTTTGTTGATTGACAAGAAGATATTGTAGTTAAGGAAAATCGGATGAGGTTGGGTAAGAACTGCAATTTTTCCTCATAGCCACTGTTTTTCATTACTGGTACGATTGTGATCAATAAAAACTATAATTACTTTTCTGCAATACATGTATAACACCTTTATTTGTGTAATGATTATTCAGGTGAAGCAACACCACCCCATTCCGACGCAAGTAGCATACTTAACATCTAAGAAGATGTGGAGGAAAGGGAAATTGTTATAAGTTGTCTATCTATACTCGTTCTACTGAAACGCCAGCCAAGCTATTTCTCAAATTACTCGTTCTCTCACCGTGGATATTTAACATAATTGGGTTATAGGACAAGCCACACCCGAAAAAAATAAAAATAAAGTGGCTTGTACTATAACAACATGTTATGTTAATGTAGACCGGACGCGGCGTACTGAAGTATGGTCAAATTTTTCACACCTGGTGTAGTGAGCTGGAGCGGGTTGTAATATTATTTCAAGTTTTTGCCGGCTTATCGTTGAAATAAAAGCCTGCCACATGGGCAGTAACCGGGTCAATCCAGTACTTAACTATGGACAGGATATGGTAAAACTTATTTAAATTCCCTGATACCAACCTCGAAATAAATGAAGAACCTCGCAGCTTGGCGCAAAAATTCTTCGATACTAATGAACTACCCCGCAGCAAACTACGGGGTAGTTCCTTAATAAAGGACAAATTGATTAGTAAACGGGAATGTAACGAATAAGAAGAAATGATGAAAATATTAACCAGTTTTGGATCGGATATTTTGAGCAAAATCAAGTGAAATATAATTCTCCATTGTTAAACATACATTATTAGAGAAAGTAAGGCTATGCTCAAGAAAACTTTTCCAACTCTCAACTTCTAAAAGATGGATTTCGTCTTCTCTAATTTGATTTATTATCAATGAATGGATAATACCTGAGTTAAATGCATCACCAGCACCAATGGTACTTTGGGGCATTATATGCGGTACCGGTAAGACAAAATTTATTGTTGAATTTAGTAAATGGATTTCCTTATTTCTGCTAGTATAAATTAAGGTCTGAGTATCAGAAAGGCCAGAATTTGAAAATGCTTCGTAAATTGTTTGTGCAGAAAATAATGAAAAAAAATCCTCGTCTGATCCACGAATGATATGAGCATATTTAAAATTCTCTAATTCCCATTTTTTTACTATATCTGTGGCAAGATGTTGTTTTTTTCTAAAATTGGGATCATAGATTATTATAGCGCCAAAAGATTTTGCTTTTTCAATAAACCGAAGCAAATTATTTCTGGTGGACGGGTTTATTCCGTATGATGAACTGAAAAGAATTATGTCGTCCTTTGTAATTGGTGGAAATTGTATATTTAACCTATTTTCAGGAAATATTTTGTAAAATGAATAAGATGCATTATTATTTTCGTCTAAAAATGCGAGAGATAATGCAGTTGGGAAATTGGGATATTTATTTACAAATGATGTATTAACATTAGATTCATTTAGGAAGATTTCTATCATCTTACCGATTTGGTCTTCTCCATATTCACTTATTAAGTATACCGAAAGGCCCAGTCTGCCAAGAGAAACAGCTGAGTTTAGCATTCCTCCCCCAGGAGTAGAAGAAATATACATTCCCTGTGAAAAGATGATGTCAAAATAAGTTTCTCCAACAGTAAATACTCTGCGCAGAGTCATACTCTCATTATTCAAATTACTTTTTCTCAATTGAATTTAACAATAATTCGACATTCTTATATCCCCCCGCAACTATCATCTTCTCATTCTCAATATAAGCACCACCAGATTGTTCTAAAATAATTTGTCCGGCTGCAAAGTCGTAATGCTTTCTCTTTGCTGTAATATTAAGGTAAATATCAAAACCTCCCATCGCACAGTAGCATAGCGTAATAGAACCAACACCGAAATTTCTAATCCTTTTAACTTTTTTTTGAAGACCCAGATAAATCTCGTTTGCATTATTTATTATTATCTCTGGATCATTTCTATTTGGTACTTCAATGAAAATTGACATTTCTTCAATCGGTTTTTCATTTGAACATGATATTGAGTTGTCATTGCAGAAAGATCCTAATTTGTCAACTGAAGAAGCATAAAACAGTTGCTTTGTTTCTGGGATGTATACTATTCCTTGAATTATTTTATCATCATTTTTTAACGCTAATGACACAGAATATAAAGGAACAACTCCTTGAAAAAAATATTTTGTTCCATCAATTGGATCTAAAACCCAAACATAATTTGAATCTAACTTCTCCTTTATTCGCTCTTCGGAATCAAATCCACATTCAGGATATTCCCTTTTCAGCTTATTATAAAGAAACTCTTCAACCCAAGTATCCGCATTTGTACGAAAATCATCATTAGGTTTATGTTTCTCAATAATTGCATGGCCAAACCGACTTTTTATTTCTCGGCCAGCCTCTTGGACAAGGTCTATTGTAGGATATAAAAAATCCTTTTTCATTTAATTTTTCTCAGTGGTTTGATGTGGGGAAACATTTTATCCAAATGTTCCTTGAGCTTTTTATCACTATACATCTCATTAAAAATCCCTTCTGAAGTTGCTAAGATTCTTGCACCTTGTTTAATTTCATCTAACTTGCTGTCTACTAATTCATATCTCACAAATCCACGTGAGTTTTGCTGTTCCTTTTTATATGATTCTTCAACCAAAAGTATTCCTGCTGCGCTATCATAGAATGAAGTACCCCCAGATAAAGATATATATGCATCAAAGGATCCTTTGGCGACATATGATAATCCAAAAGAGCCAAGGTTAAACCCCCTGGTCTTGGCAACTTTATTAAAAATATCTTTTAAAAAATTACACGAAGTAACATATAATCCCTTATCTTCTTCGTTATTATTCTTATCACGATTATATGTTTCTCTATTAGGGAACTCAAAATAAAAAATAGATTTAGAAAGATCCGTGTTTCTTTTTACCAGTGGTAATCTATTTTCCCAAGTATTTAAATATGCACCCTTTCCTTTAATTGCAAAAAACAATTCATGCGTTAAAGGAATATAAATTGCAGATAATAAAGTCATCCAATCTTCGGACTTATCTTTCTGTTGCAAAGCAACACATGTAGTAAAAAGCGGAATATTATTCACAAAATGAAATCCTCCATCTATTGGATCAAGAACCCACCGATATTCATAATCTTGAATGACTTCGGTATTGATGCTTTGCGTATCACCATAAATATCGGAGATAATATTTCCGTTACTAAAAGCCGTTTTTGAGATATACTTGATATAAATAGCATATATTTCATGTTCCAGTGTTGTGGTAATTTTATTTTCATCAAAATTTGTAGGAATACGAGTAATTTGCTCACCTTTTTTAATATCTATTTGTTTGAGATCAACTCGTTGACCCTTCCTAAAATGCAAATCAAATTCTTTCTCAATTTCATGAAAAGCCCTTCGAAGACTACACAGGCAAGATTTTATATCTTGAGATAAAACTTTATCTTGTTTTATTGCTTGAGTTGTTTTTATAAAAAAATAAAGGTCGACTTCCCTGAAATATATTCTATAAGCAATGACTCCGGTAAAGAAACTTATTAATAGAAAAACAATAGTGATCAGGAGTACAGGTAATGAGAGTGGTTGCCTACCAATATAAACAGCTACATATGTAAATATTGGTACAAAAAATAGAAGGATAGAAAGAAAAAAAAGAAGCTGGCTTTTGTTGCCAGCTTTTACTTTTTTAATAAATGGAATATATCTTGAAAATACACTCCAAATAATTGAAACAATGAGCCCACCAATAACTGCCTGGACATATGGGTTGTCAAAAATTTTATTCATTATTATTTTCTAATGAGGGGTAAATTCGTTTTTTGGGTGCTTTTAGCTTCAATCTTAAATCTGAAAAGATTTCGTCAGTTTTTATTCTTAATTCTTCCTTCTTAGAAATCAGTTTTTTCAGAAGAAATTCTTTGCTAATTGGATCATCCAAGGAAAGTTTTTCCTTATTAATCAATGAATGCAATTGTGAATGAAATCGCAAAGAGTTTCCTGTTCCTGATGGTCTAATAGTGACATAGTTTAATTTCTCATTATCGAAATACAACCTTATTCCTTCATCAGGAAATTGAAATTCCAGTGTCGGTGGATATACATGATCATATTTACCAGTTCTATAAATATTAGCTGATTTGACAGGAATACCAGCAATACTTAAGTTACCAGTTTGAGCTTCGTGAAACAATCCATATGCAAGATGAAGAATATTTTTCTTTATTTTATCACCAATAATTCCAGGATACTCACCATCTAATGGATCTGGTTCATAACCATTAATAAAAAGTCCTATTTCAGGGTCAAGATATATTTTTTCATCAATCAAATCAAAAAGAGAAGTTCCATGGTCTTTTGCAAATGCCGCTAATTCGGCAGTTAATATCGCTGCAAAAGTTCCATCTTTATCCCTGACATGACCATTCTCACCAAGTGAAGAATTGTTAGAGGGTGGACCTCCAAGAATTGAAAATCCATTGCTTTGCTCCATTGCCGCAATATTAATTGAACGGGTGCTATTTTCCAATCCATAAGACTGAAAAACTATTGGATGACTTAGCTTGGGATCATTAGGATCAATACCCTCATTTATTCTTAGATACTTTTGATAAACATCATGATTACCTTCCCATAAATCTTGAGTAGCTGATGCTAACATTGCAAAACCTACCCAAGTCTTTACAACGCCAATATTGAATTTCTGGGCTAATTTTACAATACTATCCGATGTTGTATGAGAAAGTACGATAAACTTTTTATTGACATCAGGTATTTTATTAACTTTCACATTATCCTGTCCTTCAGTAAGCCTATACCAAACTAGTAAAGCCCACAAATCATCAGATGGAATTAGACACCAATCCTGGAAATCGTATATAAATCTCTGTCGCTGTGGTACCTTAATTACCACCCCGCATCTATCTGCATCAGGGTCTGTGCCGATTAAAATATCAAGACTTTCAAATTTATTAGGGTGATCTTCCTTGAAAGAATCTACTGCTACTTTGGCTGCTCTAGGATCACCTGGGTCTGGCTGTCTTTCTCTTCCAGAATCACTTGGAAAGGATGGAAATAAACCATTAAGGTCATTTAAAGAATTTTTTGTCACAATTAGAGGTGATTGAAAACCAGAATCCTTAAGAAGACGTGGGACTGCTATTCGACCAGCACCATGATAAGCGCAAAAGCCAATTTGAAGGGGTAAGGAAGAGATTGCTTGCTTCTTAGTATCTTGTCTAGACACCAAAAATGAAGCAACATGATCTTTATGACTATCATGGATATTTATTATATTATTCTCAAAACCAAGGTAATCAAAACCAGGAACTTTTTCATTCCCACCAAGAAACCATAATTGATCTCGATCTGCATCCTTTAATGATTTAAGCTTTATCTGGCTAGTCGAATCGGATAATATTTTATTATCAAATAGCACTTTTACAAATTTATTATAGATAATATCTCTTTCCTTTGCTCCGAATTGTGAACCATTTCCACAAGATAGTTTATAACCATTGTATCTATAATCGTTATGACTAGCCGAAATCAAGATTCCGACATCAGCTTTAATACTTTGAAATGGAATTGCAAATGTTACTTCAGGATAGGGACAAGGAGCATCAAATAAATATACAGTATAATTATATGCTAAAAATAATTGAGCAACTAAAGATGCAAAATCAAAACCTCGAACCCTACTATCATATCCTATAACGATTTTTTTAAATCCCTTTTCTTTACCAAATTGAGCAACACCAGTTGAAGTCAGTAAAAGGACAATATTATTGATCGTGTTGGGCCCCTTTAAAATTGGAACATCAATTCCCAAAGGATCCTCTTTCATTATTTTTATTGAGTTGTAGTCATATGCCATCATCCCTCTGATTCCACCTGTCCCAAAAGATAAATACTGTCTATAGGCATTAACAATTTGCTCCCATTCTCTAGCTTCAATAGAATTTATAACACCTTTCTTGAGATTCGGGCTCAGTAAATCGATATTAGAATCGGTAAGCCACTTCTCTAAATTCGAATAAGTATTGCGTTTTGCAATGTTAAAAAGTTGATTATCTATTTTGTTCAAGGATACCGCATTCTCTAAATATTCATTTATGCCATCTTTAGCTATCCCCAAAGAATTCAAGATCAAATTATTATCCATATTTAGATTTATTATTCAGATTATTTTATATAAATTATTTCAGATATTAGGTAAAAAGTATTACCTAATATGGAAAATATACGTTTTATGAAACGAAATAAAAATGGAGGGCGATGAAGAAGTAACAAGGATCTAATCATAAAACTTATAATCGACTCCTTGAAATATGAATCTAGGATGATTTTCAGGAATAAAGATGGTTACAGTTGATGTTGTATCATTCTTTACCTCTATTCCCAAATTCCCATAATTTCCCTTGATTAAACAGTTTTTATTATGCTTCAAGTCTTCCATTCCTTTAAGGTAATCATTCAAGGAAAACGTTATTGTGCAAGATTCACTTTCATATTCGTCATCATAGGCATGATGATGGAGTTGTACTGCTCCATTCTCGAGCTTTATAATAAATGATGATGAGTTCTTGGTGTCATTTATTTCGTTGATTTTCATATATATAAATATTACTTGGTTTTACCGACCTGTCTTTGCAAAGATATTACAATGATTAACAAAGTTAGAAACATTTTTACAACAGGTTAAAACTGATCCGTAATTTTGTGACTCCTAATTCTTAATCATTATGTATTAATTTGTATATCAATGTTATAAAAGCTTGTTGATTTGGCAAGGAGCACATTATCAGGGCAATACATAAACATTTTAAACTCCTATGATTTATCTTCTAAGACACGGACAAACAGACTATAATAAAGAAGGTCGTTTTGGGGGTAATCCACCCTTAAATGTTGAAGGCGAGAAAGAGATTGCGGACATTGCATCATTTTTTAATGGGATACAGATAAAAAAAATCTTCTGCAGTACACTTATTAGGTCTAACCAAAGCGCTCAGATTTTAAATCAGAAGCTCGACGCCCAAATTGTTTGCAATGTAAGCCCTATTGATGAGATTGATCCTGGTGATTTTAATAATGTTTCATTTGAAAGATTTAAGACAGTTTATAGGGAAGAATACTTACAGCGACAGAAAAATAAGTACACATGGCTGTTCCCAAATGGAGAAAGTTACGAATCAGCCTGGCAAAGGGTGAAGCCTTGGATTGACTCAATCTTTAAAGATGAAGATGATGTAATTATTATTAGTCACAAGGGAGTAAACCGTCTGATTGTTGGAAATTTTATCGGAATGGATAAAAAAGCCATCCCTTTTATTCATATTCAACAGAATAAGATAATCATTTTCGACAAACTAGTGAAAACCGTTAAACAAGTTGATATCAAGTATAGACAATTCGATTTGAGTTATATCGGTTTAGATTAATTGTTTGTTAAATATTTCTTTCAATAGTTACAGGATTATCGGAGATTTGATAATAAAGCTGAAAGACAATCCATAATCATTTTCAAAAATAGGCCCAACTACATCAAAAGTCACCGTATTCAGATCAAACACCGGGATCGCCTTCTCAGCTAGAAGTTCGCACTTCATCTTTTCATACAGCATCCGTGCAATTAGCTGCTGCCCGATCTGCTTCATCCGATCTATAATGGTCGCTTCACCCTGAAAATCATCGGGATTCGGCAAATGATCGATGATCAGGAAGCCGCCATTGATAACCTCCAACGGGTTATCAAGATTCGAAGCCATGTAGCTGCCGGAGAGTTTTCCAGGATTAGGGCAGGATATTTGACGGTTGACCTCAGGCCATCGAGGATTGCGTTGATGTCCATCATATCGAACCCGTTGATCTCCTTATGCTCGGTGGCAATCATATGGAAATACTCGATGTAGCTGCTAATGTTTGCCATGAATTTCGGTTTTATCCAGGTAATCCTAGTATTCCTTGGACTTTTTGTTTAGGCCTATAAAGACGTTGTAAAGGTTGGAGTTCATGACGGTTTCCAGGCTCTGGTCATCGGTTTTGCCATCGGCAAGGGAGATGATCAGGGATGCCCAACCGTTGTCCTGGCTGTCGGATTCATCTTTTTGCCGGTAGACATAAGGATACAGGCTGGTCTATGAAAGCAGGACACCTGTAAAGAAAAGGAATACCGAATGCCTTATGCAGTGATCAACCATTGCCATCCGACCAACTCTATCCTTAAACGTTCGATTCATGAACCTGGCCCGGGGATCCTGGTGATCGGTAAAATACTTCCGGAGGAACCAGAAGATCTTCTTTGGCCGTTATAAGATCGCGACCAACTGATCCAGGTGTTCCTCTAATGCTGACTTATGGTACTCATCCAAAACCGAGCTGGCCAGGGTAACCTCACAAAAGGTGCAGTTGGTCATAGCATCAAAAGGACCATAGTACTTCCTCAGACCGGTTCTTATCAACGGGATGACGTTCCTGGTCAGGTTAACTTCCTTGGTTATGAAATCCAACGACTCACAAAGAACATAGGCATCTTCCGGGTCGATCCGTCTGAAAGCTTTCCCTTTGATCGAAAGGAATTCCCGTAAAGCTTTGACCCTGAAATCCGTCAGCGCCAGCTTTCCCCGGAAAAGCTTCGTAACAAAAAGAAGCTGGCTGCGGGTCAACTCATTCCAGGTTGAGGGCAATGACCTCCGGATATCATCTATCTGCACGTGGTTCAAAGGGAAAATTTCTTTTTAATGAATGCGGTGACCAGCGTAAAGCAAATGAGCACCAATAAGATCGATCAGGCAATTCCTCCGGACCAGATCAGGAAGTTCTGAAAGCCGGTCACCTTATAGACCGTCTTCTCAATCGTTTTGACCTGAGTCTTGCCCTCCAGGATATGAGTCTCTTTCCAGGCAAAATAGATAGAACTGCTGTCAATTCTTGCTCCTGTGGTCAGGACATTGTTCCTAAGGTCAATGAACGGAACGACCTTCTTCTCAGCCTTGATCTCTTCGATCTCTCGGATTACTACCTTTCCATTTTGGCATTCAAGCAGCGCCCGGATCAGGCCACTGTCAGCCGGCAGCGGGATCAGGGAATCTTTCACAAAGGTCACGGTATCATGCTGAACAAACGTGTCAGTAAATTCAGCAGGTGGATACCTCTGGAGGCATCTTTGCTCAGAGATACACCCGGACAATGAAACGACCAGGATTAGGATCAGGTAACCCGGTTTTATCATGCGACGAATTTGAAGTTGTTTATACGGTTCATCCAACCGTCCAGGAATTTTTTTTGTTCCGGATGATTTTTGACCAGATCAAGGATGAACTGACCCCTGGCCTGAAATATGGCTGCTGAAGTCAGAGCTTGTTAGAGAAATTCAGTCCGGACGAAGACCAGCTATCTCGAGGGAGAAGCCCCCTTTTAGAAGGGCACCTCGGAAGTTTCCTGCTTTGCAGCTTTGGTTTTCTTGGTCGGCTTTTTCGAAGCCGGTGCAGGTTCGCTGACCTGTTCTTCTTCCAGGCGGTTGACGTAAACCGTGTAATCATGGCCGAAGTTGTCGGTATTCTGCAATTTTGCGATTTCCAGGGAGATGTAATCTTCGTCGTTGTATTTGTGGGCGAACTTGACGATATCAGAGATTTTCAGGTTGATCTTGATGATTTCGAGGCCTTCTACTTTCTTTCCTTTTCCGATGTAGTTTTTTACAAATTTTTCATGACTTTGAGTTTTTGAGGTTAATTTATATGCAAGTGTAAATAAGACCTGGAGGGGCACTCAAGGAGAAACTGGAATACCGAATACCTGCAGGATATGCCGGGAAAATCCTTGAATGAGTGGAACTGTACC
>Ga0172369_10006092_pt1 | contig 14522 bp, 14 predicted proteins | sample LakKiv25m_FD_114539 | JGI IMG/M metagenome (GOLD analysis project Ga0172369, IMG submission 114539) | Freshwater microbial communities from Kabuno Bay, South-Kivu, Congo - kab_022012_11.25m | ecosystem: Environmental > Aquatic > Freshwater > Lake | place: Democratic Republic of the Congo...
TGTTCATTATGTTTTAGATCTACACCACGTACCCAGAAACCTTCTTTTTTTAATTTGTTTGCTAAATGACCACCGATGAAACCACCGGCACCTAATACTAAAGCTGTTTTTTGATTAGCCATTATTTCTCCTTACTATTATTATTAAAAAACTCTCCTTTAAATATTTCAAGAATATTATAAAAAATAAATAAAGGCACAATTTCAAAGTATCTTTTCCATAATCTTCTAGGTTCCATTAACAATCTATAAAACCATTCCAATGCAATTTTTTGTATCCATTTGGGGGCTTGTTTTACTTTTTCAGTATGAAAGTCAAATGCAGCGCCTACCGTACAGATAAAATTAACATTAGTAAATTTTGACAATCTAAATGCAAATTTCTCTTGTTTTGGTGTACTTAAGCCAATCCATACAATGTTAGTGTTAAGCACATTTATTTTGTTTGCCAAATTATTTAATTCTTCATCAGTCATTTCTCTAAATGGAGGTGAATATGTGCCTACAACATTAAAATTGTTAAATTTTTTTTCACATGCTACTTTTAATTCTTCTGCAACTCCGTCTTTACCACCACAAAAGAAATGATTAATATTATAAGGCGCTGTTTTTATTATTGTTTCCTTAAAAAAATCCGGGCCATAACATCTTTCCATTTTTTTTGCACCTTTTAACTTTCCCAACCAAACATTTGGCATACCATCAGGAAGATTAAAATCAAAACTATTCAATATATTAAAAAAATAATTATCTTTATGTGCAGTTATAACACCATGTGCACCTGTAGCAGAAATTAGATTATTTTTAACTTTTGAAATATTATTAATAATGTATTTTACTATTACATTAATATTTTTGTCATAAATATTTATTTTTAAAATTTTAATCATAAATTTTATTTAATATACTATATTAAAATTTTCAGTTTTTAAAACATTAATACAATACTTTAGCATGCTGTAAAGAGAATTGTTAAATCTATCCCTATTATACCCCACCTTAAAAATTAACCTTACGGTAAGTGCGGGATGAAACCATAAAAACAATAGTTCATATAAGTATTTGTTACCGGCAGTAACTATAATTTCATTACTTTTATTTGGGTTATCCAATTCATATACACTTTGAAGTGTCATGTAAGCTTCGTTTTTATTTATCCCCAAATTGCTACCGCCTACAACTTGTCTACAAATTTTATTCTTCCCGCCTTCAAAACTTATTTTTACAATTCTTTTTTTATTGCTTTCGGTTATCCCTTTTGCTTTCTCACCAAAAATAACTTTATAATTATTATTGTTTATTAGTATTTTGTCTTGAAAAAATTCGGGAGAGTAATTGTGTGTGGTGATAGTTTTTATAAGGGTAAACATTACTTTAGATTTTTTAATAAATATTTTTCGCTAAATTTAACTTTTCAATACTAAATATTTGTTTTTATATGTATAAATATCTAAATATAATTATTTTTTAAAAATATCTATTATGTTGAGAACCAATACATTGATTCATAATCTCACTAAATTTGGATGGTATTTTCTTAGCCATTTAATTGTCTCCTGTACACCTTCCTTTAACGTAAAAGGAGGTGTCCCAAGTATCTTAAATGTTTTTTCCATTGGGGCTTGATTGGATGTAGTCATACTCTTAAATCTAGAAGATGTTAATGGGAATTTAATACTAAAATATTTTAAAATATCACCAATAAAAGCAATTGATTTTATAAGATGTTTATCAACCTGCTTAACATTTTTACCCGTCAGTTGGACTGAAAATTCGTTAACCCAATCCAAAATATTTATAGGTTCATCCCCAACATAAAAAACTTGTCTATTAACGGTATCCTCATTTGTTTTCAATAATCCATATATCTGTGAACAAACATTACCAACATAACCATAAGAACGAATTACGTTTTGATTTGCCGGATGAAAATATTTATTTTCAGCAATAATTTTCCAAAATTCATATGGATATCTATTATGCCATGGACCCCAGATATTTGTAGGTCGAATAATCGTCCAACAACAGTTTAAATTTGATTTTCTCGTAAGCTTTTCTGTTATTACTTTGCTCTCCCCATATACTGTATGAGGGGCAAAATCTTCATCATTTTTGGGCAAGCCATTATATTGATTTACGAATTGTGTTGATGTAATAATAACTCTTTCAATTGAAGAAGTATTATTTATCGCGTCCAAAACATTTTTCGTACCTTCGGTATTAGTTCTGTAATCTGCTAATGACTTACCGTAAACATCTGCGCGTGCAGCTAAATGAATTACGAGATCTGGTTTAAACTCGTAAACCTTAGTACATAATTTTGCTTTATCAAGAATATTACAGTTCACCCAAAAAGAATTTTGTGATTGGTCTACCGGCGGCTTGATATCAATATTCAATATTTCGTAATTATTTTTTAAAAATGAGATTAAGTTAGTCCCAATAAATCCAGAACCACCTGTAATAATCAATTTTCTCATGTTAATCCTCTAAAATAAAGTTTAAAGTTCCATTAATATTATTTTGCCAATTAAATTTTTCTTTAACTTTAATGGCAATACTCTTACTCTCCTCAATTGGTGGAGGGTCTTGTATAAGATTTATAACGTTTTGAGCGAATTCTAAAGGCTTATCCGTAACAATTAAATTTGAAGAAACAAACTCCTCTAATCCCTCAATACCAACGGAGGTTGTAACAACCGGCTTACCATAGCTTAACGCTTGGACAATCTTACCTTTTATCCCTGAACCGCTTAGTAACGGGGCTACAACAACTGAAGATTTTTGATAATAATCTTCTATTTTATCAACATAACCGGTTACTATTATATTATTATTGCTAAGTTTTTTAGTAGCATTAGTTGGCTTACTTCCAACAATATAAAATATGACTTGATCATTTTTAATCAAGATATGGGGTAATATTTTTTGAGCAAAATAAATAGCTGCTTCCTCATTTACAGGTCTCCACATGGCAGCATAAAATAAAATAGATATTTCTGTGTTTGTATTTTCATGAATTGTATTATTATTATTTAACTCAATCCATGGATAATAATAGAATGTCTTTATACCGTTATATAACCCATTTTTGAATAAGAGAGATTTATCTGTTTTTGTTCGTAACAAAATTTTACTGCATTTATTTAGCTTACCAATTTCAAATTTCTTTAGCTTTTTATTATCAAAGGAAGCTATTATTTTTTTTATACCTTTAAAATTGTTTTGAATATATCTTTGCCTTCTTATAAAAGCAATATCAGATTCGTCTATAACAATTTGAGTGTTATGTGGCAATTTATCTATAAACACTAAACTTTGAGTAAATTCTAATAGGATAGAATCAAAGGTTTTCTCTTTTAGAATTTTTTTTAATTTAGACTTAAATGCAATGGAAGTAGTCATCATGGCAATTGCAGGTAATGATGTGAAGTAGCTGATAATTGTTTTGATATAATAAAATATTCTTCTCTCAAAAGTTCTATTATGTATAAAATGGGCTTCAAGACATTTTGAAGCTATTTCATCTAAATATTTTGATTCATTTGATGTATAATTACATATTAAAGTAAGTTCAGTTTTTTGTGATAGTTCGTTATAAAGATATGCAGCATCTAAGACACCGGCACTGTCAGCTTTAGTTGATGGCAGAAAAGCAGAGATAAATAGTATTTTCATTTAAAGATGCTAGAAATTTTAAATATTCTAAATAAAAAGTGCTTTATTTTTGATGTCTTAGGCCAATAAATATTATGCATAAACCAAGAATAACACCCGCCGCCACCATTTTTTTTTAATAAACTATAAGCTTCTTTTAAATGTCGTTTTTCTGAACTAATTGTTTTACTATTCTCATGCCACCGATAGCGAGCAATGTCCTTATCTACATTTACAATAGTGAATTCGCGCGCAACCCTCAACCAGTATTCGTAATCCATAGCAAAATTAAGATTCTCATCAAATAATCCTATTTTTTCAATAACTCTTCTTCTTAAAAATACAGTTGGTTGCCAAATTATATTTTTAATCATCAACTTATCATAATTATATTTAATAGATTTTTTATGCCTAAGAATATTCCCTCTATAATCTATAAAATTACAATTACCATATATCATGTCAATCTGTGGATTATCTTTAAATATCCTTACTACGAAATTAAATATATCTGATTCATATAAGTCATCTGAACAAAGATATGAAATAATATCACCTGTCGCCTTCATAATACCTTTATTAATCGCGTGAGTTTGTCCTTGATCCTTCTCGCTAACCCAATAAGTTATACTTTGTGCATATTTTTTTATTATCCCAACGGAACCATCATTTGATCCCCCATCAATTATTAAATATTCAATATTAGAGTAGGGCTGATTTATTACACTTAAGATACATTCTTCAATAAATTTTTGTTGATTATAACTAGGAGTTATGACTGAGATTTTCATTGATGTTAAAAAAATTTACATGAATTCTTATTATTAGCCTTCAAATTACAGTTGTCTATCTTGTCCCCAATCCTAACATCTAGAAATATAATTATTGACAATAATATTATAAAAGAAAATAAAGGTGCTGAATTACGATTAAATATATTTTGCGAATAATTTAAGCTAAGTAGGATTGGATAGTAGACAAGAACTGCACTGACTATCGCAAACTCAAATTTCAAATCCGTATTTTTCAATTTCTTAAGAAGCTTTAATATTTTAAGTAGAAACATAATCAATAACGATATATAAAAAAGAGCACCAATAATACCATAGTTATATAATATACCGATATAACCATTATGTAAATAATATATTATAAAGCCGTCAAATGTAAATGGATGGATGTATCCTTCTCCCCAAAAAATAGTAAGCACACCGCTGTTTAACAATTCTTTTATACCAATTGTTGCTTCCAACTCTCGCCATATTAGATTTGGATCCTGAGCCAAATTTACCGATATGAAGAACCTCTTAAATGGTTCATAAATAAAGCTAATCATATCACCTAACAAAACAAATAAAACTATCATAAATAAAAAAGATATTAATGCAAAATTAATTCTTAGTCTCATTAAAGAATAGATAAAAAATAGCAGTAAAAAAATTATTTCTGCCCCCATCGAGGCCCTTCTACCACTCAAAAAAGATGGGATCGAAGTAATAAATATTATCAAATAATATTTACTTTTAGCCAAATTATAATCTTTTCCTAATATAATTACCTTAGAAACAGAAAAGATAAAACCAATTTGACAAATTGCATCTGCGTTAATCTGATATCTTGTAAAATCTGAAAAATTATCTAACCGAAGAGAATTTTTTGAACTAGCTACACTAATTAAATAATCAGGGAATAAATATTGTAAAATAATGATGAGTGACAGAATAAATGAAAACAAAATTAAAAAATTAGTTATTTCTTTAACACCTCTCATTGCCAAAAGGTAGAAAAACAAAAAATAGAACAAATAGCTAAGTCCTTTTGATAGACCATCAAGTGCAATCCCGTAATCTTCTAAGTGCTTAATGTATGATAAATCTAAAATGAATCTAATAAAAAAATAAATAACAAGGGCAAAAATTAATTTATTTATTCTTTCATTAAAATTAATAAAACTATAATACCTTAAAAATGGTATAACAATCATTACAAAGATAATTAAGAAAAAAGATAAATGTTCTCTTGATTTACCAAATAAAAAGTTCAGAACATTTGCATAATCTACTACACCAGAAAGCATAAATAGATCAATAATTATAATTAGGTACAGCGTTCTGTACGACAATTTATATAATTCTCTGCTCAATTTCTAACTCAATTCCATAACTTTTTAACACTTGCACTCTAATTAGTTCGATTAACTTAATTACATCCTTACCCGTTGCGCTCCCTAAATTAATGATGAACCCTCCATGTTTTACTGATATTTGAGCACCACCTACTCTTAACCCTTTTAGCCCCAACTCAGAAACCAACTTACCAACAAAAAAATTTTGGGGTCTTTTAAAAACACTTCCGGCATTAGGGTATTCTTTAGGCTGACTTATATTTCTTTTCTCCAATATTTCAAGCATCTTATTTTTAATTGTGATTCCTTCTTCTGGCAAAAGCAATAACTTTGAATTTAAAATTATTTTATTCCCATTTTGAAATATGCTCCTTCTATATTGCCATATATTTGGTGTATTTTCTATTGTGAAAACTTTATCATTATTAACATCATAATATTGTACCGTTGTTACAATATCCTTAATTTCCACACCATAAGCACCAGCGTTCATGAAAATTGCACCACCTAAAGTGCCTGGAATATCCCAGAATATTTCTAACCCACTTAGATTTTTCTTTAATGCTATTTCACTAAGCGTTTTGAGGTTACAACCCGCTTGAGCATAAATTATATTATTATTGGCATAAACATGACTAAAATTTTTTTTTATTATTATAACAGGAGTATCATAATAGTTTTTTGAGAAAATAATGTTATTTCCACCACCAATTAGTATAAATTCAGACCCAAGCTTTCTGATAATATCCACCAATTCCTCTTCATTTTGAGGGAAAAACACATGTTTCGCTATTGCAAAAATTCTATAAGAATTATATTCAGTTAATTCTAAATTAGTTTTAATTATCATACATTTTAATAATTTCAATATTAAGTTTTTTTAATTTATTGTATAAATTATGATATCCTCTTACAATTTGCGCTTCATTAAATAAAATACTTTCTCCTTGAGCAACTATAGCAGCAAATAAAACAGCAGCCCCAGCTCTCAAATCATGTGCGTATAATTCAGTACCGATTAATTTATTTGCAGGTTTCAATATTATTTTATTACCTTGACATGAGATATCGGCACCCATTTTTTTTAATTCCTTGATATGAGCAAATCTGTTGGCATAAACATTATCAATTATTTCTGAATTGCCGTCACTAAATAGACCTAAAATAGATAAAATTGGCTGCAAATCAGTAGGAAATCCCGGAAAAACATTTGTTTCAACTTTGAAATGTTTTATTCTTTCAATTGAACTACCAAAAATTTTGATTTTTTTATCAAAAATCTTATGTCTAACGTTCAATTGCTGAAGTAAATTGATAACATATAGATTATGCTCTTGTATATACGGGAAAAGAACTACATCTCTTTTTAATAAACTTGCTAGCAGAATAAATGATCCCATTTCAATACGATCAGGGATTATTGAAAAATCATTATCTTTAAGTTTTTCTACGCCTATTATTTTTATTCTTCTATCTTCCAATATAATATTTGCACCAGAATTATTTAAAAAATTTATTAAATCAATTATCTCTGGTTCTACAGCACAATTCTCAATAATTGTTTCACCTTCATACAGGACACTAAATAATATAAAATTTTCCGTGGCCCCAACCGAGGGAAATCTCAACCTAGTTATATTCGATTTTCTTTTAATTCTTTGAAACAAGATATTTTCATTTAATATTTCAACCTTTAATCCTAAATCGTAAAAACCTTCAATATGTATGTCAAGAGGCCGGCCATCACCTAATGAGCATCCTCCTGGAATTCCAAATGAACCATGCTCAAATAAAGCACCAAGTATTCCTATTAACAGTGAGGAATATCTCGTTTTTCTCGATAATTCCACCGGGAGGTCTCGGAAAAGTAAATTTTCTGAATTAAAAACAAATTCATCATTTTCTTTGCAAATCTCAATATTATAATTTTTTAGTATTTCAAAAACTGATTTAACATCTAACAAATTGTTTGGTAGATTATGTAAAATAGTTTTTCCTCTTTTTAATATTGTCGCCAAGAGAATTGGTAAAGCTGCATTTTTAGCACCAGATATTTCTATTACGCCACCAGTGTATTTTTGATTCCCTTCAATTTTTAGACTCATCATACACCTTTTTTAAGATTTCATAAAACAATGCATTTAATTTGTCCATGTTTCTTTTTTCCAAAATATAATTCAAATAAAATTCTTTTAACCTCTCACGCAAAACTTCCGAATGAATCAATTTTGCAATGTCATTGGCCAATAAACTCCCATTTGTAACCATATCTGAGTTTCTACCAGTAAAATTATTATTTTCTAAGTCAATTATGTTATGATCATTAATTATCCCCCCGTAGTTTCCCCCAAATTTACCTTTTAAATGTCCAACTATAATAGTGGGTATTCCCATGCTCATTGCTTCTAATGCACTTCGCCCCATACCCACAACAATATCTGCATTTTTTAAACTTTGATAAATATCTAACGATTCTCCTTCAAAATAAATTAATTTCCCATTCCGTCCACAATTGATATTGGTAGTATATTTCTCAAAAAAAATTCTTAGTGGTCCTCCTCCAATAATAGAAGCTTTAAATTTATAATTTCGTTCACTAAGTAACTTTATTGCTTCTATAAAACTAATTATAGCATCTTTTTTGCCTTCATGTAAATTCCCTAAATATTTTATTTCTAATTCACCTTGCTCATGAACCTTATTGTAATTATTTCTAATTTCTATTTTTTGTGTGAATCCATTCGGGACATAAAAGATTTTATTTGTTGGAATTGAATAGTCTTCAATTAAATTATTCTCAAGCTCCTTACTTATTACAACAAAATAATTTTTATTTTTTAATCTAATAAATGGGGGATATTCCAACTTATTAATTAAATGATAAACATGTAGTACCGGAATTGCAAAAAAATAATTTATAATATTAGCTATTCCCAATGGAGCTGAGTGTTGAGTAATAATAATATCAGGCTTAAACCTAATTGAAGTTTTTAACACTTTAAAAAAATAGATTAAGAATTTTAGGTAATCTTTTATTCTAAAAATATTAAAATAGTCAAATCTGAAATATGTATTATAAAAATCAACAGATTTTTCCAATTTAGAAAGTAAAGTTCCTTTTTTGGCAATTAGATATACAGAGTCACCAAAAATTCTTGAATAATTTATTTTTTCAATTATATATTCTTCAGCGCCTCCAATTGCTAACTCAGAATGTAAAAATAGTAATTTCATATTAACTTGATTATGTTTTATGTAAATATTTATCTTCTGATTCTAAAAATTTACCTAAACTAGTAAAATCAATCATAAACTCTGAATTATCAAACTGATTATTTTCTAGAAATTTTTCTAACTGTTCAAAGTATTTATTTTCGTCAAGACCTAAACTTGGGGCATCAGGATAAAAATTAAATTTTTTACCTAAATAGATAAAATAAATATATGATGCAACACTTGCTTTTTCAACTTGCTCATTTGATAGTGATAATTTATTTATCGAACTTAATAATTGCTCGTATTTTATTTTTGTTTTTGCCTCAAATGTAAATTCTAATTCTTCATATCTATCACCACAGACTATTGAAGGTATGCCAAAAGATGAAAATTCTAAAGCTGAAGTTCCATTACAAGTAACAATTCCTTTAGTAAAATTATAAAATGACGAAGTAGAAATATTGTCAGGAGCTATAAATATGTGGTCCGTATTAATTTTTTGCTCTCTTATTATTTTCAACCCATTAATGTTAGAATTATAATATTTTAATGATGGGTGTTCCTTAATTACCCAATTAATATATTTTATTTCCTTAATTATATGTAATGTGTCAATAAACCATTCATAATAGTCTTTATTAAAATATAGTTTAAAACCATGCGGTGCATCTTGATATGCATGATTAAATATAACCACAATCGGATTATCATTAGTAATTTTAAGTAATCTTCTAAATTCATTTTCACCTATTAAAATTTTATCCTTATAAGCAGCTAAAACATCATGGTCAATCAATTTGCCTCCCAAACGCCGATTATAATAATCATGGATTTCTGGTATAACTTTTTTCTTAAGTTCTATTTTATTTAAAATATATTTAAAATACATTTTATCGATTGATATATCTGAATAATTACTTTCTTTAATCTCATTATATTTATATGCATATAAATACTCTCCTGCCCTTTTAGCTATTACTTGAGCTTTATACTTTAATGCAATTCTCATTGGTATTCCATATTGCAAGTAAACTGTATGTCCAGCTATTAAATAGTCTACTTTATTTTTTCTAAAATAATCATCCCAGAAAATAATTAATGATACCCCAACAAATAATTGAAATAGCAACTTTTGGTCAATTCTTTTTATTGTTGCAAATCCGTATTTTCTTAAAATTGAATCATATAATAGATCCCCAAACTGTATTTCTAAGTAGTTTAGATCTAAAATGTTTCTGGTTATTAAAATTTTAAATAAGTAATAAACGAACAATGCTGTAGTTTTAATTATTATTTTTAACTTGAATCTTTCACGCTTTGTATTAAATGTATTTTTTATACCATATGAATTAATTAGTTTAATGTAATTACTTCTTTTTGAGTTCAAAATACCAACAATTTGTTTTTTTTTTGAAGATTCAATAGACTTCGCTATAATACATGATGACATGATATAAGTAGGATGCTCAACCATAAGATCAACTAAGACAATGTGTTTATCATCTATATTTTTATTGTTTTTATGCCATAACTTAGAATTAATATTACAGATTCTTTCTACGATATTATTTTTTCCCAAAATTCACCTAAATTCATTGTTTCAAATATATTTTTAAAAATAGTTATGAAAATTTATACCAAAGTAATGGATTCCAAGGCATTTTCAAGTGCTTGTATATATATATCCACAGGAAAAACATTGAAAATAAATTAGATAAACAAATTGCATACGAGGACCCTATTAAACCCCAATAATATATAAACCATATCATTAAAATTATGGTAATTACAGCTGAAATAAGACTAGATAAACCCATAATGATGGTTTTTTTTAGATATAATAAAAGATTTAATAATACTTTGTAACCAGCAAAACTCCAATAGCCTAGCGTCAACCATGGCACTAGTTTTGAGGCTTCCCAATAAGATTTATTTGTTAATGTATGCACAATAAAATCTGAGAATAAGCCAAGAAAGATAGTTATAACTAATAAAACAAGCATATACGCATAAATTATTTTTACAAGTTTAATTTTTTCTCTCTCATCTTCTAAAATCATTTTCTCGAAAAATATTGGCATGAAAGCTCTTCCAAACGATTCATCTATAAACTGTATAATCATTGCAATAGAGTATGAAATAGAGAATATCCCCGTTGAAGCTAAATTTAATGTTTTATTTATTATAATTCTATTTCCAAGTGTTAAAACCCAACCTGAAATAGAGTTTACAAATAATGGTGCGCCAAAGGAAATAATTATTGGTAAAAATTTCAAATTAAATGAGAATAGATCATTCTTATTAATTTTATTAAAAGACAATGAACCAAAAATTAAGGTAGATATAATAATTGCTCCAATTCTGCCCAGATAACCCCAATTCATAAAAACTACAAGAAAAACACTCAAGCCTAAATTTGTTAAAGTTAAAGCAATAGTAAATAAAATATAATTTATAGGGTTTTTCGATACTTGTAAAATTGTTAAATAATTTCCAGTTATTGCAGTAAATCCGGCCGTGAGCGGTACAATTATCAATATATTACTATTTAAGTTAAAAATATTTTCAGCAACTCTGGAAAAGATTAGAAAAATAAATGTTAAAATAATAGTCATTATACCTATAATTTTTATTATATCTGTAATAAAGCTATCAAACTCTTTTTCTTTTATATCAAAATAAAATCTCGTAATAGTTGTATTTCCATTAAATCCAACTATTGGTGTAAATACAGCAACAATTGCTACAAAAGTTACAGCAATACCATATTCTGTGGGATTTAAATATTTAGTTAAAATAGGTATTAATAAAAAAGGTATTATTTTATTAGCAATTCCTCCTATTGAATAGATTGACAATGCTTTGATTAGATAAGATTTTTTAAATTTATAAAAGAATGAAAAAATTGAATCCATTTATGTATTGTCACCCATATATTATTATTTTGTACACACGAAAAATCAAGTAAGTAAATATTTTCACTACTGTCCGGTTATAAGTCAAATAGATTCAATTGATTAACCGAATACTGAATATTGTTTTTGTAATCGATGTCGTTTATAAGATCTAAAATCGGGCTTTTTTAAAAAATATGCACACTTAAAATCTGTAAAAAAGTGTAGAGCAATATTTCAATTTTTAGTCTCTTCTTAATGATAGCAATGAGCAGATAAACAGAAACAGCAATCCATATTTGTGTTTTAACAGCATTCGGAGTTGTGCCATAGAAAGATTTAATTCTTAAATGCTGCTTAATCCATTTAAAGAATAATTCTATTTGCCATCGATCCTTGAAAATTTTAGCAATCAGTAATGAATTCAGTTTAAAATTATTTGTTAGAAAGACAAGATGCTTGTCTGTTTGTTTATCATAATATTTAATACGGCGAAGCTTCTCGGGATAATCTTTTGATTGATAGAATCCGCTGAGGTTAATTGTTTGATCGCAGATTATACCGGTGGTTCTATCAACTCCATGCGAATAAATTCTATCAAACTTAAAGATGGATTTAGCACGAGTAACAAAAAAAGAATTGTTCACGGTTAATGAATATAAACGAGCAAAGTCAACATAACCTCTATCCATAACATAAAAAGCTCCAACTTCCGGGATAATAATATCAAGTATGTTTACATCATGTACCTTCGCCGGAGTTATATAAATAAAGGTCGGAATGCTTGTTTGTACATCCAGCAATGTATGTAGCTTTATTCCCCCCTTGTGCTTCCTAAAGTTTACCCAAGGGAATAATGATAAACATAAATCTATGGTAGTTGAATCCAGTGCATAAACTGTTTCATCAAGTTCTTTCTCAAAGTCTTCTTGGCGATATAGTTTTCTTGCTTGAGCAATAAGTATATGAGCAAAGTCTTCATAAATGCGGTAATCTCTTTTTAATTCGCATCGGCTAAGGTACTTTTTGATATTTTACTTTTTATGCCCATATGATATAGTTTATTCTGCACAGCTCTTAAGCAAGTTTCAATATCCCGAAGAGATTCACGATAAGTAAGCTGTCCAAAGCTCATAGCTAAAAATTGATTCCAGCAGCTAAAGTCTCTTGTTTTATAGTTACCTTTATATCTCTCTACACATTGATTAAATTTATGTTTAAGAAGATGTTCCATTAGCTGACTAAGACAAAAAACCAAACTTAGTTGAAAATATGTAAGAGACTCAAAGTACATTAAGCTACTTTTTGTTGCTTTAATTTCAGTTCGGTCTTTAATGCAGTGCGTAATAAATAAAGTTTTTTATAGTTGTTTATTCTTCTCATCTTTTTGCCCACTTCTACCAAAGCAACTGCCACCCATCGGGCTTGCATCTCGGGATTGACCCATCGTTTTATTCTGCCAAGATATTTGTTGAGTTGAGAATTCAAGTTCTCGATAATATTGGTAGTTGTTAGCGAGACGCCAAGTTCTTCAATAAGTCCCAACTTATGCAACGTGAGTGTTTCTTCTAATCCTTCTTGCAAGGAATTTGCAGCGTTACGATTGATCTGCTTCAGCTCTTCTTTGATTTCCAATAACTTGCTTCTTGCCGTTTGGTAATCCGGTTCAAGATAGGCGCGCTGCAATTTTCCCCGATACCGCTCCTCCTCTTCTTTGTTTAAGTAACTGACCACATCCTCTCGCTTGTGCCATTGACATCGTTGGATGACGACAAACTCTCCAAACACTTCTTTTATCGCTTTGCTTAATCCTTTTGCTCCATCTATGATAGCCAATAACCCTTCATCAAATTGAAAATTCCGTGCGAGAAGATCTTGCAGCAATCCTTTAACCGCTTTAGCGTTTTCGGTTGTTGTTTGAATGAACCCAAGAGGAACCTTGTCTCCTTTCCTTGTTACTCCTAAGGCTATCACCACTTGCTCTTTCAATAAATGTTTCCCGTCTATTACCAAGGCTACAAAATCATAGTGACTTAAATCTCTTTGTTCAAAGTCTTCCAAGGTTTTACTGCTTTGTTCCATAAAGGCTCGACTAACACTGGATTGGCTTAAACCAAAACTTTCTATGGCTTGCTGCGTTACGGTTTTATAATCATGTTCGCTTAAGCCTAAGATGATCTTCTTCAACAATTGTTCGCTCGGAAGTTCTATCTCTTTCAATTTCTGATAGTTTGCCAACCCCACGGTTTCTTCTGCCTTATTATCATAGAGTCGGGGGATTTCCATTTTTACTTTTTCTTCTCCGATTCTCACACTTCCCGGATTATAGCCCCACCGGCTAAATTGTCCATCAAACGGTTTGGCTCTTGCGTATTTCTCTCCTGCCTTTTGAACTACTTCATCTTGCAAAAGTTGATTGATTAGTAGTTTTGAGAGTTCTATGTGGTGTCGAAATAATTCAAACTGTATTGCTACCGGTTGTTCCAGTAACCACTCAAGGTTTTTAATTCTTTTTTCTGTATGTTGCTCCATAAGAGACTCCTTTTTGTTTTAAGTTTTTTCTGTTAATTAAACTTAATGTTTTTATCAAAAACCGAGTCTCTTCTTTTTTTTATTTCAACTAACTTTTAA
>Ga0172369_10006098_pt1 | contig 14512 bp, 14 predicted proteins | sample LakKiv25m_FD_114539 | JGI IMG/M metagenome (GOLD analysis project Ga0172369, IMG submission 114539) | Freshwater microbial communities from Kabuno Bay, South-Kivu, Congo - kab_022012_11.25m | ecosystem: Environmental > Aquatic > Freshwater > Lake | place: Democratic Republic of the Congo...
GAGAAGAAATGGAACTCCTATTCTTCTGAGGAATACATCAGGATTTCCAAAGAGATCGCTCTCGGGTTTCTTGCATTAGGCGTTCACAGGGAAACAAAGATCGGGACAATCATGCACAATTGTCCTGAATGGAATTTTTTTGATATGGGTATAATGATGTCGGGAGCGGTACAGGTGCCGATCTACCCGACTGTAAGCGCCGGAAACTATCGTTTTATTTTAACCGATGCGCAGATCGAATACCTTATTGTGTCGGATTCAGATATTTACAAAAGGATTATAAAGTTCAGCCAGGAGCTTCCCAACCTCAAAGGGATCTATACCATTGAGAAGGTAAAGGGAACCGGGAACTGGAAAGATATCCTTGAAAAAGGGAAAAATTTCCCCTTGCCTGCTGACCTTGAAACGATTAAACAATCCATCCGTCCTGATGATCTTGCAACGATCATTTACACTTCCGGTACTACAGGTAAACCCAAAGGAGTAATGCTTTCGCACCGGAATTTTATTTCCAATGTTATGGCTTGTTCCGGAATACCTAAGTTTGATATCAACGACCGGGCCATGAGTTTCCTCCCGCTTTGCCATGTCTATGAGCGGATGTTGAACTACCTTTACCAATATTTCGGAATGTCGGTTTATTATTGTGAAAGCCTTGAAAAGATCGGGGAGTATATCCGGGAAATTAATCCGCATACTTTTGCCTGTGTTCCCCGTGTCCTGGAAAAAATCTATAACCGGATTGTCACCAAAGGAAGGAACTTCAAAGGTCCCAGGAAATCGGTCTTCTTCTGGGCTCTCCGCCAGGGACATAAGTTTGAATTTAACCATACCAGAGGATGGTTTTATGATGTCAAATTATGGGTAGCCAACCTTATTGTATTCCGGCGGTGGCGAAAATTACTTGGGAATAATATCAAGCTTATCGTTTCAGGAGGAGCATCCCTTCATCCCCGACTGGCCAGGGTTTTCTGGGCTGCAAGGATGCCCCTCATGGAAGGTTATGGTCTGACCGAAACCTCCCCGGTCATCGCGGTCTCCAACTTTGAACCGGGTGGATTCAAATTCGGCACTGTGGGGCCTATACTTCCGGGTGTTGAAGTAAAGTTTGCTGAAGATGGTGAAATCCTTTGCAAGGGACCAAATGTTATGCTTGGGTATTATAACAGACCGGAACGAACCCGTGAAGTGATCGATGAAAACGGATGGTTCCATACAGGTGATATCGGAATGCTTGAAGAGGGAAAATATCTTAAGATCACCGACCGGAAAAAAGAAATCTTCAAGACCTCAAGCGGGAAATATATCGCCCCTCAGGTGATTGAACAACGATTCAAGGAATCGCCTTTCATAGAACATATCCTGGTTATCGGCGAGAACCGGAAATATGCAGCTGCCCTGATCGTTCCGAATTTCGATCATCTTAAAGATTGGTGCGCTGTTAAGAACGTCACGTTTACAACACCTGAAAAAGCCACCAGGAATGTTCAGATCATCAAACGGATCCGGCAAGAGGTCGAATTAATAAACCTCGATCTGGGGCAAACGGAAAAGATAAAAAAGTTCAGGTTAATCGCCGGCCCGTGGACGGAAGCTTCCGGTGAACTTTCCCCTACTTTGAAACTGCGTCGTAAGTTCATCCAGGAGCGGTACCAGAGTCTCATTGAAGATACATACCGTTCAAAAGAGTACAATTACCAAGTGGAAGAGGATTAATGCAGTATTTTAAAGATTAACTCCCTCATTAATTCCCCATCTGATGCGGAGACGTTATCCACTCCTTTTGCTTTCAGATCGTATTCCCGTAACAGTGAAATGATTTTTATCACTTTTCCCGCCCCAAAAGTTTTAGCAGCCTGCTGGTAATCGGTAACAAAAAATGGATTAACCGAAAGCGATGCAGCTACGGCATTCTTCGATTTATCCTGGAGATAATGATAGATGAGTACCCGGCTGAAAAATGAGGAAAGAATAGGTATGACTTTAACCAGTGGATTTTCTCTTGGATTGGCGGCAAAGTAACGAATGATTTGGTTGGCTTTTAATACATCTTTTTTTACAAGTGACTTTTGCAGTTCAAAAACATTGAAATCCTTGCTGATCCCGATATTTTTTTCTACGTAATCTTCTGTAATTTCTGATCCGGAAGGGGTATTGATCAGTAACTTGTTCAGTTCGTTAGCCACATTACTCAGGTCATTCCCAAGGAATTCGGTAAGAAGAATTGCCGCCTTTTGAGTAATTGTACAGTTTTTTCTCCGGAGATAATCATGGATCCAATCGGGGATTTTATTCTCATATAACCTTGCCGACTCAAAAGCCACACCGTTTTTCTCAATTAACTTGTATAATCCTTTCCGTTTATCGAGTTTACTATATTTATAACAAAGAACCAGGATAGTGGATTTAAGGGGATTTTCAATGTATGGTTGAAGTTCGTCAATTTTATCCAGTTCCTGCGCCTCTTTGATGATCAGCACCTGATAATAGGCCATCATCGGGAAGCGTTTGGCATAACTGATGATCATCGGCACATTGGAATCTTTACCATACAGGATGGACTGGTTGAATTCCTTCTCTTGCTCATTCAAAACGGTATGTTCAATAAAATCGGAGATTTCATCAATATAATAGGATTCTTCGCCAAACAAAAAATAAACAGGGTAGTAGATCTGGTTTTTCAGATCGCGGAGTATTTCGTCAAAACTGATTTTATTTTTTTCAGCCATGGTAAGGTACTAATCAAACCGGAGATGCTTGACCTTAAGTTTTTGCTCGATCAGGCTGTTCATGGTATCAATGCCAATCCGTAAATGATCCTCGACAAACTTCTCATTCACTTTGATATCGCTGACCTGGGTCTTTATCCCTCGGGCCACCATCGGTTGGTCGGAAACAAGCAATAATGCCCCGATCGGTATCTCATTGGCAAATCCCACGGTAAATAACGTCGCAGTCTCCATATCGATTGCAATAGCCCGGGTTCTCCTCAGGTAGGTTTTAAACTCTTCGTCATATTCCCAAACCCTCCGGTTGGTAGTATATACTGTACCTGTCCAGTAATCCTTCCGGTACTTCTGGATTGTAGTGGAAACAACTTTTTGCAGGTTAAATGCCGGAAGCGCCGGTACCCGCTCCGGGAAATAATCATCAGAAGTGCCTTCACCCCGGATAGCGGCAATCGGCAGTATCAAATCACCCATCTTGCATTTCTTCTTTAATCCGCCGCATTTCCCTAAAAACAGCGCAGCCCTGGGTTTAATGGCGCCTAAAAGATCCATGATCGTAGCGGCATTCGGACTTCCCAATCCGAAATTGATCAGGCTGATTTTCCCTTTGGTGACACTCGGCATGGCTTTTCCCTTGCCCATGATAGGGACATTAAGCCATTTTGAGAACATGTCTAAGTACCCGCTGAAATTAGCGAGGAGAATGAATTCTCCAAAATCACCCAGGGAAGTTCCCGTATAACGGGGCAACCAATCATCGACAATCTCTTTTTTAGTCTTCATGCAGATCAGGGTTTCATACCAATACGGGATCGGTTTGAAGTAAACAACTTATGAGTTTGTATGGAGCGCGGTTGAGGTGACAAAGATAACGATTTGTCAGATTTTTACGTATGTTTGTACGGAAGGATGATGCAGCAATTAAACTTACCGGATTTTGAAGCCCGGATCAGACATGACCGGAATGGTAAACAGGAGATATTTGACGGTTTTCGCAGAAAATTTGTAAGATTGACTCCAGAAGAATGGGTCCGGCAGCATTTTTTAAATTTTCTGGTCACTCAAAAAGGTTATCCTGTATCGGTAATAGTCGTTGAAGCCTCTCTGACATATAACCGGCTGAAAAAACGCGGCGACATCCTCGTGTATGGACCTGGGGGAAATCCATGTCTGGTTGTCGAATGCAAATCCCCGGAAGTAGAGATCACCCAGGGTGTATTCGACCAGGTAGCGATGTATAATATGTCCCTGACCGTTGATTTCTTAGTTGTAACAAATGGATTGCAACATTATGCGTGCAGGATCGATCACCACAAGAAGTCGTTTCAGTTTTTAAAAGATGTACCGGAGTACCGGCTGGTAATTAGTCATTAGTCATTGGTAATTAAATCATTATGTCATTATATTTCACAATTTCGCTGTTTCACCATTTCATTATTTGATATATGGAAATCTTTAAAAACATCCCCCAGAACCTGATAAATTTTGTGCTGGTCACTGTTTTCTCATTGTTGATAGGGCTTTCACAGCGGAGAATTCATAATCTGATCCACGAAGGCAGCCATACCTTTGGTACCGACCGGACTTTTACTTTCATCGGCATCCTTGGTTTTGTTCTGTATCTTATCGATTGGCAGCACGCTTACCTGTTCATGGGTGGAGGACTGGTACTTGCAATCATTTTTTCAATTTCCTATTTTTTTCATATCCGGGAATTCAAAGACTATGGAGCCACCACAACCCTGATTGCTCTTATCACCTATTGCATCGGCCCTCTTGTTCTGACACAGCCGCTGTGGATGGTTCTGCTGATTGTCGTCACCATACTCATATTAACAGAGATGAAAGAGACATTCGGCGCCTTGTCACAGAAATTTGATCGCTATGAATTTCTAACACTCGGTAAATTTCTCGTAATTGCGGGAGTGATTCTGCCCATTGTACCGGATGAGCCCTTCATAAAGGATTTAAGTCTTACACCATATAAGATATGGTTGGCTATCGTGGTTATCTCAACTATTTCCTATTTCAGTTATCTGCTGAAAAAATTCGTTTTCAGGAGAGCAAGTATAATACTATCAGGTATCCTTGGAGGTCTCTATAGCAGCACTGCAACAACGATCATCCTGGCTAAAAAAAGCAAAAAAGAACCTCAAAACCTGAACCAGTATATAGCAGGGATCCTCTTTGCTACTTCAATGATGTACTTCAGGATCCTTATCCTGATCTTCATCTTTACCCAATCATTGTTTTTCCGTATCTGGCCCTACTTCATTATACTTTTTGTACTTTCAGCCGGTATAGGTATTGGTATTCTGTTATACAAGAACAGAACTTTCGGGGCTTTTGACCAGGATCTCTCGGAAGATAAGAACCCACTTGAATTTAAAATGGCCCTGATCTTTACTGCGCTATACGTGGCATTTACTTTCATCACATATGGCGTAATCACCCATTATGGAACTCTTGGACTGAATATACTTTCATATATCGTAGGGTTGACGGATATCGATCCATTCCTGATCAACCTTTTCCAGGGGAAATATGTCGTATCGCTGGATGTTGTTGCGATGGCTACATTGCAGGCGATCATAAGCAATAATGTCCTGAAACTGATATATGGTTGCTTTTTTGGTGGAAAAAAAGCCTGGAAATTCCTTATTTCCGGTTTTCTTATTATCATTGCCATCAATCTTGTACTTGTTTTTATTGTTTGATAAGAATGGCCGATCATTTTACCATTATGCTCAGTAAAGTGGATGATGCGTTTTCCATCCAGGAAACCAGGAATTATGGACTCTTCATCCAATTTAACGAGTCAAGCTTTGTCTATTGTATACTCGATTACCGGCGGAATAAGTTCATGGGTGTCCAACAAATAAAGAGAAATGAATTCCAACAACGTCCGGGTATAAAAACCTCTTTCCATGATTTTTTGAAAAGTGTGGTAACAGCAATGCCCTGGCTAAAAAATTCCTATAAGTTGATTAAAATTGCTTATGAAGGGAAGAAACATACCCTGATACCCGGTCCACTTTACGATCCCAACGAACTGGAAACTTACCTGAAATTTAATTATAAATCCGATCCTGAAGAAAAGGCCTTATCCGACCACTTGATTGTGATGGACAATTACAATGTTTTTTCAGTACCGGCCGTTATATTAGATGAAATGAAAACCATTTACCCGCACTCGAGAATCTACCACCTGTCGACCATCCTGATGGAGTCTGTTCTGATCAACTATAAGAACCGTATAAATGCAAACCGGGTCTTCCTTCACCTTCGGGAAAAACATTTTGATCTCATGTTGTTTGACGGACGTCAGATGAGTTATTTCAATTCTTTCTCATACCTTAATGCAGAAGACGTCACATACTATCTGATCTTTGTGTTGGAACAGTTGAATATCAATCCCGAAAACATTCCCGTCGTACTCCTGGGCAAGGTGGACCGGAATTCTAACTTGTTTGAACTGTTACAACGCTATATCCGGCATGTCGAATTTGGGCGGCGCAACGATAATTTTAAATTCAGTTACGTGTTCAACCAGGTGCAGCCTCAATCATTTTACCCGCTTCTAAACTTTACCCTGTGCGGATCGTAAGCGGGAAATACCGGGGAAGAAAACTCCAGCCTCCATCGAAACTCCATGTGCGGCCTACCACCGATTTTGCAAAAGAGGCGTTGTTCAATGTTCTGAATAATCTGATAGATTTTGAATCGGTCAAAGTACTGGATTTGTTCACAGGAACAGGAAGTATCTCATTTGAATTCATCTCAAGGGATTGCCCCTCCGTCACCGCTATTGACCAAAACCCACGATGCATCGATTTTATAAATAAAACTGCCCGGGAATTTGGAATTGATAATCTTAGAACCGTCCGGTCAAATGTATTTCAGATCCTTAGACATCCTACTGCCTCATTCGACCTGATCTTTGCAGATCCGCCCTATGACCTGGCCGACTTTGGAATCATCCCTGAACTTATATTTAATTCATCTATCCTTAAGCCGGAAGGAATCTTCATACTTGAACACTCGGCAACCTGGAACTTCGACCAGCATACCTGTTTTTCGCAGAAACGAGCATACGGAAACGTAAACTTCACATTTTTTACTTCACCAGAAGCAAATACACCAACCAGCGATTAATTTTTCAATCGTAAACCTAAAATCGTAAATCATAAATTGATCAGTATTCGTCTTCGTGGAAAAAGAAGTCGTCTTTGGTGGGATAATCCGGCCATATATCTTCAATACGTTCGTATGATTCGCCTTCATCCTCAATTTCCCTGAGGTTTTCGATTACTTCCTGTGGAGCACCCGATCTGATTGCCCAATCAACTAACTCATCCTTGGTGGCAGGCCAGGGCGCATCTTCCAGTTTGGAGGCTAATTCAAGTGTCCAGTACATTGGTTCTCCGAGCTTTTTTTAAGAATCCTGCAAAAGTATAAAAAATAAATTCAAAAAGTCAAGCGAAATCTTTTCCTTGTTCCCACCTCCGTTCCTCGGCTCCCGAATCCTTCCCAACTTTCCTCCCCAGTACAAACAAATAATCCGATAAACGGTTGAGGTAACGAATTATTATTCCCTCCACAGGTTGAATCTGGTTTAACCTGACAACTGACCTTTCTGCACGCCGGCAAACTGTCCGGGCTACATGACAGATCGAAACAATAACATTCCCTCCGGGAAGAATAAATGAATGGAGAGGAGGTAACTCCCCGATCATGGAATCGATTTCACTTTCAAGCAGGTGAATGTCTTCCTCCGAAAGCGCCGGAAGAGCGGGGGTATGTTTTTCCGGATCGCATGCGATCAGGGCCTCCGCGATAAAAAGATTCGACTGGATCAGGATAAGTATTTCTTGGTAACGGGTGTCAATGTCCTGGTCACGGATCAACCCGATGAAGGAATTCAACTCATCAAGGTTCCCATAGGCTTCTACCCTGTCATTGCTTTTCAATACACGTGTTCCACCCAGCAGGGAAGTTTCTCCTTTATCACCCCCTTTTGTATATATTTTTAGTTCATCTGGCATATACCTTTCTTTATAAATATAAATTCCAATCCATTAAATTCTGATATCACGAGGATAAAGATTTTTTGAAAGGGAAGCTAAATTAGAAAACTTTTCAATCCTTTAATTACAAACTTATCTTGTATCCGTATAAATTTGTATAAATAAATAAAATTACCATGCATCCCTTTTTCTTTTTACACCTGATCAAGATACTGATAGTATTAGCACTTATTTTTACGGGAGTATTCTTGCTCCTTCGTTACTATTTAAAACAAAGCGGGAAACAGATCATACCGGCCTCAACCGGGGAGTCACAAAAAATCATCCTTCCGTTACGGTTACAGGCGTACGAACGCGTTGTTCTTTTTCTGGAAAGGATCTTCCCTTCGACTTTGATCTTGCGATTGAATAAACCGGATCTTTCCTCCATGCAACTACAATCGCTTCTCGTGAAAACCATCCGGGATGAGTTCGAATACAATCTTTCTCAACAGATCTATATATCCTCTACATCCTGGGAGCTGGTCAAGAATGCAAAAGAAGAGACTGTCCGGTTGATAAATCAGGCCGCTGCAAAAACAACAGAGAATACTCCATCTTCAGAATTGGCAAGAATTATTCTTGAGATCTCTCTTGAAAAAGAAAAGCTTCCTATCAATATTGCTATAGAAGAGCTAAAAAAGGAAGTACGGAACTTGTAGCATTCAGGTCTTCTGCATCCGGTACCAGTAAAGGTAAGCCTCTTTAAATCCAAGATTTACATAAAGTTTTTGAGCAAGAGTGTTGCTGGTCAGTACCTGTAAGTAAGCTGTTTCTGCACCATTTTCCATACCCCAGCTGAGAAGGCTGTTTACCAGTCTGGTACCAAATCCCTTTCTCCGGTATGCCCTGTCGGTTACGATGTCGAACAAACCCAGATAAGGGCCTTCAACCACTCCCAAGCCGACACCGATGGTTCTTGTTCCATCTTTGATTGAAACCATTCGGCTTTGCGTAAGCACCCGTTCCATGATTGCGATATAGGTAGATTTCAGGTTAAAATCAAATCCATTCAAACGAATGAAATCTTTGATCCAGTTTTCCTCAATTGTTGAAGAGACCACTATTTCCGGATCCGATCCGGGATTTTTTCGCTTCAGGTCAGCAGTTTGGAAAGAGACGGTTGAATGGACATAATAACCACGTTTTTCGAGCAGATCATCGATATTCGAAGGATCGGCAATGGCAGTGATCTTAAATGTTGCAGGAATATTCTTTGATTTACAAACCTCTTCACAAAAATCGATTTTTTTCTCAGGATTGAGAGTTGATGGATAAAGAAGGTTAATTGAATTTGCCCGTTTTGTTACTCCGTTTGCAAACCGCATAAGCCAGCCGTCGTGTTGCATGGACTGTAAGCACGGCCAGGCATTATTGCTTATCTCTTCGAATTGACGGATTTTCATGTTAAGTAACGAAATAGCGAAGCCTGCCTGCCTGTCGGCAGGTAGCAAAATAGTGAAATTACTTTGTTTTCCGGAATCGTTCTTTGTTTTCCTTGGACATTTTTTCGGTTGCATACTGGAATATCAGGCGGGCTGCTTTCTCCTTCCATCTCAGCAGGAAAGCTTCCGTCGGCTCCGGTTGTTTTTTCCATGCTTCGCGCAGGAACCATCCCAATCCCTGGTGAACCTCCCGTTCAGCATCTACCATCATGGGGTCGATAAAATCGAAATAAGGACGAAAATCGGAAGATATCTTCATCGGTTTAATAAGTCCGACAACGGCAGCCCGCCGTTGGAATTTATTTTTCGCAAATCGCCAACCACCTATCGTTTCGAGGGATATAAATCCTTTCTTGAAAAAGAGAGTGATGATCTCCCCGCAAATATAGTCGGTATGAGCCCAATTGGTTATTCCAAGTGAAAACCAATCTTCAACCGAATTAAAGGTTTTCCGGCTCCACTCTTTTTGCAATTTCAAGGTCATGACGATTGCCATGCTGACCTCTTCATATTTGGGCGATTTCACAAGGAGGTCAGCCAGCTGAAGTACCTTGTCAATATTCATCCCGGGTAGGGCAAGTATCTCAGCGACTTTTGCTTCATAAAGATCATGCGGCAAACCCCAACCAGAATATCCATCTTTAAAGTAACGGGAATATTTCTGAACAATGGCAGGATCTGCATACTTCTGACAATACTCCCGAATATCGGTAATTATTTGGTCATTAGTCATTTGTCATTAAGTCAATAGGTCAATAAGTTATTTTTAATGATCGCCGATCCCTTATCTATTCAGTGTACCGACTACTTTGGAATATAATCCTTTGCCTTCTCCAATGCTGCCGGAATCCCTCCCGTATCCTTCCCCCCGGCAGTAGCGATATGAGGTTGTCCACCGCCGCCGCCTTTGATCTCCTTAGCTAGTTCCCTGATGATTTTTCCTGCATTCATTTTATGTTCGTTCACCAGACTCTTGGAAAGAATCACTGTCAAACCTGCCTTATCGTCGCATTCGTTGGCAAGGACCAGGAACAGGTTAGGAATATCTTTATTCAATTCCCAGCCAAGAATCTTTACCTGCTCATCATCGAGATCAACCTTAATGGCCAAAAAGTTAACACCATGAAGCTGCTCAACTTTATTCTTGATTTCTTCTTTGAGTTGCTGTATTTTCACCTTAACTGATTCAGAGACCTTTTTTCTCAACGACTGGTTGTCTTCGATCAGGGTTTTAACACTCTTTACCAAATCTTTAGGATTTTTAAGAATTTCTTCCAGTTCAAAGAGGTGCTGCTGTTTCTCATCCCAATAGTCCTCAGTCTTCTCTCCGGTAATGGCTTCTATACGCCGGATTCCTGCTGCGATGGCTCCTTCGTAAACAATCTTTAGCTGGCCGATCTGACCGGTAGCCGGAACATGGGTACCACCACAGAGTTCAACAGAGTAATCCTTATCATATATAATGACCCGGACAAAATCCCCATATTTTTCACCGAAGAGTGCCATTGCGCCCAACTTCTTTGCCTCGCCAACCGGTATCGACCGTTCTTCCTGCAGGACAATATTTTTACGGATCTTGGCGTTTACAAGCTTTTCAACCTGACTGATCTCCTCGCGGGTCATTTTTGCGAAGTGGGTAAAGTCGAACCTTAACCGGTTTTCATCAACCAGAGAACCTTTTTGCTCCACATGCTTTCCAAGGACTTGGCGAAGAGCAGCATGTAGAAGATGTGTGGCCGAATGGTTATTAGTCGTATGGATTCGTTTTTCGACATCAACCTGGGCACATACAGGTTGAACAGGATCTTTAAATAGTTTTTTGCAAATGTGAATTATCAGCTCACTTTCCCGTATAGTGTCGATGACCTCTATTTTCTCTTTTCCTGAAATAAGCCAACCCCTATCGCCAACCTGTCCCCCCGATTCGGCATAGAATGGGGTTTGGGCAAGAACTATGTGAAATAAAGTTTCTCCTTTGGTAGCAATTTTCCGGTATTTAATGATTTCTGTAATGACTGAAAAAGTATCATATCCAACAAATTCAGATAGAGTAATATCATTCTGTAAAATCTTCCAGTCGGAAGCTTCGACGGAAGCAGCCTGGCGAGAACGGACTTTTTGTTCCTCAAGTCCTTTGTTAAATCCCTCCATGTCGACCGTCCACCCTTGTTCCCTTGCCATCAAAAGCGTAAGATCGATGGGGAATCCGTAGGTATCGTAAAGTTCGAAAGCAAAAGAACCGTCAATTGTATTGGATAAGGGGTGCAACATACATGATGCGGGATCCAGGATCTTGGGCGCCTGAAGATAATTATGGATCTTTTTGTTATCAATATAGATGTTAAACCGTTGTATTCCTGTTGCCAGAGTCCGGAGAAATGCCGATTCTTCTTCCTGGATCACATGGATAATCAGGGTCTCCTGCGATTTAAGCTCCGGGAATACAGTTCCCATTTGTTGTACCAGAACAGGAATTAGCGCATTAATAAAAGGCTCTTTAAATCCAAGAAAGGTATACCCGTACCGTAATGCCCGTCGAAGGATCCGGCGGATCACATAACCGGCTTTTACATTCGACGGAAGTTGTCCATCGGCAATAGAAAAGGCAATGGCCCTGAGGTGATCGGCTACCACACGCATGGCGATATCCGACTTCGCATCCGATCCATAGGGGATACCGGCCTTGGAGGAAAGTGACTGGATAATTGGCTGAAATACATCCGTATCGTAATTTGATTGCTTATCCTGCAATACCATGCAAAGACGTTCGAATCCCATCCCTGTATCGACATGCTTTGCAGGAAGAGGAATAAGTTTTCCGTCATTTTGCCGGTTGAACTCGATAAAAACCAGATTCCATATCTCGATCACAAACGGATTCCCTTTATTGACCAGCTTTCTTCCCGGAACTTTCATCCGATCTGCTTCATTCCGGATATCCACATGAATTTCCGAACAGGGTCCGCAGGGGCCTGTGTCACCCATCTCCCAAAAATTATCCTTTTTTGAACCAAATAGGATATGGTCTCCCGGAATTAGGGTTTTCCAGATCACAGATGCTTCCAGATCCTGTTTCAATCCCTCTTTTTCATCACCTTCAAAAACCGTTACATACAACCTATCTTTGTCGATCCCAAATATGTCGGTCAGCAATTCCCATCCCCATACTATAGCATCCTTCTTGAAATAATCGCCGAATGACCAATTCCCAAGCATCTCAAACATAGTATGATGATAGGTGTCGATTCCAACTTCCTCAAGGTCGTTGTGTTTGCCCGACACCCTGAGGCATTTCTGAGTATCCGCTAATCTTTTGGATTTCGCAGCTTTATTTCCCAGGAAAATATCCTTGAACTGGTTCATACCGGCATTGGTGAACATAAGGGTTGGATCGTTTTTGATGACCATGGGGGATGAAGGAACGATCAAATGATTCTTAGATTTAAAAAAATCCAGAAAGGTTTTTCGAATAGCGGTAGAATTCATTTAAATATCAGATTAACAAATCTTTAACAAATGTTAACATTTTTTAAACCAGACAACACCTGCAAAGTTAATTATTTACTTAATTTTGTCGCAATTTGCCCCCCACTTTTGAATATTTCATTATTAACCTGCAAATGAGTAAGGTAAAGTACAAGTTCAATAAAAAATCCTTAACCTTCGACCGGGTTCAAACTACTTTCAGGAAAAGAGCGCTGTACTTTTTCTCGCATTTGTCAACTGGAGTTGTTTTTGCAGCTGTCGTCCTGATCCTGGCATACAATTTCGTCGATTCCCCGAAGCAAAAAGCAATGAAAAGAGAGTTGGACCAGATGAAATTACAATATCGTGTTTTTGATGACCAACTCGAAAAAGTGACACGGATCATCAAAGATCTGCAGGACAGGGATGATAATATCTATCGGGTGATCTTCGAAGCCGAACCTATTCCCGCATCTGTCAGGGAGGCCGGGATTGGTGGTATTGACCGATATGAAAAGCTGAAAGGATATTCGAATTCCGATATTTTAATCGAGGCTGAGAAAAAGATGGATAAGATCATGGGGCAACTCTATGTACAATCAAAATCGTACGATGAGGTATTCAAACTGGCCAAGAACAAGGAGAAGATGCTTGCCAGTGTGCCGGCAATCCAACCTATTAATAATAAAGACCTGCGTCGTATCGGTTCTTATTTTGGAGTTCGGGTCGATCCCTTTTACAAAGTCAGGAAGTTCCATGAAGGCATTGATTTTTCAGCTTCCGTCGGTACCGAAGTGTACGCCACCGGGAATGGTACCGTGATGGAAGCAGGCAGGGGAGAAGGCGGTTATGGGAACGAGGTTGTGATCGATCACGGCTATAATTACCGTACCGCATATGCACATCTCTCAAGGATATTTGTAAAGATTGGTCAGAAAATTTTGCGGGGGCAGATCATCGGGTATGTAGGAAATACCGGGAAATCCACCTCTCCCCATCTCCATTATGAAGTCCGCAAGAATGGCATTGCCCTCAATCCCATCTACTTCTTTTTCAATGACCTGTCTCCGGCTCAGTTCCAGATGATGCTCGATCTTTCGCAGCGTCCGTCGCAATCGATGGATTAAAAACGTTTGATCCTGATGCTGAAAAAAGATCATAAAATCGAGAAAGTCTATTACACTATCGGTGAAGTTGCCGAACTTTTTGAAGTCAACACTTCCCTTATACGTTTTTGGGAAAAAGAATTCGATATCCTTAAACCACAGAAAAATAAAAAGGGAAACCGGCTCTTTACCAGACAGGACCTGGATAACCTGAGAATAATTTACCACCTGGTCAAGGAGAGAGGTTACACCCTTCAGGGAGCAAAGGATAAGCTAAGAAATAATAAGGAGGATGTTGTGCGAAACGTTGAGATTATCGATTCCCTGAACAGGATAAAAGGATTCTTGCTGGAAATAAAGGAAGAAATATAAATATTCCCGTGGTTTATGAAGAAGCAGGAGTCCTTTTTCGATTTTGTTTATGAGGTTGTACAATTGATCCCATTCGGAAGAGTGACCTCTTATGGAGCAATTGCTGAATACCTGGGAACTAAAGGCTCGGCAAGGATGGTAGGATGGGCCATGAATGCTTCCCATACGCAAGTAACCAACATCCCGGCTCACAGGGTAGTCAACAGGAATGGAATGCTCACCGGGAAACGCCATTTTGGAGGACCGAAAGTAATGAAACAATTGCTGGAAAGCGAAGGAATCAAAATACGAAAAGATAAAATTATACGTTTTGATGAACTATTCTGGAA
>Ga0172369_10006107_pt1 | contig 14498 bp, 19 predicted proteins | sample LakKiv25m_FD_114539 | JGI IMG/M metagenome (GOLD analysis project Ga0172369, IMG submission 114539) | Freshwater microbial communities from Kabuno Bay, South-Kivu, Congo - kab_022012_11.25m | ecosystem: Environmental > Aquatic > Freshwater > Lake | place: Democratic Republic of the Congo...
CCACCCCATCATTAAAAGATTTGTGAGGAAAAGCCTTTCTAAAGGCAATTTTAGCCTCCTCTTCACAGGTTACTACAGCAAGTTTACCATTATCATCAAAACTTAATAAATGAAAATTCTGCTCTTTAGAGTATCTACTTACATAGGCATAATAATATTGCATTTTAATCCTTAGTTATTCTCTTGTTTATTTATTCTAATACTTTTAATCTATCTCTTGAGATAATTCCCCTTACAACAAGGGTTGTTATGTCTAAAACAACTCCCTCTAATCTTACATTTGAATCTTGAACTAAGAAATGTCTGATCTTTTCTTCAGCTGCTTTTTCATCTAAGCTAACTGGAATTTTAACACCATCTCCATTGATATATTGGGCAGGAACATAACTTCCTATCTCTGTTTTTGTTACAAAAGTATAGAATTTTTCAATTGGCATATTATATCACCAATATTTTTAATTAAAAAAGAACCGGAAAACAAGATATAAAAAAATAAAAAATAAAAAATTAATAATAACTTGTTTCACCGAATTCTTCAGATTCAGCTGGTCTTCTTGTTAATAACACTATTAGTATTACTAAAAGTACTACAAAGATTATCACTAGTATTACAGTTAAAATTAAAACTGTATTGTTACCTGTTATCCCAGTAACTGGGCTTGTTGGTTGGCTATTATCCACATTAACTGTGAAACTAACCTTTCTTTCAAGTCCTGCTTCTGTATTAACACTAACACCTACTAAATGAGTACCTTCTGTCGCACTATTAGTTGCTTTAACTTTTACTACAACTGTCTTGCTAGAATCTGCACCAACTGTTAAAACTGGTTGATCTACTGAAACAATTAATCCAGTTGTTTGATCAGGAACAATAGAATAAACTACCATTCTATCATTTGGATTAACTAAAACAACTTCGAAAGTTGTTTCTTCGCCAGTAGCGATTGTTCTTGAAGTTATTGATGGTATAACGCCTGATTGGCTACCAGCACTTTCAACAACAAGTCTTTTCTTAACAATTGTGCTTGTGTCATAGTTATAAGCTTCAACAACTACATTGTAGTTTCCTGGTTGAGCATTTCTTGGTATAGCCAAGTAAAGAACTTTATTAGTAGTGTCTCTTATATCTTCATAGTTGTCTTCAACATATGGAGATAGGTCACCATAATAAACAGTTCTTTCAACGCCTAATTCAGGTATTGAAACTTTAACATATGCATTGTCAAGTCTATCGTGTCCGTTGTTTTGTAAAACAACATCAAATGCAACTGTGTTTCCAGCAGTTACTACACTTGGTGAATCTACTGATAAGACATTCAAGCTGTAAAGTTCTCTTTGCATTTTTATTGCATAAGAATTTTCAACTGAAGCCTCACCTTTAGCACTCACTTCAACTTGCAAGTTAAGTCCTTCGGTTATAGATTCAAGGTCCATACTTGAAGGTAATTGAAGTGTGAATCTCTTCACATATCTGCTTCCATTCACTATCAAAAATCTAGGAGTAGAGGCAGTTATATCTTCTTTATAACCTTCTATAGACACTTTTACTCTAACGTCAGTAACTTCTGCATTTGCAAGAAATTCAACTTCCACTGGAACAGTGTCAGAAACTTCTCCTGCAACAGATGGTGAAGTTGTAGATGCAACAACACCATTAACTTTAACGCTGGTGATAGTTACAATATCACTAGCAAGCACTGTATTCAAAATCAAAGCCATAGCTAAAAATGCTATAAAAGAAACCAAAATTGCTTTGTTTTTCATGTTAGGTTTTTTGTTTAAATTTAGTTAATTTTAACACATAAAATCCGTTTATAAACATTTCGGTATTGTAGTGACTATATAATAATTACAAAAAACGTAATGTTTATATAGTATACCATTTTATACCAAGGTATGCCAGGCATAACTACTATCAAATTATCGACGGAAACAAAGGAAAGACTTAATCATATAAAAGAGTATGACCGAGAAACCTATAATGAGCTTGTAAACAAGCTATTTTACATAATTAATGCATGTAGAAAAGAACCTTTAAAGGCTCAAAAGATTCTGGAAAATTTAGACAAAAGAATTAAAAGAAAAAATATAATGAAAAAGAAAATAAGTAAGGGATAAAATAAATAATTTTTAAAAAAGATACAAAATGATACCTGAAAATTTTTTATTAAAATATGTAGAACTCAATGGCGGATGGACAATTCAACATGTTTGTGAAGAAGCAAGAGATTTAATAAGGGATAATTATGATTTAGATCTTTCAATAATTGAAAGGGCAAGATTAAAAGAATTTGCAATTCCTGTTTTAAGGGAATATGGGAGAGTAATTGAAAGAAGGCAGAGGGGAGATTTAGTAGCATGGGTAGAACATGGCTTTTGGCCACATGCTGAAGTAGCAGCTCGATTTATGCATCAATATTATGGAATTGACATTCAATCGAGATTCTCTCAAATGAACTGGTTTAAGCAAGATTTTAGAGATTATTTAAAATTGAAACAAGATCAGGTACATTTATTTTAAAATGCCGCAACAATTAACTCAAAGACTTGGAATATGGGGCAATAAAACTTGCACACAATGCGGAGCTTGTTGCTATGATTATAATAAAATTCTTTATGCAGATATCAAGAAATAAGAAATGGAAAATCCTATTGTTCTATGCATGAAAATCCAAGAAGAGATCTACTTTGTCAAAATTGGTTTTGTGATTCATCTAGCGATTCTCAGCTAATTGATATAGCAATTAAACTTGGAACTAACCTCTTTCCTTCCACAATTTCAGTCCATCAATAGAATCTTCGAAAGTATAAGGACTTTCATTAATTATCACAATTTCCTTATCCTTTGGAAGTTCCAAAAGTAACTTTTTCCAATCTTCTTTTTTTGTTTTAAGGTGCTTTTTTTCACCTTTTTCACCATACTCAATTCCAGAAAAATGGCAATGCCATTGTTTTTCTTTAAATAAATCTTTTATTTTATCATAATCTACTTTCTTATCTCTTGCAAGAATATGTGCAAAATCAATGCAAAAACCACACCCCGTATCTTTTACTAATCTTGCTATTTGTTCAATGCTTCCAAAAACATTTATTTTTCCCATTGTTTCAGGAGCTAGTTTTATCTTCCATTTATTACTATGAATGATTTCCTGCATTTCTAAAATAGCCCTTTTTATGTTTCCATAGGTTTCCTCTTCATTCATTTTACCATAATATCCAGCATGAAAAACAACCCTATAAACCCCAAGTTTTTCACCTATCCTACAGCATTCAATTATCCTTTTCTTAGAGTCTTCAATTATCTTTTTATCAGTACTATTTAAATTAATAAAATAAGGTGCATGAATCGACAAAATTATTCCAAGCCTTTCAGCAGCTTTTCTTATTTCCTCACAATCTCTATCTTTAATATAAATTTGTCTTACAAATTCAATCTCACAAGCTTCCAAGCCATGCTTTGCAAACTCTTCTAAATTTTCAACAGCTTCCTTTACTCCTCCAAGACCAGCTGGCCCGAATATAACTCTTGTCATTTTATCACCTTTACAATTATTAGAATAAGTAGTTTAATAATATATTTATTTAAGGTTTTTAAACTGCCCTTCAATCTGCCCAACATTTTGAAGTATATACTTATGCATTCTCTGGATTACGATATCCTGTATTCCCTCTTTTAAAATACCTGTACAGGAATTAAGATCTCCTTCAGAAGAAAATGCATTTTCCTTAAGAACATCACAAGTCATATCCTTCCCCTCAAGTTTCTGATTTTCAATATTACCTTGTTTTAAAACCATCAGCGTAACCTTTACATTACATCTCGAAGTTATAGTCGATTTGCCCTGTATCTGATAAAGCCAAGAAGCCTGATCATCTTCTTTTATTATGCTGGCTTTCTTACACTTCTCAAATGCTTGTTTAAAACAGTCCTCTGTTTTACAAGAGGCCTCATGAAAGAAAAAGTAATAGGGTAGTGATACCACAAGAATAAACGCAAGTATTACCAATGAAATAAACAATCTCTGATATATTTCAGTATAGTCTTTTTTTTCATCACCCATTTTACATCTTACTAATAAATAATAACTTTATATATAAATATATTGTTTAATTAATATAATCTCTTTTTGAAAAACTTTCTGTCCATAGTCCAACCAAGTTTTTCCTTTGATATCATTAGCGCTCATAACTCAATTAAGCAGGGTTGAGAGCAGAATAAAAAAGAGGGATGAAGATAATTCTTCCATTAAATAATCCTACTTCATGGGGATGTTGAATTACATTTACTCTTGCTGGATTTGCATAACTAATTATTTGTAAGCTTACCTATAAAATTGGAAAAAATTATATGCCTCATGGCTATATTGTTTTCATAGAAATACTAGTTAATAAACCAGTAAACTTAAGAAAGATAGTCTTTTTCCATAAATAGATACGTTTAATCCAGAATTACATACTTACTAGATTTATATTAGTATCTGAATAAACAAAATTAGATGCAATTAAATTACTACACCCAAATCTTTCACAAGACTCAATTATCCTAGGAGTAGCAGTGCCATCAATAGCAATAACATAGGGTTCTTCATCAAATCTCATGAATTGAAGCTTTCCAAGTGGAAATTTACCAATAACTTCTAATTTTTGATTAAATGCAATTGCGCCTCTTGAACCAATTAAATCATTTACTTCTCCTTTTATTTGTTCTTTTTCTTTAGCAGTCATTTTTTTAACCTCAGTTTTAGATTTTGGTTTTTCTTCAGAATATTCTCTTCTTTCTTCATTACGATTATATCTATCTTCTCGTTCACCCCTATCATATCTTCTAACCCCTCTTGTTCTGCTATTTCCAAGATATTCAGAAACAGGAACCTTTTTTCTTAGAGCTTGAAGTATTTCTTTTTGAGTAAGTTCTTCTACTTCTTTTCCCTCAGGAGCCATTGCAATAAAATCTACCTTTGCATTTTCAGTAACATTCTTGATAATTAAATTTCCCCCTCTATCTCCATCAACAAACAATATTACAACTGGTTTTTGTTTTGAAAGTTCTATTACACTATCTGGAAGCTTAGTTCCATTCATTGCAATTACATTTTTTACACCATTTTTCAATAAATTAACAACATCTGCTCTTCCCTCTGCAATAATCAATTCCTCGCCACTTACATCACCACAAGGAAGATTTTCAGTACCATATGTTTGCATTTTAGAGATTTTAGCAGAATCCTTTATTTCAGAAGTCATTTCAGAAAGTTCACTTCCACTATCTCCAAGTTTTTCCATTAATTTTTTAGCTCTTTCTAAAATATAATCTCTCTTACTCCCTCTAACATCTTCAATCTCCGTAACTTCTATGTGAGTATCACTTGGGCCTACTCTTTCAATTGTTTCAAGAGCAGCACCTATTATTGTAGTTTCAGTCTTATCCATTGCACTAGGTACTTCAATTTCTCCAGTTGTTTTTCCGTCTTTATAATTTGCATTTACTTCTATTCTTCCAATCTTTCCAGATTTTTGAAGTTCCCTCATTTCCATATCATCACCTAAAAGGCCTTCTGTTTGGCCAAATAAAGCTCCAATTATATCTGGTTTTTCTACAGCTCCATCTGCCTCGAACTTTGCATGAATTATGTATTTTATTGATACAGGACTTATTTTTGCCATGTTTGTTTTTTCCAAAAACGAACAGACAGAAAATTAAGAATTTTCTGTATATCAAAAACCTTGATTGTTAAAACCGAAGGTTTTCGCTGGTTTTTGATTTATTGTTTTCCTAAGATTCATCAGAAAAAGATTGTTTAATCGTTTGCCTATATTTTCTATTAATATCTATTCTTCGTATTATAAGTGAATATGATTTTAAAAGATCAGTCTGATTAATAATCTATCTGTAATCTGATAATCTATAATGATTATCAGTAACTAATTCTGTTTATAAACCTTTCTGTTATTAAAGATTTTTACAACCGAAAAGGTCAGAAACTTTTTAAAAATTTTCTGAATCTTTCCAACAACTAAATCAAGAAGAATTAGATATAACAAATAAAAGAAGTATTTGCTTTTAAACTTTATTCTAGTAAAGAATATAATTAATTTTGACGAAAAACTTTAAATACTCTCGTGATAATATAAAATAAATCAAAAAAATGAGGTTAAAATAATGTCTGAAGTAGATTTTGACGAAGAGGACGAAACGATTTTAGATGCAATTGATGAAGACGAGGAATTTGAATAATCCTCCAATACGTTTGTTTTTTTATTTTTATTAAGATTTTTTATTTTCCGGAAAAACTTTAAGTTTTTACGGCGCCAAAAATCAGTAACCTAAAAAATCATTAGATTTTTTATTTACATTTGATTTTTGAGCGTTTATTTTTTATATTTCATCTAAAATTCTACTCTTTCACCTCTCAAAATATGTATCTCAGAAATTCTATTAACTACTTGCATTCTAGGATTATCATATCCTTTTCCTTTACATTCTGAAAGAGGCTTATATCCTAAACAATTTGCACAATAACCTCTTAATACTCCAGGAAGTCTATACTCTCCTTTAGAAATCATTTCCTCAATAAGCAATCTATTGTTGCATTTTTGTCCAAGTTTCTCCAATATCCTTTCAAGTTCTTCAACATCAATGCTAAGAGATCCTTGACTATCAATATCTCCACTATCTTCTTCACAAGCTATTTCATCTAATTCTACTGTTGCCATGTTTGTTTTCTTTGAAAATCTATCTATATCCAGGACAAGCAGGATTATATCCCTCACAGAATATACAAGTTTCCCATCGTGGTATGAGTAATTTTCTATCTTCATGCACAAGAGAATCTCTAGCAACTGCTTTTAAATCACAAAGTTTTATCTCAGTATTTAGTGCAGTTACATCTGTTGTCTCTTCTAAAGTTCCTATTGACATTTTTTCCTCCCATATTATTTAATTAAGCCTCATAACCAGAAATTTCAACCAAATAGTCTAGAACTAATCATCATATAGAACTACACAATCCGGTATAAAAATTCCCGGATTTACCAATAGTAAAAGAAGCTAAAGCTAGTAAAATTCTTGTTTGAATTTAAACTAACATTTTTCATAAAATAAAACAGAAAAAGAAGTTTATAAATATTATTGTTCCTGCCATTGATATAACCACGGTTGTCTCTTTCTTCTTTGCATAAAGAATTCAAAAATTTCAGGATTTGTTATTACATCCTTAGGATTAATACTTGGATATTCTCCGGGATTAAATTCAGGCCTTTTAAGATTCCACCCAAATAATTCAGTGAGCTCTTCATCAACTAAAACATTTATTCCCCTTATATAAGCTCTTCTTGATATTTTCTTAACACAATCATTTAAATGAAATCCAGAAACAACAAGTCTTTTAACACTCCCAAGTTGATTTAAAATAAAATCTCTATCAGGATAAGGATATTTTCCATTAGCATCAGGAGTCCTATGGATCTTTGCGTCCATTCCAACATAAATAATTCTATCAAGAGGCTGCAATTGAATAATATTAGATATTCTCGTATTATCAAGTAAAGCATAAAAAATTCTAAATCCTCTTTGTCTATATCTTGCATCAATAGAATGATTTAATTTTTGAGAATAAACTCTTCTAAATAATCTAGCAGCTTCTCTATTATACTCTTTTCTTAATATTTCTTTTTCAAACTCATCAAATGCATCTTTAAATCTAGCTTCAAATTCCATCTGAAGCTCAGGAAAATCATAGCACCAAGAATGTCTTTGAATTTCAAAACCAAAAATATCTTCCTGCGGATACATATAAAGAAACGCAGGTTTTACTTGTTCCATCATGCCTAAGAAAATAAATCCTTTAAAAATTTTGTGATAATATAAAAATTAGCAATTATCTCTCTCATCTTATCCTGAGCATTTTTAATTTTGGTATCTATGATTCTTATTAAAAAATTGAAAGTGCGAATAAAGTCTTAAATCTATCAAAGAATTTTTTAGGGTCCTCAGATTATTAGAATTTTTTTTCAACTACTTCCATACAAACACCAGCAGCAACAGTTGCTCCAGCATCCCTTATTGCAAATCTTGCCATATGAGGATTAACTTTTGAAGTTTCAAGAACTAAATTTCCCATAGGTTTTAATTTTACAATTGCAACATCACCGTTCTTGATAAAATCAACTTTACCAGGCATTGGTTGTCCTGAAGTTGGATCAATTTTATGAACTATTTCAGTGAATTGACATGGAACTTGAGCTGTGTGAACATGGAATACAGGCGTGTATCCTTTTGCAATTACAGTAGGGTGATTTATTACTGCTATTTGTGCTGTGAATTCCTCAACAATTGTTGCAGGTTTAGCAGCATCGCAAATAACATCTCCTCTTGCAATATCTTTCTTTCCAACTCCTCTTATATTTATTCCAACATTAAATCCAGCTTGAGCTTCTTGGAATTGTTCATGGTGCATTTCAATTGATTTTATTTCTCCATCAATTCCCCTTCCACTTCTTCCAGGTAAAATTTTGATTTTTTGACCAACTTTCATTATTCCAGTTTCAATTTTTCCAACAGGAACAGTTCCAATACCTGTAATTTCATAAACATCTTGTATTGGCATTCTCATTGGTAAATCAGTTGGTTTTTTTGGTTCATCAAATAAGTCAAGTTGTTCCATTATTGTAGGACCTTTATACCAAGGCATTTTATCTGATCTTTTAACAATATTATCGCCCATTAATCCAGAAACAGCTAAGAATAATGTTTTTTCAGGATTTATTCCAACTCCTTTTAATAGTGCAGAAACTTCAGCTTTAACTTTATTAAAAGCATCTTCTTTATAGTCAACAGCATCCATTTTATTTAATGAAACTGCAATTTGTTGAACTCCCATTGTTCTAAGTAACCATAGGTGTTCTTTAGTTTGAGGTTGAACTCCATCTTTACAAGAGATAGTTAAAAAAGCAGCATCAGCTTGAGAAGCACCTGTAATCATGTTCTTTACAAAGTCTTTATGTCCAGGAGCATCAATTATAGTAACTTGTCTTTTAGGTGTAATTAATTTCTGATAAGATAAATCAATAGTAACTCCTCTTTCTCTTTCTTCCTTAATCTTATCCATAACAAATGCGAATTCAAATCCAACTTTTCCATGTTTTTGAGCTTCTTCTTTTAATTTCTTCATTTCCTGTTCAGGAATAACTCCAGAATCATACATAAGTCTACCTACACATGTAGATTTTCCATGGTCAACATGACCTACGAATACAACATTCATTGTTGGTTTAACTTGTGCCATGTTTATATGATAAAAAAATAGGTTTATAAACATTTCTATTTTTTAGAGGATATCCTCGAAATAGAAATTTCCAAAAATCTTTGATTTTTTAGAATTTTCTGTTGCAGTTGAGTTTGGCAACGGAAAAGGACAGAAATTATATTCGCTAATTTCTGTATGTTTTTATTTTTTTGAAATATTTTATTATTTACCATCGATAGCAATAATGCAACAATTTTTATACAATTATCTATTATTAATCTTATTATGGAAACCATAACAAATCAACTCCTTCATGAAATAAAGAAAAATAAAAAATATTCTTCAATATCCGATGAGATAATTATTGAGGAAATTAACAATCATCTGAAGAGAAATAAGATAGAAAAAATAACAAAGCAAGATATTAAGGAAATAAGAAATAAATTGCATAGACTATATTCTAGTTATTTGCGCGGTAAAAAATCAAAAAGAAACAAATTACTTGAAGAATTAAAAGAAAATCCAAGCAATCTAAATATTCTAAACCAAATATTATTGACCTCTGTTTCAGCAAAGGAAAGACTAGACGATTATAAAAGTTTATATGAAAAAATATTTTTAATAACAGGAAAGCCAAAGATAATAGTTGACATTGGATGTGGCTTAAATCCAATTTCATTTCTCTATATGAATTTGGAAAAGATAGATTATTATTGCTATGATATTGATAATGAAGATATGAATTTTTTAAATGAATTTTTTAAAATAATGAACCCATATGGATTAAATGGAAAAGCAGCAATTCTCAATGCAAAGGACGTTGATAAGATAAAACAAATTCCTAATGGAGACATTATTTTTCTATGGAAATTAATAGATCTAATTAACACGAAAGATGCAAAGCCAGGAGAAGAATTAATAAAAGTTTTAATGCAAAAAACTAAATTCATTGTTGCAAGTTTTGCAACAAAGACCATAGGTGGAAAACCAATGAATCTTCCAAGAAGAAAAGGTTTTGAATTAATGTTGGAAAGAAATAATTTTAGGTTTGAAACAATAAAGACTAGAAATGAAATATATTACATTATAAACAATTAATAATTCTTAAGAAGTTTTAGGAATCTCTATGTAAACAAATGTATCTTTTTAGTAACTTTTACGAGCGAATAAATTATAATAAGATTTATAAATAAAATATATTCATTTGTCAGATGAAAAAACCCAATCCACTTAGCACAGAAGATCGAAGATTAATAAATGAACAAGGAGCAGCAATTAATTTAGTAAAACATAAAAGGCTTGTTGCAAAATTAATGTATGAACCTGTGGAAGCTCACCTTAGAGGTAATTTAATTATAGGATATACTCAATTATTTTCTGAAGATGATAAAACCTTTAGAAATGGTGATGGATTGGAGGTATCTATTGCAAAATCATTTCCAACAATCGGTTGTACAACTGCTGCATGTCCTCAGAGCTATGATTCTGCTTTTCGAGATCTGCAAAGACCTCTTGTAGATTTAAAAGGACTTTTAGAATATATGAATTGGGCAGTTTCACAAGGTATAACTAGAAGTTTAAAGGATTTAGATGCTAATTCTTTCTTTTTAGTTCTATTTAGTCCAACTGTTTCTGGACATAATAGGGCATTATTTCCTTTTGCATCAACACAAGATCATTCATTATATTTAGATAATAGTTCTTTATGGAATTACACAATTACCCCATATAAAATCATATAAAAATATGGGTCTAGGCAGGATTGGACTGCGGAGAATTCGGTGTAACCGACAAGGGATTTTTTGTTACCTTTTGTAATGAAATATTCATCTTACAAAAGAGTTATTTCTTAGCAAATTTCCACATTGCATCAAAAAAAGAGATATATTGATTAGCAAGGCTTTTCGATCTTATAAGAATTCCAGTTGGCTCTTCATCCCAAGAAATAATTGCAATTTTATCATTTAATATCATAGTATTTGGTGGCATGGGAAAATTAAGATATTTCTTTTGAGTTATTGAAGATTTAGTTGAAGAAGATCTATTTTGTTCATGAAATATTCCCCTGACTAAAATCTTCTTTTCTTTGAATAATTTTTTTGTGTATCTAAAAACTTTTTCTCTTGCAATTTTATAGTTTTCTGGATTTTCTACAGAAAAAATCCTATAAATGTCCTTGCTCTTAGCATCTTTAACTAATTCCGACATAATAGTTTTTATACCCTTAAAAGATTTAAAAAATTCAACACCGTAATTTTCTATTTTCCTCTGTCTTGCCTTTAATTCTGGAAGTATTTTCAAATATTCTGCTTTTTTTAATTCAATGTAATCTAGAACAACTTCCGGATTTGGTGTTTTGTAATATTTTACTTGGCTTTTTTTGATATAGGAGAGCAATCCTTTGGATATTAATTTATTTATTGCTTCATAAACTGACGAGCTTTGCAATCCAGATTTCTCAATAATTCTTCCAGCCTTAGATTCTCCTAATTCTAATATAATTAAAAATACTTTTATTTCTGCATGAGAAAGCCCAATGCCTTCGAAAACTGAGTTGTCCATAATAATTATACTTATTTTAAACATATAAATCTTTCTTTTACTCATTTTTTTTGGAGAGCAATTTGTTAAATACTTTATTTAAATTTGAATATTAAGATGAAAAACAATCACTCCCCCTCCGAAAGAGAAGATGATAAAAGAGATGTATACATCGCAGTATACGAATATCCAACATTTGAAAATAATATTGTTCTAGATGAATTTGATGATTTGACTTCCGATGTCAATAAGGCAGTTTTTGAATATTTTCTTGCCGATAATATAGATCAAGCTAAAGAAATTGCAGAAAAACATAAGGGACTCCCAGATTATGAATTAAAAGGCATTGCTAAACTTGTCTATGGATCAGAAGAAGATATATCAGATCTAGATTATTTTTATAAAATTCATCACGATGAAGTTTGGGATTTTAAATTAGCAAGATATGTTCCATTGGAGAAAAAATAAATTTATTGAGCTAAACGCGATGACCCCCTATATAGCAAAACAGGTTGTATTAAAAATGAAAAATATAGAAAAAAAGCTAAGGAATTTGCAATAGAGTCACATAAAAACCAATTTAGAAAGGATGGAAAAACTCCCTATGTGAAACATTGTGAATCTGTAGTTAAAATACTAAAAGAAGCTAAAATAACCAATGAAGACATCCTTAGTGCAGCATGGATTCATGATGTAATTGAAGATTGCAATATAACTGTTGCAGAAATTGAAGAAAAATTTAATCCGAATATTGCAAGGATAGTAGCAGCTTTAACAAGAGATGTTAACAGAAAAGATTATAATAAAAGGATAAAAAATTCAGATTACGAAATCAAGATTATCAAACTTGCTGATACGATTCATAATTGTTCTGATTTATCCTTAAACTTCCCTAGAGAGACACTATTAAGAAAAATAAAGGATTGTCAAACACTTTATTTCGATATATCCAAAGAAATCTGTCCTAAGTTTAATAAACTGCTTCATTATTATGTGGATCCTTTTTTACTAAAATTTCCTAGTCCAGCAGATACTTTAAAACATGGGTCTAAACAGAATCGAACCGCGGACACCTCGGTATAAACGAGTAGATTATTTATTTTAATTTATATTTATTAATTAATAATAAATCTACCAATAATATCCAGAATAATAAGAACTATAATAATCATATCCAGAACTTATTGGATAATAGCTATAACCGTAACCATAATATCCACCATAGCCTCCATAATAACCATATCCTCCAAAAGATGAAATTGGAACATATCCGCCACCTGCTTGAAAATTGTTTGAACTTGGAGAAGGCGGAGAATAGGGCCTTGGATAAGGTTGTGTATTTTGTTGATGAACTTGAGTATAGGGACCATTAAATGTTTTTAATTTTTGAGAAATAGGAACATAACCTGAACTATAACCTACATTTGAATAATAAGAAGTTGAAGGTTCATTTGCAGGACCCTGATATCTCCAATTATAAATTGAATCTGAATTTCCTGAATCAGAACTTCTTGAACCTACCCTTGCATCTCCACCATAAAATTTAGCAGCAGAGACAAAATTAAGACTTATCAATAAAATACTAACCAAGAATAATGCAATTATTCTATATTTCATAAAATTCAAGATAATAACTCCTATTTAAAAGTTATTATTCAGTGGCTCTGTCCGGAAAGGACAGAGCCTATTCAGTCACAGAATCATTATTCTTGATTTCTTTGATTAATACTTCTTTAACTTTCTTAGGATGATCTCGAAGATATGCCTCGACCTTCTCAGCTTCAAAATGTGCGGATTTGTCCCCTTTTTTTGCCTTTCTTGAAAAAACACCAACTCCTCCAGAATCATAGCCCCATCCCAAACACATTAAATATCTTTCATGAAGTTCATGAACTAGAACATAGGGAATTTCTTTTTTATAAACCTCATCATCAATCCAAATCTCCCCTTTAGGCACAAAATGATAAACTTTATCATGCCCTCCTTCAGTAAAATCTATGAAGAAAAGGCTCCTGACTAAATCTCCCTTAACAACCCAAATTTTAATATGCTTGGTATATTTTGAAAAAATTCTTTTTTTATAAACTTTTTTTATTATTTGCTCTTTTTCTTTTAATTTTTTTATTTTTTGAATATATTTGGATTTGCTTCTTTCATAACCTTCATGCCTATTTGCAATATTTACTGCATCATTGTATGATTCTCCCTTTTTCAACTCTCTCTGTATCATAAAAAAGTTATCAATAAAATATCTTGCTTCTTTCTTGCCATTCTCATAGTCTATCCATAACTCATGTTTTGGAATGAATTTAAAATATCTATCACTTCCAAAGTTTGTAAATTCTTTATCAAGGTGTTTTCGTATATAATATCCATTTACATAATAGACTTTATATCCATTAAAATAACCAATTTTTTTCAAATACGGTTTTTTCATATAATTAATTAGAAAAATTAATTAATAAATCTATTTATTATTTATTTCTTAATTTTTATATTTCTAAATATCCAAAGAATGACTGCGGATATCAAATAACCAATAGTAAATAATAAAATAAAATGTATTGTTAAAATCCAAATTGAAACATGTTTGAATTCTGGTGTAGCGAATAAAGGCATTGTTGGTGTTGGTAATTGGTCTCTTACATCTCCAATACATTCCAGAGATTTTCTATCTCCATAATACCTACAGCTTTCCTCATTTGAAAACTC
>Ga0172369_10006109_pt1 | contig 14497 bp, 11 predicted proteins | sample LakKiv25m_FD_114539 | JGI IMG/M metagenome (GOLD analysis project Ga0172369, IMG submission 114539) | Freshwater microbial communities from Kabuno Bay, South-Kivu, Congo - kab_022012_11.25m | ecosystem: Environmental > Aquatic > Freshwater > Lake | place: Democratic Republic of the Congo...
AGGATCAATTCCTCTCCAAAGAGTACCTGATTCGCCCTTTGCCGTGACCCCTGCATATGTCAGATCGGATCTGGCATATCTCCTGCCAGTATTCCCCTCAATTTGATCAAAAAATGCATCGATATAGTCAGGACTTGCCTCTGTTAGAACTCGATTCCAACAATAATCTGAACTCTTATGATAAAAGTAAATTGTATCATGAACCATACCAGCTTGCTTAGCGCCAGTATGTGCGCTTTGTCTTTTCCAAATGATTTCATTACCAAACATTTCTTTTCCGAAAATTTCATCAAGGGCTAATCGAAGTTGACCAGTCACTCTCCAATCCAAATGCACATAAATACTCCCCCTCTCACTCAACAAATCGCGCATCAGCGTCAGGCGCTCGTACATCATGTGCAGGTAGGAGTCGGTGCCTTTGCCCCAGGTGTCACGGTAGGCCACAGCTTCGAGAATGGACTGCTCCTTTTGCACCGCCTCACCTTCCTCGCCGAGCTGCACCTGCATGGTAAAGTCGGCGCCCACGTCAAAAGGCGGATCAATGTAGATCAGATCGATCTTGCCGCGGAACTGCTCCAACAGCGCGGCCATGGCCAGCTTGTTGTCGCCCCAGATGAGCAGGTTGCGAAAATCGTCGCGGTGGGCGGTTTTGTTGAACTCTTCAAAGTCAAAGCGCTCCTGCTGTTGGGCATGGCTGCGGTCGCGCGGCTCGTCAATGGTCTCGATGCGCTGCAACGGCAAACGTGAAATCGGCAGCTTCACCGGGCGGCGGTTGCCGTACTCGTCGTACTTGCCTTCCCAAACCAGCTCGGTTTTCATGCGGGAAAGGGGGTGAGGATCGGATGGCCCCCAAAGGTTTGGCTGGTTATTCTGTTTGCTCATGCCTCTTCATCCTCTTGATGGTACTGCTGCGCCGGTATTGTCAAAATCAATTCCGTCTGGTCGATCAACTGATAGGTCGGTAGACATCCAGTCAATCTTTCTGTCTCCTGAAAAATAATTGGCACACCTTCGCCACGCCTGTCCATGATATGTTGTCGATGGATTTCATCCTTATTCTCAGTTATTGGACACCGGGCAAGCAAACTGGTCACCAACTCATTCCGCGTCGCTTGACGCAGTGCCAAACTTTCGATTGTTACGGTATTAGGCGGCGGACCAGGCGAATACAACTCTAAACGATCATCAAACAAATGAAGCCGAACCTTGGAGCCATGAATCGAGTAATCTCGATGGGCTACAGCGTTGGTGACAGCCTCGAAGCAGGCGCGAATGCTGAACTGTGGCACATCGATTCGTGCCGGCGTTTTCTTTGCCATGATCTTCATGTTTTTTCGAATAAATGCCAAGGCCTGCCAAATCTGTGCATCTAAGGGCCCGATAATATCGGCGGCGTCTAATTGGTAGTTGGCATCGCGAATGCGTCCACGATAGCTCACTGCCTGAATATATGCGCCTTTTAGCCAATGCGATGGGTTGGAGAAACACATCAGCACACCGGCTACGCTTATTCGTTCGACACCAACACTATCTACCGCCAGAATCCGGATCTTGCGCAAAGCAAGTCGCGGATCTTTGTCGCTATAAGGCACGAAACGCAGCCAAAGTTTTTCATCAAGATCAGAAAAAGAAGTATCAGGGACTGCCTGTTCGTCGAAGCGAATGATTCGCACTTGGCTGCGCTGCTGAAAAAGACGCGCCAACAGGTCGGGTGGCATCTCACGTTTGGAACTGCCGAGGCGATAGAAATAACCGCTCGGGCTTTTGTGCACAAAAAGGCTGCGCGGCACATCGATCTTTATCACCGCGCGGTTCTCTCCAAGTTCGTCGGGCAAAGTCATTCGGATAATTCTGACCTGAAGCGGTGGATCGATACTGTCGTTACAAATTTCTCGAATGTAGGTCTCAACCTCATCAAGACGATCGTGAGGGATTCCGATGATGTCCCGCGTCTTATCATCTACTCCTAAAATCAAGACACCATCATCGGTGTTGGCGAAGGCAGCTAATTCATCGGCAAGATCATCGCGTCGGGGTCCGTCTATTTTCTGTCCCCGAAAAGTAACGGCCTTATATTCTAAAGTCGAATCTTCACCCAATCGTATTTTCTCGATTAGTTCGATAGGAGAGTCATACATAACGACCTCCTCCAGCAATTCGATTGTACCGCTTCTCGAAAGCCTCGCGACCACCCTCCATGACCCGGCAGATTTCCTCGCGGATACGCCGATTTTGCAGCCCATCGGGGTAAATTTCCCCTTGCTCATCTGTTGCGAATTGGCATTGCCCAGCGCGAAAATCCATGGGAATGACCAGTTCGGCATCGCCGTTGACCGCGATATTGGGATTGTGTGTAACCACGATAATTTGTCGTCTGCGCTTGTTCTCACGCAACTGGCGTACAATCAAGTCATAAATAAGATGATTGTCCAAATCGTCTTCCGGCTGATCCAGGATGAGTGGCTCTTGTCCATAGGCTAACAAAAAAGCGAGAATAGCCGCTGTCTTTTGTCCCGGCGAACCCTGTTGAATTGAGCGGAAACTTTTGCCGTCACCCGTGGGGCTGTACTTGACCTCAAGAGAATCTTCAGGAAACCAAAGCCAAATTCGGTCAAGGATTTCTGGCTTTAAACTGGCGATGAATTTCGTAAAACGCTGGTCTTGGACATTCTTGAGCGTGTTTTTCTGCAGACTTTCCTTGAGTCGCCATAATCGCTTTTCAAAGTCTTGGCTCTTAGAATTTTTGGAATCAAGATATCCCTGATATAGCTCGGCTAATATTCCTGTTTTTTCGTCTTCGGAAAAAATGTCGCTGGCAAAAGTCGGATGCTCGCGTTGAATGATATCTCTAAACTCGTCATCAACTCGGTCTTTGGCTCCGTACGGGACGACTTCCATCTGTATCATTGTATTTGACGCAAGAGAGGCCTGCAAAAACCGGGTACGCTTTTCCGTCAGTTCTCGCCGGAGAGAAATAAGTTGATTTAGGCATTCGTGCGCCTGTCGGTTCACATCCTGAAGCTGTTGCCCAAGGCTGTCAATGGCGGCTAATTTTTGCTCTAAGATTTGACGCCGCTGCACAAGTTGTCCATAAGCACCAGGTTCAGTTCCTTCCCGTTCCAGACGCTTTTCTAAGGATAGATATTCTCTTTCGGCTGTTTCGACACCCGTTTTCCAAGGAGAAGTTAGAATCGCTTGCCGCCATCCAGTGACGATGGTTTCTGCTTCTTCAGAGAGAGTTACCACTTTTCCTATGAGCGTCTCAATTTTGATCTTGATCGTATTAGCCAGTTCCAGAACTGCCTGCTCATTTTCTATATCGCGATTAAATAGAGACTCGTCCAAATCCGCGGGCGATAAGGAATCAACTGATTCGCGCAGTCGTTGGGGAATCTCAGCCAGTCCTGTTTCGAATTGGTCAACAGCGCCTTTTTGCCGACGAGTTTGTTGATAACGTTTGAGGATTTCGCCGTGACCAGAGGATTCAAAAACGGATAGTTTTCTCCGGAGATCTTCCAACTCACCTTTGATAGTTCCTTCTTTGCCCAAGCTCGCTTGGATTTCACGCGCTTTCGCCCGCAAAGAGAAAAACCGACCTTCCTGTTCTCGCCAACGCTCACTCCAGCTAGCGCGGTCGACCTGTGGGTCCTCGTCGATTATGGTTAAGAGTGCACCAGGGCGTTCAGCGAACTGGAATATCTGTTTTTGACTATAAATCCGTATTGGAAATCGACGCGCCACGTCGCCCAGACTAACTCGCTCGGTATTATCAGGCAACATTTCCATAATGGCAGGGATACCGGTCGATTGACTCCATCGTATTTGGTAGCGGGCTTCCTCACTGAAATATCTAACTAAAGCATCGGTATTTTCCGTTAGTATTCCCTTATCATCCCGGTTTAAGGGCTTTCTTATGAATTCTTCATAAGATTCTCTTACTTTTTCCATGTCTCTTAATTCGTAATCGCGCTGCATGACAGCTCGGAAAAACTCCACAATTGTAGACTTGCCTGTGCCTCGCCCGCCGACAACAGTATTCAACCAAGGATTGAAGCGAATAAGAAATGGTTTGCCGCGGCCACAGTACTTTGCTTCTCGAATTTCTAATGCTTCAAGAATCCTTGTTGCGTGAGAATTTGGATCAAAATCAGAGCTAATTTCATCGTACCGGATGATAGACAAAGGACCATCAAGCAAAGCAAGCCGCAAGGCGTCCAAAGAAGGTTCACCCATTTTAACCCAGGTGAAACGGGCACCAGGAAAGGTATTCTCCGCTAAGGAGTCGGAAGGTGCTGGATGATGGGCATCTGATCCTATCACCGAAGTCCAGTGCAAATGCCGCTGCTGGTATTCATCAGGAGGGATGAAATCTTGCTGTTTCACTTCCATGGCAAAGATATGGGAAGAATCCAAGGTTTGCTTAAGCGTGGTTCCTTTTTGTTCAATGAATAATCCCCTTTCCGCATCCACATGAGCAGGGATTGCAATTCCACCCATCCGGCTTGCTTCCTCTATCGACTCGCACAGTGTTTTTCGTGTGACCCCATCGCAATTACCGGGCGTTCCCTGGTAGTTCACCGCGCCCATCAAATGATCGATATTACCTGTCGTTGTAGTGAGGTCGAAAATGACCAAAAGATGCACACCGCCACTCACAGAGATCTCCACACCTGGGAAAATATACATCGGGCGGAATCCATTTGGCAAAGGTGATCCCCGCTTCATGACCTCGTATTCATGCTTGAGATCATCAATCCATCTGCCGGTATTGTGATCGGTAATAGCAAGACAATCAATACCGGCTTTCATGTAATCCAACAGCCATTCCCTTGGCGTTCTCTTTACTAGGCTCTGTTGGGTTTTCCCTCTACCATAACAATCTGACGCAGGTGTATGCGTGTGGAAATCGAATTTCCACCATTTTGATCCAGGTATATCATTGCGGTCAATCATGGGACACTGACTCTCTTCACATTCTCGATGCGCTGCAAAAGCAACGATAGGGTTGGCAGCTTGAAAGGCCTGCGGTTGCCATCCTCGTCACTCTTACCATTCCAGACCAACTCGGTTTTCATAAAAAAGAGGTGGTGGCGATTGGCAGGTCTCTAGGCTTGCGAAATGCTTTTATTCTCCGCGACGCTCAATTCCTTGAGTATGTGGTACGGAATTTATGGCTTTCGATTGAATAACCTAAACGTGACGACTTGCCGGGGTTCTACCTCAGCTTGATCTTTGTTCAGTTTATCAAAATTATGTCATTTTCGCAAGCGAAAATTCACGGCTTAAAAGCGCATCTCCATGCCGAGATTGATCAGCCGCTTTTGATAGTAGAAGCTTGCCCAAGGGGATTCGTTTTTGTACCAAGCAATGCGGAGCATCAGGGTAAGGAACGAGGTGAGATCACGAGAAAGATCAAGGACGGCAAAATTGCTTTCTTCTTTTTCGGTGTCAAGCTCCAGCAGCCAGAACGGAAGCAAAGCATCGAGATAGGTTTTTTTCTGAATCGTCCCATAGCCGCGGAACAATATCCCTGCTACTCGTTTGGCGAACATGAAAGTGAATTGGTGTTTATTGAAATCAAAGCCGTAGCTATTGGAGCGGTACGTTTCAAAGCTGTAGGAGAGGTTCAACAAAATGCCTTTGACCAGCAAATCGGCACGAAGGGAGTAAAGGCCGAGACGATCATTCTGTTTTTCCGTGCTTGGCAACCAGCTTCGCCGATCCTCCGTCGGACGGTAGGCCAGTCGATTCAGGTATAATCTGCCGAAGGAAATCTGTGGCGAAAGCGTTAGACCTCGAATGACAGGAAAACCAATTTGCGCATAATATAGCGGGCCGGAATAATCATAATAATCACTCTGCGCATAATCCAAGCCTTCCAAACGGCAGCCTGCTTGCAGGGTGAGATTCCTTGGCAAGGATATTTGTAGCATCGGACTCAAGTGACCCCAGGCATAGTCGGTTTCTTTGCCAAGAAAAATCTTCAGCCGACCTCCCCCATGCACGCCGACCTCAGCGCCAGGAAAAAGCTTGAACGTTGCCTTACCGCTCGCCTCATTGACCAACTTATTTTCACTGGCATATTGCCAATAGAGCTGCAGGCCGCTGTGGTAGGAAAAGCTAAGCGAAGAGACTTTCCCGTATCTATGCCCTCGGGAGTCAAAAATGAAACGTAAGGAACGCGCATCCCGGGGATGGTGGAGAGACTCTTCGACGTTGTTATCCGTTTCCCAGCCCAGTTGCAGGCGATTAGCAAAACGCCATGCCGATGTGCTTTCGCTCTGAGCAAACGTCCCTTCTGCTCCCAGCAAAAAGGTGGCAAATAGAGGTAGCAGGCCCTTTAGCAGCGCGTTGTTCATTCAGGAGTGCGTTCGATGGATTGTCGCAACTGCTTGGCTTGTTGGTCGAAGATTCTGGCAACGGCTGCGATGCTATCTGCCGTAGCAACCAGTCGCTGCTTTTCTGCCTCAAGAACCTTAAGATAATCGTCCACATCGTAAATGGGCAGAGATTGAAAATCAAAGGTCAAGAGTTGATCGGCGGCAGTCAAGGCCGGCGCATTCCTGCTTTCGGAATACTCGTTGGTCAGTGCAGGGCCCCTACCTTTAGTCGCTTCATCGGTTGCTGGAGCGCCGGCACTCGATGTCTTGGTAGCAAATGGCTCATCGCGGTGATCGAATAGCCGGGTGTCATCCACCAATTCTGCCATACGTTTGCGCAGAATCGTTTCATCGCGGACCTTTTTGATGTGACCTTGTAATTCTTGCGCCTTTTCGCGATATCGGTCCTCCCGGTCGCGGTAGAAATCCGCCTTGGCTTCGATCTCCTTTGGCGTATCATCCAATTCGATTCCCGGACTTGGCAGTTCAGCCTCATCTCGCAAGGCCTTTTCCGAGTTCCGTAGCTGCTGCCGTTTTGCGCTCAGCAGCCGGACCTCTTCCCCTATCCGGTTCTTTTCTATGCCGCCAACATTGGAATGGTTAGCAACGTAATCAAGAAGCGAGTCCATTGCCACCGTGTAAAGCGATTCCAACAGAGCGACGGTTTGTGCCTTGTGTCGCTGCAATTCGGCAGCTTGAGCGTTAAATTTTTCCTGTTCCGATGCCAAACTTTGGGCATCTCTTAGAAATCCATCCAACCGCCTTTTGTCGAAAAAGCCCAAATCATCCTTTTGTTTGAGCTGGGAAATCAGCACGGCTAATGAATCCGCTTGTCTGTCGTTCTTTTCGCCGGCCCGCTTAACAGTGGCAAGCTGCTCATCAATTGCAGCTAATTGTTTTTCGGCAACCGCAATAGAGGTTTGCTCCGAACTGACGGTTGCGGCGAACACGACAATGAAAACGACAATATTCAAAAGGTACTTTCGCAAGAGCATCACTCCCGACTACTTATTAGTCTCAGTCAAACACCAATCCAAATTCTTCCAATTGGCCTATCAAATCAGGCCGTACTTTTCCAGCTTGTAATAGAGTGCGCTGGTTTTAATTCCCAGCACCCGCGCAGCTTCAGTTTTAATGCCAGCCGCTTTGGCCATGGCTTTTTCAATGGCTTGCTTTTCCACCTGAGCAAGCAGCGAATTCAAATCCAAGCCATTCAGGTCACGAAGAACCTCTGTTTCTTCTCCCGCCGCAATTGGCAAGTCTTCCGGCTGGATATGATGATTCTCTGCCAGCACAGCAGCACGTTCCAGAATGTTTTCCAACTCTCGAATGTTGCCCGGCCAAGAATAGCGACACAACAGATGCATTGCTTCGGCCGTCAAAACCATCCCGGCGCGCCCAATCTCTTTGCCGACCCGCTCCAAGAAATGCGTCGCCAAGATCGGAATATCCTCTTTGCGCTCGCGCAAGGGCGGCAAGTAGATAGGGATGATATGCAGCCGATAGTATAGGTCTTCGCGAAATTTTTCTTCAGCCACCAGCTTCTTCAGATCACGATTCGTTGCCGTCAAAATCCGCACATCCACGGTGAGTGTCTGCTCGCCGCCTACCCGCTCGAACTCGCGCTCCTGCAAAACTCGCAAAAGCTTTACCTGCGTAGCGGCCGGCAGATCCCCGATCTCATCCAAAAAAATGCTGCCGCCGTCAGCCAGCTCAAAACGCCCTCGTTTGCGCCGCACCGCGCCGGTGAACGCACCCTTCTCATGGCCAAACAGCTCAGATTCCAAAACGCCCTCTGCCAACGCTCCGCAGTTAACGCGGATAAACGAGTTCCCGGAACGAGCGCTCGCCCGGTGAATGGCGCGGGCAACCAATTCTTTGCCGGTGCCGCTTTCCCCATAAATGATGACCGAAGAATCCGTCTTGGCCACTTTGGCGATGGTGCTGTACAGCTCTTTCATCTTGGGCGATTCGCCGATGATTTCGCCAAAGTTGAAGCGGTCATCAATCTCCTCGCGCAAATAGACGTTCTCATCCGCCAGGCGATTCAGTTTTTCATCCTGGGCGATCTTTTGCAGGATCTTTTGTACCTTGAGGCGAAACTCGTCGTGAGAGAACGGCTTGGCAATAAAGTCCGCGGCTCCATATTGCATCGCCTTCACGGCCAGATCGATACTGCCGTAGGCGGTGATGATCATGACCTCGGTCCCCGGCGAAATCTGTTTAACTCGTTGCAAAACTTCCAGACCGTTGAGCCCGGACATGCGATAATCGGTTACCACCAAGGCGTACCTTTCCTTGGCGAAGAACTCTAAGCCACCCTCGCCGCTCTTCGCTTGAGTTACCGCCAGACGCATCTTTTCCAGAATCTGCACCATGCCTTCGCGCATGGTGTCATTGTCCTCTATGACAAGGATACTTTGCAAGGACAAGTCTCCTAATAAAACAACGCTCAATGGTCAACTGTCAACGTTCAATTGTCAATTGCCAACAGAGGTGTTGACCATTGAACGTTGAACATTGAGCGTTAACAATTGAAACATGTATTAATGACTATTGCAGCTTCCCGAATTGCAGACAGAACAAATATCCGTACGTGCTCCAGCCTCTGTTTATGTTCGCGAAAAAGTAAGGGCCAAATCCAAAATAAGGCGTAGTAATAAAAGCTTGTACCTCCAAGGGCATTCCGATTTGTTTGAATGGCAGTACTTGGAATTTTTCATAATCAATGACCCTTCCATGTCGCCGACCTCTTACAAAGCCAATTCCGATGCCAGCCGAGATGTAGCCCATTTCCCCGCGAATTAGACTCAGACCAAATAAGAAAGAGTATTCCAATATGTACTCGGAAGGTCCCCAGCTCATGTTGAAATCGTAAACATCGATAATCCTAAACGTATGTATTCTATCTCCCCTTTGGTAAGATGCGATTGCTCCAAGATCAAGCGCCCTACTGCCAACCGTTTTGAAGATTCCTGGGCTAGTGCCGAGCCCAAGGTTGAATCGCACAAGATTTTGGGGCCTTGCGGAAATATTACTTTGCGGAGCAACTCGCCCAACGCCTGTTCCAATCAGTGAGAAAAGGATCACCATGGAAGAAAAACTGTTGCCGAACTTCCTTGGCATTCGCATAGAATTCATTAGGTCACTAAGATCGCGGCTCATTCGATGTCCTCATCCGATTCATGTATCCGGATCCAACCGACCTCGACGATCCACAAGCTTTTTTCTATGGGTGACTGATTTAGTGCCTGAAGAAACTGTCTGATCAACTGCTCCAACAAAGTTAGACTCGGGTTTGGCGGTACACGAATCACTGCAATCCCGCTTGTCGCAGAAGGCGAGAAGCGAGTGACATCGGCAAAATCCAGATCAAGCGTTACCAGACAGCGTTGTTCCGCACAACACACATCGAAGAGACGGGAATCTGAACAGCCAGTGAGTCCTTGCTCGCGAACCGTCTCAACATCATGTCCATACTCTTTGAATATCTGTCGAGTGCGCGTACCGAAATTTTCATCGAGCTTGAATTTCATCGAGCCAACTCAGGTTCTATCACAATGTACCGCTCTCGTGACATTTCTGCGCCATAGGCAATCGCAGCCCGAATATCATCTTTCGTCAAGTGCGGATATTCCACCAATACTTCCTCTATGCTCATGCCACTGGCAAGGAAATCGAGAATAAGCGATACCCAAATTCTTGTCCCACGTATGCAGGGTTTGCCGAAGCATATATTGGGGTCAACCGAAATTCGCTGAAGAAGTGGATTCATCGTTTCTCCTTATTTTCCACGATCAACTCAAGTGTTCAAGATGTGACAACACATCGATCATTCAATTACACACTGAAATATCCTGGCAACTGATGTCCAGTCACAAACACGACTAAGGGAGCCATCATCGAAAATCAGACGTCAGCAATCAGCGGCAAACTGATACGAAATCTTGTCCCTTGCGGACCTGACTCTTCCAAGTCAATGCTTCCGCCGTTTGATTCCAGCAGGTTTTTCACGATGGCCAAACCCAAACCCATGCCATTTTCTTTGCTGCTGTAAAAAGGCTCAAAAATGTGTTCTTGCATTTCCTTGGCAATGCCGGTGCCCGTATCAGAAACGTCGATCAGTATCCGGTTCCCTTGGTTAGTTGCTGTCGCTTGCAGGGAGCCGCCGTTGGCCATTGCCTGTATGGCGTTGAGCGCCAGATTCAAAAAGACCTGTTTCAGATGCTGAGGATCCACAAAAGCCGTGGCGTGACCCGAATAGACTATTTGAATGCCATTGCTGTGAGCCTGATTATGGATCAGATCTATTGCCTCACGCCAGCAATCCTCTACTCTGCTGGGCTCCGGTTTGGGGGCGACCGGCTTGGCATAATCCAAAAAACTTTGGATCAAGGTTTTAAGATTTCTGCTTTCTTTTAGTATCTTCTCCGCCTTGGCTCGCAATTGCGGATCGGCAAGCTCCTCGCGCAGAAGGCCGGCGAATAGCTCAATTCCACCAACTGGATTGCGAATCTCATGAGCTACACCGGCCAACATGGCCTTTTGCTGATCATCGCGCTGCAAAATCGCCTTACGCATTTCCTCCATGGTTTGCGCGAGAAAAGCAATTTCATCTTTGCCTTGAATGTCAATGCCTTGATCCATGATTCCCTGCCCAATTTTACGAGCAGAAGCTTGCAGCTTTAGCAGCGGTGCTGTCAACTGATGTGATGCCAATACAGCGAGTACGAGAGAAAGCAACAACGAAACGAATCCGATTTGTAGCAAGTTCGTTTGGACGGCGCGAATGGTCTGTAGAGATTCCGCGCTCCCTTCCACGGCGAGGATGCCCACCACCTGATCTTTTAGCTTGAGCGGTGCATAGCCCGACTTGTAGAGCTTTCCGTCGTATCCAGAAAAGAGCATCGAGCTTACGGTGCGTCCCTGCAAAACATCTTGAATCTCTATCTTGTCGAATTCCTGACGCAAATAGTATGCGCCAATTACAGCGGCCGTTTGGGTATCCAACCAAATTCTTCCATCCGCAGCAAAGGCAACGATGCGCCGCATGTGTGTAGCAGACCTAATCTCATCCAATCTCTGTAGCAAGTTGTGGAAAGTGCGAGTTTCTTCATCACCCGGTGCCAGCACAGAAACCAAAGTCACATCCGTTTGCGCGGCAATTGCAGCCGCTATGGCTTCCAGCTTTTTGCCCAACTCGTTTTCCAGCACCGTCTGCAAGTGATAGCGCAAATATGCTCCGGAGGCCAACAATACGATGGCAATCTGCAAAACAAAAAGAATGACTAACCGTCTGCGGATCACGGACAATGGCTTTTATTTTTATTTTCGGCAAAGCTTATGCCAGATGCATAAACTATCTCTTCGCGGAATGGGGCTGCTAAATCAACGTTAACAATCGAAGAATTTGCGAATGACCGGCATCCGGTTATAAAATAAAAGCAAATTCCGGTCAATCGCTGCTCACTTGCTTCAAAAATCTGTTGCCGGTCTCAGATTTCTGACAGAAATTCCTTTGTCTTAGACGATGCTACCTGGCTTTCCCGTTCGGAATTTCATTTCAATTGGGGTCGGCGCCGACTGGAATTCAGCTTCTTGCTCCCTAGAACACTCAGGCACCACAAATTTCCCTCCGTCAAAATTCGGCATCGACAAATCATTCAATCCGGTCGCAAAAGTCTTCGGCATCGATTATTGACGCAAAACTTGCTCATAGAACCGCTCATAATGAGGAATTAGCTTGCGCGCATCAAAGCGCTCAACTGCCTTTTCACGTGCCTTGGCTTGAAAACTTTCCATGAGCCGATCGTTTGTCAAGAGCTCGACAGCGCTCGCGGCCATGGCTTCTATGTCACCCACTGGATGCAAAAAGCCGTTGATTTTATCATCGACCACTTCCGGCAGGCCGCCGATTCGAGTGGCAATCACCGGGGTTCGGCAGCTCATGGCTTCTAATGCAGCCAAGCCAAAGCTTTCCTCGCTGCTCGGCAATAAGAACAAATCGGCGCAACCAAGAAGGTTTTCGATGTAATCCTGGGTACCCAAATAGAGAACATGGTCGTGTAGTCCCAATTCAACGGCCAAATCATGTGAGGCCTGTCGATCCGGGCCGTCGCCTACCAGCAAAAGCTTAGCGGGGATACGCTCACGAACCTTGGCTAAAATCCGGACGGTATCGGTCAACCGCTTAACGGAGCGAAAATTCGAGGTGTGAATAAGTAGCTTTTCTTTGTTGGGAGCGAAGACTTTTCGGCTGCAGTCCGCCACCGAGCCATTGAATCGCTCGGTATCGACAAAATTATAGATGACGCGGATTTCTTTGTTGATGGAGAATTCCTTAATTGTCCGGTTCGCTAAATACTTGGAAACGGCTGTCACTCCATCCGACTCTTCGATGCTGAACTTGACCGTCTCAAAAAAGGAGGCGTCCTTGCCGACCAGAGTGATATCCGTGCCATGCAAAGTGGTGACAATTTTCGGACCTCGACCGCGCATCATTTGCCGGGCCAAGTAAGCGCTGGTGGCATGGGGAATGGCATAATGGGCGTGGACAATGTCCAGATGGTACTCTTTAGTCACCTCCATGAGCTTGGTCGCCAGACTGAGGTCATAGGGCGGATATTTGAAAAGCGGGTAGGCGGAGACGTCGACTTCATGGTAAAAAATGTTCTGCTGGAAGCGCCGCAACCTGAATGGCGAGCTGTAGCTGACGAAATGTATCTGGTGTCCCAACTGAGCTAAACTGATCCCCAGCTCGGTAGCAAGCACGCCGCTGCCGCCATGGGTGGGATAACAAACAATGGCAATTCTCATCTTGCCTCCTGTTTTGTAGGTTCGCCGCGCTGCAAATGAATATACCAATTCCAAGCGCTCATGTCAATCAAAAGGATGGCCTCGTCACTCCGCTGATGGCTGCAGACATTTTAATTGATTTATTGGCCATTTTTCTTTAATTTGCCGCACGAATTTTGAAAGCAGTATCGCCACATAGACCGGCAAACTTTTCATACCCCAGGGTCTGTGTGGTCAATTAACCAAGTAGGGTGACGACAATATTTCACAATGCTAAAAGATAATATCAGAAATTTCTGCATCATTGCCCATATAGATCATGGCAAGTCCACCTTGGCAGACCGGCTTTTGGAAGTTACCGGCACCATCAACAAGATGGAAATGAAAGATCAGGTGCTGGATAGCATGGATTTGGAGCGCGAGCGTGGTATCACCATCAAAATGCACCCGATCACCATGGAATACCACGCCAAGAACGGCCAGAACTATATTCTCAACCTCATTGACACGCCCGGACACGTGGACTTTACCTACGAAGTCTCCCGAAGTCTTGCCGCTTGTGAGGGAGCTTTGTTAGTGGTCGATGCTGCCCAAGGCGTGGAAGCCCAAACGGTGAGCAATCTATATTTGGCCATCGACAATGATCTGGAAATCATTCCGGTGATCAACAAGATCGATTTGCCCAGCGCGCAAGTCGATGCGACCAAGCACCAGATCATGGATCTGCTTGGAAGCAAGGAAGAGGAAATTCTCCTTGCCAGCGCCAAAGCCGGTATTGGGATCTCCGAGGTCCTTGAAGCTGTGGTGACGCGGGTGCCGCCCCCAAAAGGTAGCGCGGAGGCGCCTTTGCGCGCTCTCATTTTCGATTCGGTCTTCAACGCCTATCGCGGCGCTGTGGCGCACGTTCGCGTCGTAGAAGGTGAAATCCGCGAAAAGCAAATGATAAAGTTTTTCTCCACCGGCAAAGTATTCGAGGTGCAGGAAGTCGGCATCTTGCGCATGCGACAAATCAAGCGGGAAAGCTTGTCGGCCGGTGAGACGGGCTATGTCATCGCCGGGGCCAAGGAAGTCAAAGACACCAAGGTGGGCGACACCATCACCTCGGCAGAAAATCCGGCAACGGAGCCCCTTCCCGGCTATCGCGATGTCAAGCCCATGGTCTTTAGCGGCCTTTTCCCCGCCGTGGCCGAGAACTATGAAGAGCTTCGTGCCGCTTTGGAGAAACTCAAGCTAAACGACTCTTCACTCTTTTATGAACCGGAGTCTTCCTTGGCATTAGGATTTGGCTTTCGTTGCGGCTTCCTCGGCCTATTGCACATGGA
>Ga0172369_10006110_pt1 | contig 14496 bp, 15 predicted proteins | sample LakKiv25m_FD_114539 | JGI IMG/M metagenome (GOLD analysis project Ga0172369, IMG submission 114539) | Freshwater microbial communities from Kabuno Bay, South-Kivu, Congo - kab_022012_11.25m | ecosystem: Environmental > Aquatic > Freshwater > Lake | place: Democratic Republic of the Congo...
TCACTAAGTCGGTTTTGATTCTGCCGATCATCGGCTTTCTATTTGTCGTAGAATCTTTGAGCGTCATCATTCAAGTGCTGTCAAAGAAATTGCGCGGTGGCAAGAAGATTTTCTTGTCAACGCCGATTCATCATCATTTTGAAGCGATCGGCTGGCCGGAATCCAAAATCGTGATGCGTTTTTGGGTCGTGGCCGGCGTATCGGCCATTATCGGACTGGTGGCATTCTTGATGGATAAAGGAGCTTGGTCGTAATGCTTATGCCGGATTTCAAGGATAAAAAAGCGACGGTGATGGGACTGGGATTATACGAGGAAGGCAGCGGCATCAGCGCGGTCAGATTTTTATTGTCCCGAGGCGCTAAGTTGACTGTCACTGACTTGAAGACGAAAGAGCAATTGGCGGATCAGATCAAACGATTGGGACAATCGGCCGAAAAGATAAATTTTGTCTTGGGTAGGCATCGCGAAGAAGATTTTAAGGATGCGGATCTGGTAATAAAGAATCCGGGCGTGCCGAGTTCGTCAAAGTATCTGAAGATCGCCCGGGAAAATAACATACCAATTGAAACCGATATCTCGATTTTTTTCCAGCTGATTGATCGCAAGCGCATAATCGGCATTACCGGCACGCGAGGCAAATCAACGGTGACGACCTTGATCTATGAACTGATAAAAACCTCAGATAAGCATGCGGTACTCGGCGGCAATATCACCAAGTCTCCGCTGGCGCAAATGACGCAAGTAAAAAGGGGCGGGACGGCGGTATTGGAATTGTCTTCGTGGATGGCGGAAAGCCTGGAACCGATAAAAAAATCCCCGCATATCGCGGTTTTTACCAATATCTATCCGGATCATCTCAATACTTATGACGGCATCAAGCAGTATGCCGAAGCCAAGAAGAATATCTTCATCTGGCAGAATCATCAGGATTATGCGATATTGAATCGTGATAATCCATATACATATAAAATGGGCAAAGTGGCGCCGTCCCGAAGATTCTGGTTTTCTAAAAAATATTTTTCCGAAGAAAACGGAGCTTTCGTCAAATCAGGCTGGATAATTTTCCGCCGCGACGGAATCGAGCAAAAAATTTGTCCAATCAGAAAAATCGCCTTGGTTGGCGATCATAATTTGGAAAACGTTTTGGCCGCCGCGGCCGCCGCGATGATTTTCGGAATCAAGCCGGCGGCGATCGCCAGAGTTTTGGGGAAATTCCAAGGCATATCGGACAGATTGGAATTTTTGCGGGAGATCAAGGGCGTGAAATATTATAATGATACGACCTCGACCATGCCGGAGGCGACGCTGGCCGCGCTTAAGGCGTTGGGCGGGAAGAAGAATATAATCCTGATCGCCGGCGGTTCGGATAAGGGATTGGATTTTTCCGCGTTGGCGAAAGAGATCAAGAAAACTTGCAAAGCGGTTGTCTTGTTGAATGGTTCGGGAACGGAAAGGATGAGAAGGGGCTTAAGGCGATATTCCGTAGTCGAGTCAATGGCCGATGCGGTCGGAGTCGCGAAGAGCCAGGCCAAAAGCGGCGACATCATATTATTGTCTCCGGCTTGCGCCAGTTTCGGCCTGTTCAAGAACGAATTCGACCGGGGAGAGCAATTCAGGAAGATCGTCATAAAATTAAAATAATCATGAGCAGAATCGTAGAAAAACTGAAAAGATTCTTTCAGGCGCAGAAAAGGGAGAAAGCTGATTGGCAGCTGATCGGCGCCATTTGGCTTTTGGTGGCAGTCGGCATAATAATAATTTCTTCGGCCGGCGTGGCTTTGGGCTGGCAGAAATACGGCGATGCTTATTGGCATCTGAAGCATCAATTGCTCGCCGGCATCCTGCCGGGCACAATATTTTTTATTTTTTTCTGGTTCTTTGATTACAAGAAATTGGAAAAGCTGGCGGTGCCGATGCTGTATTTTTCCATCGCTCTGCTTGTCATTGTCTTGATTCCCGGCATCGGTACCGAATTGAACGGCGCCCGGGCTTGGATAAATATTTTCGGCATTACGACGCTCCAGCCGTCAGAAATAGTCAAATTGACATTTCTGATATACTTGGCGGCTTGGCTGGCGCAGAAGGAAGAGCATCATTTCGAGAATGCCAGCGACGGTTTAGCGCCGTTTTTCATAGCGCTCGCCATAATCACCGGTTTGATCGTGTTGGAAAAGGATACCGGTACCATGATGATAATCGTCGCCATGTCGCTCACGGTTTATTTCGCGGCCGGCGGCAGGCTGCGTCATCTGGCGTGGCTGGCAATAGTCGGCTTGGCAGGCTTGATTTTGCTGATAAGGATTTCACCTTATCGGGCAGTGCGGTTTTCCACTTTTTTGCATCCGGAAATAGATCCCAAGGGTGTCGGATACCATATCAACCAAGCGCTTCTTGCTATCGGCACGGGAGGCTGGCTCGGCTTGGGCTACGGCCATTCGCGCCAGAAATTCGCTTATCTGCCGGAGCCGGTGGGAGATTCCATATTCGCGGTCACGGCCGAGGAGTTGGGATTCTTCCTTTCGACTGCTATCATGGCGCTTTATGTCTTCGTTGCCATCAGGGGATTGAAGTTGGCAGCCCGATGCCGCGATCCGTTCGCTAAATTGCTTACGGTCGGGATCATCACCTGGCTGACGGTTCAGGCGTTCGTCAATATCGGCGGCATTATCGGCATCATGCCAATGACCGGCGTCACCTTGCCGTTCATCTCTTTCGGCGGCAGTTCCATGATGGTATCGCTGGCGGCGGCCGGAATCCTGGCGAATATTTCCAAGCAGAACGCATAATATATGAATATAGAGAATTTCAAACGGGAAAATACCGAAGAGCAGACTCAGGCAGAAAAATATCAGAAACGGCTGGAGGAGGTAAAAGCCGCGCTTGCAGAAGAGACGGAAGCCTTGAAGCCGCTGGCATTATCGATTAAGGATCAGGCATCATCGGAGTCGGGTTTTATGGCCGCTCATGAAGCCATTGAAAAGCTTTACGCCTGGCTGCAGGATAATGTCAATGGTTTGAATAGGCTAGAGATTAAGGATTTAAAGAATGTCCGGATAAACATTGCTGGCGGCAGCGGCCAGAAAACCTCATCCGGTTTGCCTGAATTGGACATACCGATTATGGTCTTTCCTGATGTTGATTGGCGCAACCAGTCAGCGCCGCGCGATGTAGTCAGGCAGGTTTTTATGCCGGCAGGGATATCGTCGAGCCGGCGGCGTTATTTTATGGGCCGGCGGATTTTGCTTCCGACAATGCCAAGGCTAATCCTTTCGCTGTTACCGGATTGATAGTTACTCACGATTCGGCGGAAAATAGCAGCACGGTCCATGAAGGAGCCCATTTTTTGGATTTTTATAGCGGATTGCGAGAGGGCGCTGATAAGATTATCGGTGAAATAATAGCTTTTCGCCAGCAGGGGTCGGTTTATTATAATGAATCCGGCAAGACTCGCGAGATTAAGTGGCATGATCGATTAAGCGATCATATAGTTGATTATCTCTTATTATATGGTTTAGATACTTTAGAAGCCCAGAAAGAGGAACAAAATATAGATCAGGCCATCGATATTATCAAGAGGCTGGATGAAAATTGGCAAGATTCGGCCGCGGTTACTCATATCCTGTTGAATTTCCTCAAGCTGTCAGATATCCAACAGTGGGAAAATGTGAGCGACGATGATCTGCAGGTTATGGCAAAAAACAAATATGATTAAAAGAATACTATTATCCGGGGGTGGCACCATGGGCTCGGTCAGCCCGCTTCTGGCTGTCTACTCGGAAATAAAAAAACATCATAAAGAAACAGAATTTTTATTCGTGGGAACGGAAAGCGGGCCGGAAAAAGCCGCGGTGTCCAGCTATAAGATCCCGTATAAGGCCGTATCGTCCGGCAAGCTCCGCCGTTATTTTGACTGGCGCAATCTTACCGATCCGTTCAGGATCGTTGCTGGCTTTTTCCAATCGCTAAAGATTATCAGGGAGTTCAAGCCGGACGCGATCATGGTGGCCGGCGCGTTCGTCGGCGTGCCGCTGGCTTGGGCGGGAAAAATTTCGGGCGTGCCGGTTTTGGTCCATCAGCAGGATATTGAAACAGGTCTGGCCAATAAGCTGATGGCGCCTGCGGCCAAGAAAATAACCGTTTCATTCGATGTTTCCCTGGCTGAATTTTCCCCGTCCAAGGTTGTTTTGACCGGCAATCCTTTGCGCGGAGAATTCTATCATTGCGATAAGGAAAAGAGCCTGGATTTTTTCCATCTGAAAAAGGATCTGCCGGTAATCTTGATCACTGGCGGCGGCACCGGTTCCAAGATGATCAATGAGCTGGTGGAAAAAGCCTTGCCTAAGATCGTCAAATTCGCCCAAGTGATACATACGACTGGTTCCGGCAAGGGCATAAATTTCGAATCGGACAATTACCATCAATTTGAATTCATGTCGCACGAAATGCCGGAAGCGCTTTGCGTTGCGGATCTGGTCGTTACGAGAGCCGGACTTTCCACTCTGACCGAGCTGGCTATTTGCGGCAAGGCGGCTGTCATCATTCCGCTATATAAGACGCATCAGGAGCATAATGCCGAGTATTATCAGAAGCATCAGGCGGCCATAGTCCTGTCCGAACCGAGCCTGAATCCGGAACTTCTGGTTTCGGCTTTGCGCGATCTGTTGGCAAGCAAGGATAAGCTGGCCAGGCTTCAGGAAAATATAAAAAATATCATGCCGGCAAACGGCGCTGAAAAAGTCAGCGGAGTATTATTGGGAATCGCTTCACCCAATTAAATAAATTTTAAATCTTTAAAGATTTAAAATTAGATTTGCAAAAAAATGCGGTTTTTGAATGTAAATATTAATAATTATTTCCTTAATTAATGAAAAGATAAAGTGAAGCAAATCTTATTTAACAGGGTAAATAATTTATGACTGATTTGTCAAAAATAAATAAAGCGCATTTTATCGGCATTGGCGGCATAGGCATTTCGGCTGCGGCCGGAATTCTTCAGCGCCGGAACTTGGTTGTTTCCGGTTCTGACGTTGCGGAAAATGAGATCATCGCTAATTTGCGTCAGAGCGGAATCCGAATATATGTTCCGCATAAGCCGGAAGCAATCGATAATGAAACGGGATTGGCGGTTTATTCGGTAGCCGTGCCGGAGGATAATGGCGAAAGAATGAGAGCGAGAGAATTGGGCATTGCTGAAATGAGTTATCCGCAGCTATTGGGCGAGTTGATGAGGGATAAATATGGCATCGGCGTTTCCGGCACTGACGGCAAGACCACCACAACTGCCATGATCGCCAAAATCATGATTGACGCCGGCAAGGATCCTTCAGTCGTATTGGGTTCACAGGCGGAATTTCTAGAAGGCAATTGCCGGCTCGGGCAAAGCGAATATTTCGTTTTTGAGGCCGATGAATATCGCCGCGCTTTTGACAATTATCATCCTCAAGCCGCAGTAATCACCAATATCGGAGCGGATCATTTGGATTATTTCCATGACGGGCACGAGTATCTTTCGGCGTTCAAAGAATATCTGGAGAAATTGCCGGAGAGCGGCTTGGCGATCATCAATAATGATGATGAACGGTCAGTTGAGGCAGATAAGGATTGCCCAGCGAGGATTATTACTTACGGAATTGAACGGCAGGCGGATTATGCAGTCAAGGATATCAGGATTGCCGATGGCCGGCAGGAATTCAATGTTTTGGAAAACGGCGCGGCTCAAGCAGTCGTTTCTCTGCGTCTGCCCGGGAATTACAATGTGTCTAATGCGCTCGCCGCTATAGCTCTGGCCAGGTCGTTTGAAATCGGGTGGGATACGATAGTAAAATCATTGGACGGCTTCAAGGGTACTTGGCGGCGTTTTGATCATCTGGGCGACTTGGGCAAGGCGAAAGTGATTGCCGATTACGCCCATACTCCGCCGGCAATCAAATCAGTGATATCAGCGGTTAAGGATTTTTATCCGAACAAGAAAATTCTGTTTGTCTTTCAACCGCATCAGTATGCGCGAACAAAAAAATTGTTCAATGAGTTTGTTTCAGCTTTTGATGAAGCGAAAAAAGCTTTGATTGTTGATATCTTTTATGTCGAGGGCCGCGAACGGCCAGAAGATTATGATGTGTCGTCTGCCAAGCTGGCAGAGGCGATCAATGCTCGGGGAGTGGACATATCTTATGGCGGCGATCTTAAGGAAACCGAGGATAAGATAAGGGCGTCTGCCGATAAATTCGAAGTGATTATGATTCTTGGCGCGGGAAATATTTATGAGTTGGCGAAGAATCTGGTCAAATAATCAAATATATGGATTTATATAAAATTCAGCAGAAATTGGAACAGCCGCGCAAGAAAAAGGCCAAGAAAGCCTCGGCCGGCTTTGCGGCGCAAAAAAAATCGCTGGAAGCTACCGGCTATATGGCGAGGGTTAAGAAAAATAAGAAATAAAAAACAGATGTTGAATATCAAAGAAAATGAGCTGATGAAGAATCACACGTCGTTCCATATCGGCGGACCGGCCAAGCATTTTGTCGTTGTAAGAAATATTGAAGAAGCCAAAGAGGCGATAAAATGGGCGCAGGATAACAAGAACGATTATAAAGCAATAGGCGGCGGCAGCAATCTGTTAGTATCTGACAGGGGTTATGACGGATTGGTTATAAAGTATTTTGGCGGCGATATCAAGATTGACGGTGATGAAGTTGAAGCCGGCGCCGGCACGCCGCTGGCCCAAGCCATGAACGAGTCGCTTAAAGCCGGGCTGGCCGGATTGGAATGGGCGATCGGCATACCGGGAACGATCGGCGGCGCGCTTTGCAATAATGCCGGCGCCTATGGCGGGGAAATGTCGCAAAGCGTAATCGGCATAACGGCACTGATCGAGGGGAAAATAACTGAGCTGAAGCCGGAAGATTGCGAATTTGCTTACCGTTCCAGCGCTTTTAAGGCCGGCAAGATCGAAGCAATGATATTGTCGGTAAAATTGAAATTACAAAAAGCCTCCGAAGACCGGATCAAGGAAATCAATATTGAACTGGCCAATAATTTGGCTGACAGGAATTCAAAATCAGCTGAAGGCGGATCAGCCGGCAGCACTTTCAGGAATATCTTGCTTTCGGCCGAAGAGATGAAGGAATTTAAAAATAAGCATTCGGAATTTCCTGATCAATTTGTCGCTTATAATAAAATACCAGCCGCTTGGCTGATTGAAGAGTGCGGCTTGAAGGGGAAGAAGATCGGCGGAGCAATGGTGTCGGAAAGGCACGCGGGAAAGATCGTCAACATCGGCGGCGCCACGGCGGAAAATGTCATCATGCTGATTTCCGTTGTCAAGCAGAAAGTCCGTTCAAAATTCAGCCAGCAATTGATGGAAGAAGTGGAATATGTCGGATTCTAGCATCCCCTTTATTGCTTTAAACTTTAATAAATTTAAGAACTAATTTATGGACATTCGAATCAAAGCGACAAAAATGGAACTGACGCCGTTAATCGAGGAAGCGATCAAGGACAAGATCGGCGGTCTGAAGAAATATTTTGACAATATCATCGGCTGCGAAGTGGAAGTCGGCCGGACAACCAAGCATCATTATAAGGGAGGTGTGTTCATCGCCGAAGTGAATTTGGAAGTGCTGAAGAAGGTGATCCGCGCTTCAGCTGAAACTGATGACTTATTGAAATCAATCAATGAAGTAAAGGACAAGATGAAAGTGGAAATCACCAAGTATAAAGAGATGCTTAGAGGGGATTAATCAGCCGTAGCGGATATTTTTTCGACTCTTGCCAATAATCGCATTATATTGTAAAATAATGGTCAATATTAATTTGTCTAAATACTATCAAATATGTCTTTTCTTAATAAGATATTCGGCGATCCCAATGCCAAGGTGCTGAAGGAGATGGAAATTGTCGTGGCGGAAATCAATGCTTTGGAGCCGAAGATCTCCGCTTTGAGAGATGCGGAGCTTAAGGCTCAGACCGGCAAGCTTAAGGAGCTGTTGGCCCAAGGCAAATCGTTGGACGATATATTGCCGGAAGCGTTTGCTACGGTTCGAGAAGCGGCCAAGCGCGTCTTGGGCCAGCGCCATTTTGACATGCAGCTTATTGGAGGCATCGCGCTTCATCGCGGGCATATCGCGGAAATGCGCACCGGCGAGGGCAAGACTTTGACTGCTACCGCGCCGCTGTATCTCAATGCTTTGACCGGCAAGGGCGCGCATCTGGTGACGGTCAATGACTATCTGTCGCGCATCCACGCCGATTGGATGGGGCGGATTTATGATTTTCTCGGGCTTTCCGTCAGCTGCATCCAGCAGCAGAACATCTCATATAAATTCAATGGCGGAAAAATCGCCAAGGAAGGCGATCCGATCCTGGATGTGCAATATTTGGAGCCGTGCACCAGGAAGGAAGCTTATGCTTGCGATATCCTTTACGGCACGAACAATGAATTCGGCTTTGATTATCTGCGCGATAACATGGTGCCGGAAATCAGCCAGATGGTCCAGCGCGACCTGCATTACGCCATCGTCGATGAAGTCGACTCAATCCTGATCGATGAAGCCCGCACTCCGCTGATCATTTCCGCGCCGGATATGGAGTCTACGGACAAGTATTTCCAGTTCAGCCAGATCGCCAAGACATTGATTGCTGAAACTGATTACAAGGTGGATGAGAAATTGCGCGCCGCCACGCTGACCGAGGAGGGCGTATCTAAAGTGGAAAAATCTTTGGGCATAGAAAATCTCTATACTGATCGCGGCATTTCCGATGTCCATCATATCGAACAGGCTTTGCGCGCCCAGGCTCTTTATCATCTGGATAAGGAATATGTGGTCAAGGATGGCGAGATCATAATCATTGACGAGTTCACCGGCCGGATGATGTATGGCCGGAGGTTTTCCGAAGGCTTGCATCAGGCGATTGAGGCCAAAGAAGGCGTCAAGGTTCAGCGCGAAAGCAAGACCCTCGCCACCATCTCGTTCCAGAATTACTTCCGCCTTTATGAGAAACTCTCGGGCATGACCGGTACGGCGGCGACCGAAGCGGAGGAATTTTCCAAGATTTATAAATTGGAAGTGACGACGATCCCGACCAATAAGCCGATGATACGAGCTGATCTCAATGACTTGGTGTATAAGAATGAATTGGGAAAATACCAGGCGCTGGCGAAAGCGGTCAAGGAGTGCAATAAGAAAGGCCAGCCGGTTTTGATCGGCACTGTTTCCATCGAAAAAAATGAACTGCTGTCGGAACTCTTGAGCCGGGAGGGCATTGAGCATCAGATCTTGAACGCCAAGCATCATGACAAGGAAGCGCATATCATCGCGCAAGCCGGGCGAGCCGGCGCAGTCACCGTGGCGACCAATATGGCCGGCCGCGGCGTTGATATCATCTTGGGCGGCTATCCGTTTGATCAAATGGAATTCAATAAGGTTGTTGCCGCCGGCGGCTTGTGCGTCATCGGCACCGAGCGGCATGAATCCCGCCGCATAGACAATCAGCTGCGCGGCCGCGCCGGACGCCAAGGCGATCCGGGCATGTCGCGTTTCTATATCTCCATGGATGACGATTTGATGCGCATTTTCGGTTCCGAGCGGATGAAGAACATGATGACCGCTCTGGGTGTGCCGGATGATATGCCGATAGAAAACGGCATGATCAGCAAGTCCATAGAGCAGGCGCAAAAGAAAGTGGAAACGCATAACTTTGACATCCGCAAGCATCTGGTGGAATACGACGATGTCATGAATAAGCAGAGAGAGACGATATATAAGAAGCGCCGACAGTTGTTGGAAGGCATAAATACCAAGGAATCAATGCTTAGCGCGATCGGGAATGAGATCAATTATTTGGTTGGTTACTTTTTGGCCTTGCCGGAAGGAGAGAATGATATCAATAAATTATATGACGAAGCAGGCAATATGTTTCCGATCAAGCTTGAAGATCGCAAGCCTTTGGAAGAGATTGCCAAGGAGGCGGGAGAAGGCGAAATCAAACAGGCGCTTGCCGGCTATTTATTCAAGTTGGCAGTTGAGGAATATAATAATTTGGAAGCCAAGATAAATATGCTGCCCAAGGGCGAAAATGATGCCGAGCCGATGCGCCAAGTGGAGAAGCAGATTTATCTGCAGGTGATAGACTCCATGTGGATAGAGCACTTGGAAACCATGAATCATCTGCGTACCGGCATCGGGCTCCGCGGCTACGGCCAGAGGGATCCGCTGGTGGAATACAAACGGGATTCCTTGCGATTATTCCGCGAGCTTTTGGCGCAGATCGACCATCAGGCCGCCTATACGATTTTTAGGATCGGTTTTGCGTCGCCGCAAGAAATAAAAAGCGAAGCTCAGCCGAAGAATCTGATCCTGGCGGGGGCCAGCGAGAAATCAGCCTTTGACGGCGATCAGGGCTTGCAAGAGAGGAAAGCCGACAAGCTGATAAAAGATGAATCGCATTTTGACGGCGAGAAGGTCGGCAGGAATGAGCCTTGCCCTTGCGGGGCGCTGTGGCCGGACGGCAAGCCGAAAAAATACAAGGATTGCCACGGAAAATAAATATGCCGGAACTTCCCGAAGTGCAGACAATCGTTTCTGAATTGGATGATAAGATCAGAGGCAAGGCAATCAAGTCCGCCACAGTTTTCAAATTGCAATCAGTTCGCCCGATGAACAAAAAATTTGTCCAAGGCGTCGGCGGACGGAAAATTTTGGGCGTCTCGCGCCGCGCCAAGATGATCATCGTCGGATTGTCGGGCGGAAAATATTTATTGATCCATCTGAAGATGACCGGCCAGTTGGTTTTTAAAGACAAGTCCGGGCGGGGCGTTTCCGGCGGCCATCCGATTCCGGTTTCAGGCAAGATCAAGGCCATCGCGGCTTATCCGCTTGCCGGCGGAGAAATCAAGGATTCGGGATTGCCGGGACGGTTCACCCGCGCCATGTTTGAATTTTCCGGCGGGTCGAAATTATTCTTTAACGATATCCGACGCTTCGGCTGGATCAAATTGGTTGATGAAAAGGCGTATCAACAGGAGATTGCCAAGTACGGTTTAGAGCCTCTCTCGAGCGATTTTACTTTGAAGAATTTTAAAACAGCGCTGAAGCGCTATCCCAATCGCAAAATCAAGCAAGTCTTGATGGATCAGTCTCTGATCGCCGGAGTCGGCAATATTTATGCCGACGAAGCGGCTTTTGCGGCGCGCGTCATGCCGACCCGCTTGGCCGGTTCGCTGTCAAAAAAGGAAATTTCCGATCTGCACAAGGCGATCAAGCGCATTCTGAGATTGTCCATTAGGATGAAGGGCACTTCGGCCGACACTTATGTGACCGCCAGCGGTGAGCAGGGGAATATGATGAGATATCTGAAGGTCTACGGCCGGCCGGGACAGAAATGCCGGAGTTGCGGCGGCAAGATCCATAAGATGAAGCTTGGCGGCAGGGGAACTCATTATTGTCCCGTCTGCCAGAAATAAAAAATCTCATCCGCTGGCGGCGAATGAGATGAATGTACATATATTATTTAGAATGTGGAGTCACGCTTATCCGCCTTGAATTGATCAATTGCTTTGGCGATATCGCTCGGTGGAGTTTTTTTATTTTGCAATTCCTGTATAGCCATTGCCCTCATTCGCAAGGTATGCCGTAATATCCGTCCCGCATTTTTTTCTTCGGCGCTGCCGTGTTTGAGGCGATGCCGCAAGATGCTTTTGACAATCGGATGAGGCTTTCCATCTGGGATATGGACTATCATACACATAGGATCAGCAATAAATAATTTCGGCGGTTGGCGGCCTTCCATGAATTCATCCATCATTTCTCCGATATCGCGCATCCTAATGAGCTCATGCGGAATTGAAACCTCTTGAGTGCTGTCTATGATTGCCTCAAGCGCTTGTATTATCACATATTCAATAAGATTTTCCAGTGAGGTGCTCTTATCTAAGAAGCTGAATCCTTGCGGATGGAATTCATTGACTGAAACCCTGATCTGCCAAGTGTTCTCAAAAGGGTCTTTTGGCAATCTCATTTTCATTCTCCTTTTGTTACGCAGCATGCTGCGTAACAGTTGTTAATGTCCACTAACGCTATAGCTTATCTTAAAATAACATCGTAATATAATACATCAATAATGTCAATAGTATTCCGACAGCCAGCCCGGCCATGACTTGGCTCATCGTGTGGCCGATCCTTTCCGTCACTTGGATTTCCGGATTGGCGGGGAATATTTCCTTGGCCAGAGTGTTGGTCAAGACTGCGTTCTTGCCGATTTCCATGCGGAAGCCGACAGCGTCGCGAATGACGATTATCATGACTGCAAAGGCGATGGCGAAGCCGGTGGAATCCAGCCCGTCCCTGATGCCGACCAGCGTGAGCAACGAGACGACGAAGGCCGCGTGCGCCGACGGCATGCCGCCGTAGTCGGCCATAAGATGTTGCCAAGTCAAATTAAATGGTATACCATCAGTAATAAGCTTGATTATTTGCGTGACCATGGTCACAAGTATGGGAATAACAATTAAACTGAACATATTATGGATTATTTGTTGGCTGTTTTGGCCGGGGCCATCCAGGGCGCGACTGAATTCATCCCGGTGTCGTCATCGGCGCATTTGGTGATCCTGCACGATCTGCTGAAATTCAATCTGCCGGACAATCTGGCTTTTGACGCGATACTCCACTTGGGGACATTTTTCGCTTTGCTGATATTTTTTTGGCGCGAAGCCTTTGATCTGATCAAGGGATTCTTTTCCAGCTTGACGGATTGGAATCTGAAGAATGACCTGAATCAGCGTCTGGCTTGGCTGATCATCATCGGTTCGGTGCCGGCGGTCATTGCGGGCGCATTATTGAATGATTTCATTGATGCCAATCTGCACGAGGGGAAATCGGCCGTCGCCATAAGCGCTTTCATGCTGGTTGCGGTAGCGTTGCTTTTCTGGCTGGCGGAAAAATATTCAAAGCGGACCGATGAGATGAAAGACATGGATTGGCGGAAATCGCTTGTTTGCGGCTTGGCCCAGGCGCTGGCCTTGGTCCCCGGAGTCTCTCGCTCGGGCATTACCATTATAGCAGGCATGGGCCAAAAATTGAAGCGGGCGGAAGCGGCTAAATTCTCGTTCTTATTGTCTATGCCGGTGATATTCGGCGCCGGCTTCAAATCGCTTATGGATGTCAGTTCCAATCAGGATATCGATCTTATGATTTTGGCTTCGGGTTTTTTGTCGGCGCTGATTTCCGGCTACTTGGCGGTGAAGTTCTTCCTGCACTATCTGGATTCGCATTCTTTGTCAACGTTCGCTTGGTATAGAGTGATACTAGCGGCGGCGCTTGTTTTTTGGCTGATACTCTGATATTCGGCCTGTCCGCCAAATTTTCCATTGCGATTTTGGCGGATTTTTTATTGCTTGATTTTCTGATCGCGATGGCCAGGATCAGCAGCATTATTGCGGCAAACAATATGTAGTTCAGATAATCGTTTATCAAGCCGAAATATTTTGAATATTCATTGCTATCAGATATGGAACCGAAGTAGTTATCAATCATATTCGGACTGGCTGTAGCTTCCGACAGCTCGCTTACGCTCAAAACGCGCGAACCGAACAGCTGTACGACCATGCTGGTTTCCTGATTGTCGAATTTGCCTCTCAGATCCGCGATGCCGATTTCTTGGAACTCCGGCCGTTCAATATTCTCCCGGTGCTTCTCGCTTTTGATCCAGGCGTCGAAAATTTCCTGCGGCGTATCGAAGTCCATTGCCAGATTTTCGCCGACATAGAAATAGGCGTAGTTGACATCTTTGACCCAATCGGAAAATCGGTGTCCTTCCGGCGAAGTGTGGCTGAAGTATTGCTTGGCCAGCAGATCATTGGCCTTGTTGATGGCGGCTTGGGTCAAGCGGGGATTGACTGCCAGTTCGCTTAGTCCCAATCTCTTGCGATATGCATTGGTAAGGCGGATCAGTTCGCTCGCCGCCTCATAGCCGTTAGAGCCGGCTTCCGTTTTCGGCCATAAAAAAATCGCCGCGTTCAAGCCGCTTTTTATTAGCAGCAATCCGACCGCGATAATGAATAAAGCTTTTACCAATTTATTCAGCATGGCTATATTATAGCATAATTTTCCGTTTCTGGACAAGAAATATCGCCGTTGATATAATGATTCCAATATGTTGAAAAAAATTATTTTTATCATCATCATAGCCGCTATCGTTTTTTTCGGTTATAAGTCTTATTCTGATTATCAAGCTCGACAAGCGGCGGCCAAAGCCAGGGCGCAGGCGCTTTTAGTCCGCAAAGAAAATAAGGTGACGATAATCGAGGGTTGGCGCCTGAAGGATATCGCCTCTGATCTGGCCAAGGAAGGCATCGTGAGCGAAGAGGATTTCATGTCGGCTGCCGCTATTGATAATTGGCGCGATCGATATGAGTTCTTGAATGATCCAAGGATTAAATCACTGGAGGGTTTTCTGTTTCCCGACTCTTATAATTTTTTTGTCGAGGTGACGGCAAA
>Ga0172369_10006114_pt1 | contig 14489 bp, 16 predicted proteins | sample LakKiv25m_FD_114539 | JGI IMG/M metagenome (GOLD analysis project Ga0172369, IMG submission 114539) | Freshwater microbial communities from Kabuno Bay, South-Kivu, Congo - kab_022012_11.25m | ecosystem: Environmental > Aquatic > Freshwater > Lake | place: Democratic Republic of the Congo...
TTATGCCGGGAATACCAGCAGGATTAATGGGATTTTTGATCGTAGTATTCTTTGTTCTTTATTTCTTTTCAAGCGCAATAAAGATATTGAGGGAATATGAGAGGGGCGTTGTCTTCAGGCTCGGAAGGGTCATCCCTGTTAAAGGCCCGGGCCTTGTTATTATTATTCCTGTAATTGATAAACTCGTAAGAGTGAGTCTCAGGACAGTTACCTTCGATGTCCCGGCGCAGGATGTCATCACGAGGGATAATATCTCGGTCAAGGTGAATGCCGTTGTATATTTCAGGGTTATGGATCCTATAAAGGCGATAACGGCTGTCGAGGACTTTTATTACGCGACATCACAGATATCACAGACGACCTTGAGGAGCATTCTCGGCCAGAGCCAGTTGGATGACCTATTGTCAAAAAGAGAGGATATTAATTCGGAACTTCAGAAGGTGATAGACCAGCAGACAGAGCCATGGGGGATAAAGGTTACCGCCGTTGAAGTGAAGAATGTGGACTTGCCTGCAGAGATGCAAAGGGCGATAGCAAAACAGGCAGAGGCAGAGCGGGAAAGAAGGGCCAAGATAATACACGCAGAGGGAGAGTTCCAGGCTTCTCAGAAGCTTGCGGATGCCGCAAAGATCATATCTTCAGAGCCTGTAACATTACAGCTCAGGTTCCTCCAGACACTGACTGAGATTGCAACAGAGAAAAACTCAACAATAATCTTCCCTGTGCCCATAGATTTAATAAAACCGTTTATTGACAGGATGGCAAAATAGATTCGCGGAATAGTGGGTTAATGCGGTATTCATTACCGCATTAACCCAACATCATGGCTAATAACAGCAAAAATCATATCTGGCTTAAACCACTGATACTTGTCTTAATAGTAGGCGGGCTTACATTAATTTTTTACAAGACCGGGCTGATTCATTTTTTCCTAAGCAAGGAAAAACTCCTCCGGTTCATGGATTCCCTCGGTCCCGCAGCTTTTGCGGGGTTCATACTTCTTCAGGTTGTTCAGGTGGTTGCCGCGCCGATTCCCGGAGAGGTGACAGGTTTATTAGGCGGCTATCTTTACGGCCCTGTGTTAGGCGTTTTTTTATCCACTATTGGCCTTACTCTCGGCTCATACATCGCCTTTGCTCTTTCACGGGCCTTCGGGAGGCCGTTTGTTGACAGGGTTGTGGATAAGTCCGTAATAGGCCGCTTTGATTATCTTCTGCATCATAAAGGCGCGTTCCTTGTCTTTCTACTGTTTCTCATTCCCGGATTTCCCAAGGACTATCTCTGCTATATACTCGGGCTGGGACATCTCTCAACAATGGAATTTCTTGTGATAGGCGGCACCGGAAGGCTGTTCGGAACTATACTGCTTACTCTCGGAGGAGACTATATAAGAAGGAATCAATATGGAAAATTTTCTATACTTGTCGGAGTTGCCCTTATTGTCGTCTTTGTCGCTATTGCATACAAAGACAAACTTGAAAGGCTTTTCAGAATATGGCATGTTACGTCAAGAAGAAAGGAAAGGAGGAAAGAGATGAAGGGAAAATAGAGTTTTATAAGGCCGGCCTTAAGAGGTTAATATAATTTCTTTCATTTCATCCGTATAAGAACAGTCTTTGTTATATATGCATAAAGGCCTCTCAATCTTCATCTCTGCCCTCCCTTCTTTTACAGCCTCTACAAGCGCCATCTTAGCCTCTGTATGAAGGGTTGAGTGAACAAGGCGCAGTCTTTTCGGCTCCATCCGATTTTTTCGCAAAGTATCAATCAACTCTACGAGTCGTGACGGATGATAAATTAGACACAGCCTGCCTTTTGACCTCAGAAGCGAGCAAGATGCGTGTATTAAATCTGTAAGTTTCAATTCTATCTCATGTCTTGCAATCGCTTTTTCACCAGTCGGGCTAATCAATCCGGTCTTTTGTCTTCTGAACGGCGGGTTTGATACGACAAGGTCAAAACTGTTCGGTTTCAAAATATTGGCATAATGCTGATAGCTGATGGCTGATGGCTGATGGCTGATTTTTTTAACGTCCGCCTTAATTACCTTAACCCTTTCTTCAAGGTTATTTAACGCCACATTTCTCTTTGCAAGTTTTACAAGGCTTTCCTGTAGTTCGATCAGTGTAATCCATGCTTCCGGATATTGCTTTGCCAGCAGAATCCCGACTATGCCTGAACCAGCGCCTAAATCCGCAATCTTTTCTGATTTTCTGACATTCACGAATGCGTAAAGAAGCAGGGCGTCTACAGAGAATCTGTAACCTCTTTTGTTTTGATATAGGTTTATGTCCCGTATGCTGTCGAGCGTTAACTCCGGTTTCATGATATTCCTATAAGCGATAACAGTTGCTTTATATCATCAATAATGAAATCCGCATTTCTTAGCGCTTCTCTGCCGCTGTAGCCATAGGTCACGGACACTGTTGCCACCCCGGCGCCCCTGCCTGCCTGTATATCAAGATCGCTATCGCCGACAATGATTGCTTTATCAGGGGTTATTTTAAGGGTTTCCAGAACTCTTTTTACAGGCACCGCAGACGGCTTTTTTTCGGAAACGCTGTCACTGCCAAGCACCATATCAAAGAACTTCAGCAGGCCGAGCTGTTCAAGAAGTTTTTTGGACAGCAATTCTCTTTTGTTTGATATCACCGCTTTTTTATAGGCGCCGAGTTTTTCGAGGGTTTCTCTTATCCCCGTATAGGGTTTTGTAAAGTCAGCAAGATGTTCTGTGTAATATTCGATAAACCTGTCAATCATGTCATCTCTTATGGCAGCATTACCCTCTGCTTTCCCCGCCGGGCCGTGCGAAGCTGCAATCATCTTTTCAATAAGTCTTGTCAGCCCTTCTCCTATTATCATGATTGTCTCTTCGACAGTAAGGGGTTTGAATCCGTAAGGCTCTGACGCATAATTCAGGGCATTGGTTATATCCCTGCCCGAATCAACAAGCGTGCCGTCTAGGTCAAAAATAATGAGCTTCAGGTTTCCGATATTTCTCATTCAGGAATCTCCGGATTTTTTATTATTATATAAGGTAGGTTAACCCTTGACAAGATTTAATATATTATGGTATCAAATCAGGAGTCAGTTTTGCATTCTATGATTAGAAGGAGGTGACCATAGTGAAGAAAATAATAGCATTAATTCTTTCGTTATTGCTGATCGTAGCTTTTGCGCTTACAATAGCTGGCTGCAAAAAGGCTGAAACACCAAAGCCAGCGGAGGCTCCGAAACCTGCCGAAGCTCCAGCAACACCGGCTGAAGCCCCAGCAACACCAGCACCGACAACACCGGCGCCAGCAGGCAAATAAGTTTTTTAATTAACAGGGGGTGACAGTGTCACCCCCTGGAAAATTGATTTTTTAGGGAAGAACAGCTATTATATATATTATTATTTATTAACAATTACTTAATTCCAGTATCTGATGTCGTTATATTGAAAAGAGTGGGTTTACCCACTCTTTTGTTTTATAGGCAGATGGAGATTAAAACAGTCAATGCTTGAGCAGAGAGTCTTGGAGCTGGCAAGGCATGTTGCCGAAGGCCAGGGGGTTGAGGTTGTCGGGGTAAATATGCTCGGCAAGGGGAAGGGTATGCTGTTAAGAGTTACGATCGACAAGAATGAAGGGGTAACCCTTGATGATTGTGAAAGATTCAGCAGAAGCCTCGAGTTGATGCTTGACGCGGAAGACGCTTTGGATACGCAGTATAATCTTGAGGTCTCGTCGCCGGGACTGAACAGGCCGTTGACTGTTATGAAAGATTTCGAAAGGAATATAGGAAAGCTCGCAAGGGTGATTACCAGGGAAAAAATATATAATCAGAACTTTTTTATCGGTAGGATATTTAAAGTAACGGAAGATTCGATTTGCCTGTCAACAGATAAAGGAGAATATTGCCTCCCCTTTGACGATATATCAAAGGCAAGACTGGAGATAGAAATAAAATGACAAGAGAATTATGTACTGTAATAGCTCAGATAAGCAGGGAGAAGGGGATAGAGCGAGATGTCCTTCTTGCCGCGCTTGAATCGGCGTTGCTTTCTGCTGCCAGAAAACGGTACGGCGGCAGGGTAAACGTCAACCTCACAATAGACCCCAAGACTTGCAGTATTAATGTTTATGAAACGAAAAAGATTGTTGATAAGGTTGCGGATAAAGATATGGAGATATCAAAGGCGAATGTCAAAAAACTTTTTCCTGAAAGTGTAGGGCAGGAAAGCGTTGATCTCCCGCTTGCCCTGCAGGATTTCGGAAGGATAGCCGCCCAGACCGCAAAACAGGTCATTTTTCAAAAGGTGCGCGAGGCTGAGCGGGATGTAATCTACAACGACTTTAAGGATAAAGTGGGCCAGATCATAAGCGGTGTTGTGATGAGGCGGGAAAAAGGCAATTACTACATCAATATAGGCAAGACAGAGGCTATCCTGCCGCAGAGCGGGGCGCTGCCGGGTGAAAACCTGAAAAGAGGGGATACGGTACGCGGATATATAGAGGATGTTAGGATAACTCCCAGAGGCCCTGTAATAATTATATCGAGGACGAATCCGCATTTTGTTGCCGGACTTTTTAAGATGGAGGTTCCGGAGATAAGCGAGGGGCTTGTTGTTGTAAAGGATATAGTCCGTGAGCCGGGCGAAAGGACGAAGATTGCCGTTTATTCTACAAATACGTCAATAGACCCTGTGGGAGCCTGCGTCGGCATGAAAGGCACAAGGGTTCAGTCCATTGTAAGGGAGCTTCATGGCGAGCGCATAGACATAATCCCGTGGACCGATGATCCGAGAATGCTTATTGCGCGCGCATTAAGCCCTGCGAGCGTTGAAAGGATCGGTATAAACGAAGAGGGCAAGGCAGCAACAGTTGTTGTCAATGACCAGCAGCTTTCGCTTGCCATAGGCAAAAAAGGACAAAATGTAAGGCTTGCAATGAAACTCACGGGATGGGATATAGAGATATTCAGCGACACCGAATACGGCAAGATTAAGATGGAAGAAGCAGATAAGGCCTTAGAGGAAACATTAACCAAGGAAGCGCACCGGAAATCCGCCCGCCTCGATTCGCAAGCAGGCGAAGCCGCCGGGGAGAACGAGCCTACGCCTGAAGCGGCTGAAGAAAATGAGGAGACGGAAGCAGAGAAAAAAGATAAACCCGACGGGTCGTAGACCATCTGTTGATGGGTAAAAACCTTTCAGAATTCCCCATACAATACATCAAAGGCGTTGGCCCCCGGCGCGCAAAACTTCTCGATACAATTGGAATCAGAACAGTAGGCGATGCTTTTTATTACCTTCCTTACAGGTATGAAGACAGGAAGCATATTAAAAAAATAAGCAGCCTTGCATACGGGCAGCTCGAGACCGTAGTAGGAAAGGTCATTGCCGCGGATGTAATAAAACTCCCCAGAGGCAACCTGAAGTTATTTGAACTTACAATATCCGACGGAAGCGGACTGCTCAAGGGGAAATGGTTTAACCAGCCCTTTATGAAAAAGAACTTCAAGGTCGGGCAGGAAGTAATCTTAAGCGGTATTGTTAAGAGAAATCCCTATTGGGGAAGCGGTTTTGAGATTGACAGCCCTGAATATGAATTTACAGCAGATGACAGCCCGGAAGCTTTGCCTAATGCGGATACCTTAATACACACTTCGAGGATTGTCCCTGTATACAGGACGACCGCGGGCATAAGCGTAAGGCAGTTAAGGACAATAATGTTCAATCTGATTAATGCCTGCATCGAAGGCATATCCGACCCTGTTCCGCCCGAAATACTTAAGAGAAATAATCTCCCTAATCTTAGAGACAGCATCCTGAACTCTCATTTCCCGGAATCGGAAACAGATATCAATGTTCTTAACAGGAGGGCCAGCGCCTTTCAGAACCGTATCTTTTTTCATGAGCTTTTTATGTTTGAACTTGGATTGTCAGCCCTTAAAAAAGGCAAGGTTAGGGAGAAGGGAATCGCATTTAATTCTGAAGGCGCTCTCGTCAAAAGGCTTCTCGATATGCTTCCGTTTAAACTCACAGGAGCGCAGCAGAAAGTGTTCAATGAGATTTTTGGCGATATGAGAGAACCCCATCCCATGAACAGGCTATTGCAGGGAGATGTCGGGTGCGGCAAAACCGTTATCGCGCTTATGGCCATGCTGACGGCTGTTGAATGCGGTTATCAGGCTGCATTAATGGCGCCTACCGAAATACTTGCGGAGCAGCATTATATAAACATTCACAGAATTATAGAAGACATGGGGCTGAACATATGCCTCCTTACCGGAAGCGTGAAAAAAAGGCCTCTCGATGATATAGCCTCCGGCAGGATCAATATGGTTGTAGGAACTCATGCATTGATACAGGAAGGGATAGAGTTTAAAAATCTTGGCCTGATAATAATTGATGAACAGCACAGGTTTGGCGTTATGCAGAGGGCGCTGCTTAAAAAAAAGGGTTCATCCTTGACCCCTGACGTTTTAGTTATGACTGCAACGCCGATTCCAAGGACGCTTGCAATGACCCTTTACGGCGACCTTGATTATTCCGTAATAGATGAACTCCCTCCTCAAAGAAGGCCTGTGATTACCCGCGTATTTAGTGAAAAGCAGAAAGATTATATCTATAAGGCGATTGCCGGCGAGACTAAAAAAAGAGGACAGGTCTATGTTGTATACCCTGTGATTGAGGAGACAGGGAAATCGAATCTTAAATCCGCGATAACAGGCAAAGAGGCATTGGAAAAGATGTTCCCTGATTTGAATGTCAGCCTTATCCACGGCAGGATGAAGCCGCAGGAAAAAGAGGGTGTTATGGCAGCGTTTAAAAAAGGAGAGATTGACATCCTCGTCAGCACAACAGTTATAGAGGTCGGGGTGGATGTGCCTAACGCGACAATGATGCTTATAGTTCACGCCGAGAGGTTCGGGCTTTCCCAGCTTCACCAGTTGCGTGGAAGGGTGGGAAGGGGAGGCAGCCAGTCATATTGCTTCCTGTTAGCTTATCATCCCTATGGCGAGGATTCAAAGAGAAGGCTTAAGATAATGGCAGAAAGCACCGACGGGTTCAGGATTGCGGAAGAAGACCTTGATATAAGGGGGCCCGGAGAATTCTTTGGCACGCGCCAAGCAGGGCTTCCTGACCTTAGGGCCGCGAATATAGTAAGAGATTCAAGGCTTCTTGACACTGCCAGAAAAGAGGCGTTCGCGCTGATTGATAGCGACCCGGAACTTAATACTTTCCCTGAGTTAAAGAAAGGACTTGAAGGGTTCTGGAAGGGAAAGATTGAATTGTTTAAGACAGGATAGGTTATGATAAAATAGCTGTAGGCGAGGGAGGCAAAGAATGGCGGGCATAAAGGAAAGAATAATAAAAGAAGTAGAGAAACTGCCAGAGGATAAGGCAGCGGAGGTTTATGATTTAATCCATTTATTCAGAATCGGCATTGAAAGCCGGAGGAAAGCAGTTAAAGATAAACGTCAGGAAGCCTTGAAATTATTTGGCATCTGGAAGAATATGTCAAACAGGGAGAATGCCGTTCTTGATGAAATCCTGTCGCGGCGCCAGCATACATTCAGAGAAAGAACCCTGTGAGAAAATATCTGTTAGACACGAACATCATATCGTTCTACCTTAAAGGCGACCCAAATCTTAAAGAAAAAGTTTTAAATAATATTGAGTCTATTGCTATTTCTATAATTTCCTATTATGAAATCGTCAGCGGACTTCAGAGTATAAATGCGGCCAAGAGAATTGATGAGTTTAATAAGTTCTGCGAGCTTATAGATATTATCAATCTTGATAAAGCAAGTGTTTCCGCTTCCTGTAAGATATATGCGTCCCTCAAAAAATCAGGCAATCTTATTGATGATATAGATATTCTGATTGCAGGTATCGCCGAATCAAACAGTCTTATAATGGTTACTGATAATATGCAGCATTTTGAGAGAGTAGAAGGCTTGAAAGTAGAAAACTGGAAAAGTTAAAAAGTATATTTTCGGAATAGGTTCTCCAAAATACGGGAAGTGTCCCTAATTAATTCTCAGGTCTTTATTGCTTGATTTTGGTATAAGACTCTTCAATGCTTTTCCTACAAGTGTCGCTAATCAATAGCTCATGAAATGATGTCATATTTGGCTGACGAATTTGTATTTCAACTTTAATTGGCTTAAGCGTATCCATATCGAACAAAAGATCAAAAGAATAATCCTTCCCTCTGGGTTGTATTGATATTGATAGGTATGGCGGCAGAATAGAAAGATCATGATACCAAGACGATTTAATCTTGATATCATACTGATTGTCGCTAGGAAAATATTTTGAAACACATGCTGGAAAGTTAAATTGGTTAGTTCCGATTCGCAGGGACTTCTTCTGTAAGTCAAGATAGGCCGGTTGATACCTCTCAGGGAGCCCCATTAACTTTCCGTTTTCCATGGTAACAATCCTATCTTGATGTGCCGAAGCCGAAACGCAGAAAACCAATATTAGAAAAGATACGGATAGAAAAATTTTCTTTTTCATGATTATCCTCAGACATAACATTAATTTTTTACGCCTCATGCGTCTTTTTTGATTTTAGAAAACGCGATAATTTTCGTCAAGGAAAATCTTGCGGAAGCTGTTACATAAACCGCTCTTATGTTATTATGAGACGTGTTGGGCTTGGGATTTCCCGCCTCGGCGGGTTCGCAGTCGGCGAAGAGACTCGAAACTCGAGACTTGAAACTTCTTTGCACTGAGAAGGAGGTTTTTTATGTGGAAGAGGGTTAAGAATAATTTCGATTCAGGCATAGAAAAGGTTAAGTGGTTTTCATCAATGCTGGCTGACAGGCTGAAGATCGAGATTTCGATTTTTAAGCTTATGAATGACAGGGGAAAGAAGGAAAAAAACAGGGCGGAAAAACTGAAGCTCATAGGAGAGCGTGTGCTTGAGTTAAGAAGCCATGCGGACAAAAATATATTAAAGGATAAAGATGTGGCGGAATCTATAAAAGAGATAGAAAAGCTTGATGCTGAGATTGAGGATGTAAAGAAAAAGACATCGGAGATAAGTAAAATAGAGGAGTAATTGTTAATGGGGCGTAACCCATTTGCTCATTCATGGGATGTCCTCTGTTAAAATATCACTGGAGGTTATGCAGAATTTAATTTTATACGTCATAGTTTTTCTCTTTGGCTCTATCGTCGGCTCTTTCCTTAATGTCTGCATTTACAGAATCCCGAGGAACAAATCCATAGTCCTGCCGTCATCATATTGTCCTTGGTGCAATACGCCTATAAAGATATGGGACAATGTCCCGATCCTGAGTTATATAATGCTTGGAAGGAGATGCCGGGCATGCAAAGAAAAAATATCTCTCAGATACCCGTTGGTCGAAGCGATAAATGCGTTGTTTTATGCCGCCCTGCTCTGGAGGTTCGGGATCGGATGGCATACATTCATTTATTTTGTGCTGGTATCTGTCCTGATAGTCATAACCTTCATAGACCTTGATTTTCAAATAATACCCGACAGCATAACGCTTCCGGGTGTTCTGATAGGACTCGTTGCAGGCGCTACCATACTTCATGACCCGTTTTTAAGGGGGGCAATGTTAGGGTATAAGGCGTCGGTAATTGGCGCAATTACCGGGTTTGGGCTTTTCTATGCGATTGCCGTCCTGAGCCGGGGCGGAATGGGAGGCGGTGACATAAAGATGATGGCAATGCTCGGCTCGCTGATGGGATGGAAGTCTGTCTTGCTTACAACCTTTCTTGGGAGCCTTCTGGGCGCTATATGGGGAATATCTCTGATGATGTTTAAGGGAAAGGGGAGAAAGACCAAGATACCATTTGGCCCGTTCCTGGCCGCAGGAGCTGTTTTAACGCTTTTTTACGGTCAGGAAATTTTTTACTGGTATCTGAAACACAACAGATGAGCGCTGAGATAACGCTTCTATTTTTATCCATATTTCTTTTTGTGATCTTGCTGTCTTTCTATCTGTTCAGGGCATTTATAAGGTCGAACAATACAAAAAAAGAATCGGATCGCGGTGATACATCTCATGTGGGTTTTGTTGTGGACACCTTTCATGAACTCGTCTCAAAGCTGAAGGAAAAAGAGAAAGAGCTTGAAGCGTTAAAGAAGCTTGCCGAGCAGAGGGCCGGTGCTGTTGAAAGTTATAACAGAAATATCCTGCAAAGCGTCCCGAGCGGCGTAATAAGCTTTGACAGGGATTTGAAGATTAAGAGTATAAATTTATCTGCTGAAAAGATACTTGGGCTCAGGCAGGAAGATGCGGCAGGCAAGGGATACGAGGAACTTTTAGGCAATCCAATATCCGATCTCCTTCGAGAAAGAAAATTTGTTGAACGGGAGGAAATCCAATATCAGGCCTTTGACGGAAGGCTGCTTTGGCTCGGGCTTACGATTTCTCCTTTGCGCGACAATGAAGGCGATGAAATAGGCAATATACTTGTCTTTACCGACCTTACCGAGCTTAAGGCCCTTGGGGCTCAGGCTGAGCTCAGGAGAAGGCTCTCGAGCCTCGGAGAGATGTCTGCCGGCATTGCGCACGAACTCAGAAATCCCCTCGGCGTTATTGCGGGATATACAAAGCTGCTTTCCAGAAAGATTGACGCCCCGCTGGCGCAAACAGTTGATGCCATCTCTAAAGAAGTTGAAGTAATGGACAGGATTATCTCGGACTTCCTGTCTTTTGCAAAGCCTGTTGAACCGGCAATTTCCAGAATCAATCTGAGCGATATGATAAATAGCTGTTTGTCGAGCATTATCATTGACAGCAGCAATATACGCGTCTCTATGGATATTGATAAATCTATTTCAATACCAGGCGATGAGATACTTTTGAGACAGGCATTCACAAACCTTATTCAGAATGCGGCAGAGGCAATGAAAGACGGAGGGGAGCTTGGTTTTTCTTATGCCGGGACGGAGGATTACGCCGAGATAACAGTGTCGGATACAGGGCACGGCATTCCTGAAGGCATAAGAGATAAAATATTCTTGCCGTTTTACACTACAAAAGAAAAGGGCACCGGGCTTGGGCTTGCGATAGTGCATAAAACTATTGTGTCTCACGGCGGCACGATTACTGCGGACAGCACAAGCGCGGGAACTACTTTCAGGTTGCGGCTGCCGTTAGGCAGTTGAAATTATACACGCTTTAATGTTTATATAAAAAAGACGCATGTCAGACACCGGGGGACCGAGGGCATGGATGATGTAGAAGGAAAAGATTTAATCCTTGCAGGCGAAATCTTCAAGTCCCTGACAAAGACTCTCAAGACGTTTAAGGCTTATCCTCCCAACAATCCGATTTATCAAAAGTTTGCCGCAGAACTTCTTGAAAAATTTAATGCTTTTTTTGAGATGCAGGATACCCTTCCGCTTACAGTAGACCAGTTCTCATTATTATTAGGCGGGAAAGATATTTTTCACAGCGAAGACAGAACCGACAATGTCGCGCTTATGCTTTTTGTTGACGGCATAAGGGAGATATGTTTTCACAAAGGGATAAACATAGATGAGCTGATAAGTTTTGTGGATATATTCAAGGCGGTGTCAGAAGGCCAGAATCTCGATGATGACGTTGTAACGCTTCTGTGGGAGAAGAACCCGGAGCATATAACCTATTCTGTGTCGGAAGGGTTTATTGAAGAGGAAATGCCTGTTGAAAGCGAACTGCTCATGGAAGAGGCGGGAGATGAGCTGGCTCCCATAGGAGCTATGTATAAGGGTGTTGTTCTCTCTCCTTCTGCGGTTGATTTTAAGGTCTTGCCTGCAAGCCCTGAGGAACTTAATGTCTTACAGAATGAGATACAGAAGCTTGACGGTGATGGGCTGCTTTTTGAGGCAACCGATTTGTTTTTAGAGCTTATGAGAATAGAAAAGGATACAGAGGTCTTTAAAGAACTTGCGAAGAATATCGGGAAGATTGCGGACATCTTTTTTGAAAAAAATTCTATAGAAAAAGTGACAGAGATCCTCGGCAGATTGAAGGATGTATGCAAACCCGGGATATATCTCGGCGAATACCTCGTATTGCCCGGGTGCGAAAAAATAATTGATGAAGTTATTGATGGGGCCGGCAGCGAAGAAAAGCTCAGGAAACTCTTCTCAGGAGGTAAGAGCCTTGAGAGCATCCAGATATATCTGCTCTTTCTCAATAAGAATGCGATTCCTTCTATTCTTAATATCCTCGGCGAAACGGAAGATAGAAAGATGAGAAGAAATCTCTGTAATATCCTGTCTGTTTTAGGCAAAGACTCGGCAGACGCATTTGTCAATGGCGTACGTGACAAGAGATGGTATCTTGTCAGAAATACTTTGATGGTGCTTGGCAATTTAAAAGAATCTTCGGCAATAAAATGCATAGAAGAAACACTGACGCATCCTGAGCTCAGGGTAAGAAGAGAGGCTGTAAGGGCGCTGGAGTTGATAGGGGCGGAAGAGACAAAGGGCCCGCTCATGATCGCCCTGAGAGATAACGATGCGGGGATAAGGACTGCCGCCTTAAAGGCGCTGAGAAGATTTAAGGATAAAAAGTTGTTCGATGTCGCTAAGGAAAGAATATCGGCAGGCGATTTAAAAGACAGACCTTTTACTGAAAAGAAAGAACTTTTTGAAACATTGGCTGAAACAGGCGGGGAGGCGGCGTTCCCCATGCTCTCAGGATTTTTTGAAAAGAAAGGGTTATTCAGAAAGGCAGAGACAGAGGAACTGAGGGCCTGCGCCGCATATGGCCTTGGGATATTAGGCACAAAAGACTCTGTTGCTCTTCTTGAAAAAGGGATGCGGGAGAAGGAAGGGTTTGTGAGCGCTGCCTGCAAAAAGGCGCGTATGAAGGCAGGTGCCGGATGAGAGAGAGAAAGACCGACGATGCATTCAAGGAAAATGTTTCCAGATACGGAAGGTTAATAGTAAACCACCTTTCGATACTCGTAAAACTCACGGGGATTCACGGCTCGATAAACGAGGCTATGATAAATGCCGCATCAAGGCTTCTTTCCGATCTTGAACCATTCATCGGTGAAGAAGGAGAACTGGAACTCAGGATGGTTGAGGGTTCATTCTTTATTGAGGACACAAGGGTAAAGGCATCTTTATCGGATGTTGATAATTTTGAGTTTCTTGCAGGGGAATTCAAAAAAAGGAGAATAGGCGTTCTGACGTTCCGGGCGCCGCTTCAAAGCGATGACCTGATATATCTCGCATATTCTATCAAAGGCGGAGCCGAGGCCTCGGAGATACAGTCATTGCTTGAGAGCAAACTGACAAAAGGCATTGCTATCGGAGGCCCTATTTTCTTTGACAAGAAAGATTCTCTGGATATGAGCGACGCAAAAGAGGTTGCCACAAGGCTTTATACCATAGGGCTCTCTGCCGTAAAGGAGATTGACAGCTCGGCAAGGGAAGGGAAACCGATAAACGTAAGAAAAGTCAAGAGAGTCGTTCATGCTATCGTTGATAATATTCTAATGGATGAGACTTACATTTTGGGATTTACCACGCTTAAGAGCTTTGAAAATTATTTATATAATCACATGTTGAATACCGCTATACTCTCAATAGGAATCGGCAAGAGAATCAATCTCCCGAGGAATCAATTAAGCAGGCTTGGAATAGCCGCAATCTTTCATGATGTAGGAAAGGCTGAGATGCCAGTGTCAATTTTAAATAAACCTTCAGAGTTAAATTCAGAGGAATTGGGGCTTATGATGAGGCATCCTGTGGATGGCGTGAGAATGCTGATGAGGGCAAAAGACTTGAGCGATATCTCGGTTATTTCCATGCTTGTTTCTTTAGAGCACCACATAAACTATGACGGAAGCGGTTATCCTGAACTTTCCAATAAAAGAACGCCGAACATTTGCAGCAGGATTATAAGCATTGCCGATTATTATGATGCGCTTACTTCGGGAAAGGTGTATAAGCGGACCGCGTATAGCCCTGAAAACTCATTGAGGTTTATACATGATAAAAGCGGTGAATTATTTGATCCTGTTCTTGCGAGGGTATTTATAGGGATGCTGTCAGGAGATAATGCTGCTGTATGATAGGCGTCACTTTTTTGCTTTTTCAATCTTCGCCCATGTGTCTTTGAGTGTTACCGTTCTGTTGAATACTAATTTCTTCTCAGAGGAATCACGGTCAACACAAAAGTATCCCTGCCTCTCAAACTGGAACCTGTCTCCTGCCTTTGCATTGGCAATGGAAGGCTCAAGAAAGCATTTTTTAAGAACTTCAAGGGATTTTGGGTTCAGGTCTGTCTTGAAATCGCCGCTTTCTTCGCCGGGGACCGGTTTTGTGAAAAGGTGATCGTAAAGCCTCGCCTCTGCCTCAATAGCATGAGAAGCTGAAACCCAATGCAATGTTGCCTTTACTTTCCGTCCGTCGGGAGAATCACCGCCGCGTGTTTTAGGATCGTAGGTGCAGTGCAGTTCAATGACTTCGCCTGTTTTTTCATCCCTGACTATGTCTGCACACGTAACAAAA
>Ga0172369_10006117_pt1 | contig 14487 bp, 7 predicted proteins | sample LakKiv25m_FD_114539 | JGI IMG/M metagenome (GOLD analysis project Ga0172369, IMG submission 114539) | Freshwater microbial communities from Kabuno Bay, South-Kivu, Congo - kab_022012_11.25m | ecosystem: Environmental > Aquatic > Freshwater > Lake | place: Democratic Republic of the Congo...
AGATGCTATCCTGACGCATCGAGATCCCTCGCGGAGCTGGCAGTGGCATCCACTGACGCACATCCCGTCGTTCCCGACGCACCGCAGCGCCAGACCGACCCCGAGTCGGCGCGCCTGCACCACCTGCGTTCGATCAACCGCATCGCCGAGACCATGGAGGCAACGCTCGACATCGCGACCGCGCTGCAGCGTGTCCTGGAGGTCGTGCTCGATGTGTTTGACTGCGATCGCGCCTGGCTGGTCGACCCGCTGGACCCGACGGCTCCCAGTTACCGCATGACCTTCATCGCGACGCGCCCGGACTGGCCGCCGTTCCTGCCAGCGGATCATGTGCTGCCGATGGAGGCGCCGGGCAGCACCATCCTCGCCGAAGTCGCCGCCGCGCCCGGCACCGTGGCCTGGAGCGCGAACCGGCCGATGCCCGACGCCGAGATGTGGCGGACGCAGTTCGGCATCCGCTCGCAGCTCATGGTGGCGCTGCGGCCGCGCGGTGCGCATCCCTGGGGCCTGGGCATTCACCACTGTCGATCCGAGCGCGAGTGGTCGCCTGCCGAGCTGGAACTGTTCCACGACATCGCCCGCCGTGTCGGCGACCTGCTCGGCAACCTGCTGCTGTACCGCGATCTGCGGCAATCGGAGGCGCAGTTGCGCTCGCTGACCGACGCCATGCCACAACTGGTCTATGTCACGACAGCGGCGGGTGCGTGCATCGAGTGCAACCAGCGCTGGTACACCTATACCGGCATGACCGAGGCACAGACCATGGGGCGTGGCTGGATGAGCGCGCTCCATGGCGACGACACGTCGGTCACGGGCGTGGCGTGGCAGCATGCGCTGGCCTCTGGCGAACCGTTCGAGCACGAATTCCGCTTGCGCCGCGCCGATGGCGAGTTCCGCTGGTTTCTCAGCCGGGCCGTGTGCGTGCGCGACGTCGACGGCACGATGCTGCGCTGGGTCGGCACCTGCACCGACATCGACGATCAGCGCCAGGCCGAAGCCGCGATGCGTCACAGCGAAGAGCAACTGCGTCAGGCACAGAAGATGGAGGCGGTCGGCCGGTTGGCGGGCGGCGTGGCCCATGACTTCAACAACCTGCTGACGGCGATCAACGGCAATGCGGGCCTGCTGCTCGGCAACATGGCGCAGGACAGCCCGTTGCGGCCCCAAGCCGAGGACATCCTGCACGCAGGCGAGCGCGCCGCGGCGTTGACGAGACAGTTGCTGGCCTTTTCACGCAAGGAGGTCGTGGCGCCGCAGCCCGTGAACCTCAGCCTCGTGCTGGCGGAGCTGCAGCGGCTGCTGGTGCGGCTCATCGGCGAGGACATCGAGTTCCTGGCCAAAGAGACGCCGGATCTGTGGACGATCCGCGCGGATCCGGGACAGCTGGAGCAGGTGATCCTCAACCTCGTGCTCAATGCGCGCGACGCCATGCCGACGGGCGGGCACTTGACTGTGGCGACCCGCAACGTGACGACGCCTGAGGGCGATTCCGTCGAGTTGCTGGTGCGCGACACGGGCAAAGGCATGGATACTGCAACCCGCGCGCACCTGTTCGAGCCGTTTTTCACCACCAAGGCGGCGGGGCGCGGCACGGGCCTGGGCTTGTCGACCGTCTACGGCATCGTCCAGCAGAGTCACGGCAGCATCGCGGTCGACAGTGCGCCGGGCCACGGCACCGACGTGCGCGTGCGGTTTCCCCGCATTGCCGCTGAACCTGCCACGCTGCCGCGGGCCGCCGACAGCGAATCCGGGCTCGCCAAGGGCCACGAGCGCATCCTGCTGGTCGAAGATGACGAGTCCGTGCGGCGCTACGCCCAGGTCGTCCTTGCATCGCTGGGTTATGAAGTGCGCGCCGCTCCCTCCGGCAATGCGGCGCTGGAATTGGCTGAGCAGTGGCAAGCGCCCATCGACCTGCTCGTGACGGACGTCGTCATGGCGGGCCTGACAGGGCGCGAAGTGGCCGAGCGCCTGCTGCGGCTGCGACCCGGCATGAAGGTTCTGTACATGTCCGGGTATACGGAGGACGCGATCCTGCGGCGCGGCGTGGCCGGGCAAGCGACGGCGTTCCTGGCCAAGCCGTTTTCGGCGCAGACGTTGGGGCGGCGGGTGCGCGAAGTGCTCGATGCAGGCGGCAATCCTGAGCCGGTTGAGCATCGCCGCCAACAAGAATAGACTCCCCCAAGTCCATTTCTGCGACAACAGATGAGGTGTGCGTTGTTCCAGGCGTTTCCCCGCTCGCTCATGGTCGTTGCTGGCCTGGCCCTGGCGCTCCTGGCCGCGGGTGGCGTCGCCATCTACCAGGCCCAGGAGCGGGTCCTCGCGCGCCAGGCCGAGGCCGAACTCACGGCCATCGCGCGTCTGGAAATCGACGGAATCAGCGACTGGCGCGACGGCCAGTTGGCCAGCGCGGCAGAGTTGACGGCAAGTGCCTTTCTCGCCGAAGCCGCAGCGCGCTGGTTCGAGGCGCCGACGATCGAACTGACCGCGGAACTCGAGAACCGTTTCCATGCCCTGCAACTGCACCATGAACTCACGAACGTCTGCTTGCTCGACCGCGAAGGTCGCGTACGCCTTGACCTTGCCGGGGGCGGCAAGACGCTCGCCCCCGAGGACGAGCAGGCCGTCGCGCAGGCCTACCGTCAGGGCGGGCCGGTCTTCATCGACTTTCACACGATGCGCAGTCGGGCCGCGCCGCACACGGGCGTCGTGACGCCGCTGATCCGCGGCAGCAGTGCCGGGGGCCAGGCCATCGGCGCCGTGCTCCTCGAACAGAACGCGGAACGCTTCCTCTACCCCCGCATCCGCTCGTGGCCGGTACCGAGCCAGACTGCCGAGACGCTGCTGGTGCGGCGCGACGGCGATTCGGTCTTGTTCCTGAATGACTTGAGGCACCGGCCGAGCACCGCCATGTCCCTGCGCATCCCGCTGACGCGCCTCGATGTGCCGGCGGTTCAGGCCGTTCTCGGCCGCCGGGGTCTCTTGCGCGGCACGGACTACCGCGGCGTACCCGTGCTGGCCGTGCTGGCCGCGATTCCCGCCTCGCCGTGGTTCATGGTCGCCAAGATCGATCAGGCGGAGGTCTTTGCAGCCAGGCGCCTGACCTTGGGGCTCATGCTCGCCGCGGCGTTGGCGTTGGTCGCAGCGATGGCGGCAGCGTTCGGCCTGCTCTGGCAACGCAAGGACACGCGGCATTTCCGCCTGCTGGCCGCAGCAGAGGCAAACGCACGCGCCGTGGCGGAGCGCAACCGCCAGTTGGAGGCGCAACTGCAACAATCGCAGAAGATGGAGGCGATAGGGCGCCTTGCCGGCGGAGTGGCGCACGACTTCAACAACATCTTGCAGGCGATACTCGGCTACACCGACATCGCGCTCAGTGCGCGGGAAGCGGCCGGCGCGCTGCGCACGGACCTGGAGGCCATCCAGACGGCAGGCCGCAGGGCGGCGGGATTGACGCGCCAGTTGATGGCGTTCGCGCGCCGCCAGCCGATCGAGCCGCAGGTGGTGGATCTCAACGAAACGGTGGCGGCGACGATTGACATGCTGGGGCGCATCATCGGGGAAGACACCGAACTCGCGTGGCAGCCCGGCGCGGACCTGGGGCCGGTCTACATCGACGCTTCGCAGATCGAGCAAGTGTTGACCAACCTTGTCGTCAATGCGCGCGATGCCATCACTGGCGTGGGCAAAGTGACGATCGAGACGAGTCGTGCGGTGTTCGATGACAGCCAGAGCGCCGAACGCCCAGACTGCGCACCGGGAGATTATATGCAGTTGTCGGTCAGCGATGACGGGTGCGGCATGGACAAGACGACGCAGTCCATGCTGTTCGAGCCGTTCTTCACGACCAAGAAAATGGGCAAAGGGACCGGCCTGGGCCTCGCCACCGTGTTCGGCATCGTCAAGCAGAATGGCGGATTCATCCATGTGTACAGCGAGCCGGGCATTGGTTCGACCTTCAAGGTCTACCTGCCTCGTGCACCGGCGCAGACGGAGGCCGAGGCGACGGCGCGAAGGGCGCACAAGCCGACGCAACTCGCGGCGCCGCGCGGCACGGAACCGCTGTTGCTGGTCGAAGACGAACCGGCGATTCTGGCGGTGGGCAAGGCCATGCTCGAGCGCTTGGGCTACACGGTTTGCGCGGCAGCGACGCCGGGCGAGGCGCTGCGGCTGGCGCGCGATCCGGCGACCAAGATCGCCCTGGTCGTCACGGACGTGATCATGCCCGAGATGAACGGCCGCGAGTTGTTTGCGGAACTGGCGCGCATCCGGCCCGGGCTGCGCTGTCTATACGTGTCGAGCTACACGGCCCATGTCATCGCGCGCCAAGGCATCGTGGAGGAAGGCGTGCACTTGTTGCAGAAGCCGTTTACCACCGAGACACTGGCGCGCAAGGTCCGCGAGGTGCTCGATCAGGCGTGAGGGCCGCTAAGGGCCCCAGCGAAAACAAGTCGATCGACTTGTTCGCCGAGCGTCGCCGCGAATCCGCATCGGTGAGCTTGGCGACCAGACAAAAAGCAAACGAACCGCCGACGAGTTGTTCTCGTCGGTGTGCTAAGGCCGGCCAGCGAAGGCCGCCTTGCGCTTGTACAGGGCCCACTGCCCATCGCGGACGACGAGTTCTACGGCATCGCGATCGCTGGCAAATGGATCACGCGGGTCCAGAGGCCCGCCGTCGCGGATGAGGAAGTAGTCGTACCACAGGCCGTGCTCTTGGAAGCGGAACTTCTCGGGCGTCCACTCCCAGCGCGCAGGCAGTGTCGGGGGGCCGCCCTCGGTCGGATACACGACCGGCGATTGCGGGAAATTGGCGAACGAGAACGTGGCCATGCCGCCGCGATCGACGACGTAGTACTGGCCAAAATGCAGGTACGGTGCATTGCCGACCACGCCGCTGCCGGCCTGGTAGATGAGCGACATCAGCTTGCGGCCCGGCTGGGCCTTGGCGACGACTTCGCGAATCGCTCCCGCTTCCTTGGTGAAAGCGCGCGCCTTTTGCACGTGCAAGGCCGAGGCCGACAGCGCCAGCAGCGTCGCCGGCAGGATGAGCAGCAGACCGCGCCGCGGCAAGCGCTGCCAGCCCACTGCGCCGATGCCCAGCAACACGACCAGCGGCACGAGACGCCAGGAGATGGGCCAGATCCACTTGTAGGAAATCGGGCTGAGCACATACGCTGCCAGCGTCACAGCGAACAGGAAGCGCGGCACCTGCGCCCGCAACCAGCCACGGGTGCCCACGCCCTGCGCGACATCGCCGCGGCGCAGCAGCAGGGCAAGGCCCAGGATGGTCAGCAAGGCACACAGCACACGCTCATCGCTCTCGTCCGGATAGGCTTGCAGGATCTGCTGGGGAATCTGTGTGAGTCGATCCAGCAGCGGCTCGAAGCGCACCTGCGTATCGGTGACGTTGCGACCGCCATGCCCGGCCTGCCACTCCGCCTGCCCGGCCAGAATGAGCGAGCGCGACATCCACACCGCCAGCATCGCCAGCGACGGCGTGATGTGCAGCGCTTGCCGCCACCAGTGGCGCGGATGCCAGCCCTGCGCGCCGAGCAGCACCGTCAGACCCGCCAGCACGCCATAGAGCACGAACGCCTGGGCGTGGCTGTAGAAGAGCGCCAGTGTCACCAGCGTGAGGCCCAAGAGGCGCCGCCAGGAAAATTGATCGAGCGAGCGCTGCAGCAAGGCGAGCGCCCAGAACAGTAGCGGAAACGCGGCCACGTAGTTGGCGAAACCCATGAACAGGAACGTGTTGTACACCAGCGGCACGCTCAGCAGGGCCAGGGCCGGGTCGCGGCGGTGCGCACGCAGGTAGGCCAGCAGCGACAGGGGCAGGCCAACGGCGTAGAGCGAGAGCACGACGCGGTTGGCAGCTTCGAGCGGCATCAGATAGGCGAGCGCGTCGACGGCGAAATAGTACAGCAGGTACTGCGTGCGGCTCAGATCGATGGCGTGGTAATGGGCCACGCCGTACCAGGAATCGCCCATGCTGTGCAGGACGCGCACGACAGCGAGGTGCTGCGGCAGATCCATGAACGGCAGCAAGTCGGAGGCCCAGAGCGGTGCGACGACGGCGCCGAGACAGACCGCAAAGGCGGCGAAGAGCCACGGATCGCGCCACAGCCAACCGAGACGGCGATCATCGGCGGTGTAGGGGATCGCGCGAGCTGCCATGCAGATGCCACCTTCGCTGGACCGTCGCGCGCAATGTAGGAACCCGAACGGAAACCGTCAACCAGTGGATGCGACTTGCATCGCCTCGGGGCCAGCGGTAGCTTGCGCGACCTTGCGCAGCCAGGACCCGCCATGCCCCACACTACTGCTGACGTCGAACTCGTCCAGGCCACGCCCGCCCAGCAAGCGGATCGCTGGCGTGTGCATCACCACGCATGGGGCGATGGATTCGACCTGCCGCTGTACCTGCAGCGCGAGCGCGCCCTGGCGGACGCCGAACATTGCAATGAATATCTTCGGATGTGGTTGCTGGTAGGAGCGCACGGTGCCGTGCTGGCAAGCTGCGAGACGCATGGATCGGCAGCGCTGGTGGCAGATGAGCAAGGGCGCAGCGAGCGGATGCCCTTGCAGACGGTCGCCTCGGTTCTCGTCGCGCCCGAGTTGCGCAATCAAGGTCATGCCACCACGCTGATGCAGCGGCTGGACGCAGAACTGCGCTTCGAAGGCAATGCGGCGGCTTGCCTCTACACGGACATCGGGCCGCAACTCTATCGGCGCTCGGGCTATTTCCTGCACGCCGCGCGCGAATCCATTCTGGCCGTTCCGGCACAGGCCGCGTGGCCCAAAGGCGCGGTCGAGCTCGAGATCGCCGACGTGGCAGCCGTGTTGGCCGGCGAGCCCGAACGCATGGCTGGGTGGCTGTCCACAGCTACGGCTCCGGCGCTTGCGGAACTGCCGACCGCGGCACGCATCGCGTGGTTCCAATTGCGTACCCAGTACCGCGCCTGGGCGCGCGGCCACCGGCCCTCGCATGTCGTTGGCGCGCGCGGTCCCGATGGCGGTTTTGTCGTGTGGAGCGCGGACGCGCCCGAGCCGACGCTCGACAGCCTGCTGTGGCGGCCGAGCAGCGGCCGCGACGCGGAAGTCTTGACCCAGGCAGCCCTGGCCCACGCCAGCCGCCAACACCTGCGCCAGGTGCGCTGGTGGGACGCAGATCGCGATACGGGCCTGGACCCCTACCGCGCGCCGCGGCTCATGCCGGTTGGCGCTGTGCCGCGCGACCGCGCCAAAGCGCTGCCCATGCTGGCGTGGCTCAAGGAAGACCGAGCAATGCCGCTGGTGTGGATGGCGATCGAGCGCTTGGGCTGGGCATAGGAACCAACGCCGTCCACCCGATGATCAGACTGCGCGGCGCCGCCGCCATGCGACCATCGCGAACGTCGCGACGAGGCTGACGAGGGCTGACCAGCCATCGCGGCGTGCTCCGGCCATGCAACCGGAATTGCCGCCACCTTGCTGCGCATAGACCGCGCCCGGTTGCGCTGTACCCGCATCCGCGACGGGTTGCACCGCGCTCAGCGCAAAGCAGGCGCCGAGGTTGGCGCCGAGGGCGTTGCACGCGAGACCGGGACCGCACGCATCGCCCGCCGGGTTGCACGGCGTCTGGCAGCGCAGCGCGCCGGCTTGGGTGACATCCTTTTCGCAAAACGCCGACTTGCATTCGGCGTCTGCAGTGCATTCGTCGCCCAGGAGCTTGGTGCCGACGGCGCCGCACGCACCTGCCGCATCGTCCGCACTGCGCCGCGAACACGCCTCGCCGGATCCGCAGTTGCTCTGCCCTGTCAGGATGTTGCATCCCTGCTTGCACGAGCCGCCGACGCACACGCCACCGGCAGCGCACTCCCCATCCGCGCTGCACAGGCCACCTTGGTCCACGCACGCGACCTTCTTGCCTGGAAAGCACAAGTTGCCGGCCAACAGCGCCGCGCACGACATGCCGCACGGACACGAGGCCGGGTTGGCCGCGTCGCAAGGCTGCGAGCAGAAGCTGGTGCCGTTGTTGGAGAGGCACTTGGCGCTCATGCAATCGCTGTCCACAGCGCACGCGCTGCCGGCCGGCACCTTGTCGCTGCCGGGCAAACACGCCTCGAATCCCTCAGCTTGCATGACGCAGGCAAAACCGGCCGCGCAGGAGCCCTTGCCTTTGCATTTGAGGCGGCAGTTGCCGCTCGACGCCATCAACTCGGTCTTGAGACACGCCTGCGATTCGCACTCGTCCGGCGTCTGACACGGCGCGCCGAGAGGCAACTTGGCAGGTTCCTTGTCCTTGGCAACGCAGGCGCCGATGCCTCCGGTCGGCAGCTTGGCGCATTGTTCGCTCGCCGCGTCACACTCCGTCGGCGAGTTCACCGTGCACTTGACGCGGCAAACCCCGGACAAGCACATGAGCGTCGTGCACTCGGCACTGGACGTGCACTTGTCTCCAGGTTTCTTGCTCGGCGGGTCGGGCTGTCCTTGGCTCGGCAAGCAAGCGCCCTTGCCGCCGCCGCTTTGGTAGCCGAAGCAAGTGAAACCCGCCGGGCAGTCTTGCTTGGTCGTCGTGCAATATTGCGCGCAGAACGATTCGTTGCCAAAAGGCTGGCAGAATAGCGAAGTCAAGCAGTCCTTGGTCACCGAACAAGCGCCGCCCAGTTTGGTCGCGCCGCCCACCGCTGCGCCGCCCCACGTGCACTGACCGTTCTGGCAGATCTGCTTGGCTGAATAGTACTCCTTGCCGGAGCTGTCGTCGGCCACGATGTACGGACAATCGCTGTCATTCTGGCAGGTGTACACGCCGGTCTTGGGGTGCAGGTAGCAGGCCAGCTTCTGATCGTCGGCATTGAGCGACTGCGACTTGCCGAAGTCCGCGACATAAGGCGCCATCGTCGGCGGATCGTTCGGGTCGATCGTGCCCAGCACGTGCTGCGCGCCAAAGAAGTGCCCCTCCTCGTGTATCGCCACGCTCAGCACGTCCTGCGTCGAATTGCCGGTGTTCTGGTACTTCGTCGTCCAATATTGGCTGTAACCGTTCAAGGCAATGTCGGCTTCGGTGATCTGGAACGCCTGCGGGCCACTGATATAGTAGACCGGCGACGTCACGCCGAGCACGTACTGCCCAAACGTCCATGCGCTGGTCTCGATGAATGCGACTTCGTTGCGACCGTTCGTGTCGCCGCCCATCGGCAGCAACGCGAGATTCTTCGCGGCCGGGCAATCACTGTCCTGCGCGCAAGAGGTGCCCTTGTTGTAGATGCACGTTCCCAGCGCGGTATTGCAGTGGTAGCCCTCGGTGAAGGTGATGTTCGTGCACGGCACCGCCATCCATCCCTTGAATCCGGCGCGCAGTTGATCGAGGCACGCGGCCTGCGGCAAGTCGGCGGAACACACGGGGTTGAGGAAGTAGCTGATCTTGTTGGTCGGCCACTTGACCACGGTCTTCGGGCTTTCCTTTGGCGTCTGGACCGAAAACGCGAGCGCGCTGCTCGGCAGGCCGGCTGCCGCCGCGCCGAGAAGGCCGGCGGTCAGGAGCGCCGCGAGCGAGAACCGGACGGATCGCATGTGCGAACTCCTTGCGGATGAAGCGGATACAAGTGCACGGCGCGAAGGGCCAGGAGGAGAGAGGTGTCGTTTCAGGGCGCCAATGAGCCACGGACCTTGGGCGCGGCCGCCTTCGGCGTCTTGGCAGCATCCGCCACGTAGCGCAGCACCTCAGCGCGGAAGTCTTTGAGCGAAAGGGTCATCTTCGTTGGTTGCGGCGCGGTGACGAGGCGCCCCGTGGCGTCACGCTGCACCATGTGCGCGTCCAGCAGATCGCGGCGCACCGTGGCGCGGCCCGCCTTGTCCTTTTGGATCGAGAACTTACCCTGTGGACCGCCGGAGATGACCCAGCTGTCGCTCGTCTTTTCCAGGACGACCACGACGTCTTCGCCCGGCGCGAACGTCGGCATCCCCGGAACAGCCACGGTCATGCCATCCGCAGTGGTGCCGCCGACATGGCGCCATGTGAGGCTGCCGCCGGCCTTGACGGCATCGCCTTTCCAGACCTCGCGCACGCTGAGCGTGAACTCCGTCCACACGCCGCGATCGTCCTTGCGCCGATCGAGCACCTGCGTGCGCGTGACCGAGCCATGCACCACGAGATCGGCCGTTGTGACCAGTTGCTTCAAATCGACCTGCAAGACGGTCATGGCGTAGCCAGGCAGCGGCGCGGCGATCGAGGCACCGGTAGCCAGCACCGCGGCGAAGACCGGTGCGACCCATCTCGGGGTTTTCGGTTGGCAATCAAGCATGTCGCCTCCAGTTTGCTGATCGAAGCGACCGTTCCCGGTGGCCAGCAGCCTCACAGAACCTTAGCCGAACGCAGGTCGTGGTCGCAAGCGCAACCGCGGTACGCGCAACGCAGCTTCACGTGGGTCGGTGTCAACGCGGCGAACCCGCCTGCCGTTCCCTGCGCAACAGCGCGGCGCGTTCGTGCTGATCCTTGAGGCGCTCGATGAGCCCGTCCAGCAGCGCCCGCGTGTGTTCGCGATCCACCCCATCGCGATCGCGCGCCAGGGATTGCGCCGCGAATTCCAGCGCCGCGACATCGTTGCCGCGCGCCCGATTCAGCTCCGCGAGTGCGAGATAGGCCCTGTGGTGCTCGGGGTTGGCGCGTACGGCGCTGTGGTACGCCTGCTCGGCACCGTCGATACGCCCAACTGCCCAGTGCAGGTCGCCCAGATGCCCCCAAATCGCGGCAGAATACCATGGGTTGATTCGCAAAGCCTCGGTCAGCAGCAACTGCGCCAGCTCCAACTGACGCGCATGGCGCAGCGCGACTTCACCCGCTTCGCCGAGCAGCACCCAGTTGTCTCGTTCGAGCTGCAGCGCGTGCCGGTAGGCCTCCATCGCATCGCCCTGCCCGCCCAACGCCTCACGCGCCTTGGCAATCGCCTGTTCGAGCGCGTCAAAAGCGCGCGGATCGAAGTGGAGCACGAACGCCGCACGCGTCCCCGGCAATGGCGCACGGCTCAGCAGGCGATTCTTGATCGACGCCTCACCTTCCCCGGGGGGCGCAGTGATCTCGGCGCCGGCCACTGCGGCCGCCCAAGAGTCGATAGCGAAGTGGTTGATTCCCGTCGCAGTTGTCGTTCCGTAGTGCTGGTAGAGATGGTTGCCATTGGCCTGCGCGGCCGTCGCCGGGCCATAGTCGCGGTACAGCACGATCCCGTCCTGGCGCAGAATCTGCAGCGTTCTCTCAAGGCTGCGAATCGCTCCAGCCGAATGCAGGACCCACGTGTCGTCGGCGTCGTCCTGAGCGCCCAAGGCTTCAGCAATCCTTTCGATCTCTGGACCTTCCGGATGCTCACCGGGAACGATCGTGACCAGGGCGAGGTCCAGATCCACCAGCGGATACAGCGGCGCCAGCGGCAGCCGATCGAGCGCGTTCGGACGCTGCGCGAGTTCCAGGACCTGATCGAGATCCAGGTGTGAAAACCCAGGCAGATCGGCGGCATGGCGCAGCACGGTGCGGGCGACGACCACACTCCACTCGAACACCGCGTTGCCGTCTTGCGCCACGCTGCGTCTGCGCCTGAACAGATTGGCAGGCAGCACGCACAGCAGGTACGTGTGCAGGACCGCACGCAAACGCCCCGTCAAATCGAGCGTTTCTCCAGTATCCAGCCGTTGCAGATGGGCCGGATCGAGCGCGTCGCACAGGCCCAGCACCACGTGCCCCGCGTGTCGATCGAACACACCCTGGCGCTGCGCGTCCTCGACCATGCGCGGCGTGCCATCCGTGGCAAAGAAGGTCAACCGGTCATAGTAGTTGCGCCCATGCTCGCGGCACAGCGCTGCGAAGCGGTCGAGCAGTTGCACCGCGTGCAGGCCAAGCCCGACTGCGAGCTCCATGACCCAAATCTCAGACTCCAGATCGTCTTGTGCGTCCAACTCGGCGCAATGGGCAAAGAGCACCTCGGCCGCGCGGTAGGCGCCCATGCCGCCCTGGTTGATGAGGTTGGGCACTTCCTGGGTAGTAAACGCTTGAGCGCCGCGCAGTTGAAATGCAGCCTGGCCGATCTGCCAGTCCAGACACGCACCCAGCGGCGTCCAGTCTTGCAGCACCGGTGCTTGCGGCGGCGACGGCATGTCGGCTTGTGTCATGGCCCTTCCTGCGGGCAGTTGCCCGAGCGCAAGAGCTTGGCTCACGTGACGCGGCATTGGCAACCCTGACCGTGCGGCAAGTTGGACAACCGTCTGCAGCCATCGGATGCTAGCGCGCCATGAACGCGACATCTGCCAAACCGCGCGTCGGTGTCCTGCTGCTGAACACGGGCACCCCGGCCTCGCCGCAAACACGGGACGTGCGGCGCTACCTGGCGCAGTTTTTGAATGATCCTAGGGTGATCGATCTGCACCCCGTCGCTCGATGGCTGCTGCTGAACTTGATCATCTTGCCCTTTCGCCCGGCGAAGTCGGCGCTCGCGTACCAGGCGATTTGGACAGCGCGCGGCTCGCCACTGTTGACCCATTGCCAGGACCTCACAACACAAGTACAGGAATGCCTAGGCGAACAGGCTGATGTCCGGCTCGGAATGCAGTTCGGCGCGCCGTCGATTCCAGCGGCGCTGGAGGCCTGGGCGCGCGCCGGCATCGATCGCGTCATCGCCGTCCCGCTCTTCCCGCAATTCGCCGCAGCATCCTACGGTTCGGCAGCGGCAGCCGTACTGTCGGACGCCGCGCGCCGCTGGACGACGCCTGCCGTGCAGATCGTGCCCCCCTTCTGGCACGAACCCGAATACCTCGACGCTGTAGCAGATTCGATTCGTGCAGCGATGGATCGCGAGCAGCCCGACCACATCCTGCTCAGCTTTCACGGTGTTCCAGAACGGCACTGCACACGTACCGACACGACTGGAACCCATTGCCTGCAGTCGCAGTCGTGCTGCGACCGCGTCGAGACGGCAAATCGCAACTGCTATCGAGCACAGTGTTTTGCCACTGCGCGGCTCTTGATCGCGCGACTTGGCCTCGATGAGGCGCGGGTGACGACGGCCTTCCAGAGTCGTCTTGGGCGCGCGAAGTGGATCCAGCCGGCGACCGACGCGACCCTGGTCGATCTCGCGCGGCGCGGTGTGCGCAAGCTGCTCGTCGCCGAGCCGTCCTTTGTTGCGGATTGTCTTGAAACACTGGAGGAACTCGGCATCCGAGGCCGCAGCGACTTCAAGGCTGCGGGCGGCGGCGAGTTGGTCCTCGTCCCCGCCTTGAATGCCTCTGCGGCGTGGGCGGCCGGCCTGTCGACCCTCATCCGCCGTTCGACCGGCTGGCTATGAGCGAAATCCTATCGGTAAGTTCCAGTATGATCCCCGTCTTGGTGCGTCGGACCATCGCCCGCCAGCGCTGCGTCGAACGGCGCCGCCATGGTCAGCCGCTCCGTGAGGGCTTTCAACGCCCCCATGTGCTGGGCAGCCACGCCGGCAAAGTCAGTCTTTTCCGCAACCAGCCCTTCCCGAGCCAGGACATCGGTCAAGTGGCCCGCTTGAGAACGCCGCAAGTTGCACCACACCGCCTTGACGAGCACCGAGCACTCCGGCGTGCCGAGCAGATCCAACGACCGCTGATTCCACGCCAACAGCACGTCGTCGGTTCGCACAAACGCGCTCCATTGCTGGAAAAACGCGGCTTCATTCACGCCCGGCAAGGCATCCGGCAACTGCAGCTTGTGGCGCTTACGCCGATCCGTTTCCGGATCGTGGGCGATCACGCATTCGAAGCGCTCGTTCGTCGCAAGCCGCCATGCGCACACCTGAATCGGCCGCGCCGCCCTGCCCGGCCCGATGGTCTCGACGCGCAAGAGCACGTGGTTCTCGAGTTTTTGCGTCAACAGAAGAGGTAAGGCCTTCTGTTTCGGCGGCTTGGGCGCCCAATGCCGGACTCGACGAACCGCAGACCTCTCGATTTGCGTGTCGATCATCGCATCGAATGCTTGCAGCAGTTCAGAAAAGCCTTGCGTTTCCGGTTCCAAGGCCGCCAGCGTCGCCACGATGGCTTCGAGCGTCGACAAGTAGTGCACCTGCGGCTCGCGGCGAATGCGGTACCGGCTCGGCTCGGGTGTCGCGAGCATCAGGTGCGGCAGCTCGTGCAACCAGGGGTTGTTCTTTACCAAAGCCTTGACCTGATGCCAGGTGCCATCCAGTACGACAAGCGTCTGCGGCCGATCGTGCAACGGCAGCGCTTCGATGGGCCGGGCATGCGGGCTCGGAAACAGCAGAGCCATGTCCGAACGCGACAGCTGCGCGAGACGCGAAGGAATGCCCTGCGCGGGGTGATTCACTTCAACCGCGCAATTCGCAAGACCTAGCTGAGCGAAGCGCACGGTGCCGATGGGCCGATGCTGTTCGCGCGGATGCTGCAAGATATGGATGTGTGTGCGGTTTTTCACGCGCGGCAACAGCGCGCAGATGCACACGCTTGCCGGCTTCATGCAGCGGTAGCAGTACGGGCGGGGCTCGGTGG
>Ga0172369_10006118_pt1 | contig 14483 bp, 12 predicted proteins | sample LakKiv25m_FD_114539 | JGI IMG/M metagenome (GOLD analysis project Ga0172369, IMG submission 114539) | Freshwater microbial communities from Kabuno Bay, South-Kivu, Congo - kab_022012_11.25m | ecosystem: Environmental > Aquatic > Freshwater > Lake | place: Democratic Republic of the Congo...
CCTTACGCGCTCCGCTTCACGCGATTCCCACTCCGCCTGGTTTCTGCGTTTTTCCTTCTCGATCTCTTCTTTTATTTTGGGTATTAATTCCATAACCTTCTTATCTATTTCTTTCCAACTCTCTATAACCTTATCCAGACGGGCGTTTTTACCATGAGTTGACCAGACATTATAAAGTGAGAGGTAATTATTAATATAGTCTTTCTTGAATTTTTCCAGGGATTCCACCTTATCCTGGAGCGTATAAATATTCTTTTCTATCTCTTCAAACTTGGCTTGCCCTTCTTTAAGGTATTTCTCCGCAAAGTCCAGGCGCTTTTCGCGCTCTTTGATTACTGTTTCCAAAGTTGCCTCATACAAACTTATTCTTTCCGGAATGCTGTCCCATTGTTCGAGAGTCGAAAAAAGATGATCCTGGAGTCCTGTCCGATAATTAACGATCTTGCCGATGCCTTTTTTCAGATTTTTTATTTTTTCGACATTATCCTTGAATTTTTCCCAGACCGCTTTTAAATTATTAAGGTAAGCGTACCCTTTCATGTTTTCCGGTAGTATAAACATGAACGCGCTATCGTCCGGTAAAATAAACATATCATCTTGCCTGGCCTTTTCACCCTCCAGCGTAACATCCGGAACCCTAAGCATAAAGTTGTCTTCGCACAGCTGCATATGAAGCCAGACATAAATTACCAAAAGGTGATCAGCGTTCATAAGAGGGTCTATCTCCTGGCGCTTTTGGCTAACGGCTTTTAACGCGGCATCAAGCTCTCCGGTCACCTTTGAAGGTTCCATTGACTTGGCTATTTCATCCATGGAGGTATACGTGTCCCACATACGGGCGATTGAAAGTACATTCATAGCCGGAATGGTCCCGCTTTCATCTATATTCAGCGCCGAGCCGAAATTTTTTACGGCTCCGATGTATTCTGCGCCCGACCATTGTTCGTTCTTAAACTGCGTTTTATCCTGAAGCCATTTGGGGATGGAATTTTCATATTCGTTTATCAGGTTTCTGGCGGCAGTACAATACTGATTGAATATTTTCAGCCTCTCCGTATACAATCCCGAAGAGATAGAGCTATCCGCCTGGAGTTTCTTTCTGGTCTCATCCAACTGGTTCGCCTGGTTCACCACATCGCCCTGCATCTCATACTGCCGTTCGTAACCAAGGCCCAGATTATCTACGATACTCTTGTAGTAACCCGGAGAACACCACCCGTCCGGAAGCGCGAGCTGAGACCGCGCTTTATCATTAAGCTTAGCCATCTCATTGGTATAATCCAAAGCGGCCTGGTCAGATTTTGCTTGCAGCTTTTGGGCTACTTCTGCAAGATATATACGCATCTTCATCGCCCGGCCAACTATCTCCTGCGCCATCACCTGCTCCTCGGCCCCTAATATCTGCTGGTCCAATCCGAATTCTTCCTGCAAAATCCAGCCCTGGGCAGTGCTCCAATAAGGACTGCAAGCATTTGAATAAGCGGTTGAGAGAGCGGCGGATTGCGCGGACAAGGATTTATATTCCGGCGAGTTCCATTCAACTTGCCCCATACGGTTACTGATCGCTTCAAATTGAGGACGATACGTTTTGCTAAGCCCGTCCAGGATTGCCTGGGCCTGGGCCACCTGGGTATGAATCCAGGCCTGCTTATCGGAAATAACCTTACTCCTGATCTCCTGATAAGTCTTATACGCTTCATTAAGCCTGTCTTGATCATATCCGCTGGTCCCGGATTCTTTTATCTCGTCAAACGCGGCCTCCATAGCGCTTAATATCGTACTATGGTCTAATTTTACATATTTAACCGCCTGCTTCTGCGAAGCCTCGCGTTTAGCCGCTTCTTCATACTTATTTTGGTCTTCCACAACTACTACCTGCGCGTCCGCCTTTCTATAACCGGAAATACTGGTCTGATAATTATCTATAAGCGCTAACGCCGGCTGGGCCTCTTTCGAAGCGCCGTCAATGATAGTATTCACGCTGTCGGAAGCAGCCTTTGTCTCAGCGTCAAGAGACTCCAGATTCGAGCGAAGCTGGCTCTCGACCTGAATCCTTTGCTGGACTTCGGATTTAAGTTTTTGCAGTTCCTTAATAATAGCGGCCTTCATATTCTCGCCTTCATTGTCTTTGCCCTTAAGATACCATCCGCTGTAGGCCAGCTGTTCATCCCATTCCCTCTGTACATAGCCGGCAATATCTACGTTCATGATCCAATCCTTAAAGCCCATAGGGTTCTTTTTTGGGTCGTTGACATCAAGTACAATAGCTATCTTTGCCTCAAGCGAAGTTTCAAAAGCGTAGGTTACTACGTAATTGCCTATCGCCTTCACCGCTTCCTGCGAAAGCTTATACCAACCCCAGCCCGGGACAAAATATTCAATGATCTTCTCGCCCACCTGCTGGCCTAATTCACGGCAGCCTGCTTCCGCGCCCTTTTCTTTCCAAGTCGAATAAACGCTCCAGCCGATCTGCGCAGCGCTTATCCCGGCTTTTACCGCGTTCATCTGGGTATCAAGCTTAGACTTGATCTCCACATCCGCCGCTGACCAGACCGCAGATACCGACTTGCCTTCCACGATGGCCCCGTTCATCATCTGAGGTATCATGCTTTTAAAAAGATCAGCCCGCGAGCGGGCCTTGACATAATTAAGAAATTTATCCTTTGCCGCATCCTTAATCCGCTTCGAGGTTTCTTTCCAGATACGCTCTTTGCCGTTTTTAAGGATGTACGCCACCTTTTGGTCATCCGTCATGCCCTGCATTTCAGTCACGTCTTTGACGAAAGTATTAAATTGTTTGATAAGCTCTTTGCCGGCTTTGTCCGCCGCTTTCATCGCCTTATCTTCTTCGGAAAACAGCGGGCGAACGACAAAAAGCGAACAGATGGCAAGGATAAAAACTAAACTTGTGATTTTTTTCTGATTGATTTTTTTCATTTTTAGAATGGGTTGTCTCCCGAGATCTGATATAAAAGCCAGGAGCCATTAGTTATCTTAAAGGTTAATTCACAAGTCCCCTTGGACATTACCGGAGTATTAACGTTATAGGGCTGGGTCCTTTTCTCCCATTTGGCCTTTACCGCCAGCGTATTGTTCTTTCGCAAAACCTCATCTAAAAAATAATTCATCTCAATGACAGTGCCGGAAAAAAATCCTTTTTCCGCCTGGTTGATGAATTCCGGCCTCCCCGCCATTTCAGATGAAACCGCTTTTTCGAAACTGTCACGCGAATGATCCCGGTATGAGTCAAACAACGCGCCTGTTACATTCCGCGCCAAAGCGTATGTGTCCGAACCTACGCCCGCGCCGACGCATCCGGAAAATATAAATAAAGCGATTAACGGTATTAACAGTTTTTTCATTTTAAAAACCGGCGGAAAATTTTCCTATGACCCGCTGCTCATTGAAAGTTTGGCTGCCGTCCTCATGGCAGAAACGGTTACGCTCCACGCGCACGATAAAACGCGCCGAGTTTTCCTTGTTTATCAAATGGTCTAATTCCCAATAGCTACGGTTATTCAAGTAATCGGCCCTTGATTTCGAGCTGTTTACATCCGCAAGATTATTACCCAGGCGCATGATCAGGCGCTGGCTCATATCATACTGAGCGGTCACGCCGACATTGATGCTTACGTCTTTTTTACTCGATGTCTTGGTTGAGCGCAAGTCCGCCGAAGGATCCAGAGAGTAATACAGCCTGCGGTTAAAAAGTTTCTGGTCACGGGCGAGATTGAATCCGACGCGGTTAAAATAATCCGAAGTGGAGCGCGTAGCGCTGTCGGTGAACCCCCGGTATTCATAGCTCATTCCGCCGGTAGTATTTTTATCCAAGGCGTCGTTTACCGCAAACCCTATCGTGCGAGTAGTGCCGCTAGAGCTGTGGCCAGAATCATCCGAAGTCCTGTTCTGGTAATTAGCGTAGGTACGGAACATAAAACTCTGGCGCAAATCAAACGGCCGCATGTTCAGGGTAACGTATTTTTCGTCGCTGGTCGTGCGCTTGGTAAGGGAGCTGCCGGGTAGATGATCCCAGTAATAATTTTCTGTAAGGCTAAGCAGCGCCTTTTTGTTAATCTTAATATCAGCGGTAATCTGGTGCTGTATTTTATCCTGAGCGGCGGAGCCTACGGCGCTGTAGAATTTCGGTTGAACGAAATAATACAAGTAACGCAGATTCGTCTTGCCCAGATTGACCTGCGGCTGAAGCCTTAACGCCGAGGCGTTCTGATAATGGGAAGAGGTTTCTTTGTCTTCCATATAAGTGCTGCGGGCGAATTCATAAATAAAGGAAAAGGTTTTACGAAAAACCATCTCTCCGTCTATTCCGGCTACAGTATTATGCAATTCTTTTGTGGAAGAGGTACGCTCAAGGCTTTCGCTGTCATCGTTAACCGTTACGGCCTGCGCGCCAACTCGGAAGCTTGAAAAGATATCGGAATTATCGAAAAAATAGCGGTCCGTTTTCATACCAGCGACATTGCGCTGGAAAAGCGAAGCCGCTTCATCGGCCTTATTAGTGCGTCCTATAAAAAATTTATGTTTTGCTTTGCTTGAAGGCGAAAACTCCGTATTAAGTCCTTCAAGGCTAGCGCCAAGGACAAACTGGCTGAATTCTCCGTAAAAATCCCCTAATTCCGCAAGGTTTTCCGGATTATACACCTTCAGGTTTACGTCTTTCAGGCGGACATCTGCGCGAGGCTCTATCCTGGGATTGTCGGTTTTACGAATAAACCATTGACCCTCAAAATTGTAATCCTTGGGCAGTTTCTCCGTCATATTCAGACGAAGTTCGGTTAGGTAATCAGTACCGTTTTTGAGAAAAGATTTTGTTTTAGCGCCGCTTACCTCGTTCCAATCCACCTCTTGCAGTATGGTACCGCTGATTTTGCCGGAACGGTTGGCGTCGGTTTTGCGTTTAGAGGAAAAATCAAACAGGTCTTTGACCCGCTGGTCAAAGGAATACGAAGGGTTTTCTTTTACCTGCCCCGGCTGCTGGGCCCCTGCGCCCAAATAAAATACCTCGGAGGAATATGCCGAAGTCAGCATGCAGGTATTAACAATTATCGATCCGCCGCAGATAAGTAAACTAAGTTTAATTTTTTGAAACAAAGGGAATCCTTATTTGTAGAATTATATACATTAAGATTATAGTATTCCCTATTTTTTGTCAACTGGAAATTTTTTAAGGTGATTCGGCTCGTTCTGAAACATAAAGTTTCCGATGGGATCGTTATTGGCAATAAAACGCCTCCGCGGATACATCGGCCATCTCATTGATCCGGCTCAACGGCGCTTCATATAACATTATCATCTACCTCCAACCTATTTTGTTAGTTAACAACTGCTTTAAAATAATCCCACCACATTACCATTCTCATCTAAATCAATATGCGTTCCTGCCGGTTCCGAAGGTAGCCCTGGCATCGTACGCATCTGGCCGCATAAAGGATATAAAAATCCAGCCCCCGCCGCCACCCGTATATCGCGGATGGGAATAGTAAATCCTGCGGGCCTGCCTTTCAATTCCGGATCATGAGAAAGAGACAGATGTGTCTTTGCCATGCAAATAGGAAATTTATCATAGCCCAGTTTAGTATAAAGCTCTATCTTCTTCACTGCCTCAGGCGAATATTCAACCTTAGCCGCACCGTAAACACTCGTCGCTATCTTTTCAATTTTTTGCGTAATAGACTCTTCCAGCGAATACAGAAACTTAAAATGAGAAGGCTTGTTCGCAGCCTTCACTACTGCCCGAGCCAAATCTATCCCGCCCTCTCCGCCTCTTGCCCACACTTCGCTTACTACCGCATCGTCGGCGCCGGCAGCTAAAGCCTTTTTTCGCACAGCTTCTATTTCTTTATCAGTATCAGTGGTAAATTTATTTATCGCCACAACAACGGGTAACCCGAATAACCGTATATTCTCAATATGCTTCTCCAGGTTTACAGCGCCTTGTTCAATCGCGTCGATATTTTCCTTCAATAAATCTGCGCTCAAAGGCTTTCCCGCCACTACTTTGAAACGTCCGCTATGCATCTTCAGCGCGCGGATAGAGCACACAATTACCACAGCGTTTGGCACTAACCCGCCGATACGGCATTTAATATTAAACATTTTCTCAGCGCCGCAATCAGCGCCAAAGCCGCTTTCTGTAACCACATACTCGCTTAACTTAAGCGCGATCCTGTCGGAGATTATAGAGTTATTTCCATGGGCAATATTAGCAAATGGCCCGGCATGCACAAAACAAGGAGTATGTTCAGTCGTCTGCATCAATGTAGGCTTTATCGCGTCTTTTAAAAGCACCGCCATTGCCCCTGCTACTTTTAAATCCTCAGCAGTAACCGGCTTTCCATCATGAGTAAAGGCTACTACAATCCTGCCTAAACGCTTACGTAAATCTTTGAGATCGCTGGCCAGAGCCAGAATTGCCATGACCTCCGATGCTACTGTAATATCAAAACCTGTTTCGCGCGGGATACCGTCTTCCTTAGACCCCTGGCCTATAGTAATATTACGCAAAGACCTGTCGCTGACATCTAAAACCCTTCGCCAAAGTATTGCCGAAGGATCAATATTTAATTTATTGCCTCTATAGAGCGAATTATCTAGGAATGCCGCGCAGAGATTATGCGCCAGGCCAACCGCGTGCACATCGCCGGTCAAATGCAAGTTGAAATCCTCCATCGGCACAACCTGAGAATACCCTCCTCCTGCAGCGCCCCCTTTTATGCCAAAAACAGGCCCAAGCGATGGCTGTCGTATACAAGTAGAAACCTTTTTCCCTAACTTGGCTAATCCTAGCGACAAACCTATCGTAGTAACGGTCTTACCCTCGCCAAGCGGCGTAGGTGTAATAGCAGTAACATCTATATATTTACCATCAGGATTATTCTTTATCCGCTTTGAAATAGAAAGCTCTATCTTTGCCTTATACTTGCCATGAAGTTCTAATTCATCCTCGCGAATACCTATTTTTTTAGCGACTTCCATGATAGGCTTTAATTTTACTTCTCGGGCAATTTCAATATCAGTCTTCATGTTTATCCTTTCTATTTATTTAACACAAGTTGAGCTCTTTCTATATCCTGCAGGCTTGCCGGAGGGGTATTACGCAATGGATATTTGAGCTTCATACATTCCCATTTATGTTTACCAAGAGTATGATACGGAAGAAACTCAAATTTTTCACAATATGCCAGTCCGGAAAGAATTTTCTTTAACGCCTGCATATCTTTTTTTGAATCATTCAATTTGGGCACAAGAACATACCTTAACCAATAAGGCTTTTTCTCTGATTCCAGGATGTTTAAAAAATCAATCACCTCGCATAACGACCTTGATGTTATCTTCTTATGCAACGTTTCATGGCCAGCCTTTATATCCAGAATAAAAAGGCCTGTAAGTGAAATGAGCTTCTGCAATAACTTCTTATCATGATTATTATAAAAAGCGCTTGTATCCACCGCAGTGTGAATATTATTTATTTTGCAGAGCCTGAATAGCTCTATAAGAAACTCTATCTGCAAAAGCGGCTCGCCTCCCGAAACCGTAATCCCTCCATTGGATGCTTTTATATACGGCATACATCGTTTAACTTTTTTAAGCACTTCTTCTGCGCTCATATCAAAGCCAGCTTTTAAATTCCAGGTATCCGGATTCTGGCAATATAAACAGCCGGCGGTGCACCCCTGCATAAAGACAAGAAAACGTATCCCAGGCCCATCCTGTGTCGCAAAGCTTTCTATTGAATGGATCCTTCCAACACGAGGCTTACTCTTACATGATTTCATGAAATGTCCTCGCTAAGACCTCTTTCTGCTGCTCAAGCGATAATTTATTAAAATGAACCGCATATCCCGATACGCGAATAGTAAGCTGCGGATATTTGTGCGGATGCCTCATCGCGTCTTTAAGCGTTTTCTTATCAATCACATTGGCATTAAGATGTTGCGCTCCTTTGATAAAATAACCTTCAAGCAAACCTACTAAATTGGATGCTTGTTCCTCTTTGGTCTTTCCTAATGTATCCGGCACAGTGGTAAACGTATTTGATATGCCATCCCTACATTCAGAGTAAGGGATACTTGCAACCGAATTTAAAGACGCTACAACCCCGTTCTTATCCCTGCCATGCATTGGGTTTGCCCCAGGCGCAAAAGGTTCGCCTTTTTTTCTTCCATCCGGAGTCGCCCCTGTTTTTTTACCATACATTACATTCGAAGTAATAGTAAGAATAGAAACTGCCGGGAGAGAATCCCTGTAAAACTTATACTTTTTAATCTCCGAGAGAAATGTAGTCACAAGGTCAACAGCCCTGCCATCGACTCTGTCATCATCGTTTCCAAAGGTATAAAAATCGCCTGTGATCTTAAAATCTGTCGTAAGGCCTTTATTATTGCGTACGAGCCTGACTTTAGCGTAACGAATAGCGCTTAAAGAATCAGCTACAACAGAAAGGCCCGCAATACCAAATGCCATATAACGCGTTAGTTCTGTATTAAGCAAAGCCATTTGGGATCTTTCGTAATAGTACATATCATGCACAGAATGAATAATATTAAGAGCCTCGACATATGTCCTGACTGTCCAGCGCAATACCTGCATAAATCTTTGCCTTACCTCATCATGATCCAATATATCAGAACTTACAGGCGGTATGCCCGGGACAACCTTTTCTCCCGTGATCTCGTCTCTGCCCTCATTTAACGCATAAAGCAATACCTTCGCAAGATTACATCTGGCTCCGAAATACTGCATCTCGCTTCCATTTTTTAACAATGACACACAACATGAGATGCTGTAGTCATCTCCTCCGATTAGCCTCATCAGATCATCATTCTCGTACTGAATAGAGCTTGTGGCGATGGAAACGCTGGCGCAAAATCTCTTAAAATTATCAGGAAGCCTGGAAGACCACAAAACCGTAAGGTTAGGCTCAGGCGCAGGCCCAAGATTGAATAAAGTCTGCAAAAACCTGTAAGATGTCTTTGTAACCTTGTGCCTTCCGTCTATACCAACCCCTGCGATACTCTCTGTTATCCATATTGGATCACCGGCAAATATTTCAGAATATGATTTTGGCCTTAAGTGGCGCACCATGCGCAATTTTATCACAAAATCATCTATTAATTCCTGCGCCTTCTCTTCCGTCAATATCCCAAGCTTGAGGTCTCTTTCAATATATACATCAAAAAAATTGCTCACGCTTCCTAAGCTCATAGCGGCGCCGTCCTGCTCTTTTATAGCGGCAAGATAAGCAAGATAAACCCATTGAATAGCTTCTTTTGCATTTTCTGCCGGCCTATTTAAATCACAGCTATAGGATTTGCCTAATTCTACGATATCCTCTAAAGCGCCTATCTGATCCGCGATCTCTTCTCTTAACCGTATTGCCTCCTGAGAAGAATAGTCCTCGAACAACTCTTTATCGTGTTTTTTTGCTTTAATAAGCTTCTCAATGCCATACAGGGCTACTCTTCTATAATCACCTATAATTCTTCCTCTTGAATAATTATCCGGCAAACCTGTAATAAGCCCTGTGCCTCGGGCCCTTAATATATCTGTGGTATAAGAATCAAACACAGCGTCGTTATGCGTCTTTCGATATTTTAAATATATCTCTTTTATCTTATTATCTAACTCATATCCATAATCCTCGCAGGCTTTCTCCACTATACGTATCCCACCCAATGGCTTTATTGCCCTTTTAAGCGGCTTGTCAGTCTGCAGCCCCTTAATGATCTCTAGATTCTTATCTATATAGCCAGGCTTGTGACTTGTAATTGTTGATACTGTTGATACGTCAATATCATACACGCCGCCACTTTCATGCTCTTTCTTAAAAAGCCTAAGGCACTTTTTCCAAAGTTTCTTAGTCCTTAGCGTAGGCTCGCATAAAAATGATTCATCGCCATCATACGGCTTATAATTTCTATTGATAAAATCCCTCATGTCTATTGTTTTATCCCATCGTCCTCTTGTAAACATATCATCATCTCCTTTTAAAAAGACAAACGCCTGGATTCTTAAAACCCAGGCGTTCGATTTTGCTTATTCGCGCTCCCGCATGGTTTCCCATGTCTACCGCCAGTCGCGCTTTTTAACTAAATTGTAACTATACCTTACCAAAAATCCTGAAACTGTCAACAAAAAAATAAAGATGGATGCTCTTTATAAAAACACATCTCTTAAATAATCTGTCCTTTTTTGATATGTTGCTATTTTGCTCTATAGCTCCCTATCATTTACGATCAGGACTTGCGCCAGGTCCGCCTTTAGGGCCAGGCTTATTCTCCCAGTTGGTTCCCTGTCCGCCTTTAGGGCCTGGGGGATTATTATCTTTATCGCGCCCTTGTTTTTTTAGATGCTTTATCTCTTTCTTATCTACCACACCATCCTGGTTGGCATCGGCCTTTTTCTCCCAAGGCTTATCCACAACAGCTTTTTGTTCTTTATGTTGCTGAAACTCTGCTTGATCAACTACACCGTCCTTATTAACATCTGCTTTTTTCTCCCAGGGTTTATTTACCTCTGATCTAGGACTCCTATCAGGGCTGGCGCCTGGTCCACCTTGAGGACCGGGTTTATTCTCCCAATTTGTGCCAGGGCCACCTGCTGCTCCCGGAGGATTATTATCTCTGTCCATTTTTGGGCGAAGATCAGGACTTGCGCCAGGTCCGCCTTTAGGGCCAGGCTTATTTTCCCAGTTGGTTCCCTGCCCGCCTTTAGGGCCTGGAGGATTATTGTCTTTGTCGCGCTTTATATTACCTTGTGATTGTCCGCCGCCCTGCTGTCCACCTTTTCGCGGTTGCGCATATATACTAATCTCAGATAAAAGAAAAATTGCTGCTGTAAGCATACCGATAAATAACGCATTCTTACACATTGATTCCTCCTCTTTCTATATTCCCTAATATTATTAAAAATTTACTACGATTTTACTATAAAAATAAATTAGGGTCTTTCTCGTATTAGACGGGGGCCTCTCGCTATAAGACTTTAGTTTAAAATCAAAAACGCTACATTCAAGATAAACGCAAAGCTTACCCAGGCAATATACGGAATTAATAACACAGCTGCAGGTTTGGAAATAACAAGAAATTCTTTAATCGTCCAAAATATTGCTAACCATAATAACACTATGACCGCTAATCCTCCCACAATAGATCGACTTCCAAAGAAAACAATCGACCAGAGACTATTTAATCCTAATTGTAAAAGAAATATATTCAAAGCACGCTTTACGCCAGGGGTACGCATCCCCTTGCGCCAGACAAGAAATGCAGCGATACCCATCAGAGTAAACAAACTTGTCCACACTGGCGCAAAAATCCAGTTTGGAGGATTAAAGACCGGCTTATTGATAACTACATACCATTCGGGGATAGAGCGGCGCGTGAAAAAAGATCCGATGATGCCTGCGCACTGACAAATTAATATACTTATAACCAGCTTTAGCATAAAAATTTGGTCCCTCTCGTATGAGCCGAGGAGGAACCTCTCACTATATATAGGTATTTATTATAGCGAGATTATTGACAAAAACAAGCAAATTTCTGACTTTAGAGAGGTTTATTCCTCACAGAAATGTCCGTTTTGTCCGGTCATTTTTGGTTGTATTTGACGTAACTCTTTGCGGGATTTGGAGATAACTTTGTCTGTTTCTCTTTGTCCGGACATTGGTCAATTAATCCTTATTGCCCTGCCTTCACTTTGCTTACTAGAGAAGGTAATATAACTATTTCTACTCTTCTATTCTTCTGTTTATTCTCCGGTAAATCATTGAGCGCTACCGGCCGAAACTCGCCATAACCATTAGCTGATAATCGCTGCGGGGGTACTTTGCACTCATCAACAAGATAATGTAAAACTGCCAATGCCCTGGCTGAAGATAGCTCCAGTTAGATGCCCAAGCAGAATACTTTATCTGTTCATTGTCAGTATGTCCTTCTACTGCTACATTAGAATTTGGAACATCTTTATTCAAAATTTCAGCTACTTTTTGAAGGGAGAGTTTGCCATCTTCTTTTACATCATTTTTTCCAGAATCAAAGAAAACTTCAGATAAAAATGTTATAACAAGGCCTCGTTCTGTCATCTTAAGCTTTGCTTTATATTCCCCTATTTCTTTTTTCAGAGACTTTTCAAGTTCCAACTTTGCCCGTTCTAATTCTGAAAGTTCTTTGTTCTTATCCTCAGCTACCTGTCCAACTGCCTTAACTTTTTCTTTTTTCAACTGAGCTATTTTATATCTTAAATTAGAATTTTCAAGTTCCAGTTCATCTGTCCTGCGAGCTTTCTGAATATAAGAACATCCGGGTAAGAGGAGAATCCCCAATAAAACAAAAGCAATTAATTTGTTTCTCATTGCGTTCCTCCCTTTTTATCCTTATTTTTTTCTTCTCTTTCCTGCCGCCTGCTATGAATAACTATAGAAATAACAAAAGTAAGTACCCCTCCCAGTAAAACAAAAACTATTATATTCGCCACTGAATTATTCATAATATCAATGCCTCCTATTTTTAAATATCCTGCTAAAACAATATATTCCCATACTCAAAATCATTATCCATGAGAATATCATAAATATCCAGCCGCTGAGTTTCATTTTATTTTTTAAATTTCCTGTTCATTATGAACATAAAGACAAAAAAGGATCCTATTATTATTAAAAGAATCGCGGGAGCTAATTTTTCTAATATATTTCCTGCCATAAAGCCCTCCTATCTTCTCAAAACAAAAACCGCCATCTTGCTTTAATGCAAAATGGCGGCCCGACCATCTAAAACCCTCCAGGAATATTTACTTATCCCCAGACCACTTATACTAAATTCTTGGATGTACTATACCACAATCAAAGAAAAAATCAACAAATTAATAAGTTAATCCGCTAAGGTCGGGCAAAAATATGGCGCGTCAGAAAAAGTCTATAGTAGAAAATAGATGCTATTGTGGCAGGACTTTCTCAAAATGCTGGTAATCTTTTAAAGACTCCCAATTGCCTCCCCATGTCCATCCCAAACGAATAAAAGTTTTTACAATAGGTGAATCATAAGCAAGTGTTCCAGGCTTACTCGTATCGTATACTGCATCAGAAGGCAATACAATGTTTCCTTTAATATAAGGATTTTGCACAGGGTTAATATCAATAGCAAAACCATAGGCATGTTTAGAAAGATATTTTCCTCCGGTCACCATCCTATAATTAAACGCGGAAGTATTATTGGACATCATGGATTGATCATCCTCATTCCATTTCCCATTCTTAAAAAATCGGTCATGGGAAATAGGAATAACGGAAGTAATTGGAAATTTATCTTCTAAAGCAACTCGGAATACTTCCAGAATATCTCCTACGAGCCTTTCATCTATGACAAGTTGCCCTTTATGTATTTTTTCATCAAATGAATAATATAATATATTTATAAGCCTTTGCCTTTTTTTAAATTCAGGTGGGCTATCTTTTCTCAGTGCCTCAGACAATGAGATATCGCTATCTATGATCGGATTCTGCAGAGAACCGACTGGCGCTCTTGCCACACTGCTAAATTCTGTAGCGCATCCAGATAAAACTACAATTAAAAATATCATCATAATTTTATTCATAACTTAATAACATCTCCTTGCCTTACTCGAATAAAACCCTCTCCAAACGTTCTAAGCATCAGCTGTTCCGCATACTTACCAGTGCAATGCATAGGTACAATTTTCTGCACGCCTTGCTGCTGTAAAAAGTTAATAGCCTTTGCTATTTCGTCTTTTGAACCATCTTTCAAATGCAAACCTCCAGCAACCATATAGATGTTCTTATTGAACTGCCTCGTAACCATATCAATAATTTTCTCAATTCCAGGATGAGCGCATCCACATATTATGCTTAATCCATGCGCAGTTTCTATAACAAGTGACTGTTCGTAAATCTGGCGGCCTTCGGATTCTCCATAAAGTTCTCCTGTAGAATAAACGCCGTCTTTAATTAATGCAGAATCTCTCGATTCAATAACCTTAACCCCAAAAGAATGTATTCTTTCTTTTATTTGAGCATTAAACCCAGGGCATATATAAACTTTAATATCTTTTCGGTTATTAAGTAGGTACCGCAATCCACTGGTATGATCCCAGTCATCGTGAGAAATAACAACATGCTTGATTTTATCTGTATCAATATTAAATTTTCGGATATTTCTTAAAAATACTCTTGCATCTCCGAATGTATCAAAAAGAACATCTTCGCCTATTAAAAATGAAACACCCCACCTGCGAATAAACCGCTCCCATTTAGTTGAACCAACAGCAATAACTCGTACCTGCATATTAATGGCAACCGTGTTGAGCACAAGCATTATCTACGGTTATTTCCTCAAGCCCACCTTTGGTAAACTGGCTGACAATATCTGCAACTGTTCCAGGGATAGCTCGATAAGCCTTAATGCCGCCTTGATTAAGCCCTTGAACCGCACGGGCCCCCATCCCACCGGTAA
>Ga0172369_10006122_pt1 | contig 14473 bp, 9 predicted proteins | sample LakKiv25m_FD_114539 | JGI IMG/M metagenome (GOLD analysis project Ga0172369, IMG submission 114539) | Freshwater microbial communities from Kabuno Bay, South-Kivu, Congo - kab_022012_11.25m | ecosystem: Environmental > Aquatic > Freshwater > Lake | place: Democratic Republic of the Congo...
CTCACCATCTTCATCTCACCATCTATAATTCCAGCTCCAGCTGCTCATCGCTTTTCGTTTCGCGTTCAGGGCTTTGCGTTTTGCGTTTCGCGTTCGGCGTTGCGGGTTCTGTGTTCGGCGTTTCGGGTTCTGCGTTCGGCGTTCCGGGTTCCGCGTTTCGCGTTTCGGGTTCTGCGTTCGGCGTTTCGGGTTTCGGGTTCTGGGTTTCGGGTTTCTCGTTTTGGATTCCTTGTTCAGTTTTCGGTTTCCTCTTCCTTTTTACATCCTTTCCATCCTTCTCTTCTCCTTTCTCCTCAACCTTATCTTCTACTTTCTCCTCAACTTTCTCTTCCACATTCTCCTCGACCTTCTCAGGCGCCGAAGCTACCACGGAGGAGGTCGACACTGTCACCTCGACGGTCTCCTCTTCCCTAATGACTGGGGACTGGGGACTGGTGACTGGTGACTGGTGACTGACTTCCTCTGGTTCCAGCCATACCAGCTTCTTCACCGGGTAACCAGTCAGCCGTTTCCCTTTCGCTTTGTAGCTTTTTGTCCCGATAAATTCAGTTACATTGATCTCCTCCTCTTCAGCTCCTTTCGTCTTTAGTTTCATATCGAAAAGGATCTGTAAACGAGGATGCTGTTCAACAGAAAGAGAAATAAACTGATCGGAGTTTTCAATAAATTCCAGTTTCTTTTCCGTTGGTTCTGGGATGAACCGCTTGATGTAGTAAAATTTTGTTTTAGGATCCTGATAGACAATCGTATAGTTCCTTTCAGGATCATACTTCTCGATCCGGAACATATCTTCATCGAAGTGTGTGGAGAGATCGAATGAAGTGAACCGATAGTGCCCCGACCGGGTAAAAATAATGATCCTGTCGGCTCCCGAGAAAGCACCCAAAAGAATTCCCCTTTCTTCTGTATTCAAACGCATAACCGTATCGTCATACCAGATATTCAGGGAACCGAGTGTTGACACGCCTTCCTGGCGAATCTCGATTTTCCTGACGGCATATTTCGTGAGGATATTCCCCATGGAATTCCTCCCTTTAATGGCTACATCTGCAAAATTGAAGTCAAATGAGGTCTTTTTGATCCGGGGTTTCGGTTTCAGGTCAACTTTAACCACTTCGGCCTCCCCGTTGGGATTTGCTGAAAAATACAAAACTTTGGAACCGGCGGTTCCCTTGGTCATGGAGTACTCTTTGTCGCGGTTAATACCGGTAACGGCAAACCGTTTGACCATAATTTTCCCGTTCTTTCCGTCTCTGTATATCAGGTTGTAAATCGTGCGGTTATCATTCTTCATGAAAACCTGAATATGGATTACATCCTGTCCGATAAAAACCTTGTCGGCCACTTTCGTCACCATATAGGTCCCATCGCTCCTGAAAACAATGATATCGTCAATATCGGAACAGTCGCACACAAATTCATCGCGTCTGAGAGAAGTCCCGGCAAAACCCTCTTCACGGTTTATATAAAGTTTCTCATTTGCAGCAGCAACTTTTACGGCTTCGATGGATTCAAAGTTTCTCAGTTCGGTCCGCCTGTCGCGATTTTTTCCATATTTCTTTCTGATATGCCGGAAATGCTCAATGGCATAATCAGTCAGGTTGGCAAGTTGATTCTTAACCTCCCCTGTTTCTTCCCTGATGCCGTTGATCACCTCATCGGCTTTGCCCGAATTGAATTTTGAGATCCGTTCAATGGGTATTTTTCTGAGCCTGGCGATATCTTCCTCATTGAGTGGCCGGATGAACTCCTTCTCAAAGTGTTTCATTCCTTTCTTGATCGAGTTATCTATCTCCTCATCCGTTCTGCACTTTTTAATATCTTCATATACCTCATGCTCAATAAAAACCTTTTCGATGGATGCATGGTGCAACTGCTCATTCAGTTCCTCCAACCGTATCTCGAGTTCTCTTTTCAGAAGGTGAACGGTATGGGCTGTTGAGATCCTGAGAATGTCGGCAACTCCCACAAACCTCGGTTTCCCGTTTTCGATCACACAACAATTGGCTGATATGGGGACCTCACACTGGGTAAATGCAAACAGGGCATCCATGGTGGTATCGGGAGAAACCCCAGGAGCGAGGTGGATAAGGATCTCTACATCTTTGGCAGTGTTGTCATCGATCTTCCGGATCTTGATCTTGCCTTTGTCGTTGGCTGTCAGGATCGAGTCAATAACCGATTCCGTTGTGGTGCCATAAGGGATCTCAGTGATCACAAGGGTTTTTTTATCAACCTGTCCGATCCGGGCACGAAGCCGGACCTTCCCGCCTCTGAGCCCCTGGTTGTATTTCGAAACATCGGCAAGTCCCCCCGTCGGAAAATCGGGATAAAGGTCAAACTCTTTTCCCTGCAGAACCTTGATTGAGGCATCGATCAGCTCGTTGAAATTGTGTGGCAGGATCCTGGAAGCGAGCCCAACGGCAATCCCTTCCACACCCATTGCCAGCAGTAAAGGAAATTTAACCGGAAGGGTTACAGGTTCTTTATTCCTGCCATCGTAAGAGGCTTTCCAAACGGTGGTCTTCGGATTGAAAACCACTTCAAGGGCAAATTTGGAAGGCCGTGCTTCGATATACCTGGGAGCTGCAGCGCTGTCGCCCGTGTGAATATTTCCCCAGTTGCCCTGCGTATCGATAAGCAGGTCCTTTTGTCCAAGTTGCACCAAAGCATCCCCGATGGAAGCATCTCCATGAGGATGGTATTTCATGGTATGACCAATGACATTGGCGACCTTGTTAAAGCGGCCGTCATCCAACTCCTTCATCGCATGCAAAAGTCTTCGCTGGACGGGTTTCAGGCCGTCAAGGATCTCTGGTACAGCTCGTTCCAGGATGACATACGAAGCGTAGTCCAGGAACCAGTCCTGGTACATCGCATCCAGGTGGATCGCCTCTTCCAGTTTCCCGGATTCAAGCTCAGGGGATTCGCCGTTCAGGTGTAGTTCGTCGGACAATGTCAGTTTGCGGTTGGCAGTTGGCAGTCAGAAGCAAATCGCTGCTTTCAACTTAATTTGTAGCACAAAAGTAGCATTTCCCGGGAAAAAGGAGAGAGAGATGTTTATAAATTTATGGCAGATCTATGGCTGATAGATCCGAGAATTATCGCGATAGCCAGTGGCAGTATTACCGTACCAGTCAGGATAAAGAGTTCCTGCTGATTCTGCCCATTGGGCGAAGTGAAGATAGGTGCTCGTAATTATCGAATATTCAACCGGGTAGTCAAATGTACCCGGAAAATCAAGTGCCCAGGGCAGGTTGGTGTTTGTCCTGTAGTAATAAGACAAGGCAGGATTGCTGGCATCATTTGCCATGCCAAACAAGGAAGGATTGGCGAGATCTGTTGGAGGCCTGTCCTTAAGATGGATTTCCTTTTCCCGGGAAAGGTCGACAAATATAAAAGGATTCCATGTCTCGAGCGAGAAATCCGACGCTTCATAATTGCCAGCTGAAATTGTGACCTTTAGTTCTATTTGGACCGGTGTCACAAAGGGTTCTCCCTGCTGGGTGTTGGAAAATCCGGGGAGCATGTTGGCTGTATTATCGAAAGCTATGATGGTGGGTTTGGTTTGTCCCGCTTCCGTGTTATTAGGATTCAGGATGATGATCCCTTCCTGCAGGGAGAAACCACTCACTGAGTAGTCCCCGGGAGCTACACCGATGGCATCCGGCAACTGAAATCCGAAGCCATTGCTCAGTTTGGCTCCATTTGCACGAATCTCAAAAGTCGGAAATATCTCAACCACTTTGTTGGATGCATTGGTTACAGTTTTGAACTGGTACCCTAAAATCAAATCGTTAAAGTCATAATCTCCCATACTAGGCCAGAGGTCTTCAAATGCAAGAGTTCCTGCAGAAGGTGCGGGGAAGTAGTTATCAAAGGCTCTGACAGGATCCATCGGGTAATCATCATTCAGGTCAGCTACTCCGTCCCCGTCACTGTCCCAGCCATTGTCAAAAAGAATCCATGCAGCGCCATGCAGCGAAGCATCAAATCCCGATGAAGTAGCATCAAAAGCAGTTGTACCGGATCCTTCATCCATCCTCCAATAGCTAACAAGGTTTGGTGTAGCAGGGTCAATGACCTTGTTATAACTTGCAAGGATCTGTGCGCTGCTCCTGCCAGTGTTCCATACGCGGACTTCATCCAGTTGTCCGTGCCAGCGGGAGGTAAGGTTTGCACCAATCTGCATCGCTCCTATATGAAACGGATCGGTACCTCCCAGGTTTGCTCCGAAGCCGGGGTTGGTCTCAGATCGTGTGACAGCTCCGTCAATATAAAGTTTAATGGAAGTCCCGGTCCTTTTAAATGCAACGTGATGCCAGATTCCGTCATCAATGGGTGTCACGGATCCAAGTGTGGAAATATTGTCAATATAACCCATCACTTCACCGGTAGTTGGATCGATGTAAATCCCATAATATACACCCTTCCCAACGATCTTGCGGGCCCATGTATCAGCGGTTTTATCTGTTGTTTTGACCCAAGCTTCGATAGTAAAATCACCTGTTCCGAAATCAAGTTCCCCGCCTGAAGGATCTCCGACTTCAACATAATCAGAAGTGCCGTTAAAGTCCAGTGCATAATTCGTTAATAATATCTCCTTGGTTCCTTGTAGATTAACATTCAGATGGGTAGCTGACAACGGCACCTGCTGGCCATTGATTTGAACATCGTTGAAAATCAACGGCAGCGATAGCTTCACGACTGTTGAAGTTGCGCCGGAGGAAATGATGCTTTTATGCAGCAGGGTGGATCCATCAGACGTCATTATTTTTATCACCTCACCTGAAAGACCGAAAATATTAAACTGATAGGTCTTACTCATACTCCAATTGAACTGACCTGGTACCTTAAGGTCGTAAATGGATTTGCTTGTGCTTTCCTGATCAGAAAACTTTTCCTTTTGACAGGACACAACTAAAAAAAGAGCTAATATTGAAATGAGAATACGGGTTTTCATTGCATACAATTTTAATGTACAAAGATACAACCGAAAACACTATTCATTTGCTGATTATCAATAAGTTAACTGTATTTTAGTATCTGTAGCCAGTTTCACCGTAAGTGTGTCGAATTTAGCCGTAAGTGTACTTCTATTTCGAAAAAACCGGTAAGTTTTACGACTGACGATCAAAATGTTATTATTATGTTTGTATCTGTAGGAAGATTACATGTAAGTGTAGTTGAAATTACTGTAACTGTTCCAATCCGGGATTAAACTACCACCGTTATCACCTCTAAACCGGCAGGTATGGATCATGGATTCCATTGCCGGCTTCCAATCAAATTTTTCACTACTTTTGCATCTGCTTATCTGGTCCAGTAGCTCAGGGGATAGAGCAACAGCCTTCTAAGCTGTGGGTCGAAGGTTCGAATCCTTCCTGGATCACCGGTTCGAATTACGAAATACGATCTTCGAATGACAAATTAGAGATTTTCGAATGACGATTGCATGAGGAAGCTCAATAAGGTACAGAAAAGGATCCTGGTTGCCGGGATTCTGTTTTTTGCAGCAATGGCGGTTTATCCGCCGTGGCGTGCCATCACCAGTGGTACAAGCATTATAAATACGCAAACAATCGGATATGGATTATTATCCCAACCTCCCGAGAGTCCATTTGGATTTGAGTCCTATGTGGTGATCAACTACGGAAGGCTGTTTATCCAGTGGGCGGTTGTTACCCTCCTGACCTGGTTTGGGATCTGGATTGCCAGAAAACAATAACTTTTCATCTTTTCTATTTCACTGAATCACAAGCTGTTATTATTCATTTTACCAGTCAGTAATGGCTCCACATGTAATATAATCAGCGATAAATTGATGGCATTCGTCAAAGCAGGCCGGAAATAATATACATTTACCAATCAACCCACACAGCGATGAAAAAGTTTATACCAGTTCTCCTGTGTTTTTTGACGCCTTTTGCGTACAGTCAGCAGGACCCCTTATATACTCAATACATGTATAATAAGCTTGCCATCAATCCTGCTTATGCCGGAAGTCACGAAGTGTTTTCTGCTGAAGCACTGACCCGGATTCAGTGGGTAGGAATGACAGGAGCGCCAAGAACGACCACACTGACAGCAAATACCCCCATAAGAAATCCTCATCTTGCTCTTGGACTATACGCGTATTATGATAGGCTTGGCCCTACAAAAGACTATGGAGTGATGGGGAATTTCACCTATCGTGTCATCTTTGACAACAGTAAATTATGCTTTGGAGTGAATATAGGCTTTAAGTACTATAACATAGATTTTTCAGCACTGACAGCGAAAGATCCGGGCGACATTGAACTCCTGAACCAGGTAAAAAACAAAGCCGTTCCTGATATCGATTTTGGAATCTATTATTATACACCCCGATTTTATATCGGATTATCATCTAAACATCTGATACAGAATCAAATGTCAGTATCAAGTTCTCCTGTCCCGGAATCTGAAACAACATTTTCCAAACAGAAGCAACATTTTTACGGAATCACCGGCGCTGCCATACCTTTATCAGATAACCTTGTACTCATGCCTTCTATGTTGATGAAACTTGTTGAAGGGGCCCCGTTCCAGGTTGATATCAATACCAGCATGATGATTCATGAGGTGCTTACTGTCGGAGCTTCATTCAGAACCAATGCAGCTGTGGCATTCCTCGTCGGAGTCAATGTTACAAAGAACCTTTCAATAGGTTACTCTTATGATATCTGGTTCAATGCCCTTCAGGGATATAACAAAGGTTCCCATGAGATCAGGATAGGTTATGATCTCGACCTTTTTGATGATTCAAGAATGCTGACTCCAAGGTATTTTTAAACTATAATCTTACCAGGATATGAACAGGCGTTTTCTTTTTATCATCTTACTTCTTGCGGCAGGAATCAATACGTTGTCTTTTGGTCAGATAAAAAAAATTAAGAAACAGATGGAACTGTATAATTATTCCGATGCAGTATCCGGGATTGAGAAATCATTACAAAAAGGCAAAAACGATACAGTTGAACTGACACTTCTGATGGCAGAATGTTACAGAAAACAAAATGACGTTCAGCATGCCAGGGAGTGGTATAAAAAGGCACTTAACCTCGGGACCACGGATACATCTGCCTGCTTTTATTACGCCCAGGCTTTGCGTTCATGCGGAGAATATGATGAAGCCCGGACTTTCTTTCTGAAATACTTAACGCTGGTGCCCGGTGATACAGTCTCGGAGATCATGGCAGAGTACTGTCAACTTGCTGAGGGATGGCTTATTTCCCCTCCTGCTTTCGAGATTAAGAGTGCAACCTCCCTGAATTCAAACGAGTCGGAATTTGGGCCTGTATTTTATGATGACAGGTTGTGGTTCACTTCTGATCGTCCCTTTTCAAAACAAAATCAAAAAAGCTATGGCTGGACGGGTAATGACTATCTTCACCTCTATTTCTCCGTTCCTGTTTCAGTCAATGATCTGTATCAGGGATTCACCAGGGTAGAACTTGCTCCTGGTCTGTTTAACAAGGACTATCACGACGGGCCCGCATCGTTCTCTCCAGGTTCCTCCGAAGTGCTCTTCAACCGCACCCTTGCAGCCAGGGATAGTCCTAAAATGGAAATAAATAAGATACGAACCCATCTGCTCAGGATCTACCGGTCGGAGCTGAAAGGCTCCAGGTGGATGAAGGCTGAACCGTTCTTTCTGAACAGCAATGAATATTCTGTCGGTCATCCTGCTTTTTCCAAGGATGGTAATGTACTCTATTTTGTTTCCGATATGGAAGGAGGATACGGGGGGACCGATCTTTACATGTGCAGACGAACAGATTCTTCATGGAGCCAGCCTGTGAACCTGGGCCCTGCTATCAACACCTTTGGCAATGATATGTTTCCCTTTGAAGCAGGAAATGGGGAACTCTATCTCGCATCCGATGGCCATCCGGGATTTGGCGGACTCGATCTGTTCGTAAGCCGAATGGAAGACAGCACCTGGTTGACTCCTCAAAACCTTGGAGTTCATGTGAATACATCGTATGATGATTTTTCGCTATACATTTCAAATGACGGACAACAAGGGATCTTCAGTTCCAACAGACCGGGTGGAGCCGGTAGTGATGACCTGTACCTTTTTCGCAGGTTGCCTGAACCTGTCCCACCACCACCACCGGTCTTTCCTCCTATTTTGGCAGGGTATGTCAAAAATAAAAAATCACTCAGACCTGTTTTAAACGCGACGGTGTTCCTTTGCAGTCAGCAGACTTCTCAGGTTCTCATCCTGAAAACCGACTCCAACGGGTATTACAGAACTGATATCCCTCCGGGAGAAACATTCACGGCAAAAGCCATGTGTACCGGTTTTATAGCGGATTGTTTCCTGTTTTCACCAATATTGACCAGTTACGTGTTAGAACATATGGCTCCACGTGACCTTCTCATTGACATGCTGGTAAATAATCAGACCTTTGCACTGGAAAACATCTATTACGATCTGAATAAATCGGATATTCGGGATGATGCCAAACCGAGTCTGGATAACCTTGTGACCATTATGAAAGAAAATCCGGTGAATGTGGAACTCGGATCGTATACTGACTGCCGGGCATCGGATGCATATAACCTTCAGTTGTCTCAGAAACGTGCCGAATCGGCAGTCGCATATATTGTGTCACAGGGTATAAACCCTGACCGGATTATCGCACAGGGGTATGGTGAGACTCAACTGATAAATAAATGCAAGGATGGTATTCCTTGTTCAGAACCTGAACACCAACAGAACAGAAGGACTGAGTTTAAAGTTGTGTCAACATTTGATGACCTCAATGCTGAGACTTTCGATCTTCTCAGATACAGAAACGGTGAGATAATTGATGCATCCTCACTTCCCGAAGAATTCTTTGATATCTGCAAATAGTTGTCTCTGATATTGTATATATTTGTTTCAAAAACCAGTCATATGAGTTTAATGAAGGAATTCAAAACTTTTGCCATGCGCGGAAACGTGATTGACATGGCTGTTGGTATCATCATCGGCGCAGCCTTTGGAAAAATCATTGCTTCCCTGGTTGCTGATGTAATCATGCCTCCTATCGGACTCCTTGTCGGAGGAGTCGATTTCACCTCTATCGCCATCACCCTGAAAGATCCCGTGCTTGATCAGGTATCCGGAGAGGTGATCAAAACTGCAGTTGTGATGAAGATCGGAACCTTCATCCAGACCCTGGTGGACTTCATTTTCATCGCATTTGCCGTATTCATGATGATCAAAGGGATCAACAAACTTGACAGGAAAAAAGAGGAACCGGCTGAACCTGTAGCACCGCCGCCTCCGACGAAAGAAGAGGAGCTGCTTACGGAGATCAGGGATCTTTTAAAGAAGTGAGGACGTGGGACGTAAGACGTAAAACGCGAAACTGTTTTCTGTCTGGTGCCTACTGCTCACGACCTACTGAGCTCATGACGAAATAACAAAATAAAGAAAACATGGCCTCGTAGCGGAGACCGTCCCTTTCAGTGGATTTAGGGGCGAGAAATAACAATTTAAACCTATAGCTATGAAAAAATATCTAATACTTTTTAGCGCTTTCATGTTCGCCGGCTTTGTGTTCGGGCAGGATATCAAAGAAGTTGCGACGGCAGTCGACAAATCCAAAACAGGTGCCTCTACCGACAGCATTAAGCCTTGGAACGTCAGCGGAATGGGGTCCTTGAATGTCGCGCAGGCAGGCTATTCGAACTGGGCTGCGGGAGGAACCAACTCCCTGGGACTGGTGGGAATGGTGAACCTGAATATCAACTACTCGAAAGGGAAACATGCCTGGGCGAATATCATTGATCTTGCATATGGTTTCCAACTGATCGGCATCGGAAGCAACGACCAGCAATACAACAAAACCGATGACAAGATCGAGATCACCAGTACCTATGGGTATGCCATCAGGGAGAATAAAAAGTGGTATTTCGCAGCGCTGGTAAATTTCCGCACACAATTTTCCAACGGGTACAAATACCCCGACGACAGTACAGTGATCTCCACCATCATGGCTCCCGGTTACCTGGTTGCCGGCGTTGGTATCACCTATGTTCCAGCCAAGTGGTTCAGGATGTATCTCTCCCCGGTCTCTGGCAGGTTTACCTTTGTTTTGGATACGGCACTATCCAACGCCGGTTCTTTCGGAGTGACTGCCGGAAAGAAGTCTCGCGGACAGTTTGGCCCTTATTTCCGGGCTGATCTGAACAAAGACCTTGCAAAAAACATCAACCTCACTTCTTCCCTTGAGCTTTTCACTGATTACCTGAACCACTTTGGCGATATCGATGTAAACTGGAATCTCCTGTTAACCATGAAGGTGAACAAATGGCTGGCTGCTTCAATCAATGCCAACCTGATATACGACGATGATATCGTCATCAAATCATCACCCACTGATGAAGGCGGACCTCGTACGCAGTTCAAGGAGATTATCGGGGTGGGATTATCGTATAAGTTTGACTGATCCTTCGCCCCTGAATCCCCTAAAGGGGACCTATGCCTGCCTTCGGGAGGATATGTCCCGCAAAGCGGGAGTAAGCCCCCTTTAGGGAGCTTGGGGGTAAGCAGAGGGTTAGGGGGCAAGCGCAGAACTCGGAACAAAATAAAAGTTGTAAATTGCCACCTGAAACCTGAAACAACAAACTGATATGGCAACAAAATCACTCTACGACCAGGGACTCCCGCACGATGAGATCATGTACCGCGAACATTTTCAAAGAGGCAAGGATTTTTGTGCGATTGAACTTTTCAGATCGGCACGGGGAGAGTTCAAAGCAGCATTGCATTACAAGCCCGGAGATGAGGCCTCAAAGAAAATGGAGGCTGAATGTGACCAGCAAATCAAAATTGACGCTAAGAAAGTTTACGTGATCGTTCCAATCGTGCTTGCCATTATCGCAGCTGTTGCTATTTTCGCTTAGATCTGACCTCCTCGCACGCATGCCGGAACGCAAACTTCGAATCATCAGAGAGGATCCCTGGCTAGAACAGGCTGAAGCTGAGATCAATGACAGGTACCACCGATACCTGGAACGACTGAACTCTATTGAATCCGATGAAGGGGCCCTGTCCCGGTTTGCTGACGGTTATAATTTTTTTGGCGTCACCTTCGACCGTAAAAAGAAAGGATGGTTTTACAGGGAGTGGGCACCGCATGCCGAAGATCTTTATCTTTTCGGGGATTTTAATGACTGGCAGCGGTATTCGCACCGGATGAACCGGCTTGAATATGGCATCTGGGAGATTTTCCTTCCTGAAGAAGAATACAAAGAGCGGTTCCGGCATCAGACCAAAATCAAGGTGCTGGTCCATTCCGAATCCGGATGGCAGGAGCGGATCCCGGCATATATCCGGCGGGTCGTCCAGGATCCAGCTACCATGGATTATGCCGGTCAGGTATGGCTGCCGTCGGTTCCTTTCAACTGGGAAGGAGACAAGTTCTCCATCGGACAGCTTCAGGAATTATTGATCTACGAAGCGCATGTAGGGATGTCACAGGAGCACCAGGGTGTGGGAACGTTTGTCGAGTTTGCCGATTACATGATCCCTTACATTAAAAATGCTGGGTACAACGCCATTCAGCTGATGGCTGTTGCCGAACATCCATACTATGGATCGTTCGGGTATCATGTCACAAATTTTTTCGCTGTCTCAAGCCGGTTCGGGACTCCGGAGGATCTGAAATACCTTATCAAAAAGGCTCATGAGCAGGGAATTGCAGTGATCATGGACCTGGTCCATTCCCATGCAGCGAAGAACACACTCGAGGGACTCAACGGATTCGATGGATCTTTACATCAGTACTTTCACGCAGGTGAACGGGGCGATCATCCCCATTGGGACTCCAAGATCTTTGATTACGGCAAACGGGAAGTGCTCCGCTTTCTGCTGTCAAATGTGAAATTCTGGCTGAAGGAGTTCCATTTTGACGGATTCCGGTTTGATGGTGTTACCAGCATGATGTATTTTGATCATGGCTTCAGGGAAGTCTGGGATCTGGACGGGTATTTCAAAAACGGCGTGGAATGGGATGCCATAACCTATCTCCAGCTTGCCAACACGTTAATCCACAAGGTAAAACCAAAAGCCGTTACGATTGCTGAAGATGTTAGCGGGATGCCCGGAATGTGCCGGCCCGTAAAATATGGCGGAATCGGATTTGATTACAGGTTGGGGATGGTAATTCCCGACTACTGGATCAGGATCCTGAAAGAGAAGCAGGACGAGGAGTGGAACATCCATGAACTCTGGCATACATTGAACGACCACCTGCCATCGGTCAGGACAGTAGCTTATTGCGAATCGCACGACCAGGCCCTGGTTGGAGACCAGACCATCGCATTCCGGCTGATGCAGTCGGAGATCTATTTCCGTATGTCCAGGCGGGACCAGAGTATCATCATTGACAGGGGCCTTGCTCTTCACAAAATGATCAGGCTGATAACCATCTCAATGGGAGGACAAGCCTACCTGAACTTCATCGGGAATGAATTCGGACACCCGGATTGGATCGATTTCCCCAGGGAAGGCAATAACTGGAGTTTTCAATACGCCCGCAGGCAGTGGTCACTGATTGAAAATCCTGATCTTAAGTACAAGTACCTGGCGGAATTTGACCGGGCTATGATCAGGCTTGTCAAGGCATATCATATCCTGTCCCAGGATTACGCCAACCAGCTTAACATGGATGAAGATAACAAGACCATCGTGTTCGAAAAACAGGGGCTTATCTTCGTCTTTAACTTCCACCCCGATCGTTCAATACCGGGTTACTCATTTCAGCTACCGGAACCCGGAGATTACATTCATGTCTTAAACACCGATTGTCCAGAGTTTGGCGGCCAGGGGCGTGTTGATGAAACACAAATGCATATAACCACCTACGATCCAAAGAAAAAGATCCACTGGCTCACCATCTATAACACCAACCGCACTGCACAGGTTTTCAAAAGGGTTTAACGTGGATTTCTGCAAATCTGAGAGAAAACGATTACTTTTGTATCAACAATAAAATCTTGACCATGAATAAATCTGCCATCAGGTTAGTACTGTTGATGCTTATCCTTAATCCTTTCAACGTGTTGAAATCTTCCGCCTCTGTTGCCGATACATCATACAATTTCCTTTTTGAACTGAATATGACAAAAGCCATCCAAGATAGCCTTTTTAATCCTGGTACCGACAGCGTTTACGTTGATTTCACTGGGAGCCTTCCCGATCTCCTGCTCCTTGAGGGGCCTGATCGTGTGTTTAGCGGGTTGGTTCTCCAGGGACTTGATTCAGGCACTGCTTACCACTTCCGTTTCCGTATCAATGAAACGATCTTTGATACGATCGACAGGCAAGTCACTGCAAATCCCGGATTGACAACGATTCAGGCATGGTGGAATGATGAATACCTGAATACCACCATCTTCAATGTCCATCTTTCCGGAATACCCGATTCAGTATTCGACCCGGAAACAGACACGGTACAGATACTGGGTTATATGACGGAATGGAAACCAGTTCAACTCCAGAAAGTTGGATCAAGTTATAACTACGATATCACCTTCCACCTTGATCCGTCAATCCTATATGAGTACATATTCAGAATCGAGCATGACAGTACATATACATACGAGTATTTTGGCGGATTGAACAGGATGTTTTTACCGCCTGATACCACTGTTACCGTCATTCAGTATTTTAACAACCAGGACACTACCATGATCCTGATGACCTTCGAGTGCAATATGAACATCCAGGAACAGCTGGGAAACTTTAACCCGGAAACCGACTTTCTTGATGTTGCCGGGAACTTCAATGATTGGGGAGCTTGGGATCTCCTCTATGACCCATACAATACAGGTCTTTATACCATTTCCATGATGTTTGACAAATCCCTCATCGGTGGATCCCCCTTGGAATTCAAATTCAGGATCAACGGTTCATGGTCCAGTGCGGAACTGGACAGCCTTGATCCCCGGTCATACGTGCTTCAGCCGGTCGATACCAATGGAAATCCCAATACATTCAACTGCTGGTACAACAACGTCGGTCCTATCGTGCCATTTCCGCCATGGGCCACCGATCTTTATATCCAGGGATTACTGGAAGTCAACCAGATTCTCACGGGCTCTTACCTGTATCATGATATTAGCGGCATTCCTGAAGGAAAATCCCTTTATAAATGGTACCGGACAGACACAGTTGGAGGTTCTCTGGAAGAGATCGACAGTGCATGGACCGTCAATTATATCACAGACACGATCGCCGATCTGGGGAAATACATTGTATTTGAAGTCACCCCTGTTGCGGCCTATGGAAACGATACACTTGGTTTTTCTGTCCAGGTTTATTCCACCGGCAGGATCGGAGCCGTGGGGATCCGAGAATATGAGCAAAATCCAGTCCGACTCTTTCCAAATCCGGCTGAAGGATTCCTCAACTGTTCATCTCTATACCAGGTTGAACGGTTTGAGATTTACA
>Ga0172369_10006123_pt1 | contig 14473 bp, 16 predicted proteins | sample LakKiv25m_FD_114539 | JGI IMG/M metagenome (GOLD analysis project Ga0172369, IMG submission 114539) | Freshwater microbial communities from Kabuno Bay, South-Kivu, Congo - kab_022012_11.25m | ecosystem: Environmental > Aquatic > Freshwater > Lake | place: Democratic Republic of the Congo...
AGGTAGACAGATGTAGCAAGCTCCAACACAGCATCGCCCAAAAACTCGAGTCGTTCATTTGATTCCTGCAACTCAAGATGTTCATTGAGTGCTGAGCGGTGTGTAAATGCCAGAGTAAGAAGTGAGGGGTTGGTGAGTGTAGGAAGAGTCATGATATTTAGGTTGTTTTATAACTGTTCTTCAATAAATTCGAGGAGATCACCAAGTGTGGTCATCTCAGTGATGTCATGTTTATTAATGGTAATACCAAATGCTTGTGCAGTTTGCGCCATGATTTCTGCGAGTTCCTCCATAGAAACACCAAGATCATCAAAAAAATTGGTCGAAGGCCGTATGTCGGACTCCTCTACTCCAACAACTTCGCTGCAAATTTTTTGCAACTTGGTAAAGTGCTGAAGACGAATGTCTGTTGGCGTCATAATGCTTTCTGTTCATGCTCTGCTATCGATGCGAGCACACCGTTCACAAATTTTGATGAGTGTTCTGCTCCATATTCTTTGGCGAGTTCGACTGCCTCATCAATAACCACTTTTGGTGGCGTGTCTCTATGGAATAATTCAAACACAGAGAATCGTAAGATTGCAAGATCAACTTTATTGAGTTGATCGAGTGGCCACTGGGGCGCTGCCTGAACAATGCGTGCGTCAATGTCGGGAAGATGTGGAATGAGTTCTGCAAGCTCTGTTGGAACATCGGTATGCGAAAAATCATATGCAAACAGTGCTTGCATGATTTTGGTTCGGCGAAGATGTCGTGGATCCTGGGCAGTCTGCATTTACTTCTTTGCTGCGTAGGTCTTGCACTCTGGGCAAATCACGTGCTGAAGTTTCTTTGCTCCACAGTTTGAGCACACCACGAGAGACTTCTTCGCAACCTTGAGTTGCTTCTGACGACGCCCTGCGCGGGCTGTTGATATACGACGTTTTGGTAGTGGTGCCATAGAGGTGTATTCTACTCAGCCTTTTACCGTTTTGCAACCCAGAGGTTCGCTAGAGGGACTTTTTAGAGTTTTGAAGGTTTTTTTGGCGTTCACGACGTTGGTCATCCCAGTGTTCAGACTGCACAATAGTCCACAAAAATATGGCGAGTCCAATAAATAGCATGGAAAGATTTTGCGCCATAAATCCTATATCAAACTGCATGCTTTCTCCTTTCTATCTTGATGTTGACTCAAATCTACTCAAGCTTCTATGTAAGACTATTGATAATAGAGTATACAAAATTCCAACAATTATCAATGTTGTAAACTTGGATACGTTTTGTGGCAACATCTCTTTGGGAGTAATATTGACCGCGATAAATGCAGCTGATGCAATGTTTGTTGTTATAGTTTGAATAATGGAGAGTGCTGCAGCTTTCATCCCCTCAACTCTACACCCCAATTCTAACAACATTCTAACAATTTCAAACTGCTCATTTCTGCCTGCTAGGAGGTGTTGTACACCTCAAAACTGCGTCTTTGCATTCCTCTATGAGTTTCTCATCAAACCATGTTGCAAACTTGAGCGAATCCCATCCGTGTTGCTGTGTTCCCAGTAAATCACCTGTACCGCGAAGTTTTAGGTCAAACTCTGCCAAAGTGTTTCCATCTGTGTACTGTTGGATAATGTTGAGTCGTTCCGTTGTTGCGGTGCCCGCTGAAGGAAACAAAAAGCAGTACGCCTTTTGTCCTGCACGTCCCACGCGGCCGCGAAGTTGATGCAGTTGCGCAAGTCCAAAACGTTCGGCGCCTTCAATCACCATAATGGATGCGTTTGGAATATCTATGCCAACCTCAATCACGGGAGTTGCAACAAGGATATCTACGCTTCCATTTCTCATATTGTTCAAAATAGCTGATCGCTCACCTTTTGGTGTTTTGCCATGGACAAGTTGTACAGTGCGATGTGGAAATGTGTGTTTGATGCGCAAAAATTCTTGCTCCGCTGAAGCAACTGTTGCTAATGTTTCTGCTTCTGAATCGTTGATCAATGGACACACCACAAACACTTGCGTGCCTTCCTGAATTTTTGTATCGATCCACGCATACGCATCATTCCGCTTTTTTTCCGGAACAACTTTTGTGGTGATATTTTTCTTTTTTGATGCTATTTCTTCCAATTTACTCATATCCCGATCCGCCAACACCGTGTGCGCTACGGTGCGCGGAATTGGCGTGGCAGTCATGGTGATGAGATGAGGTTTTTTTGCGGAGTCCCAAAATGATTCGCGCTGATGTACGCCGAATCGATGCTCCTCATCCACCACAACAACTGATGGATGAAGTTCGCTGATGTGCTCAAGAATTGCATGTGTGCCAATATATACAGAAGATTGTATTGATGTATCAATCTCTGTTTCGCGTGTAATAAGTTGAGTGTGCACGTTCAATTTCTTAAATATTGGCGCAAGTGATTGAAAATGTTGTTCAGCAAGTACTTGTGTTGGAGCAAGAAACACGCTTTGTGTGTTGTGTTTTGCCGCAACATAAAGCGCATATGCAGCAACAAGTGTTTTTCCGGAACCAACCTCACCTTGTATAAGGCGATGCGTTGGAAATGATTGCGAAAGATCATGAGATATATCTTGCATTGCGCTTGATTGTGATGGCGTGAGATCAAATGGTAGCGCATCTTGAAATTGAAGCTGTGTGGCATCGTCCGCAATAAGTTGATGTGGCACTTTCATCAATTGAAGTGCATGTTTTTTGTTTGCAGCTTCTTGGAGCAGTGCATAGACTTCTTCAAACGCTAATCGATGCCGTGCCTGTGCAATGTGCGTTTCATTTTCTGGAAAATGGATAAACGCGAGCGCATCTTTTTTTGAAAGTAATGTATATGTTCTTTGAATTTCAATTGGCAAAAGTTCAGGAATAGTTACCGCATCATGAAGTGTGTTCCATAAGAGCGTGCGCAACGCGCGTGTGGTGATGCCATCGGTTGCAGGATAAATTGGGACTAGTCTTCCGCTATGTATGGCCTCGCGATCGCTCACTTGTTCAACTGTTGGCGACGTAAGTGTTTTTTTCCCTTTGTACAATTTCACTTTTCCACTAAAAAGATATCGATGTGTCTTTCTCAATGTCATCAGGAGATAGGGCTGATTAAACCATGTCACTCCCAATGTTCCCGTTGCGTCCTCCACAACCGCTTTAATGAGGGTCATTCCTCTTTTTAATGCGATTTTTGTGATTGATTTGAGCGTTGCCTCAAGCGTTACCTCATCCCCATCTTTGATCTCTGCTATCGTTTTTTGCGCACGAAAATCGTTATATCGAAACGGAATGTGATGCAGTGCATCGCCAATAGTGTGGATGTTGAGTTTGCTGAGCAACTCAGTTGTTGCTGGTCCAACGCCTTTGAGCGCATCGATCGGATCCTGAAGTGTCATAGAGATAGTATAGTGCATGGTATGATATGAGGAGATGGAGGTGGGTATGGCACGTATGCCAATGCACATGGAAAAATGGCCCGTTCCTGGTTTACCAGAGACTCCTCGGCCGAGAAAATTTGACCACGATTTGGATTGGAAAAAAATTGTTCGAAAAGCTCCAAGAGTTGAATTGCAGCGGTATCTTCAATCTATTCGCCTTACACCACTTCAAATATATTGGGCGTTAGATGATAGAGCGTATGCGATAAAAGTTATTGATGCGTATAAGCCGGCACACGTTGAAACTCCTAAAATTTTTAGAGATAGAGTATATGATTTTATTCTTTTGTTGGGCAAACATCTTCCATAATCTTTAGGATATGTTGTTCGATTTATCGATCTAACTTAGGAACTTCACACAACGATTCTTCGTCGTAGGGAGTGGAAAACCAGGCATGTAGTATTTCTTTTGCTTTTTCAGGTGTTGTGTCGACTAGAGCCATCACAAGTACATTTGCATCATTCCATTTTCTTGCAAGTCTTGCAATTTCTGCTGACCAACACAGCGCAGCGCGAACTCCCCTTATGCGATTTGCTGCAATGGTTGTTCCAGTTCCACTCCAGCAAAACAACACCCCTTGATCCACAGATTTATGCGCAACCAGATGTGCAGCTTGTGTGGCAATATCAGCCCATTTTCCATTTTTTTCAACAAGATCTCCAAGTAGCGTGAGTGAATGACCGCGTGATTTGAGATCTTGCTTAACAAAATCAGTGAGTGGAGTTTTTTCATCAGAAGAAACGACGATGTTCATGAGAGGAGTATAGCATTTCACTGTGAGTCAACATTATTTATACAACAACCCTTGCAACAATCCCCCAAGTATCATTGCGGCAGAAACTCCGAAGAAAATGATCTTGATGATGCGTTGAGATTTTTTGCTGTACATCTTAACCCCTTACTACTTTGAAATATTTTCTTTTTCCAACTTTAATGAGTGTTCCTGCGCGCGCGTTCAGTGGAGAAACGGGATCGGTCACTTTTTCATTATTCACATGCACGCCGCCCTGCTCTATAAGTCTGCGTGCTTCCCCTTTACTTGCGCATACGCCGGTTGCAACAACAAAATCGAATAACGTGCCGATGGTATCACATACAATTTCTTCGATCTCATCCCCAACTTCTTTTTTTTGTACAGTTTTTTCAAAATGTGCTGCTGCACGGTCGGCTGCCGATGCATCGTGATACATGGTAGTAATCGTGTGCGCCAACTTCTTTTTTATTTCCATGGGATGCACTTTCTTCAATTGAAGTGCGCTTTTCATTGATTCAATTTCTTTATTGGGCACATCAGTAAGAAGTGAAAAATAATCCATCATCACATCATCCACAACCGACATGAGTTTGCCATACATATTTTCTGGAGTTTCAGTAAGCGAAACAAAGTTATTGAGCGACTTCCCCATTTTGCGCCCATCACTGCCAACTAACAATGGAACTCCAAGCACGTATTTTTCATGATTATTCATTTGTTTTTGCAGTTGACGACCAACCATCATGTTAAATATTTGATCGTTGCCACCAATTTCTAAATCAACATCCATCACCACTGAGTCGTATCCCTGTGCAAGCGGATAAATAAGTTCGTGTACAAAAATAGGCAAACCGTTTTTGATGCGTTCCTGGAACATGTCGCGTTCCAAAAGTTGTTGCACTGTAGTGGTTGCCATTAACTTTACAAGGTCAACAAAGTTCATGGGATCGAGCCAATCGCCATTTCTGCGAATCTCGATTTTGCTAAAATCCAAAATCTTTGCAGCTTGCTCTTTCCATGTTTGAAAGTTAGCTTCAATGTGTTCTTCAGTAAGCATTGGGCGAGTTTTATCTTTTCCTGTTGGGTCGCCAATTTTTACGGTGCCATTTCCAATGAGCAAAATGACTTGATGTCCAAGGTCAGCAAACTGTTGTAGCTTGCGCAGTACTACGCTATGCCCTAAATGCAGTTGATTGCCCGTTGGATCAATGCCCAAATACAATCGAATGCGTTTTTTTGCCATCAAATCTGCCAATCCTTTTTTGGATGGCAAAATCTCGGTGACGCCGCGTGTTAATACGAGCTCTGGTGTGATGTTGTTCATATCTTTCTCCGATTGTACATTCTTTTTTGATATTTGTTGAGGGTGAGCCTGCAGACTCACCCTCAGATATTTTTACTCATTACGCCATTGTCTCTGTGCTCATGATAAAGAACTTGACCATCTCAAAATTATTGCATGCGCAAGGCTTTTTTGTCCTGCGTCAAGCAAAATGGTAATGATACTATGTTCAAGTTGATCAAGTTTTTCCACATCTTGAATTGGAAGCGTTGTCTCACTGCTTATATGCAGTATTGTCTGAAGTTTTTCTAGCTCAAATTGATTTTTGTGAAATGATTTGATTGCGGCTGCAGAAAAACTTTCACTTAATTGAACTCGAGAACGCCATTGAATTTCATCTTCGATCTGTTTCTTTTTTTGCTCATGAATTATTTGAGTATGTAGTTGAGTAATTTCATTTTGATTATTCATGTGCTTTCCTCCTTTCTCATTTCATGGTTTTTAACGGCAGTGTCCGTGAGGATTTGAAGTTTTTCAGTTAAAGTTTTTTGTTTTATTGGTCCAAAAAGATCGTCATATAGTCGTGCAATTTGAGAAAGATGACGAAGAGTCGCTTTAAAGGTTTCGGGAGAACACTCTTTTTTGAATTGATGTAGTGCATCTTGAACACAAAGATTGTTTTGAAAAACAAGACGATTTTCTCCTTCAATTGAAATGTATGGAGAAACGCGTGTTCTTTTGTCATCGAACGTTCTTCCCGGAGCAAGGTGAAGAAATAATACATTAGGACAAAATTGTTGAATGGTGTGATCAAAAAAACGTTCGTCATGACCTCCAATGATTAAAGTTGAACTCATGCTCCAACCAAGTTTGATCCCGACATTGTGAAACTTTTGTAGCCAACACACATCTGCCACCTCGTGTTTTACGTAGTCATTGTCGAAGTTTGGTAATGATGCAAAAATTTTTCTAATTTCTTGAACTTCATTTAAGTGAGTTGTTTGTATGATTGAAACATGTTGAAGATTGAAGTTATGAATAATTTTTTTAAAAAGTTGAATTGTTTCACTCGCTCTTTTCGCAATAATGTCTTGTGAGATGTTTTCATTTGTTCGTGCATGTTGATCTGCAATAAAGACAATGATTTTTTTTCCATGAACAAATTTTCGAAGTTGTTCAGCTGTAAAAAACATACTAAGGATGTCAAATGGAGTTGCGACTGATATCTGTTTTTGAGTGACAAGTCCGATACCAAAAAAGATATTTTTCCCTTTGAACTGCACCCCAAGTTCCCCGATTTCCTTGTCAGTTAATCGGGTTGAAAATAGTGGATTGTTCATGAGTTGCTTGCGCAACACTTTTTGATTCATATTTCTCCTTTGTGCTGGGAGTAGGATTTGAACCTACGAAGCCGTTTGGCGACGGATTTACAGTCCGTTGCAATTGCCACTCTGCCATCCCAGCGCATCAAAAAACCCTCGCCTATCCCCTTCATTCCCTTGCATAAAAAAATGCACAGAAACAAAGAAGAAGGGCGAGGGTTCTCGCGGTACCACCTTCGTTGAAGGTACAAAAAAACCGACTCGAGATCGGTTTGTACCTCGTCTCAATCTGCTCCGTCTTACGATGACACAGATTTTCTGCTGTTACGGGCGTACCCGGCTTCGCTACTTGCTGGCATCCTTTAAACAATTCAAAGAATGTTGCGTTGGTTCTGCGGCTCAGGAGAGTATTTCGATCTGCTTCTAACGGAAGACTTGCACCATGCGTCTTCTCTCTTGTGTCTCAGAAGAAATCTACTTCAGCTCCTTCAAAGCCTTTATTCACTTGTGCGTATCATATTATCCTATAACTAAAATTTGTCAAGCGTTTGTATCAACATATCTGCCCATCTTACCTTTTGTTTCTCTTGCTATACTACATCTATGAACTTGTGGCATTCGTTGTGGCATCGTCGGCGTCGATCAAGAAATGATTTTTTATCGACCTTGAACGCAACGCTTAATCCTATGGCGAGCGGCGCATCAACTTCGCCATCAAGGTCCAGAAAAAAAATTAAACTCAATGGTCTACGCATCTTCCAATTCGGCGCGCTTGGAGCTTTCGCGCTTACACTCATCGGATTTATTGGATTCTTTGTTGCCTTTTTTATCGTAGTCAAAGATCTGCCAAGTCCAGACACGGTGCAAAGAAATTCTGGATACAGTACCAAGTTGTTTGATCGCAACGGCACGCTTCTCTATGATGTGTTTGCAGATGAGCGCAGAACGCCGGTGACGATCGCCGATATTCCTGATTATCTGAAAAAAGCGACGGTTGCGGTTGAGGATAAGGATTTTTATACCCACACCGGATTTGATCCGCTCACGCCGTTTCGCATTGTGTGGAACGTGATTACCAAACAGCGTGTAGTGGGAGGTTCAACCCTTACCCAACAGTTGGTAAAAAATCGCTTACTGAGCAATGAGCGCACCATACTTCGCAAATTTAAAGAACTTGTGCTTTCGCTGGAAATTGAAAGAAGATTTACAAAAGATCAAATCTTGCAAATGTACCTCAATGAAGCGCCGTATGGTGGAACAACTTGGGGTGTTGGTGCGGCGTCAGAGGTATATTTCAATAAACCAGTGAAAGATGTCACGCTTGTGGAGGCGGCAATCTTGGCAGGTCTTCCTCAGCGTCCTTCTGCCTACTCTCCGCTTTCCGGAAAAAATGATACCGATGGCACGCCTTTGTGGCAAGTGCGCGCAAAAGGTGTGTTGCGTCGCATGCGTGAAGACAACTATATCTCAAAGGAACTGGAAAATGAGGCGATTGCGCAACTTCCTGGTATGACATTTAACAAATCCTCTTTGTCCATTAAAGCGCCACACTTTGTGTTTTATGTCAAAGATAAATTAGAAGAAATGTATGGCGCACAACTTGTAGAAAAAGGTGGATTGCGTGTCACCACATCTTTGGACTTTCCATTTCAAGAAAAAGCGCAAGAAGTGGTGCAGCAAGAAATTGAGAATGTGAAAAAATTTCACATTACCAATGGTGCGGCTATGGTGATGGATCCAAACACTGGTGAGATTTTTGCCATGGTAGGAAGCAAAGATTTTTTTGATAAAGAATACGATGGACAGTTCAACGTTGCGGTCGATGGGTTGCGTCAGCCGGGATCATCAATCAAACCGGTGACGTATCTTATGGCGCTTCGCAAAGGATATACGCCTGCAAGCATGATTCCAGATACTCCAACCACATTTCCGGGTGGAGATCAAAAAGATTACGAACCGCGTAATTATGATGGAAAGTTTCATGGTTCAGTGTCTTTACGCACTGCACTTTCAAGCTCTTTGAACATTCCTGCAGTCAAGTTGTTGGCAATTGTTGGGGTGGATAACATGTTGCATCAGGCATATGACATGGGTTTTGACACACTTGCGCCAACAGCTTCAAATCAGCGAAGGTTTGGATTGTCGGTCACGCTTGGGGGTGGCGAGGTGCATCTTATCGATACGGTGACCGCCTATAGTTCCTTTGCCAATGGTGGGTATCGCGTGCAACCTGTAGCAATCTTGAAAGTGGAGGACAAAAACGGCAAAGTCTTGTTTGAGCAAAAGCAAGTGCAAGGCAAACAAGTGATGTCGCCCGAAGAGTCATTTTTGATCAATCACATCTTGTCTGACAACAATGCGCGTCTCCTCACCTTTGGTCAAAACTCGTTATTAAATTTTGGAGGCAAAGCGGTTGCGGTCAAAACCGGAACCACAAACAATAGAAAAGATAACTGGACGATTGGATGGTCGCGCTCCACGATTGTCGGCGTGTGGGTGGGAAATAATGATAACTCGGAAATGACCAATGTTGCTTCGGGTGTGACAGGCGCTTCCCCCATTTGGCGCAAAATCATGAACGAAACGATTGCGCGTGGTCGCTCTGCTGAAGATTGGGTTATCCCGCCAACTGTTGAAGCGGTGCGCGTTGATGCGGTATCTGGCTACCCCTCGCATGACGGGTTTCCAGAAAACGCAGATTATGTGATTCCGAATACGCTTCCCTCTTTACCCGACCCAATTCACACCAAAATTAAAGTCTGTAAGTCAGAAGGTAAATTAGCAACAGAGGTTGATCTTCAGCGCGGTGAGTACGATGAGCGTGAGTTTGTGGTGTTAAAGGAGCAGGATCCGATTAGTAATGACGGCAAGAATCGATGGCAAGACGGCATTGATCAATGGATTGCATCTTTGTCTGCTGATCAGCAATCAAGATATAAACCGCCAACAGAATTTTGTGGTAGCAAAGATGAGGTTTGGATCAATTTGGGATCGCCAGAGAATAAAAAAGATTATACGGGCACCTCTATTGATGTAAGTATAACCACGGCAACAGAAGGCGATATGGATCGCGTTGAGGTGTACGTGAACGGATCACTCAAGGAAACATTGCGCAATAAGCCGTACAACACGTCGATCAGCTTGCCTGCAGGCAGATACACGTTGTATGCAAAAGGCGTGCGTAAGGATGGAAAAGAAGGAAAGACAGGAGAGGTGCGTATTGGAACAGGCGGAGTGCATTGGGAAGAACCGGTTCCAACGCCGACACCATCACCTTCCCCGACGCCAAGTCCGGTGGCAAGCCCGACGCCGTAAGGTGGAACTTATATGTCTGTAGATAAAGAATATTTCACTTTTCGTTTACTCAAGCGCGATGATTTACCTTTGTTTGCTCAATGGTTAGGAGAAGATCATGTATACCAATGGTGGAGAGCGCCTTCAACAACAGAATATGTTGAACAGAAATATGGAAAATCAATTGATGGTTTTTCTCAAACACAGGTATATATTGCAGAGTATTTGGGAACTCCAATAGGAATGATTCAAACATATTGGTTAAAAGATTTTCCAAAAAATATTTCAGCAATAGAGCATGATAATGCAATAGGGATAGATTATTTTATTGGCGACATGCAGTATGTGAATAAAGGGTATGGAACACGGCTTGTTGCTCAATTTATTGAGAAAATCATAAGAGAAAAAACTTCAGCGACTTATGTTTTTGCTGATCCAGAAATAACAAATCCTAGATCAATACGAATGTTAGAAAAAGTTGGTTTTGTTCGAGCTAATATTTTTACAGATGAAGAGAAGAAGCATCAATATATGTTTTTGAGACTTGTTAGATAGAACTTACTTTTATGAACTTAATGTTTTGAGGATACCACGACATGTCTATGGAAGTTTACTTAACACAATAACATGCCCCCCGCGTCACTCCATATTTTTTAATTCGTTTTTGTTTGAGGAGCTGCGCAACATCATGTGCAAGTGTGCGACGTGGAATTGATGGAAATCTTCGCGCAATTGCATCAAATGAAATAAATGGATGATCCTGAATGATTGCAAAAATTTCTTGCCTTCTTGGAGACAGATTTGGAACTTCTGCGGGTTGTTGTAATAAGAGTGCAACTTCTTGCACCATAGTTTGAAGTGATGCATAAATCGCCTCCAACATGAATTGAACAAAGTCATGGACATTTCGCGTATTCCGTTCGAGAAGATCGTAGTACTGATGAAGATGGTGTTCAATATATTCATCAACAGGAATAATATATGCTCCAAACAGTTTTGTTTTTTGCAGTTCATACTGAAAAAGCACGCGCCCTGTTCTTCCATTCCCATCAACGAATGGATGTATTTTTTCAAAATAATAATGTGAGATGCAGGCGTGAATCATGCCTTCTTGTGACGTTCTTGTTTTGCAAGACTCTTCAATCAATGTGTGAAGCATGTTTTTCATATCTTCAACTGTTGGAGTGAGATAAACCGCAGCTCCGGATGAATCAAAAATAGCTGTCTGTTCATTTCTCAGTCCTAATTCTCCTGGAAGACCAGAAAGTATTTGATCGTGTATTGCAATAATGTCTTGTTCACGAAGTTGCGTTGGAAATGTTGAGAGCTTACTGAGACATGCTGCAATATTGAGTGCTTCTTGTTTCTGTTTGGATGGAGCACTGGTGTGGAGTTGTTCGAGTGTAAGCGTGTTCCCTTCAATTTTTGCAGAAAACAGTGAGCTTTTTAATCGATTTTGAAGCATGTAGTGCTGTTGAATGTGTGGTAATACAGGAAGTTTGGTAAGAATGCTGGCCTGAATTGAGATATTTTGAAGGAGCTCCTCAAACTCAGAAACAGCTAGTGGAAGTGGATATTGCAACATTATGCAACATTATGCAACATCTCCCAACATTTCACAACATTATGCAACATCTCTCACTACTTTGCTGTTGGCGGATGCATTCCCAAATGCGTATACGCCCGCTCGGTTGCCACACGCCCCTGCGGAGTTCTTTTCATAAACCCGATTTGCATAAGGTATGGCTCAACAACCTCTTCCAGCGTTCCCGCATCTTCATTCAGTGACGCCGCAAGTGTGGAAAGACCCACGGGTCCCCCATTGTATTTTTCTATAAGCGTTTCAAGCACGCGTCGATCGCTATGATCCAATCCCATGTCATCAAGCTGAAGTAAGGACAGTGATTTTTTTAATCCATCCAGCGTGACCGTGCTGTTGTTTTTTACTTGCGCATAATCGCGTACACGTTTTAACAACTTTAATGCAATACGCGGAGTTCCGCGAGCACGCCGCGCAATTTCTAACAAGCTTTCATTATCAATCTGCATGTGAAGTTTGTGCGCTGCATTTCGCAGAATTGTGAGCAACTTTTCTGGAGCGTAATACTCTAATCGATGAATAACGCCAAACCTGTCCCGAAATGGACCACTTAATAGTCCAAAACGAGTGGTTGCGCCAACCAGTGTAAACTTCGGCAAATCTAAGCGAATGGTGCGTGCAGACGGTCCTTTTCCAATGACAATGTCGAGCGCAAAATCTTCCATTGCAGGATAAAGTGTTTCCTCAACTGCTTTGGGAAGGCGATGGATTTCATCGATAAACAAAATATCGTGCGGCTCAAGGTTAGTGAGAATTGCTGCCAAATCTCCCACTTTTGAAAGCGCTGTTCCAGAAGTCACGCGTATGTTGGACTCCATCTCTTTTGCAATGAGATGAGAAAGCGTTGTTTTCCCCAACCCCGGTGGTCCATACAACAAGGTGTGTTCTACCGGCTCTTTGCGCTGCTTTGCTGCGGTAATTGCAATGGTAAGCGATTCTTTAATATGATCTTGGCCATAAAAATCGTCCCAGGTTGCGGCGCGTAACGAGGTGAACAAGAGTTGTTCTTCTGGAGTGGTGTCGAGCGCTGGTGATTGTGGTACTACTTTTTTTGGCATATTTGACCTATGCAGTGCGACTGAGTATTTTCATACATTCTTTTATGGCAACTTGTAGGGGCAGTGCATCGACGGGTACCGCTCGAAGGGCTTGTGCGATGGCGCGCTCATCATATCCTAAGCTTTGCAACGCCTCGCGAACATCTTGTGTTTGTGCTGAGCCATCCGTTAAATCAAGCTCAGCAAAATGACCAAGCTTTGGTTTAAGCTCGATGATAATTTTTTGTGCAAGTTTTTTTCCAACACGAGAAAAAGAGGAAAAGAATGACACATCAGCTTCCTCTACTGCCTTGCGAATTTTTGAGGGTGAGGCATCGGCAATCGTAAGCGCTGTTTTTGGACCAACGCCAGAAACAGTGAGCAGTGTTTCAAACATCTGTTTTTCTTCGGAGGTAAGGAATCCATACAACTCGAATGCATCCTCACGCACATGCGTGTGAACGTAAACTGTTGCATTGGATTGTGTTTTGAGCGTCTCTGCAGTTTTTTCACCGACAGACACACCATACCCAACGTTATTGCATACCATGATGCAATGGTGTCCAAAAAATTGTGGTGTTCCAATAAGAAGTGCGATCATACGGTGAAGCGATGGTATGCGGCTCTTATGATGAGTTCTGATGTTTGGCGCTATGCGATTGTGTGTTTGCGCAACGATCGACTTACGCTATGACACAGTGCCGCAGCAATAGCATCGACTTCATCATCTAGTTTCGGTAGTTTTTCGCATGTTGTCAAGAGCTGGACCATTTTTGCAACTTCCTGTTTTGTGGCTTTTCCATTCCCGGTTACCGACGATTTTATTTGAAGTGGTGTATAGTCATACACCTCAACGGAGTTGCGAAACAAACAAGAAAGTATTACGCCGCGCGCCTCACTCACCTGCATTGCTGTTTTTGCATTTTTTTCATAAAACAGTTTTTCAATACCGCATTCGGTGGGTTGATGTGTGTGAATAATGTGCGAGAGTTCTGTATCGATGTGAGCGTAGCGCTTGATGAGTGATTCCGTTTTGTCCGTTAGCATGCATCCCGACGCAACAATGCGCGCTTTTTTTGGATGGGGTTCAAGTATTGCCCATCCAACTCTGTCAAAGCCGGGGTCGATGCCGAGGAAGGGCATAAAAGTAATTATTATTGTCGATCAACTCTTCCAACACCCGGTGATGCATCGGTACCATCTGGTTTGAATGCACTATCCGTCTTACCTATAGTACCATTGTCGTATAATTTGCTTTGAGATATCCACTGAATCGCTTGAATCAAATATTTTACCGATTTAGCATTTTTTTTTAATAAAGTAATCATTTCACCGGTTGGTGTGTTACCAGAAAGAATAGTATTAATTGCATCTACTATCTCAGGATTTTCCTTCATTTTCTTTAATTCTTCAAGGAATACCAGGCGTTTTTGTTCATCAGCAGCAACCTGCGTAATGTTATCTAAATTTTGGTTGTGGTTAGATAGTGACAAGTGTTATTCTCCCAAATACTCTTATAACTTCCTCAAATTAATGCTCCGCTCATTTTTAAGGGTTGTAACGACGATATATCGTGGATTAATATTGTATCTGATAACTATTGATTCCCTCAAGAATTATATATGACTGTAAATATTATTCTATGTTTGAGTGGTGTGCATTATGACAAACCTACTCGCTCTAACCATTGTTTAATCCAAACAAAATCCCAATCAGCGGGTCTAGCAAATCTTGCTCTTCCACTAGGCTTACAGTTGCGTTGTACAGTTGGA
>Ga0172369_10006128_pt1 | contig 14464 bp, 12 predicted proteins | sample LakKiv25m_FD_114539 | JGI IMG/M metagenome (GOLD analysis project Ga0172369, IMG submission 114539) | Freshwater microbial communities from Kabuno Bay, South-Kivu, Congo - kab_022012_11.25m | ecosystem: Environmental > Aquatic > Freshwater > Lake | place: Democratic Republic of the Congo...
ACCAAATAAGCGGTTAAATAGTTGTCGACGAAAAGGAAACTCTGGGAGGTCAGTGGGTGACCATAGCTTGTGAGTGGGAAGAAGAGTATCTGTGAGTGGGTGATGACTGGTAACAAGATGGATGTCGTGCTTCTCGGCTATTGGATAGTAATTTTGGAGCTCGTACTCGTTGCCGTGACTGGCACGAAGGAGATAGGTGGTCATAGGTGTTTAATCAACGAATATAATTTTAGGGCATATTGTTTATCGGTATGTTTTGATGCAATTTGGATGTTGTGGTTATGTATTTTGAATACTTTCTTCTTGTCATTAATCAACTTAATGATTTCAGTAGCCCAGATGTTGGGATTATAGTGTTGAAAACTGATTCCAGTACTAGCATCCAGTAATTCATTAAAGCCTCCACCGTTCACATGCGAAATTATCGGCAATCCAGTTGCCATGGCTTCTAATACTACGATTCCGTATGGCTCATTTATAGGCGTGTAGATCATGAGCTTTGATTTATTATATTCACGGTTTAGAGTTCTATCTGATATATTCAACCGTATTTTAAGATTTACTTCTAGTAATTTTGCCTTTTTTTGTAGGCGTTTTATATATGACTGAATCCCACCATTACCAACAAGCACTACTATTGGACGATTAGGTTTATTAATTCTTGCTACAACTTCAATAATGTATTCTTGATTTTTCAACGGAGTAATTGATCCTACTGAAATGATTTGATTTTTTTTCTTAACAGTTTCAAGGCAATAGTATTTATTACTATCATATCCCGGGTTAATGATAATCGCGTCCTTATCATAGGCACTTTTTATGAAGGATTTACTAAACTGAGAATTTGCAACCAGCGTTGCGTTTGATTTTCTTACCAAATATTTGTCTAGTAAGTAAATTGGATAGCGGAATATGTTCACTATTTTGCTCTTTATACTCTGGTGCTCGCGAATGTATTTATCGTGATACTCTCTTAGTGGTTCATGACATATGTATATTTTTGGATTACTGGCTAAATATAATATGTATGGCGTATTGGTGAGCCAACTTTGAAATACGACTAAAGGATATTTACTATTAATTATATTTGAAATACATTTATCAAAAAAATATGAGCGAAAGATGGATGAAAATACATAACTAACGATATTTGGTGATTTTATGTGAAATCCTTTAAAAACAATTGTATTTTTGGGTAAGTATCGTCTTATCGCATCAAATGTTCTTCTACCTCCTCCTAAAGGAGGCAAATTTTCGTATACATATACTATGTCATTGATTTGCCTATTGACTTTATGATGAATATTTGCGTTACTCATATTAATGCCCATGTCGACGCTACGTAGTGTAGTTAATAGACTTATTATATTTCTAATTTCTATTTTTTTGTTTGGTTGTGTTTTTATTAACGTTGGACGTGTTAAGGCAAATTTTGTTGAAGAGTTTAATGGTGATTATTCAATTCCTAGTTCGTGGTTAGTGGATCGTTCGGGAACCGTTTCTTTTGACTCTAACTCAATCAAGTTAACAGGCTATTCAGCCTATTCTTTTCCATATATACGAACTAATCCAGGTGCTATTGTTGATAGCTTTAATGGTTTGGAAGTTAGGTTTAGATACCCCACTGTAGGTGGTTTTGGTGATGGATTTGCATTTACTGACATGAATCCTCCACTAAATACTGTTATGTATTATCCTAGCACGTTTTCTACCTATTCGATATTTTATGTGTGGCAGAATAACTTATCTCCATATCTTCACTTCGTTTCATTTTTATGCCCAGTTAATAGTAATGGTTGTGTTGATGGAACACCTACAGTTTATTTTCAAACAACTAAAACTGATAATGATTGGCATGTAATGAAAGTACAAAGAATTAATAATCACTATGTAGTATATCTTGATGATAGTTTAAAACTAGTTACACGTGATAACGTACGTAAAATAAATAATTTTTGGCTCGGACATCCAGAAATAACTACTACACCAAACTCATGGTCTTCAATTGATGTAGATTACCTACATGTTGATCTAGAAAACTTCCCCTACTATTCACAGAAGGATCCGGCGTGGAAGGATGTGGAGTATGACAATGCGAGTGAGTGGGCGGGTACAGAGAGGGATAATATTGGCCGGTGGGGTTGTGCACTAACATCAGTGGCGATGATTCTCAAGAATTATGGAGTGAAAGACGATTCTAATGGTGACATCACTCCGGATGAGCTTAACCTATGGCTGAGTAATCAAGATGACGGTTATATCGGACAGGGTTGGCTTAACTGGTTAGCAGTGACACGCTACGTCCGAAAACAATATGAGGCAGGACATGCAGACACAAAATTGGAGTACTCGCGTGCTAGCGGACTACCATCTACTCTCCCCTCCATAGTGAATGAGGGAGGTCACTTTGTCGTTGCATATGCGAGCGAGTCAGCGAGCTTCAGCATTAATGATCCGAACAATGAGTCACGAAGTACAAAGCTTAAGTCAGAGACGTTTTTAACCAACAATACTTTCACTACAACTGAGACGGATTTGTCTTACATGCTGTTTGTCAAAAATCCTAATCTTACTTACGTGCTGAAAAATAGTCTTGGCGAAACAATACCGTTTAATTGGATTCAGGAACAGATTAACGATAGCGAGGGTGGAGCACCGAGTGGAATTGTAACTACTGCCCTTGTGCCAAAGCCAAATGGTGGTCGATATGAGCTGAGGGTCACAAGCACAACTGATAGTGAGCCGATCGAGCTTTATTTATACGATGTGCAGGGGAGAGTCAAAAAGGTATCGCCAAGTGTCGGGAGTGGAGAAACAATATTTGATCTTGCATTTAACAAAACCGACAGTAGCACGAGTAATCTGAGCCAAAGAGATGTGGAGAAGCCGAGTCCACCAGTAATGCTCGGATTTGCTAACCCCAACATTGCTTGTGGGGGATATACCAATAGTAAGTATGTAACAATAGATTGGTCAGATAGTACTGATAATGTAGGTGTGAATGGATACGATTATCAGGTTGATTATCCTTTGGCATCAGGCACAGGAAGAGGGGTATGGAATACGACTTTTGCTAACTCGCAATATCGAGGATCGCTCAATGAAGGAATACACTATTTGAAAGTTCGAGCATATGATGCAGCGGGAAATAAATCTGATTGGAGCAATGTTTGCGCGATAACCTATGATTCGATCAAACCAATACTATCAAGTAAAACTGAATTTACCGGATGGTATAACAGTGCACAGATAGCATACTTCCACTACACTGACACGAACCTGAGTGATGATTATTCTGATCCGAGTTGCGTAATCAATACAGAAGGTCAGGATCAGTCGTGTAGCGTCACGCCAAATGTTTGTGATAAGGCGGGAAATTGTAATACCACCACACAAATATCCAACTCTGCCAATATCGATTTGACTGCTCCAAAAACACCGAAGATGATCGTAGCTTTCGGCTGGTGGAACCAAATATTTGCCCATTGGCAAAAAATGAGTGATGCGACTAGCTACGAAGTGTGGGTAGGTACCAAGAAGAATAATTTGCAGTGGTTAGGGACAACTACCAATACGAGCTGGTGGAGCAACTGGACTAAGCCAGGGATATACTACGTCGGAGTACGCGCAATAGACCGAGCTGGGAATGCCAGTGCGATCTCCCCTATTTGGAAAGTTGTAGTACTGAAGAAGCCAATTTTTTGGTATAGGTAAACGAACGAATTAGGTTACCTGCAAATAATAAATCTTTGATATTTTTGAGCGTGTCGAGAGATTTTTGGCGTCTGACGTGAGCGTAGTCTGCTGGAGTTAGATGAAAGGCGTGAGTAAAATGAGGACTGTAATAATACTTACTAATTAGGGCGAAGATCTCGGTAATAAAGCGACCATCGCGGATGGCGGCTGTAGTATTGCTCCCGGAGTGAGTGCGAAAAGAACAAAGGGGTTTATGAATATAGACCAAGTCCCCAAATTGAAGGAGTCGAATCCAATACTCAAAGTCCGCGAATTGAGAGAACTGGGGATCATATTCCCCAGCCTTTTTGATAAACGACCTCGGATAGAGAACGGCCGTTGGCTCTCCAATTTTATTTTCCCTCAGATCGGTTAAGATCCAACGGGCATGAGCGAGACCATTAACAACTGTGTCGTTGCGAGCGAAGCCCATTTTCCTGACTACCCTCCCCTCTTCATTAATAAATTCGCGCTGGCAGGTAATAAGAGCCGAATCGGGATGAGCCTCGGCAGCTCGTACAAGAAGAGAGACGCATTGGGGAGCGAGGAGATCGTCAGAGGCTAAAAATTTAATATATTTGCCTTTGGCAAAGCTCGCTAGATAATTCCAGCCGCCGATCATACCATGATTGTCATCGGTACGAATAATTTTGAGTCTTGGATCATGGTAGCGAGAGAGGAGATCGAGCGTCGAGTCGGTGCTGGCGTCGTCGTGCACAATAATTTCGAGATTGGGATAATCCTGATTGAGCGCTGAGTTGAGGGCATCGCCGAGATAATCGGCGCGGTTGTACGTTGGAATGAGGACTGAAACTAACGGCCTAGTGGTTGCTACCATCGAACTATTTTTCATGATTTTTGACAAATAACTCGGCTTTCTCGTACTCTTCGGGGACTCCAATGTCGAGACAGCTACTCCCATCTAGCTCGAGTGCATATGAGGGATTATCTTGGGCATAGAGATGCATGGCACGGCCAAATTCTCCTCCACCTAACTGATGCTGCTTTTCGATAGTGCGAAGAGTGCGAGCAACTTTTACCGTCATTTTGCCCATGGCCCAAGTCCATTTGGTCTGGGGATATTTCACTTTAACCTCGATTGATTTGATCTGTTTATTTTTGTCGATAACCACACTATCAAAGCGCTCGGGAGTACCGGTATCAAAGAGCCCAAGGACCAAATCTCCTTTTTGGGAAGCGAGTTGCGCAAAGCCATCTTTGGGATACCAAATGGTGTCGGGGAGACCAAAGTAGAGCTCGTCTTGCTCACTCAGAAACTGCTCGGGGAGAACAACTCCATCTAGCAATCCCTTGCGCTCGCGAACAAAGAATACCAAGTGATCCTTGTAGGGAGATTTGCTAGCGAGGTAGCGGATCAAGTCGGTTTTGTCCTCGGCGGTGTTAATAAAGATTTGCTCGATCCCGGCTAGCATTAAGCGCTCGATTAAATACTCAATGACAGCGCGACGAGCAACGGGAGCAAGTTCTTTGCTAAAGCCAAGCGGTTGGAGGCGAGTACCAAGACCTCCAGCAGGGATTGAACCGTATTTCATGAGTTTGATTTTACCTTATTAAACGAACGATCGGTAAAGAAGAGGAGAGGTGGAGTGGTGATGATGACTGCGACGAGGGCAGCGTAGGCAGGAGCGAGGACACCATAGCGCGGAAGGAGGTAGAGGGCAAGCGCGATTTCGATCAATGTTGTAGCAAAAGCAAAAAATGAGGCCAGACCGGGCTTGCCCCTACCCTCAATAATCGTGGCGGGGAGCGGAGTCAAAAGTAACACGACAAAGTACCAAATGAGAATAGTGAGGAGCGAGTGTACAAGTTTGGCTAGCTCAGGCGTAGCAAGCCACCAAGACAAAAATCCTAGACCCCAAATCCTAAAGCACAATAAGGTGAGTAGACCTCCCACAAATAAGATAATTTGGAGACGATAGTAAATAGCGCGAATATTGCTACGCGCTGAAGCAGGATAGATCGCTGTTGCAAGCTGGACCACCCCTCCCACGGTTTTTTGCACAAGACTTTGGGCTATTACATACGCAGAAAGAGAAAGTGGAGAGAGGGTGGCGAGAATATATTTGGCATATTGAGACTGAATTTGCCCAACAATTTTCCCGATCCAGCTCTGGAAACCAAAAATAAGGAGAGAACGTGCCTGCTTGAGAGATACAGTGTAGTCGCGAGGATGGGGGAAATACGGAAGCGAAAAATAGACTAGGGGGACGAGAGTCAAAAGATACGAAAAGAGCTGGATACTCAAAATACTTTGGAGAGAAAATCCCCTGCTGGAAGCGAGCGCAGAGACAAGCGTATTGCTAGTCCCAATGATAAAGGATTTGGTATTGAAGTAACCAAAGTGACCCTCGGCTTGTGGCAGGGTAAGGTAGTGACTGACCACATTATTAATAAGCCCGGTAGCAAAGATAACCGCTAGCATAGAGGGTGCGAGGTGGAGGGTGAGAACGAGGAGAACAGCGATGATCCCAGCCAAAACTCCAGAAATTATAAAGAGAAGGCTCGAAGTTGCCCAGACAGATTGGCGCTCGGATTGATTGGCATGAGCAAGAGCAAGGGCGCGAACGACAGCCTGAGGAAGACCAAAGTTAATCGCAGAAACAAAGGTGAGTGAGGCAATAATCAAACTGTATATTCCAAATTGAGTAACACCGAGCGAATGGACCATGATTGGAATGCTGATGAAACTAGCGAGGAGGAGATAAATGTAGCCAGCAAGATTCCAAACCGTAGCGCGAGTTAATGAGTAGTGCATTGAGATGATTATACTTTACTGAGCGATTGCACCACGGACAGAGCCGACGGTGATCTCTGATTCGGCGGTAGGGATAAGCCCGAATGCATTGACTGGCCAGTAACGGAAGAAGGCGCGCCCGACTATACCCTGGCGAGTAACAAATCCCCATTCACGAGAGTCAGAACTGTGGAGACGATTGTCCCCCATCACAAAGTATTGATCTGGTGGCACCTCGACACTCGCACCTTCACGGAGGAAACGCCCAGGCATAACTTGTCCTGGGTCATTAATATAATTTTCGCTCAACATCTCACCATTGAGATAAAAGTGTCCGCCATTGAGCATGATCATGTCCCCAGGTACTCCCATAATTCTTTTGATAAAGTCGGTGCTGGCATCCTGAGGAGAATGGAACACGACAACATCGCCACGTTTGGGCTCGCCTAGGCGGTAGCTAACTTTGTCGGTTAAGATATACTCTTTGTTGTGAAAGTTTGGCTCCATACTTTGACCGTCAACTTGATGGGGTTGGAAGAGGAAGATGTAGACCACGGCAAAGATAGCGAGACTGACCACGATGGTCTCAAGGAAATCGAGGAAAAAGAGCCAGAGGTTACGTAAAAAGAACATATGCCTCTAGGATACATGGCGTGATAAAATAGTGCAAGAGGATCTGTAGCTCAGATGGTTAGAGCGTTCGATTCACATTCGAAAGGTCAGAGGTTCGATTCCTCTCAGATCCACATCAGTTGGCAAGGGAAAGGATTTTTTGAAGTTGGAGCTCGGTCTCTTTGGGAGTACCTTTGAGACGGATAAGAACTTTGGTTTCGCGTTTGCTGCGCGATAATTTCACAATTGATTTCTCGCCAAAACTGGCCTGAAGCTTACTTTGCATCCTCGTAATATCGTCGCTAACGATGATCGCCTTCTTCCCTGCTGTTGGCTTCTCATCAAAATCCTTCTTGAGTCTCCTGGCGATCTCCTCGGCACGCCGGACACTAGCTCCTTCTTTGAGAACTAGCTTGTAGGCCTCGATCATGAGTCGAGTATCGTCAATGCTAGAGAGAGCACGGGCGTGACCCTCACTGATTAATCCCCCAATCAACCCATCTTTGAGTGCGTCGGGGAGATCAAGTAGTTTGAGGGTATTGCTAACATAGGCGGGCGATTTGGCAACCCTTTTCGCTATCTCGGCATTGCCGAGACCGAATTCATCCATGAGACGCATGAAGGCTTTGCCACGCTCAATGGGGTTAAGATCAGTGCGCTGAACATTCTCGACGATTGCCATCTCAAGCATGCCCTTGGGGGTGGTCTCTTTGATGATGACGGGGACAGTTTTGAGACCAACGATTTTACTGGCGCGCCAACGACGCTCACCCGCGATAATTTGATAGCCGGCCGGAGTATGTGCGACGACGAGAGGCTCTAAGATGCCATGCTCTTTGATTGATTCGACCAGGTCGGCCACACTATCGGGGAGAATGGTACCACGAGGCTGTAATGGGTTGGGTTGGATTAGGTGATGCTCTAGTTCGGTTAGCTTGTTATGTTCGTTGGCCATAACCTAAGCCTAACATGGAAAAACACGCGTGAAAAGAGAACGAAAGAGATCGGAAGATAACAGAGAATTATTTTACAGAAACAAAAGACTTACCAAGTCGGGTAAAGAAGTTGACCACGCCATCTTTGAGGGCAAAAAGAGTGTAATCGCGACCAGTACCTACGCCATAGCCAGCATGGACGCGAGTCCCTACCTGGCGGATGATGATTTGGCCGGTTTTGATTTTTTGGCTACCAAAAACTTTGACACCGTGGCGTTTACCTGGTCTAGTTGTACCTTGGGCTGTGGCTCCACCTGATTTGACGTGACTCATAGTGTATTGTACATAGTACGTAGTACTTAGTACGTGGTTATTGTCTTTCTAATATTGTTATATTGCGGATAACGACTGCCCCTGGCTTGCCATAGGCAACACTCGAGATGTAATTGTAGCCGAGACTACTAATCGTGTCAATGGAAATCGTTGGAATGACTCGACCATAAACGGCAAAGCTTGGAATAGTCATGACTACCCTTCCACCCACGGGAAGAATTTTTCCCCAAGATTTGAAGCAGCCACGATAGAGTTTATCTAATCCCTTTGCAATATCTTGAATTTTACTTAGTGGCAAGGGATTTCGATCGTCGAGCAAAGGGCCCATGTAGGGCTCGGTAACAATAGCATCAACCACGGAAACAAAGCTATGAAGATGGGTGGCATCAGTGAGAGAGAATTTGGCTGTAATATCGGGAAGGTTAAAGGTAGATTTTAGCCAGAGAAGATTCTCTTCTGCCCCAGTAACGGCAGCTGGGTTGGTGTCGGAGCCGTAGAGTGGAGCACAACCAGCGAGAGTCGCCTCAGTGAGTACTGTACCGGTTCCGCAAAATGGATCGGAGAGAGATAATCCGGATTTACCCTGAGTGGCGATATTAACAAGCATGCGCGCCAATTTGGGAGGGAGCATGCCACGCTTAATATCACGGTATGGTTTGTTGCGATCTCTCCTGATCCAGTCCTCAGCATCAAAAATCCAGACAGTGTGAGCGATAATTATGTTTTCGCCACTACGAATGAGGTTGAGCTCGGCGACATGTTGATGAGCGAGCATGACTAGCTCATGTTCTCCTGTGTCGAGACTGACAAAGCGGAGAGGGCGATCAACTTGGTCTTTTAGCCCTCTAATTTCGGATTGAGTTAGTTTGAGCTCAGCATAATCGGTGATCGCGACATTTTTGTTGGGAAGAGAGCGGAGAATTGTAGCTATCTCAGACAAAACTTGGCCTGGAGCACAAGAAGTGAGGGTGCGAGCAATTTTGCGGGTGCCGGCGAGACGGACACCAATATCCTCTAGATTTAACTCGCCGTCGTAGCTAGCAAGCAGGGGTGAGAGCTGAGTGGGAGCAGAAGAGAGGAGACTCTTGAGCTCAAGCAACGAGAGATCTGGAGTGTTACCGAGGAAGAAGTAATATTTTTGTTCTGTTGACATATTGTGTTATACTCTCTTTGTAGATTTTAGATCTACTTGACTTTGTTCGAAACCCCCGCGAGGGGGTTTTTGATTATGTAGTTAACCTCAAGTTGAGCCTATACTCAAAGTCCTCAACAAAAACTATATCTTTAATAATGTTTATTGCTTTTGCATCAATAAGTTCTTTGCCTATATGATTGCGTGCACAAAATACATATATAGTCTTGTTGTAGTTGGTATAGAGGTAATGACATAATGGAGCAAGATCACCATCACCAGAAAAGATAATTGCTGTGTCGTAATTATCTTTTTCTTGTAGTAAATCTATTGCCATTTCTATATCGAGAATACATTTTTTTATATATCCAGTAGCATAGTTTGGATCGGGGATGTATTTAACTCTCTTAGAGATAATTTCAAATCCACTATATTTGGCGTTTTGCATTATTCTCTGAGACCATGGAGATAACGTTGTAGAGCTATCTTTTGGCCCATAGTCCTCTCCATAGTAAAAGCGACGAAGATATTTTTTGCCAATACTCATATGTGATACTAGTTGACTTAGCTTTTTTAGTCCAATAGCCCAACCTAATGATTCGTGCCAGCGATCTACATTTGCAAAATCAATAATTACAATATTGCGTTCCTTAGTTTTGGATAGATTGTTCAAAAAATTGGAAATTTCCTGATGATTCATGGATTAATTGTAGCAGGAATTATTTTTGAAATTGGTTATTTGGTGGCTTTTTTGGTGGCAGGCTTTTTCGCAACAGATTTCTTGGTGACAGGTTTCTTGGGAGAGGGCGAGACCTTGGTGGGTTTCGGGCTGGAAGACCCAGCCCCTACAGGAGCGACACCGATTGATTCGATTTTCACGAGAGCAAAGGGTTGGCGATGACCGTTAAGTTTGCGATAACGAGATTTGCTCTTGTATTTGAAGACGATGACTTTGTCACCTTTACCCTCTTTCACAATAGTGCCATAAACCTTCATTCCCTCGACTGTGGGGGTACCTACCTCGACTTTATCCTCATCAACCACGAGCAAGACTTGATCAAAAACAACAGATCCTTGGGCGGTGCCCATGATCTCGATCTCGAGGGATTGACCCTCTTTGACCTGATACTGTTTGCTACCTGAGCGAATGATTGCGTATTTCATAGGTGTTAATTGTACTCGACTATTTGATTTCTATCAAGGTGGTCTTGTGGTCAGAGCGAATTATGGAGCCGGCGAGGCCAAGAATAAGCCCTGTTGAGATGATAGAACTCCCGCCATACGAGATGAGTGGCAAGGTAACGCCCGTGACTGGAGCAATCCCCAAATTCATCCCAATATTGACGCAAGATTGGAAAGCGAAGTAGGCGAAAGAGCCGATTAAGATGTGGCGTGAGTATCGACTTGTGCTAGTGGTTGCGGCACGAAGCAAAACAAAGATAAAGAGACAGATCACTGCCAGAGTAAAGCTAGTACCAACTAACCCTAGCTCTTCGGCTAGACTAGCGAAAGCAAAGTCAGTGTGACGCTCGGGGAGAAAGCGAAGGTGAGATTGAGTGCCATGACCCAAACCTTTGCCCCAAAAGCCACCTGAGCCAATGGCAATGGTTGATTGAATAACATTGTAGCCAGCGCCAAGCGGGTCACTAAAGGGATCGAGAAAAGTAGTGAGACGGGCAAGCTGATAGTCGTGTAGGACATGGGGAAGGTAAGGAATCGCTACCAAAAAGGCGACGATTGTAGAAAGAACGTAGCCCCAGGGAATCCCAGCAACAAAAACTTGAGTCACCCAGATCGCAGAGACTACCAAAGCCGTACCGAGATCAGGCTGACGAAAGATGAGGAAAGTGGGAAGAGCATAAAGGAGGAGATGAAGTAGGACATTGCGGAAGCGATTAAGGGGAAAATGCTCGAGGAAATAGGCGAAAGAGAGGATGAGGAGAGGTTTGCTAATCTCAGCGGTTTGAAGCTGGAATGTACCAATCATAATCCAACGGGTACTACCTCGGATGGTCTCTCCAAGAATGGGGGTAATGAGGAGGAGTGATAACGCCAGAAGATAGGCGAGCGGAGCAAAAGATTTATAAACGGCGGCCTCCTGAGAGCTTAGATAGAGAAAGAAGCCTAGACCGAGAACCAACATTAAGATGTGCTGAGGCAATCTTTCGGGGGAGATCGAGCTAAGCATGGCCGAACTTAAGATGCCTGACAAAAGATATGCCAGGAGAAGAAGTGGTGAGGAAGCAAGTTTCATACTTTGGTCACAGTGAGAGTCGTGCCGCGAGAGAGAGAGGTGGCACCCACCTTCTTTTTGATCTCTTCTGCCCAGGACTCGGGGAAGTCGGGGAGCGTAACCGCGATTCTATCGGCTTGGGTGAGTCCAAGTTTCTTTCGCTCGCCCTGAATATCGCGCATGATGTCTCGCGCCTTGCCTTCATCCACTAGGACGGGGGTAAGAGCAGTGTCGAGAGCAAATTCTTTGCCAATTTGCACTTTTTTGATATTGAGTTCTTCTTGTATCAATTGAAGTAGATCGGCGGAAAGATCTGCTGTTATGGTAATGCTAGCGAGGGGTTGGCGAAGACGAATAGCTGCAGCTTTGCGGGCAGAGTGACCAGCCTCGACGATTTGCATAACGGTCACCATATCGGATTCGAGTTCGGGCGAGATGACCTCGCCCCTACAAGTTGGCCATAATTCGAGATGAACCGAATCAAGATCGTGAGGCAGGTTTTGATAGATGCGTTCACTCATAAAGGGAGCAAAGGGAGCCATGAGGAGAGTATATTTCTTTAAGGCATAGCCAAAGATGGCTTGACTCTCGGTATCATCACGCAGACGCTCGCGAGACAAACGGAGATACCAAGTTGAAAAGTCTTTGGCAAAAGCCATAAGGGGGCGCGTGGCGCCAACGACATCGTAGTTGTCCATGGCGGTAGTGACGGTATTAGCCAATCCTTCTATCTTAGATAAGAGCCATTTATCTAATGGATTTGTGATGTTAGTTGGAAGGACTGTGTTTTTAGCGTCAAGCATTTGATAGAAAACAAATATGTTCCACCAGATATTCATGACGTTTTTGCGAATGTCGTCGACGGCACTCTCGCTAAAGTTGAGGTTGTCGGCTTTCATAACGACACTACTCATTAAGTAGAGGCGGAGAGAATCGACCCCATACTTATTGATCAGCACGTTAACATCGGGATAATTCTTTTTGCTTTTGCTCATTTTGGTGCCATCTTCGGCCAAAATAGTGCCAGTCGTGACGGCGTTCTCAAAAGCAGGTTTGCCAAAGAGGGCTACAGACATAACGTGAAGGGTGTAGAACCAAGCCCGAGTTTGCGCGATGTACTCGACAATATACTGAGCGGGGTAGCGAGATTCGAATTTGTCTCGATTCTCCATTGGATAATGCATTGAGGCAAAGGGCATGCTGCCAGACTCGACCCAACAATCAAAGACATCTTTGATGCGTTTACCCTTTTCGGTTTTCTCGTCATCGACCCACACCTCGATATCATCGATAAATTCGCGGTGGATATCATCCAAATCGCGCGGGCGGGAAGACCCCGCCCCTACAGCCCATTGATTTAATTCTGCGATAGAGCCGATGACGCGGATTTTCCCTGTCTTCTCCCCTTTCCAGATAGGCATGGGAGTACCCCAGTAGCGGGAGCGGCTAATATTCCAATCGGGTGCAGTCTCAAGACCCTTGCCAAAGCGACCGTGCTTGAGGAATCCGGGATACCAGTTGATCGACTCATTCTGAGCAGAGAGGTCAGCTTTGATTTTTTGGATATTAATAAAGTAGGCGGGGAGCGCGTTATAAAAGAGCGCGGTGCCACAGCGATAGCAGAAGGGATAACTGTGAGTGGTCATCTCTGACTTATAGACAAGTCCCCTACTACTTAGAGATTCAATGATCCAAGGCTGAGTTTTGAGATAGTATTGGCCAGCAAGATCAGTCACAAAGGGTAAGAAATGACCCTGATCGTCGAGCATGGGAATAGTGGGCAAACCCTCGGCCACGGAAACACGATAGTCGTCCTCGCCGTAGATCGCGGCGGTGTGGACGATCCCAGTCCCGTCCTCCATACTGACAAAGTCAGCGGGGATAATACAATATGACTTTTGATCAGCTGGAACGGGTAGATAGGAGAAGAGGGGCTCGTAGGTGTTGCCGACCAGCTCTTTACCCTTAATTGTTTGGAGAACTTTGAGATCGGAAGGCGCAAGCTCTTTGGCAAACCACAATAATTCCCCATCTTTTTCGACTTGAACATAAGCGGCTTCGGGATTGACGGCAAGACCAACGTTACCAGGGAGAGTCCAGGGAGTAGTAGTCCAGGCAACAAAATATTCGTTGTTGGTGCCAGTCTTTTTGAATTTGACATAGAGAGAGTGCGACTCGACGTCTTTGTAACTGTTGTCCATGGCGATCTCGAAGTTGGAGAGAGGAGTGCTACAGCGAGGGCAGTAGAGAATGACTTTCCTGCCTTCATAGACCAAGTCTTTTTTGTAGAGTTCGGAGAAGGCCCACCAGACTGATTCCATAAAGGTTTTGTCCATGGTCTTATATGAGTTCTCCATGTCGACCCAGCGACCCAGGCGCTTAATGGTCTTTTTCCATTCGGCGTCGTAGCGGAGGATACTAGAGTGGCAGGCGGCGTTAAATTTGTCGATACCCAACTCTTCGATTCCCTTTTTTCCACCTTTGAGTCCTAACTCTCCTTCGATCATGTTCTCGATCGGCACCCCATGACAGTCCCAGCCCCAGGTACGCTCAACGCGGTAGCCTTTCATCGTCCAGTAACGAGGGACGACATCTTTGGCAGTGCTTGCGAGGAGGTGGCCGTAGTGTGGGAGACCGGTGGCGAAGGGAGGGCCATCATAGAAAACATAGGACTTGTCCCCACCACGCTCGGAAACGGAGCGCTCGAAGGCTTTGACCTCATCCCAATA
>Ga0172369_10006130_pt1 | contig 14461 bp, 9 predicted proteins | sample LakKiv25m_FD_114539 | JGI IMG/M metagenome (GOLD analysis project Ga0172369, IMG submission 114539) | Freshwater microbial communities from Kabuno Bay, South-Kivu, Congo - kab_022012_11.25m | ecosystem: Environmental > Aquatic > Freshwater > Lake | place: Democratic Republic of the Congo...
CAGACGCTGCGGTATCCCGCCTCGCGCGCCCGTGATACGACTGGTCGGCCTGGGCCCGGCTTCGGTCGGCGGCATGTCGGTCGCGGCCCGGGACGCACTGCTCTCGGGCGCACCGGTCATCCTCCGGACGGAGCGGCATCCATGCGTCGAGGACCTGCGCCGAGCAGGGGTGCCCTTTTCGTCCTGCGACGATCTGTATGAGTCGTCGCCTGACTTCGCATCGGTCTACGAGGCGATCGCTGACCGCGTCCTGGTCGCCTCGGCCAGGGGCGACGTCGCCTTTGCGGTACCCGGCGACCCCATGGTAGGCGAGGAGACGGTACGCCTGATCCTGAGCGGCGCCCACGAGCGTCGGATTCCGGTCGTGGTGGTCAGTTCGCCGAGCTTCATCGAGGCCGTGCTGGCAGCCGTGGGCCAGGTCCTCGACGAACGCCTGGTGGTCATGGATGCACTGACCGCACACAGCGCGGCGATACCGTCGGATGCTCCGGTGCTGATCTACCAGGTGTATGACGCGGATGCGGCTTCGCGCGTGAAGCTGGCTCTGCTCAAGGACCGGCCCGCCGAACAAGAGGTCGTGGTCGTCCGGGCCGCGGGATCGCCGACATCGGCGAAGACGGACCGCGTGCCGCTACATCGTCTGGACCGCATCGCTCCGGACCACCTGACGGCTGTCTATGTCCCGCCCGTTGCGCCTTGCCAGTTGCCCCTTGCCCCCCGTTTCAGTGACCTGGTTCAGGTGATGCGGCGCCTGCGCGGCGAGGGCGGGTGCCCGTGGGATCAGGCCCAAACGCACGAGACCCTGAGGAAGTGGCTCGTCGAAGAGTGCTACGAGGCCGTCGACGCCATTGACCGGGGCGACATGACCGCACTGTGCGAGGAGCTCGGCGATGTCCTTCTGCAGATCGCGTTCCATGCCCAGATCGCGTCCGAGAGCGGCGCGTTCGACGCAGACGACGTGATCGCCGGCATCGTGCGCAAGCTCGTCAACCGACACCCGCACGTTTTCGGCTCGGCCAGCGCGGCAGATGCCGCGGAAGTTGAGCGCAACTGGGAGGCCATCAAGAGGGCCGAAAAGGCCGGCCGCACCTCGGTGCTCGATGGCGTCCCTGCGTCCCTGCCGGCCCTCCACCGAGCCGCGGAGCTCGGAAGGCGAGCCGCCGCTGCAGGCTTCGACTGGGAGCGCGTTGAGGACGTGCTGGCGAAGATCGAGGAGGAGATGCGGGAGCTCCGGGCATGCCTTGGATCGGGCGCGCCCGAGGAGGTCCGCCATGAGATCGGCGACCTGCTCTTCGCGGTGACGAACCTGGCTCGGTGGGCCGACGTGGACCCCGAAGAGGCGCTCCGGGAGATGCTGGGCAGGTTCGTCGCGCGGTTTCGCCGTATCGAGCAGGCCGCGTCCGAGGCCGGCAGGGACCTTAACGACCTCACCCTGGCGGAGATGGACCAGATATGGGAACGCGCCAAGGCCGAGGGCGCCTGACCCACTGCCCCGCCGTTCAGTAGACCGTATCGTCCGCTTTGACTCCCCCCTCGGCGCCTTCCTGCCCGGTCCCTTCCATGTCCTCTTCCAGCGCCTGCTCGAAGTCATCGCCAAGGTCCTCATCCATGGCCGAGCTCATGTCCTTCACCCAGCGTCGCATGGCCCCGGGGTCGTTCTCGATGTCGCCGTACTTGCTCTCGTCGCAGAGCGATTCCAGCGCGTCATCTTCCGAACGAACGCGTGAGAAGCGCGACACCAGTCGGGTAAGCTCAGTCCCGCCGCAGCGCGGACACGCAGGGGGCTTTGGCTCGGCGATCACCCCGATGAGGGCGCTGAACCGCCTCCCGCATGCGTTGCACTTGAACTCGAAGATTGGCATCGTGACTGCTCCATACTCGTGTCGTGGAGGAAACTCCGTGTTGCCCGATTCTACCCACAGCAGCGTGGCGCACACCCCGGAGGATCGAGGGTGATCCCATCTCTGCTGGTGCTTGCGACAGCCGCGGCGCCTTCGTCACCCCTCTCGCTGGGCTTCGATCCGCGATCGGGTGAGTGGAGCCGCATCACGGTCCATGGCGCGCAGGTCGTGGCCGAAACGACGGTAGATGTCGGCCTCACGTGCGAAGCGGGCGCCCTGCCGCCCCGATCGAACTGGCGGCTTATGCGGATCGAGACACGCGCCAAGGTCACTGCGGTAACCCGACAGGCAGGCGACTGGGAGATTCGCACCGAGACACGCGTGTCCGGCCAGACGGTTCGGCGGAGGGCGACCTTCCGCTGGGGCGGCACGGGAACCGCCACGGTCACCGGCGCGCTCCTCAGGACACCAGCCGTGAGGCTGTCCGGGTCGCCCCGCGACTGGGCGCTGGTGCCGGGCAACTTCCCAATCGAGAAGCGGTATCCCGCCGATCTGCCGGAGGGCGCACGCCTGACCGAGGCCGGGTGGACGCGCGGCGACTATGGCGTCGCGCTGCTCCATTCGTCCGGAGCGCGTCTCTCGGTTGCCGGAGCCTATTCGTTTGAGCATGACCAGGCTCGCGTGGCTGTCGAGCGGATCGGGCAGGGCATCGCCATTGAGCACGCGTTCGATACCATCGCGCGGCTCGAGCCGGGGCAGAGCGTCACGGTCGGCGAACAGGTCCTGTGCTTCGTAGACGGCGACGAGCGCGCCCTTCGCTCGAGCGTAGCGCAGCTCTCGAACGCGCTGGGCAATGGCCCGCCCCGGATGCAAGCATCCAACCTGGCGGATACTGTCCTCTACGAGGTGCATCCCTGGGGTCGGCTCGAAAGCTGGTCCCGGGGCGATCGCGGCCATCGCTTCGATCGCCTCGGCCGGCTCATGGGCTACTACCGTTGGCTCGGCGCGAACACGCTGTGGCTGCTGCCGGTCAGTTGGCCGCCCCCGTGGGTCTACACGCTGCCGGCATTCGACCGAGTTGCGCCGGAGAACGGCACGCCGGAACAGCTCCGCACGATGATCGCGCAGGCGCATTCGGGGGGGATCAAGGTCCTTGCCGACCTCGTGGTCTACGGCATCCACCCGGATTCCGATGAGGTGAAGAGGCTTCCGGATGCGGTCTGGTGCCGCGACCGCAATGGCGACCCGGTGAGAGTGTGGGGCGGCACCGTCCTGGCCGCGGACACCTCCCACCCGGCCTGGCAGAGCCGCATTCGGCAGGTCGCAGACCACTGGGCGCGCGGATACGGCTTCGACGGCGCACGCCTGGACTGCATTGGGTGGGGCCAGACCCCGAACTGGTCGTCGGCGCGCCCGAACGCTGCCATCGCGGAAGGCGGACTGGCGCTCAACAAGGTGGTGCGCGACGCCTTCAGAGCGGCGAACCCGCGGTCATTGTTGCTGCCCGAGGGCGGCAAGCCGTTGGTCTTCCGTAACTCGGACATGGTCTTCGACTATCCGCTCTACCTGGCGATGCGCGAGATCACCCAGACACCGGAACTCGCGGGTTGGGTCTCGCAGTTGCAGGCGTGGCTCGACTGGGAGCGGGTCTGTTACCCGGCGCGAGCGCTGCCCGGCCTGGTCCGTTTCCTGGAGTTGCACGACACGGTATCGGCCTCGGAGTACTTCGGCGTGGGGCCGTCACAGGCTCTCATGGCTGCGTGCATCTTCATGCAGGGCGTGCCCCAGATGCAGCAGGAGCAGGAGATCGGCTTCAGTGCGGAGATCTCTGGATGGCTGAGGCTGCGACGGAGGGAGCGATGCTTCACGAATGGCGCCGCTGACTACACCGCTGTGCAGTCGTCGGATCCCCGGGCGTTGACGTTCCTCCGGCACGGCCCGGACGGTGCAGGCGTCGTAGCCGTCAACCTGACCGGCGAGCCGATGCGGTGCCGCCTGACATGGCCGCCTGCAGTAGCACGGCGCTTTCCGGTCGCGCATCACGGCTTCACGGGCGCCCGGCTGAAAACCGACGGCAATGCGGCGACGGTCGTGATCCCACCCTACCGTCCCTATGTGGCGCTGCTTAAGCCGACCGGCGCCGCGTGCCGCCCGATCCGCGTTCCGAGCCTGCGCGGCGCCAGGTGGACCGTGCGAACGAGTGAGGGCGTCCTGACGGACTTCGACCTTGACTACGCCGCCGCGCCCAGGGCAGATGAGACCCTGGCCGACGTCTTGCCGACCCTGGGTCGCGCGCGGCGGGCTACGGAGCTCGGGCTCATGGACGGCAGCATCCCGGCAGGGGTGACGGGCGGTCCGGTCCGCGTCGCTGTCAGCCCGTGGTTCGTTACGATGCGCAACCGGACGGCGGAGATCGTCCTTGCCCGGCGACACGGAGGCGTCGTCGCGCAGCTAGCGCGGCTCGATCGGGGAGCGCCGCTGCCCCTCATCGGCTGTGGGGGAGACGCATACACCGACCAGGGCCTGCTCCCGAACAGACTGTTCGCCTCGGTGGACGGTGAGACCAACCCGAGGCTGCGCTGGGAGCGCCGCGGAGATGCCGTCACAGTCACGTTCACCGGAACGCTGAGGCAACGCGCTTGGAACGGGGTCCAGCAGTGCGCGGTGGCCGAACCGTCGGTCGGCTACTCGCTGGCCTACACGATGGATGCGGGTCCGTCGCTCACCGTTGCGATGGTCATCACCCCAGCGACCGAGAGAACCCCGGAGGCTGCCTTCTTCGCGCTGCGCGTGCCGGTGGCCGGGTTCGCCGGCTGGGAGCGTCAGGCCTCCAGCGGACGAGCCGGCGACAGACGCGGCGTGCGCCTTGGCGCGGATGCGCCAATCGAAGCGCCGCTGACGGTTCACACCGCCAACGGCGACCTGATCGTGACCGCGGGCGCCAATGCGCAGCGCCTGTTCCTCATTGAGTCCGCGTTGGACTCGACCCACCTCTTCGTCGCGCCGCTCGACGGGAAGGCCGAGCCGATGGGGCCGGGGCATCCGCTCCGCTGTTCGGTGTCGCTGGAAGCGCGCCCGCCGGGGCGTGGCGCACAGTGACCGGATACTCGGCAACCTTCTGCCACGTCTCGTCGTCCAGTGCATTCCGCGACGACAGCCGGATGGTGTAGGCGCCCTCGACTTCGCTCGGGAAGCCGGCCACGGCGCCGTAAACGCGGAGCATCTTGCGTGAAAGGTCCAGTGGATGCCGCACCTCAGCGGCCTGGCGACGATCCGGCCTCAGCACCTCGACCCGCTGCTCGTAGGTCCGGTCCTCGTCGCCGTCGTCGGCCTGCCAGATCGCGATGTGCTGCCAGTTCACGTCCGCGACGGTCGGGACGCGCCCCTCCGCGTCCCGCAAGACGGACACACGCTCGAGGAGGCCGACCAGAGTGACGGTCTCGTCCTCGGCATCAACGATCACGCGGCTGCATGCCGCAAACAGGATCAGCCTTGGCATGGCGCCTCCTGCTCCGCGCGGTCGCGGGTGTCAAGCCGATCCATGACGGCACGATACCAGTCGAGGTCGAACGGAGGATTCCCGGCCAGGTAGTAGTTCCAGCCCAACGTGGTCCCGGATCGCCATTCCATGACCAGGCAGCGTGGCGGGCCGGGCGTGTGCGGGATATCGTGGACGACGGTGACGGCGTCCGCGCCGACAACCGCTGCACCGGAAGCCAGTTCCTGCCCCGTCTCCACGTCACTCAGACGGTAGGCAAGGTCGTGGTCGGCGCGAGTGTCGTTGCAGGCCACGAGTTCCTGATAGCCCGCGCTCGGCTCACGCAGGACGAGGCACAGCGGCAGCTGGGAGCGCCGGATGGTCCGATACGCGCGCTTCTTGCGGAAGTAGTAGTCAACCACCGCATCCGAGAACTGGGGCCAGCCGTCCAGGATATTCCACCAGATGATGCCGGTCCTGCGCCACTTCTGTGCGCGGAACATCTCGATGAAGAACTTCATCGCCTCGGCCTGCGAGGCCTGGCTCGCGTACGCGAAGCCGTCGAGGGCGGCTGGGACGGTTCCGAACAGCACGCGCACCTGCTTGGCCATGAGCTCGACGCGGTAGTCGAAGAGGTCAACGCCCGGCACGGGCGACGTGGAGTGGAGAAGCCACTCCTCGTTGTCTTCATACGGCCAGTCGCGTCCTTCGGATACGAACTCCCGAACCGACTCCGGGCTCGGACACCCGTGGTACCCGATCTCGCTCGCGAAGTGCGCGAGCGAGCCAAGGTAGAACGCGCTCTTGTAGTAGTCGCGCGGTCCCCAGAGGTGGTCTTCGGGCAGGTACCGGAGCCCTTTCGAGATAGCCTCCTGCGCCATGTACGGCGAACTCGGCAGGTAGGGCCGTCGCGGGTCCTCGTTGCGCACGACCTCGGGCAGCACTCGCCGGGTCAGCACGTTGGTATTGGGGTCCACCCCGCTCGAACCCCACAGGAACGCTGCGTCGCATTCGTTGTCACCGGCCCAGAGCACCAGCGACGGGTGCTGGCGCAGTCGGCGAACCACCCTGATGGCTTCAAGCCCGAGAGCCTTCTGGAAGGCCTCATCCTGGGGATACACGGCGCACGCCATGGCGAAGTCCTGCCACACCAGAATGCCCGAGCGGTCGCAGAGGTCATAGAATGCGTCGCTCTCGTATACGTTGCCGCCCCAACATCGGATCATGTTGCAGCCGATGTCCTGGACGAGCTTGAGGGCCCGGCCAACCCGGTCTGCGTCCCTGCTGTGGTAGGCGTCCAGGGGCACCCAGTTGGTACCGAGCGCGAACACCCGTTCGCCGTTCACGTGGAAGCAGAACTCGCCCCGCCCGGCTTCATCGGTCACGTCGGTTCGATCGAGCGACGCGGTGCGGATGCCGTGCGCAAACGTGAAGGCATCGAGCTCACGTTCCCCCTTCGTGAGCGCCAGCGTGCACTCGTACAAGTCCGGTTCGCCTCGACCACGTGGCCACCAGAGCCGTGGTGACGCGACATCGAACCGCATGCCGGCGGCCTCGCCGAGCAGCCGTGCAGCATGCTCGAATGTGCTGCCCTTGCATCTTCCTCGGAGCCGCAAGCCATACCCGGCGTGCGGATGATCGGCGAGCGCCGCCCGAACGCTGAGGTGCAGCGTGGCGGACGAATGGTCCTCGGCGACGCTCAGCGTCTCCAGAAACGCCTCGGTGATTCGTTCCTCAGGAAGGAGCAGAATGCGAATCGGCCGCCAGATGCCCGCCGAGAGGGCCCGCGGCATGATGTCCCATCCGTACATGTGGGGCGCCTTGCGCGTGCGGAGGGATTCGTAGTTGGCGGGCATGGCCTGGAGCAGTCTCGGGAGGTCGGAGGCCGACCCTGACGCGAGCGGAGGGTCTATAACAACGACGATCTCGTTGTCGCCCCGAAGATCGTCGCGCCGCAGCTCGAACCGGTGCTCGATGAGCATGTTGCTGCACGTGCCGACCACGCGCCCGTTCAGGATTATGGTCGCGTGGCAGTCTATGCCCTGGGCCTCAAGTACGGCGACGCCGTCGTCAGGCGTCTGCCCTGCGAACCGCCGGTAGTAGATCGCTCGACAGCGTTCCAGGCGCGTAAGCGAGGCGATGTTCATGCCCCGGAAGGGCTCCTCGATGAGCCCGTTTGCGAGGAGGTCGAGCTCCAGGTTGCCCGGCACTCGCGCTGCGTAGACCGGATGGCCGATGCGCTCGATGTCGGATATGCACGCTACGCCGGTGGCGTCGAGCGCGTTCGCGTCGGCGTAGCAGAACGACCACTGCCCGTCGAGGCTGATACAGGGCTGGCCGCGGCGAAAGTCCATATCGAGGTGCCTTTGTGTACCGCGCGGCCCGGCTGCTTCTGCGTGCTACGGCCCGGTCAGAGCGCGCGCCACCGTCACTGGCCGCCGTTCTTGAGCGGGGGAGACAACGACCAGCCCTTACGGCTGTGGCGCGCCTCTTTGCGCACCTCGTGGAGGCTGATCGTCTCGATCGGCTCGCGGCGCCCCGACCGCGCACCCGCGGAGAACCGAACGATCGTCGGGGTCCTTCCCCGACGCCCGGCGATCTCCGACACGATCAGAGCAGCCGCCACGGGATCAGGGGGCAGGCATAGAACCACGGATGTGTTCTCCCACTCCTTGGCCGATAGACCGAGTCTGTCCACCAGATCACGGACCTGGGGGACCATCGGCCTGTCAATGGCGAACGTCGCGTCGGCATCTATCACCTTGCGGACCTTGCGGCCGCACAAGGCAGCGATGGTCGAGGCATCCTCACGACTGAGCGGCTCGGCGAGGTTCAGCAGCGTCACTTCACGAGTCTCCTCCGCGCGGTCTCTCCGGCTAACCGGACCGCCATGCCGACGGCGTGCATGCCGCGCGGTCTTGCTCTGCACTCCGTGCTCGCGCCGCCGGAACAGGACACTCGGGCGGTGCGGTGGAAAGACTGTACCAGACCCACAGAGGAGAAGTGCATGGCCAACGGAGTGAATCGTCGGCAGTTTGTGATGGGCGCCGCGTCGGCCGCGTCTGATGCGCTGCTGCGTGGCACGCAACCCCGCCCGAACTTCGTCATCATGATGACCGACGACCAGCGGGCCGATGCCATGAGCTGCGCGGGGCACCCGTTTCTGCGAACGCCGAACATGGACCGAATCGCCAGGGAGGGCATTCGCTTTCGCAACGCGTTTGTCACCAACTCGCTCTGCGCGCCCAGCCGCGCGACGCTCCTGACCGGCGTCTATTCGCATGTTCACGGTGTCATCGACAACAAGGACCGCCGCATCCCGCCGGAGCTGCCGATCCTGCCGGATCTGCTCCGGTCGGCTGGGTACGAAGTGGCGTTCTGCGGCAAGTCCCACGTCTCGGGTGCGCTTCGCGATCGTCACTGGGACTACTACTTCGGCTTCCGAGGACAGGGACGCTACCTCGAACCCATCATAGCGGAGGGTGCGACGGGCAGCGACACCGTGTACCACGGCTACATGGACGACGTAGTCACTGACCATGCCGTCCAATGGCTGCGGCGGCGACACGACCGGCCCTTCTGCCTATTCCTCTGGTTCAAGGCGCCTCACAGGAGCTGGACTCGAGCGCCGCGCCATGCCGCGCTCTTCGCCGACGCGCGGGTCACGCCCCCTGCATCTTGGCTTGACAGCCTGAGCGGCTATCCCGGCAAGCCGAAGGCGTTCGCGGAGGCGGACAACAAGTTCGGCAACGCATCCGACGTCATGGACTTCGAAAAGGTGGTGAAGGACTACTGCGCCACGATCACGGCGGTTGATGAGAACATCGGACGTGTTCTGGGCGCTCTTACGGAAACGGGCGTTCTTGACGATACCGTCGTGTTGCACACGTCCGACAACGGCTTCTTCCTGGGCGAGTGGCGCCTCTACGACAAGCGGCTGATGCACGAGCCCTCTATCCGAGTGCCGTGGGTGATGCGCTATCCCCGGCGCATCCGTCCGGGCAGCGCGTCGGCAGGCATGGTCCTGAATGTTGACATAGCGCCTACCGTCCTCGATCTCGCCGGCGTGAGGGCGCCGGGGCACTTGCAGGGGCGGAGCGTCGCCCCGCTTCTGAGTGGACGGGCCGCCGGCTGGCGCCGCGACTGGTACTACGAGTACTTCGAGTACCCGGCGGTTCACAGCGTGCGCAAGCACCGCGGGGTGCGGACTGAGCGCCACAAGCTCATTCACTACTACGAGCCTCCCGAGGAATGGGAGATGTACGATCTGGTTGCCGACCCGGGCGAGGAACGCAATCTGGCGGAGCACCCGGGCTGCCGGTCGCTGCGCCGGCGACTGACGCAGCGCATGAGCGAGCTGCGCGAGGAGCTGCTGGATAAGCCCGTCCGGATATCTGCTCTCGGTCCTTGACACCGCGACGCCCCTGACGCTATAGTAGTTAGTAATGTAACGCTAAACTCGGGTAAGGCGGACTCTCTCCGGGATGTTGCCCGGTGGAGCCCGACGCCGGAGGAGGAGATCCGAAAGGTGATGAGAGTAAGGTCGGGCCTGATCGTGCTCCTGACTGTCGCGGCGTGCGCGGTCGTGGCGATGCCCACGTTCTCGCCGGTGGTCAACACGCAGTACAAGCCCAAGAAGGACGGCGTCGTCGCCAAGGCGACCTGTGCCTTGTGCCATGCGAGCAAGACGAAGTTCAAGGAGTTCAACCCGTACGGGGCCGACCTCAAGAAGGCTCTCGACGCGCAGAAGACCAAGAAGCTCACGCCCGAGATCCTCAAGTCGCTCGATGCGCTCGACAGCGACAAGGATGGCGTGAAGAACGGCATCGAGCTGAAGGCTGACACGCTGCCCGGCGACCCAAAGAGCAAGTAGCCTACCAGCGCCCCATCGCGCGCAACCGAAACAGAGGACGAGGTCCGCGTCGCGAGGGGGTCGCTTCGCCCAACACCCAACCCGGTCGGCACAACGAACGCCGACCACAGGAGACACCGGATGAAGCACTACTGGAAAGCGGGGACAGCGGCTGCCATCGCCGCTACTCTCCTCGTGACGCTGATGCCCGCCAGCCTGGGCGTTCCCGCCTGGGCTCGAAGAACAGGTATGCCCTGTGTGTCGTGTCACTTCGGCGGCACCCACAGGCTGACCAAGACGGGCAACGACTTTCTGCTACGTGGCCACCGCATGAAGGACGAAGAGGGCATCACCGACGGCGGCAAGGACCTCAATCTGCTTAAGTACATGTCCTTCGCCTCCAAGGTTCGCTTCACGGCCAACAACACCAAGCCGGAAGCAACCGGCTTCGAGGTGGAGTCCTTCTCGATCTACCTGGGCGGCCCGCTGTCTGGGAACTTCTCGTTCTTTGTCGAGCAGTACCTGCACGAGCGCGGGAAGACCGCCAGCAGCACAGGAGGCGAAACGGACACCGCCGTTCGCACCAAGCTTGCCGACGCATATCTTTCGTGGAGCAGCGCGCCTCAGGGAGACAGCTTCACGTACGTGCGGGCAGGCCAGATCTACCCATACGCGATCTACGCACTATCGTCGGGAGGCCGGCTCAGCATCAACAGGCCGACCGTCATCAACGAGGGACAGGGCGCAGGCAACCTCTTCACGCCCCGGGATCGCGCCTACGGCGTATCGGCCGGCTATGTCAACGATCCACGCGGGTACCGCGTGGAGGCGGGCATCGTCAACAGCGGCGGAACCAACAAGCGTGCCAACCTCGAAGAGCAGAACGCCTTCAAGGACACGTTCCTGACCGTCGAAAAGGAGTTTGACGCCAACGGCAGTGCGCTCGGGCTCTACGCCTACAATGGCCGCTTCAAGATCAACGCGTCCGGCAGCACGCCGGCCTGGGAGGACCGCTTCTATCGGCTCGGTGTCTTCGGGCGCTACCAGACCGAGGCCCTCGCCCTGAGCGGCGCCTTCCTCAACGGTACGAACCAGGTCCTGGCGGGCGGGCATCGTAGCCCCGAGGGCTACTTCATGGAGCTCGGCTACAGCTTCCAGCCCACTCTGACGGCTTACGGGCGTTACGACCACCAGTACAATGACCTCGGCCCCACGTCCCGGCGCACCGATGTCACGCTCGGGGTATCGCAGCGGCTATCCGATGTAGGCCGGGTCGTTCTCGAGATCGTCGGCACGACCGTCGGCGGCTCCCCTTACAAGCGGCAAATCCAGGGCGAGATGAGCTGGCTGTTCTAGGCTCGGGCACTGCATAGCTAACTGCGGAGCGCGGAGTTCGCCATGGTTGTGGCGAACTCCGCGCTCCGCGTGTATCATGTACCGTCTCAGTAGGCAGGAGGGTCACATGACACGCATCCCCGGGTCTCGCTACCGAGCGGTCCGCGCCGCGATCGTCGTTGCGGCGACCGGCACGCTGCTGATCGCTCTGACGGGCATCCCCGTTGGCGGCCAGCAGAGCCCCCAGATCAGTCGTGACGATGAGGAGACCTGTCTCGCCTGTCACTCTGCCGCGACGGAGAAGACGCCTCCGGTTGACAGGGCCGCTCTGGCCCGGTCACCCCACTCCGCTCTTAAGTGCCAGGACTGCCATGCCTCCATCACCTCGGCGCCCCACACGCCGTCCATGCTGAAGGACCGAGCGTCCTGCGCCGCATGCCATGTGGACCAGAGCGAGGCGTACAACAAGAGCGCCCATCGGTACCCCGACAAGAAGCCGGGCGATCACCCAACCTGCGTGACGTGTCACGGCGGCGGCGACCCCCACGGCATCCGGACCCAGTCACGCTGCCCTCGGGCCGACAAGGTGGCGCTCTGCTCCAGTTGCCACGCTGACGCGGCGCGTATGCGACGGTATGGTCCCGACGCCGACGCTGTCCCGTCCTACCGAGAGAGCTTCCACGGGAAGGCCCTACTCAGGTACGGCAATCTCAAGGTCGCCACTTGCACGGACTGCCACGGACACCATGGGGTGCTGTCGCCCGAGGATCCGGCTGCCCCGACCAACCGCACCCATGCTGCCGCCACATGCGGTCAGGCCCGATGCCATGTCGGCGCCAGGGTCAACTTCGCCATGCCGGGGGCCAACCATCTGAGACTGAAGCTGAAGCAGTCCGGAGGTCTGAGACTGGAGGAGGGGTTCTTCAGGTTCCTGACCGTGGGCACCCTGATCATGCTCCTCCTTGGCGTCGCATTCGATCTTCGCGCCGAGGTCTTCGGGAAGACGCCGCCAGCCTCCGGAAGGCCGACCGGCATCGCGATCTCGCTGGCCTTCCTGAGCGTCGTGGTCGCGCTGGGCATGGCCTACTTTGGTGTCTCCGGTCTCCGGTGGCCCATCCTGGCAGCCATCGTGCTGATCGGGATCGGCGTCGCGCTCCTGACGCTCCGCCCGCGGCCTCCGGTCTCGCGCAAAGACGAGAAGCGGTACAGCCGCTTCACGGTCGTCCAGCGGCTTCAGCACGTGGTGCTGGCAATCAGCTTCACACTCCTGGTACTCACGGGCATGCCGCTGCGCTACCCCGACGTCGCCTCCCTGCGTGGCGCCTATGTCTTGTTCGGCGGCTTGGCGGTGCTGCGGGTAGTGCACCGGGTCGCGGCCGTGCTGATGATCGCCGGTTGGATCTGGCATACGCTCTACCTCATCTACCGCTGGTGGAAGGCCGGCTTCAAGCTCTCATCGTGGACCATGTTCCCGACCATGAAGGACGTGGGTGATTTCCTGAAGACCGTCGGCTACTACCTTGGCCAGGAGAAGGAGGAGCCGAAGTACGATCGCTTCCAGTTCCGTGAGAAGTTCGACTACTTCGCCGTGTACTGGGGCATGCCCATCATGGTGCTGTCGGGGCTGGTGCTGTGGTTCCCCATCGCCCTCGGCAATCTGCTGCCGGACTGGGGCCTATCGGCTGCGTACATCGCCCACAGCGACGAAGCCGTCCTGGCGTTCCTTGCCATTCTCATGTGGCACTTCTACAACACGCACTTCCACCCCGAGCACTTCCCCATGAGCCCGGTGTGGTTGACCGGTAGCCTCACGGAGAGCGAGATGGCGCGCGAGCACCCACTGGAGCTCGAGCGTATCAAGGCAGCGCGGGAGGAGTGAGCCGAAGCCGCCGGTAATGGGCGCGGCCTCGCGGCGCCGGCGGTCCGGCGCGACGTTCAGGCTCGGCTACTGGAAGATCGAACTACAGCCGCGGCTTCCGGGCACACACCCGGAAGTCGCGCAAGTTCCGGGGCGTCGCGCCTCCCGGCCCGTCGGACACCCAGCCGACCCGGAGATCCCGCGCGTCCGAGCGGAACCTACTGCGTCACGGCGTCTACGGGCTCTTGCTGCCGCCATGGAGGCAACAGCTTGAGCAATACCGCCAGTATGATCAGCGGCAGCACCATGAGCGCGACCGCCGGCACCAGCCCTTCGCGGGTCGCGAACTCCAGCTTGTAGGTCGTGTAGCCCAGGTAGCTCTTCGAGAAAAGCTGACCGCCGATCACGACATTCCACCGCATGGCGAAGATGCCGATAAGGGTCAGGCAACACGAAATCATGTAGAGCCGGCGCCGTACCGCCTCGCGGAAACGGACAACCTGGGTCGCTCCGAGCAGGAGAAGCGGCACTACGGTGCCCAGCGTGATCTGCAGCACGATCTGGGGAACGAACAGACGGGTCTTCACCATGAAGTCGAGGGTCCGGAACGACTCGTCCGCCTCATACATCCGGTGCACCAGATCGAGCATCTCCAGCGAAAAGTCCACCACGAAGACATAGAAGAGGAAGCGCGCTATGGCGTCCACGCAGGCCATGTCAATGGGACGCCGCTGGAACCATGAGTAAGCGTAGTAGACCAGAACCACCGCCGCGATGCCCGAGACCATGGCGGAGAACACAAAGACGATCGGCATCAGAGGCGTGGACCACCATGCGTTGGCCTTGACGGAACCGAAGATGAACCCCACATAGCCGTGGAGCAGGAAGGCCGAGGGTATGCCGATGAGCGTTACGAGCCAGCCGACGCGATCGTCGAGCGACCGGGACGCGGGACCCACGTTCATGGAGCCAAGGGTCATGATCCGGTACAGCAGACGCATGGGGCCGCGCGACGTCTGCGCCAGCTGAACGATGTCCGCGCGGTAGTCGAGCCATATCTCCACCAGCAGGACCACCATCAGGTACCAGAGGTACAC
>Ga0172369_10006132_pt1 | contig 14452 bp, 10 predicted proteins | sample LakKiv25m_FD_114539 | JGI IMG/M metagenome (GOLD analysis project Ga0172369, IMG submission 114539) | Freshwater microbial communities from Kabuno Bay, South-Kivu, Congo - kab_022012_11.25m | ecosystem: Environmental > Aquatic > Freshwater > Lake | place: Democratic Republic of the Congo...
AGGGGCATGCGCTCCTTGCGCCAGCCGCCGAGGTCGGGCACCACCTCGGCCGCTCCCGGCAGCTCGATGCCCGGTTCGACGATGATCCACCAGCCGCCCGGGCCGCCCCGGCCTCGGACGTAGGGCGCGCCGATCTCGGTGATGATCCATGTCGCCGCGATCCCGTGCGGCGCACGCGGCCGTGCCATGACGTAGAGCGTGCCGTCGATCAGCTCGCCGACCAGGTTCGGCGGGAGCGCGTCGAGGTCGGCGCGGGTCGCGTTGTGCTTGACGAGCTGCATGGGGAACCCTCGGAAGGACGAAGACTGAAGGATGCCTCCTTCATTCTTCATCCTTCATCCTTGCCCGCGATACTCCGGCAGCTCGTCGAACTGCAGGTACCGGTAGACGGCGTCCTTCTTTGCGTCGAGCCGGCCGACCGCGGTGCGGTACTCCTCGACGGTCGGCAGGCGCCCGAGCGTCGCCACCACCGCGCCCAGCTCCGCCGAGCCCAGGAACACCTTCGCCCCGTTGCCCATGCGCTCGTCGAAGTTGCGCGTGGAGGTCGAGAACACGGTCACGCCGTCGGGCACGCGCGCCTGGTTGCCCATGCACAGCGAGCAGCCCGCGGTCTCGATGCGCGCCCCGACCTGGCCGTACACCGGGAACATCGCCTCGCTCTTGAGCTGCGCCTGGTCCATGCGCGTGGGCGGGCACAGCCACGTGCGCAGCGGCGCCGTCTTCTGCCCCTTCCAGATCTCCGCCGCCGCGCGGAAGTGCCCGATGTTCGTCATGCACGAGCCCAGGAACACGTCGTCCACCTTCGTGCCCGCCACCTCGGACAGCACCTTCACGTCGTCCGGGTCGTTCGGGCACGCGAGCACGGGCTCCTTCACCGCGTCCAGGTCCACCTCGAGCACGGCTGCGTACTCGGCGTTCGCGTCGGCCTCGAGCAGCTCGGGCTTCGCGAGCCACGCCTCCACCGCCGCGATGCGCCGCCGCAGCGCGTCCGCGTCCTGGTAGCCGTCGGCGACCAGCTTCTTCATGAGCGCCGCGTTGCTGCGCAGGTACGTCGCGACGCTCTTCTGCGAGAGCTGGATGGTTGCCGCCGCGGCGCTGCGCTCGGCCGCGGCGTCGGTCAGCTCGAAAGCCTGCTCCACCGACAGGTCGGGCAGCCCTTCCATCTCCAGAATGCGCCCGTTGAACACGTTCTTCTTGTTCTTCTTCGGGACGGTGAGCTGGCCCTGCTTGATGGCGACCAGCGGAATCGCGTTCACGATGTCGCGCAGCGTGACGCCCGGCTGGAGCTTCCCGCGGAAGCGCACGAGCACGCTCTCGGGCATGTCGAGCGGCATGAAGCCCAGCGCCGCGGCGAACGCCACGAGCCCCGAGCCGGCCGGGAACGAGATGCCGATGGGGAAGCGCGTGTGCGAGTCGCCGCCGGTGCCCGCGGTGTCCGGCAGCAGCAGCCGGTTGAGCCACGAGTGGATGACCCCGTCGCCCGGCTTCAGAGCCACGCCGCCGCGCTCCGAGACGAACTTCGGCAGCGACGCGTGCATGGCGACGTCGGCGGCCTTCGGATACGCGGCCGTGTGGCAGAACGACTGCATGACGAGCGGCGCCTGGAACTTCAGGCAAGCCAGCTCCTTCAGCTCGTCGGCGGTCATCGGGCCCGTCGTGTCCTGCGAGCCCACCGTCGTCATCTTCGGCTCGCACGCGGTGCCCGGCAGCACCCCCGCGACGCCGCACGCGCGCCCGACGATCTTCTGCGCCTGCGTGTAGCCCTGGTCCGCCTTCGACCGCGGGTTCATCGGCTGCGCGAACAGCCCGGTCTGCTCCATCCCCAGCGCGCGCCGCGCCCGGTCCGTCACCGCCCGTCCGATGATGAGCGGGATGCGCCCGCCGGCCCGGTACTCGTCCGACAGCGTGTTCGGGCTGATTTCGAAGGTCGACAGGACCTCGCCCGCCTCCGAGCGGAGCTGGCCCCGCTTCGTGTCGATCTCGACCGCGTCGCCGGTGCGCAGCTTCGTCACGTCGCAGCGCAGGGGCAGCGCGCCGGAGTCCTCGGCGGTGTTGAAGAAGATGGGCGCGATGACGCCGCCCAGGATGAAGCCGCCGCGGCGCTTGTTGGGCACCGCGGGGATGTCCTCGCCGATGTGCCACAGGACGCTGTTGCACGCGCTCTTGCGCGAGGAGCCGGTGCCGACGACGTCGCCGACGAACGCGACCTGGAATCCGGCGGCGCGCCACTCGGCGATCGTCTTGATGCCGCCGGGGAAGCGCGTCCTGCCCATGGCGAGCGCGTGCAGCGGGATGTCGGGGCGCGTGGAGGCGTCGCCGGCGGGCGAGAAGTCGTCCGTGTTGATCTCGCCCTCGACCTTGAAGACCTTCACCTTCGCCTTGGCCGGAACGCCGGTGCGGCGCGTGAACCAGTCGCCGGCCGCCCAGCTTTCGAGCACGCGGCGTGCGGCGCCGTTCTTCTTCGCGAGCGCGGCGACGTCGTCGAACGCGTCGTAGACGGCGACGAGGCCGCACAGCGCCTCCGATGCGACGCCGGCCAGTTCGCGGTCCGACAGCGCGCGCACCAGCGGCGCGACGTTGTAGCCGCCCAGCATGGTGCCCAGCAGCCGCACGGCCTCGCGCCTCGGCACGAGCGGGCATTTCTTCGAGCCCTCGACGATGCCGGACAGGAAGGCCGCCTTCACCTCCGCCGCGGGGTCGACGCCGGGCGGAATGCGGTTCTCCAGCAGGTCGCGCAGCAGCGCCTCCTGATCCTGCGGCGGGTCCTCCAGCAGCCGGCACAGTTCGCGCGTCTGCACGGCGTCCAGCGGCCTGGGGGGAATGCCCTGCTCGCCGCGCTCGGCGACGTGCTTCAGATAGGCCTCGATCATGGCGTGTCTCCCGCGTGGGGCCGGCCGGGGGGCCGGGTCGGCGGCTTATACATCGGCTTTCGGCTTTCGGCTTTCGACTTTCGGAAGAGCACCGAGAACCGGCTTTCGGCTCTCGACTCTCGGCTTTCGGAAGAGCACCGACGTGCGGACGCCCGGCCTTGTTCGCGATGTCGCAGGTCGGATAGACTTCCGGCACCCGCGAACGCTGGCGGGCCCGTGCGTCCTTTCCGAAAGTCGAAAGCCGAAAGCCGATCATGGCTCGCATCGTGTTCGAACCTTCCGGCGTCGCAGCGGACGTGCCCGATGGCACGCCGCTGCGGGACGCGGCCGTCGGCGCGGGCGTGGAAATCGCCTCGACCTGCGGAGGTGTGGCAAGCTGCGGTCTGTGCCGGGTGCGCATCGCGTCGGGGGAGGCAAACCTGGAGCCGCTGACGCCCGGGGAGTTCGCGCTGCTCGGGAACGTGTTCTTCGTGACCCGGGAGCGGCTGGCCTGCCAGGCGCGCGCGCGCGGCGAGGTGGTGTGCGAAGTGCCCGACGCGGCTGAAGCCGGGCGGCGCCCGCGGCGCGCGGCCCGGGGCGCGCGGCGCTGACGGGCGCGCCGGAGGAGGGACACGATGCGGATCAGCGACATTCTCGCGGTGCCCGAGCCGTGTTTCTCCTTCGAGTTCTTCCCTCCGAAGACCGACGAGGGCACCGCGGTGCTGTTCGAGACGGTCTCCACGCTGCGCAGTCTGGAGCCGTCCTTCGTGTCCATCACCTACGGCGCCGGCGGCGGCACGCGGGCGCGCACGCTGGAGCTGTCGCAGCGCATCCGGCGCGAGCTGCACGTCGAGACGATGGCGCACGTGACGTGTACGGGCGCAGGACGCGACGAAATCGCCGCGCTGCTGGACGGCGTGCGCGACGGCGGCATCGAGAACGTGCTGGCGCTGCGCGGGGACCCGCCCGCGGGCAGCGCGCGCTTCGAGCCGCCGCCCGACGGCTTCGCGCACGCCGACGAGCTGGTCGCCTTCGTCCGGGAGAAATGGCCTTTCTGCACCGGCGTCGCGGGCTACCCGGAGTGCCATCCCGAGAGTCCCGACCGCTACGCGGATCTGCTGAACCTGCGGCGCAAGGTGGAGGCCGGCGCGTCGTTCGTCGTCACGCAGATGTTCTTCGACAACTCGCACTTCTTCGAATTCGAGGCGCAGGCGCGACGCCTGGGCATCGGCGTGCCGATCATCCCCGGCATCATGCCCATCACGAACGTCAGCCAGATCGAGCACTTCACGCAGGGCGTGCGGGTTTCGATTCCCGAGCGGCTGCGGCGCGAGCTCGACCGGCGGCGCGACGACGCGAAGGCCGCCCTGGAGCTGGGCGTGGCCTTCGCGACCCTCCAGTGCGCGGACCTGCTGCGACGCGGCGCGCCCGGCATCCACTTCTACACGCTCAACAAGTCGTCGGCCACGCGCGCCATCCTCGCGGCGCTGCGCGTGAGCCAGCCCTGGCGCCAGCGGGGCTGATTCGGCTTTCGACTTTCGACGTTCGGCTTTCGGAAGAGCCTTCGCAGCGCGTTCGCCGCTCCGCGTGCGCATCTTGCCGGCATGCGAAGAGCCGCGGGCATCGCACTTGTCGTCCTGGTCGTGCTGGGAGCCGCCGGCTTCCTGGGCGCTCCGTTCGTGCTGCGAAAGGCGATCGAGAACGCGGCCGGCAGCACGGGGACGCTGGAGACGAGCATCGGCTCGGCACGCGTCGAATGGCGCCGCGGCGCGGTGTCGCTGCGCGACGTGCGGGTGCGCGACCGGCTGCTGGGCACCGATGTGCTGGAGTCGCCGCAGATTCTGGTGCGCTGGAAGTGGGCTTCGCTGCGGCGCATGCCTCACCTGGCGGTGCAGGTGCGCGAGGCGCGCATCCACTCCGTGTCGCGCGGCGGCACTCCGTCCGAGGTGCTCAGGCGACGACTGCTCGCGGCGCGTCCGGTGTGGCTCGACGAGGTCCGGGTCGAGGGCCCGCTCTGGACGCTGTGGACCCGCGGGCGCAGCGTGCACCTGCGCGACGCGAGCCTCGTGCTGACGGATGCCCGCAACCGGCCCGTGCGCGAGGGCGAGCCGCCGCTGCGCGTCTCGTTGCAGGGCCGTCTGGCGCCCGGCGGCTCGGTGCGTGTGGACGCGTCCGGGGATCCGCTCGCCGCGACGCCCGAGGTGCACATCCGCCTGGACGGCGACGCGCTGGGCGAGGGCCCGGGTGCGGTGGGCCGCGTTCTGGGCGCGCAGGCACACGTCGGCATGGAGGGACGCGTGCGGGGGCGCGAGTTCACCGGAACGGCGAGGGCCGACGTGGCGCTGCCCCGGCCGGACGTGCCTTCGGACGCGCTGCGGTTGCCGGGCGGTCCGGGCAGCTTCGGCGTCGAACGCTCGGTGTCCTTCGCGGGGAGGCTGCCGCAGGACATCTCGCCGGCGGGCGTGCTGGACGAGTTCGCGACGAGCGCGCTGGAGCGCCTGGGAGCGGCGGGCGCCGTGACGCCGCCTCGCGGCCGGCGTCCGTGGCTGCCGCCGATCCCGGGTCGCTAGCGGTTGGAGCGTTCTTCGACTCATGGACGCACAGTCGCAGCGGCGGCCTCCGGCCGCACGTCGGATCGGCGGCCTCCGGCCGCACGTGGGACGGCGGCCTGTGGCCGCCCCCCGGGCGGAAGGGTTCCGCGGGCGGCGCTCTCCCCCTAACGTTGCCGGGAGGTGCCTGCGTCGCGCGGGGAGGCGATACGTGAAGCTTTCGCGGCCCGAGGAAGCGGACATCCCCACGCCGCGGACGATCTTCGAGCGTCTGGACCGGTACGTCGTCGGCCAGGAGCGGGCAAAGCGCGCGATGGCGCTGGCGGCCTACAACCACCTGCGCCGGGTGCAGGCGCGCCGGCAGGGGCGCGGCGGGCTGCTGCGCAAGAGCAACGTGCTGCTCGTGGGGCCGACCGGGTGTGGCAAGACGCTGCTGGCGCACCATCTGGCGGCGGCGCTGGACGTGCCGATGACCGTCGAGGACGCCACCGAGTACACCGAGGCCGGCTACTACGGGCGCGACGTGGAGCTGATGATCACGGACCTGCTGGCGCGCGCGGGTCACAGCGTCGAGCGGGCGCAGCGCGGGTTGGTGTTCGTGGACGAGGTGGACAAGATCGCGCGGCGCACGCAGCCGGGCCAGAACGGGGCGGGGGCGCGCGACATCGGCGGGGAGGGCGTGCAGCAGGCGCTTCTGAAGCTGCTGGAGGGCCGCGAGGTGATGGTGCCGGCGGGCGGCGCCTCGCCCTGGGCGCGAGGCGAGATGGTGGCGGTGGACACGACGGACGTGCTGTTCGTGTGCGCCGGCACGTTCAGCGACCTGTTCGGGGGGCTGGACGCGCGAGAGCCCATCGGGTTCGGGGGCGGGGCGGGGCTGCGGCGGCGCCGGCCGGTGCGCGAGCGGGACCTGCTGGAATTCGGGATGCTGGCGGAGTTCCTGGGTCGGCTGCCGGTGGTGGTGCAGCTCGACGAGCTGGGGCCCGACGAGCTCATGCGCGTGCTGACGGAGCCGCCGGACGCGCTCTTGCGCGAGTACCGCGAGCGGCTCGCGCTGGACGGCATGGAGCTGAGCTTCACGGAGGAGGCGCTGCGCGAGCTGGTGCGGGCGGCGATCGACCGCCGGGTGGGCGCGCGCGGGCTGCGGGCGATGTTCGAGGAGGTGTGCGGGGACATCCTGTTCGACGCGCCGGGGTCGGGCCGCCGGCGGATGCGCGTCGACGCGGGCTGGGTGCGCCGGCGGCTGGACGAGGCGCGTCTGGCGCAGATTCCGGGCTGAAACCGTTCGCGTCCGTCATCGCAACGGCATATTCAGCGAAGGAACTGGCTTATTCCGCAAAAGAACTGGTTTGTGCCGCGAGAGAACCGGCTTGTTCCGCGAGAGAGTTGGCTTGTTCCGCGAGAGAACCGGCATATTCCGCGAGAGAATCGGCTTGTTCCGCGAGAGAAGCGGCATGTTCCACGATGGAACCGGCATGTTCCACGATAAAACCGGCATGTTCGACAACGGAAGTAGAATCTACTCCGGTCGAAGCGACAAGTGCATCGGAAGAACCGACGTGCCGGAGGGGAGAAGCGATGCGTTGCGGGACACTACAGCGGCGTGAGCCGCACGTGCAGCGAGCGGCTGACGGTGACGAGGTGTCCTTCGGGCACGTCGATCCACGCGACGCCTCCCTCGGGGCGGGTGCGTGTCGTCAGGGCGACGGCCTTGAGCCGGCGGTGGGGCCGCACGCGCGGGTCGGTCTCGGGGGTGTCGCGGTCGATGCCGCACACGGGGCACTCGGGCAGGCCTTCGAGCAGCGCGTAGAAGAGCGGCCGGCCGCGGCGAACGGCGGCCATCATGCGGCCGTTGGAGAGCAGTCCGGCGGTCTGCGGCACGGTGCCACCGGCGGCCTTCGCCCCGGCGTCCAGCCGCGCCAGCGTGCTCGCGAGCGCGCGCGCGGCGGTCTCCGGGTCCTGGTCGACGTTGTCCAGGCTGCGTGTCTGCGCATGCAGGTCCGAGAGCGCCGTCAGAAACGCCAGCTCCGCGTCGGAGCGGCCGACGAGCCCGCGGCGCAGGAAGTCGGGCAGCGAGGCGAGCACGGCGGCGCGCCCGTCCGGGGGCACGATGCGGCCGGCGCCGGCGAACACCCAGTGGCGGAAACGGAAGGGTTCCGAGTCCTCCTCGCGGAAGCCGCCCGGAGCGGCGCCCCGGCAGGCGGCGACGAGCATTTCGCTGCGCACCTCGCCGGCGAACCCCTCCAGTGCATCGGGGCGGACGACGGGGCGCTTGCGCAGCAGCACGCGTCCGCCCTCGAAGTAGCCGATGCCCAGGACGCGTCCCGGGGCGGCGCAGAGGTCCGCGGCGTGGTCGAGCCGCCGGAGCTGGCAGCGCAGCAGCGCCGGGTCGGACTGGAGCAGAGCCGCGAACTCGGCCATCGGGACCTCGCGGGAGGTGCGACGCCCCCCCGGCAAAAGTGTGCCGCACCCCGCCCCGCGGCGACAAGCGCGCACCCGTCCCTCGCGCGGCCGCCCGCACGAAAGGCGCACGGGCCGGCGCTCGCCGGGGCGGAGTGCCAACGGTCAAGGATGAAGGATGAAGGATGAAGGATGAAGGATGAAGAATGAAGGATGAAGAATGAAGGATGAAGAATGAAGGATGAAGAATGAAGGATGAAGAACTGCGGGCGGATGCCGGGCCCGACAGCCGGCGGCCGGGGCTACGGGCTTTCGTGGCCCAGCAGTTTTCGGACCTGTTCCAGTTCGCGCGCGCTTTCGTCGAGCAGCCGCCTGATTTCCCGGTGCAGCGCCGCCGACCCGTCCGCGGGCCATGCGGGCAGCGGGCGGGGCACCTCGACCGGCAGGGCGAACTCCCGGACCGTCGCGCGGAGCTCGTCGCGGATTTCCAGGAGCGCGCGGATGAATTCGGTTTCCGTCGCGCGCCCAGCGTAGCCTGCGGGTCGGCCGCGCGCCAGCCCGCGGCGGCGCGATCAGGAAGGAAGAACGCCAGAGCCCCGAGGGGGCGCCGGGATGCGCCGAGGGTTGCCGGACCCGGCACCGTCCCGCGGTCCTTCACCTTTCATCTTTCATCTTTGTCGCATAGACTCCCGGCCGTTCTGGCCCGTATCGCCGGGCTTTTCCCGCGATCGGCGCCGCACGGGAGCCCGCCCGGGTGCGGGGAGCGCATGGCCGAAGAGAAGCTCGCCATCGGAATCGACCTCGGCACGAGCTACTCCTGCGTCGCCCTCATGGAGAACGGACGCCCCACGGTCGTCCCCAACGAGTGGGGCGAGCGCACGCACGCCTCCGTCATCAGCTTCCTGGACGACGGCACCGTGCTCGTGGGCAACAGCGCCAAGCGCAACATCATCACCAACGCCGAGAACACGGTCTACAGCGCCAAGCGCCTCATCGGACGCTTCTACTTCAGCGACGAGGTGAAGAAGGCCCAGGCCGTGATGCCCTACCGCATCGTGGAGGGCCCCAACAACGGCGTGCGCATCCAGATCCGCGAACAGGTCTACGCCGTGCCCGAGATCTCGGCCCTCGTGCTCAAGGAGATGAAGGCCATCGTCGAGAGCTATCTGGGGCGCGAGGTGAAGAAGGCCGTCGTGACCGTGCCGGCCTACTTCAACGACAACCAGCGCCAGGCCACCAAGGACGCCGGACGCATCGCGGGCCTGGACGTGCTGCGCATCGTGAACGAGCCCACCGCGGCCGCGCTCGCGTACGGCTTCGGGCGCCAGGCCCAGCAGCGCATCGCGGTGTTCGACCTCGGGGGCGGCACGTTCGACATCTCGCTCCTGGAAATCGGCAAGGACGTCTTCGAGGTGCTGGGCACCGCCGGAGACACCTACCTCGGGGGCGACGACTTCGACGACCGCATCATGACGTGGCTCGCCGAGACGTTCCTGTCGCAGACCGGCATCGACCTGCGCCTGAACAAGTACTGCCTGCAGATGCTCAAGGAGGCCAGCGAGCGCGCGAAGATCGACGTGGGCCGCGACGGCCACGCCCAGATCCACATCGCGGGCATCTGCCAGGACCCGTCGGGCAACATCATGGACCTGAGCGCGGCGCTGCCCGAGGAGCAGTTCAACCGCATGACGGCGGACCTGGTGCAGCGCACCTTCAAGGTCTGCGACGAGGCGCTGCAGGGCGCGCGCATGACCGCCCAGGACCTCGACGCGGTCATCCTGGTCGGGGGTCCCACGCGCCTGGGCGTCATCCGCCGCGCGGTACACCAGTACTTCGGACGCGAGCCTCTGACGGGCATCGACCCGGACGAGGTGGTCGCCATGGGCGCGTCCATCCAAGCCGCGTCGCTTCTGGAGGAGCGGGCCGGGCACTACCTGCTCGACGTGACGCCGCTGAGTCTCCGTGTCGCGACCGTGGGCGGCTACAGCGAGAAGATCATCGACAAGAACACGCCCATCCCCATCGAGCGCAGCAAGAGCTTCACGACCAGCCGCGACGGGCAGGAGAAAGTGAAGATCCGCGTCTACCAGGGCGAGAGCAACCTGGTGGAGGAGTGCGCGCTGCTGGGCGAGTTCGAGTTCAGCGGGTTCCGCATCACCTACCGCGGCGAGGTGCGCATCGAGGTGACGTTCGAAATCGACTCCAACGGCATCGTCCACGTGTCGGCGACCGACGCGGAGACGGGGCAGAAGGCGTCCATGACCATCCGGCTGTCCTCGGGGCTCACCGAGGACGAACTGGCGGCCGGCACGGCCAAGGCGGCCGCGACCGTGCTGGCGCTTCGGAAGGATGAAGAATGAAGGATGAAGAATGAAGGATGAAGACGTCGCCGTAGCCGTCGTCGTTGCCGTTCCCGTCGCCGTCGCCGTCGTCGCGTGACTGGAGGTCCCGTTGCCCGTCGATCCGGTGTTCGAAATCGAGGCGCAGGCCGTCGCGCGCATCCTGGACGAGCTGGACTACTTCCAGATCCTCAAGGTGGAGCCCGGCGCGAAGCTGCCCGACATCAAGGCGGCCTACTTCCGCGAGAGCCGGCTCTACCACCCGGACCAGTTCTTCGGACTTCCGGCGGGCGACTTCAAGAGCGCCGTGGAGCGCATCTACCGGCGCATCAACGAGGCCTGGGTCTGCCTTCGCGACGACCGCCGGCGCGCCCGCTACCTCGAGGACATCCGCGGACCGGATCGCGCGCGGCATCTGCGCTACACCGAGGAGGACGATGCCGCGGTGCGTCAGCCGCAGGAGGCATCGACGGGGCGCTCGACGCCGGCGCGCAAGGTGTTCCAGCGCGGGCTTGTGGAGATGGACGAGGGCCGCTTCGCGCAGGCGGTGCAGAGCTTCCGCATGGCGCTGGGGCTCGAGCCCGACAACGCGCGTTTCCGCCAGAAGCTCGCCGAGGCGATCAAGGCCGCGGGACCTTCGAAGTGAACCTCGTCGACGTCCTTCTTGCGTTGCTCGTCGGAGGCGGTGCCGCGCTGGGCATGTCGCGCGGGGGGCTGCGCGAGGCCATCCGGCTGGCGGCTTGGGCGGCGGCGACCGGCATTCCGATGCTGCTGGCCGGGCGCCTCGCGGGATCGCTTCAGGATGTGCTGGAAACGAGCTTTCTCGCGGCGTTGGCCTTCTCGTGGACGGCGCTGGCGCTGTTCGCCTGGCTGGGCACGCTGCTGGGGCTGCGCGCGTTGCTGCTGCCCCGTGCCAAGCAGCAGCGTGGACCACCGCCGGTGCCCGGCACGTTCGATCGCGCGACCGGGGCGCTGCTGGGCGCGGCGACCACGGCGGCGGTGGCGTGGGCGGCGCTGTCCGTTGCGGTGATCGCCGAGAGCGCGGCGAACCTGGCGCCCGGGCCCTGGCTGAAGGACTCGGCGCTGCATCGGATGGCGGGCGAGCAGAACGCGGCCGCCTACCTTTTCCGAGGTCGGCTCAACGCGATGCGTCAAAACCTGATGCGTCCGGCGCCTGCGAAGGCCGACGCGGAGGCGGACGCGCTCATGAAGGCGCTGTCGGCGGACGCGGCCGTGCGCTCGGCCCTGGAAGCGGGCGACATCCGCGCGCTGTTCGCCTCGCCGATCGCCGCGTCGCTCCTGTCGGGCTCGGAGGCGATGCCCCGTTCGGATGCGCCGCCGCCTCCTCCTCCGCCTCCTGCGCGCAGGAAACCGGCGAAGACCTCGCCGGAGCCGTACATCCGCGTCGTGAGGTGAACAGAGCCCCCTCCTCGACCCTCCCCCGAAAAAGCCCGGGGGAGGGGGAGTGCGCTGGAAGCGCCTCCGGCGCCAGCTCCCTCCCCCAGGCTCTTTGGGGGGAGGGTCGGGGAGGGGGCCGCCCGCTCGTTCCGCTTGACGCCGCCGCGCCGGCATGGCACGAATTCCCCGGTCGGCCCGCTCCGCGCGACGGATCGGGCCGGCTTTTCGTTTTCCCGGCCGCCGGCCGGAGGCGCACCGCATGACCAACGCCAAGATCCCGATCACCGCGGGCGGCATGTCCCGTCTCAAGGTGGAGCTCAAGCGTCTCAAGGCGGTCGAGCGCCCGCGCGTCATCGACGCCATCGCCACCGCGCGCGGCCACGGCGACCTGTCGGAGAACGCCGACTACGCCGCCGCCAAGGAGCGCCAGAGCTTCATCGAGGGCCGCATCCAGGAGCTGGAGGACAAGATCGCCCGCGCCGACATCGTGGACGTGTCGCGCCTGTCGGGCGACCGCGTCGTGTTCGGCGCCACCGTCACGCTCCAGGACGAGGACGGCGCCAGCGTCGTCTACCGCGTCGTGGGCGACATCGAGGCCGACCTGAAGAAGGGCCGCATCAGCGTGCAGAGCCCCATCGCCCGGGCGCTCATCGGCCGCGAGGTCGGCGACTCGGTCACGGTGAAGGGACCGAAAGGCGCCGAGAAGGAGTACGAAATCCTGTCGGTGGAGTTCCGCGACGAGGAGGCGGTCGCGGAAGAAGCCTGATTCCCGGGCCGCGGAGCGAGTCATGGCCGAATGCCTCGACGCGCTGCGGCGGGCGCTGGCTCCGCTCGAAAAGCCCCTGCAATTCGCAGGCAAGAACGATCAGGCGCTCCTGTCGCTGCGCGGTCTCGACGCCTTGGCTGCGCGCGCGGCGGCAGAGGCGGAAAAGCTCCCGCTCGACGACGCAAAAAGACGGGCGCTCGAACGGCTGGTCCTCGCCGGTCGATCCTTCTCGGTGCAGAGCGCGGATCAGCGCCGCCGGTCGCTCGCCGAGATGGCCGCCGAAATCGCGCTGCTCCTGAACGCTCCGGCCGACGGCGCGCCGGCCCCGGCTCCAGAGCACGCTCCCGACGCGCCGTCCCGGCTGCGGGTCCGTCCGTTGTCGCAGGAGGGTTCGGCCGCTCCGATTGCAACCGACTCCGAGGCGCTTTCGCTGCCGCTGTCGAACATCCGCGGGGTCGGGCCGTCGGTGGCGGAGAAGCTTGCCGCCCGTTCGCTGCGCACCGTGGGCGACGCGCTGCTGTTCCTGCCGCGCCGCTACGAGGATCGCCGCCACGTCACGCCGATCCGATCGCTGCGCGCCGGCCGCACGGCGCTCGTGCGGGGCCGCGTGGTTGCGTTCCGCGAGCGCTTCGTGCGCAAGCACACCTACGAACTGGACGTCGAGGACGATACGGGCGTCCTCACGGCGCGCTGGTTCGTCTTCCGCCCCGCGGCGTACGCGCACTTCGTCCCCGGAGCGCCGCTGGTGCTGTCGGGCGAGGTGCGCGAGGGCTTCCGCGGGCGCCTGGAGGTCGTACACCCGGACCTGGAGATGGGCGCCGGCGACGACCCGGCGAGCTTCGGGCGCATCATCCCGGTCTACACGGAAATCGAGGGCGTTTCCGCGCGCTTCTGGCGCCGCATCTCGCAGCGCGTGGTGGACAACCACGTCTACCGCGTGCGCGAGTACCTGCCGGAGCGTTTCCGGGCGACCCACCGGCTGCCTACGCTGTCCGAGGCGCTCGCCGCGGTGCATTTCCCGCCGGACGAGGCGGATTTCGACGAGCTGCAGCGTTTCCACTCGCCGTCGCAGCGGCGTCTGGTCTTCGACGAGCTGTTCTTCGTGCAGGTGGGGCTGGCGCTGCGCCGCCGGGGCGTCAAGGTCGAGGCGGGAATCCCGCTGCACGCGGACGAGTCGGTGCTCGCGAAGGCGACGGCGCGGCTGCCGTTCGCGCTCACGGGTGCGCAGCGGAGGTCCTTGGACGAGATCGCCGCGGACCTGGGCAGGCCGTCGCCGATGAACCGCCTGCTGCAGGGCGACGTGGGCTCGGGCAAGACCGCGGTGGCGCTGGCGGCGGCTCTGGTGGCGGTGGAGAACGGGCACCAGGCGGCCATCATGGCCCCGACGGAGCTTCTGGCCGAGCAGCACCACCGCACGTTCCGGCGGCTGCTGGGCGCGGATCTCTTCGAGGGCCGGCGCGATCTCCCTCCGGTGGGTCTGGCGCTGCTCACGGCGGGTCGCAAGCCGGCGGAGCTGCGCCGGTCGGTCGCCGAGGTCGAAAGCGGCACCGCGCGCATCGTCGTCGGCACCCACGCACTCATCCAGGAGGGCGTGAAATTCCGCAGCCTCGCGCTGGCGGTCATCGACGAGCAGCACCGTTTCGGCGTGCTGCAGCGCGCCCGGCTCATGGAGAAGGGCGCGCACCCGCACGTGCTCGTCATGACGGCGACGCCGATTCCGCGCACGCTGGCGCTGACGCTGTACGGCGACCTGGACGTGTCGATCATCGACGAGCTGCCGCCGGGGCGCACGCCCGTAACCACGCGGACTTACTCGGAAAAAACGCGCGACAAGGCCTACGAGCTGGTGCGCCGGGAGGTGCGGGCGGGCCGCCAGGCGTACGTGGTGCTGCCGCTGGTGGAGGAGAGCGAGAAGCTGGACCTGCGGGCGGCGACGGAGGAGTACGAGCGGCTGTCGCGCGAGGAGTTCGCGGACCTGAAGGTGGGGCTGGCGCACGGGCGCATGGGGACCGACGAGCGCAACGCGGCGATGGAGGCGTTCCGGCGGGGCGACGTGCAGGTGCTGGTGGGGACGACGGTCATCGAGGGGGGGGTGGAAGTGCACAAAGCGAGCGAGAAGCTGGTGGACCACGCGGAGAGATTCGGGCGGTCGAA